>Ga0182030_10000055_pt1 | contig 155779 bp, 136 predicted proteins | sample 812S3MmetaG_FD_121299 | JGI IMG/M metagenome (GOLD analysis project Ga0182030, IMG submission 121299) | Permafrost microbial communities from Stordalen Mire, Sweden - 812S3M metaG (Illumina Assembly) | ecosystem: Environmental > Terrestrial > Soil > Wetlands > Permafrost | place: Sweden...
GCTCCGGCGAAAGCTTGGCGACTTTTGCAGGGTCCCGATCGTAGGGTTTCATGTGGGTCCAGGCTCCTGTCCTTGTATGGAATTAATCGCGCGAATGCGAGATCGCACTTATTGACAGTATAGATCCATCGAAATCGGCGCAACCTCCCCCGCTGCCCGACGAACGTAACAGACGCTCACCGGCATGTCATGCGAGACACAATAGTCAAGGAACCTTCGCTGGTTGTCCTGGAGTCTGTCTCCCGGACCCTTGACCTCGATCATGCGATATCTGCTCTCGTCGGGCCAAAATTGCACGAGATCGGGGAAACCGCTGCGATTTGCTTCGACATCACGCGCGATCCATTCGAACCATAGTTGTAGATGCGCTGCGGGAAAACAATCGAGCGCCCATTGGAGCAGTGGCCTGTCCAGAGCCTGCCATCGCACGAATGGCGTCTGAGTACCCCATTTCCGCCCGAAGGTCTCCCAGATGGACTGTCGATATCGACCCGACTGCAGCTGGGACAGGCAATGCTCGAACTGCCCTCGACGCCGGCGATAAAAGTGCACGCATGCAAGATCAGCGGGCCCGCGATGGAAACCGTGAAAGAAGGCGCCCGCGATGGGCGCGAAAATCGCAGGCCAACACAAAAGTCCGAAAAGTGCATTGATCAAACTATTTTCCACATAGCGGACCGTGCCGCAATCGGTGACGTCACGGGCCAAATAGTCGCGCACGCCATACTCGACGGCCCCGCCGGCGCGGAGATCCACGAGCGCAAGTTCGAATGACGGAATTGTGGCCGTACCCACCGGGACGGTGGGAATACCGAGTTGGCGGCTCGCGCGCGGCAGAATTCGCCGAAGAAATTGCAGCTCCGCCTCGCTCTCCGGTTGTCGTTGCGCATCGAGACAGAGCGCGCGCGCTATAGCCCAATCGCGGGTGCGCGCCGTCAGTCGGATGGCACGGGTTCGAGCGCCCCGGTGGCTGCAGCGCAAATACAGCGCGAGCGCTTTGTCGACATCGCCTTCGCGCTCGAACTCGCGTGCAATGTTGAAGATCAATTGCTGCCGTCTGTCCTCGATCCAACCGCCACCCTCCATCGCCTGAGGAATGATTTGCATGAGGTCCGCAAGCGGCATGCCCTGCGCGAAGAGTTCACCACATTCCTGCAACCGCTCGCAGGCCTCGATGTGCGCACGAGTCGCAAAGGGCCGACTATGCAGAGTGCGCTCCACTTGCTCGTACTTGAAGATCCGCAAATCTGCGGTGACGAAGTCCGACCATCCTTGCCGATGATTGCCGAAAAACATGAGTCTGAACCGTTCGCAGGTTGGAGCGACGAGCAGCGCATAGACCGCATCTGCGTGCCCGGGCCACCAATCGGCAAAGTATCGTGGCCGCTTGAACTGCGGCGTGAGCATCGCAATCAGGTCCGGCTTCCGCCAGGCTGTGTACCGACGCGGCAGCCGGAAGCAGCGAATCAATTCTGGCTTGGTCAAGATGCCCTGAAGCTGCGCGACCGCCAGCATCGGGCGGTCGGTGATCCATCCGGCTTCGATCAGTGATTGGGCCGCGGACCGCGTATCGCCGATCTCGGCGTATTGGAGTTGACTTGCCCTGAAAAGCTCCCCGCGGCGCATGACCATTCGGGCAAGCAACGACTGGGATTTGCGCGGCAGCTTGGCAAATTCGGTGATGAACCGCAGTTCGTCCGGTATGAGCAGGTCGGCATAGCGCGAGAGGATCGTGGATAGCACCACCAAGAAGTTGTCGAGATAGTACGCGGGCTCGAGCGCCGGTAGCTCCCGGCGCGCTACCAGGCAGGTCTCCCTTGTCGAGGCCTGCAGATTGGGGTCACTGGCATTAGGCATATCGAGACTGTACATAAATACAGTTCGATGCTAAAGTCTTTCTTCTGGCCCACGGATGATATGCGGCGGATCGCTTGCCGCGCTTCGAACCCGGTGAGCCGTTCCTAGCCGCATGCGCGCTCGCTCCTAGCCTGAGGTTGCCCAAGCGCATAATCCGTCGGGCCGAAGCGTTTCACGCGGCATCGTGCGCGGCGCAGTCGGCACCTCGGAATAACTACACCTAAAAGGAAGCGACATGAAAACAATGAAGATGACATTCGTGGGGGCGGTGCTTGCGGTGGCGGGCATGGCCACGGCTGCAACTTCGGCAGACTCCGTCGTGGGCACGTGGACGCTCAACACAGCGAAGTCCACCTTCGAGCCAGGGCGGGAGGTCAAATCGGAGACGCGAACATACCAGGAGGACGCTGACGGAACCACGGTGTCGGTGTCTGGCGTGGCCGCCGACGGGACGGCAATTTCCCAGCAATCGACGTTCAAGTACGACGGCAAAGCTTATCCGTGGTCCGGGTCGGCGGACTTTGATGCGCTTTCTCTGAAGCGCGTCAACGGCACCACCGCGACCGCCGTGCTCATGAAGGCAGGCAAGAAGGTGGGCACCGCCACCCGAACGATTTCGGGTCATGGAAAAATCTTGACTCTTTCCACGTCGGCGACCGGCGCCGACGGAAGATCCGTCAAGACCAAGATGATTTTCGACAAGCAGTAAAGAAGGCAGCGGGGCGGGAATGTTTCTTTCCCGCCCCGCTCCCCCAAACCACCCGCGTGCGATCTTTTTTTGCCGGGCGCGCCGCCCAAATTGCTGCAACGCAGCTAAGCGGGCCGGAGGAAGCCCGCACCTGCATTTCAAATGAAACCGGTGGATGTCCAGCTGACATGATCGCGCGTCGCGCGCGCGCGAACATTTCCCGCATTCCGAGCTGTTCAACCGCGCGAGATCCGAATGGACATTTGTATCTATGAGGAAGACGACCTCACCCGCTCTCTCATCGAGCAGTGGCTCGGGGAAGCCGGCTATCGGGTGCGCGTTGGCACGTCGTGTGGGAAACAGGCGCAGGCTCGCATCGATCTTGTGATCGTCAACGTCTCCATGCCCAAGCAAACCGGTAGGGAGTGCGTACGGGATATACGAGCTGCTCATCCGCAAGCCCCGCTCATCGCCATCTCGGCCCAGTTTCGATCGGGACTGTCCGCTTCCGGTGCGACGGCTCAGGCGCTGGGTGTGCTCCAGGTCATCGCCAAGCCCCTGGTACGCACCGAACTGCTCGAGGCGGTGCGCGGTATCATAGGAGCGCCGGATTAATGCATGAAGCGCTTCGTCACCCCCAGAAACTCACCCGCCAACGCGCCCTCGGTTAGATTCAATCGCCTGCGGATTGGGATCGTGGTGCTCGGCGCACTCGTCATTCTCACCTTCGCCGGATCATCCGCCTACGACACCTGGCGATCCTATCGCTATTCGATCCAGGCGGCGGAGCGTGAGATCGGCAACGAGGCAAACGCGCTTGCCGAGCAGACAGCGTGGACGCTGCAGGCCGTGGACCTGTTGCTGCTCGACACTGCTCGCTGGTATCGCAGCGACGCGCAGGGCATTCCACCCGAGAGGCTCGATGCCGCACTCGCGATTCGAACCGCCGGGCTGCAGCAGGTGCGCCAGGTCATGATCATCGACGCGCAGGGCAATCAGCGTTACCGGTCAAGAGCGCTCTCCACGCCGAATCTCAATATCTCGGACCGCTCCTACTTCACCGCGCAACGCAACAGCGCCGGCATCGGGCTATTCATGAGTGAGCCGCTGGTGACCCGCTCCGAAGGACGCCCCGCGGTGGTGCTATCGCGCCGCATCGACGACGAGCGGGGGGCCTTTGCGGGCATCGTCACCGCGACCGTCGACCTCGAAGATTTGAATCAATTCTATCGCGCGGCCAACGTCGAAATGGCCGGAGCAATCCAATTGCTGCGTGACGATGGCACGTTGCTCGTGCGCAATCCGCCCATCCCGAAGTCCATTGGAGTGAAGTTTCCGACGCTTGCAGCAACCCCGGCATCGGCGGCCGCCCGCATCCTGAATCCGCTCGGCGGCACGGAAGATTTCATTGCCGTGGCGCCCGTCAGGGCCACGCACCTGCGCATTGCGGTGACCCGTGAGGCCGCGGCCGCGCTGCGTCCCTGGCGCGATGAGACAATCCGGGATGGGGTGCGCACGCTCCTGATCGCACTGATGGGTGCATTGACCATCGCTGCGCTGCTGCGCCAGCTGCGGCGGGCCGCAGCCAGCGAAAAGGCGCTGCGGGAAAGCGAGGAGCGCTATGCCCTCGCGATGGAAGGCGCCAACGAGGGCCATTGGGACTGGGATATCACGACGGACCGGCTGTTTCTCTCTCCAAAGATGAAGATACTGGGCGGCCAGGAACCCGATTGCGCCATTAACTCGCGGACTGAATGGCGGTCAAAACTGCGCATACACCCCGATGACGGCCCTCGCTTTGACGAGCGGTTACGCGAGCACTTTCGGGGACGAACGGCACGCTTCGAGTGTGAATATCGGGTTCTGCATGCCGACGGCAATTGGTACTGGCTGTTGGCGCGCGGCCGGTGCTTGCGCGACTCGACGGGTAAAGCGATCAGATTGGTGGGGTCCGCCATGGATGTGACCTCACAAAAGCAGGCGCAGCTCGACAAGGAGGCGCTCGAAGCGCAGCTGCGCCAATCCCAGAAGATGGAGGCGATCGGAACGCTGGCCGGAGGCATCGCCCACGATTTCAACAATATTCTCGGAGCCATCCTCGGGTACGGCGAACTGGCGCTTCAGGAGTCGGCAGAACATAGCGCCCTTCGCCGTTATTTGAACAATGTCATGCATGCGACCGAGCGCGCGAAGATGCTGGTCGAACGCATCCTCGGATTCAGCCGGAGCGGCCTTGGCGATCGCGAACCGGTCAATGTCGAAGGCGTGATCGTCGAGACGCTCGATTTGCTCGAGGCGTCTTTGCGCGCTCCAATCCGCCTGGAGAGGCATATCGATGCCGGTGATGCAGCCGTCATGGGCGATGCCACGTATCTGCATCAAGTGGCCATGAATTTATGCACCAATGCGATCCATGCGATGGAGCCGCACGGTGGAGTGCTCAGCGTCGCCCTGGAGCGCGTGCAATTGGCCGAGAGTCGTACACTTTCCCGCGGCTCGCTCACGCCGGGTCGCTATGTACGTCTGACGGTCGGCGACACTGGCGCCGGCATCGCAGCGCCCGTTCTCGATCGTATTTTCGACCCCTTCTTCACTACCAAACAGATTGGCGAAGGAACGGGTCTGGGGTTGTCCGTCGTGCATGGCATCGTGACGGATCTCGGTGGGGCAATCCGGGTCGAGACGACGAGCCAGGGCACAAAGTTCGAGATCTGGCTGCCTGTCTCGGGCGAAATCCCTGCGCGTGCGGTGGGAGTTGATCGTGCATTGCGACGCGGGAATGGGGAAGTCATCATGATCGTCGACGACGAGCGGCCCTTGGTCGAGCTGGCGGAAGAGATCACCGCCCAGGTCGGTTACGAGCCGATCGGGTTCAACTCGAGCAGGGCTGCCCTCGATGCCTTGCAAGCCGAGCCGCACCGCTTTGACGCCGTCGTCACCGATGAATCGATGCCGGAGCTCACCGGCATCGAGTTCGCGCGGCAGGTGCGAAAGATTCGACCTGCACTACCGGTCATTTTGATGACCGGTTACGGCGGTGAGGAACTGATGAACGAAGCGAGGCGCATTGGCGTGAGCGAGGTGCTGCGCAAGCCGCTGTGTCGCGCGGACCTTGCCGATGCCTTGGCGCACGCCATTGATATTGTTTCATCCGGCTCGTAAGGTGACCGCCGTGTCGGAAAGCATGCATTCGCATATTTTGGTCCTGGACGACGATCCGCAGATCCGCGCTCTTTTGAGTGAATATCTGGCGGAGAACGGGCTCCAGGTGAGCGTCGCGTCGAGCGGTGGGGAAATGTCGAGGCTTTTGAACGACGAGGCCATCGATCTCGTGGTCCTCGATCTGCGTCTCGCGGGCGAGGATGGAATGACCCTCGCTCGGTCATTGCGCGAACGATCGTCGGTGCCCATCGTCATGCTCACCGGGATACGCGAGGAGGCAGACCGCGTCATGGGCCTGGAACTTGGGGCGGACGACTATTTGACCAAGCCATTCAGTCCCCGGGAGCTGCTGGCGCGGATTCGAACGGTGTTGCGGCGTACCAAGGGCGCCGCGGCGGATCTCAGCCGCGAGCGCGAGATCCGCGCGTACCGGTTTGCACAGTTCGAGCTCAACATGCGCACGCGCCGTCTGAAAACCAGCGATGGCAATCACATCGTGTTGACCAATGGGGAATTCAATTTGCTTGCCGCGCTGCTCGCGGCACCGCAGCGTATCTTGACGCGCGATCAGCTCTTGGAGGCGAGCCGCGTATACGACAACGAGGTGTACGACCGGGCAATCGACATCCAGGTGTTGAGATTGCGCCGAAAAATCGAGCGCGATCCCTCGCACCCCCAGTTCATTGTCACGGAGCGCGGGGCGGGCTATATCTTCAGTGCTCCGGTCCAGACCATCTATTGACCTGCGGCTGTGGGATCCCTTAGCCGCCCCGTTTGGCCTGCATCGGCATGCTGTTCTGCGGCGGGGTCGAGTCCTCCCAACCGCCCCCCAGCGCCCGGATCAAGTCGACGCTCGCCCGTAACTGCTGGGTATTTAGGTCGAGCGCCTGGAGTTGGTTTTGCAGCAGCGCGGTCTGCGCGGTGACGACGGTCAGGTAATCGGTCGCCCCCTGCTTGTACAAGATCATCGAAAAGTCCGCCGTCCGCTGCGCCGCATTGACGGCAGCTTTCTCTTGCACGGCCGCGTCATGATAGTGATTGAGCGTGGCGAGGTCGTCCTCGACCTGCTGAAATGCGCTCACCACCGTGCTTCGGTAGTTGGCCGCCGAAGAATCGAACTGCGCGCGCGCCTGCGCCACCTGAGCCCGGCGCAGACCCCCATCGAAGACGCTCAGCACGGCATTTGGCCCGATGGCCCAAAACGAACTCGGCGCGGTCAGCCAATTGGAAAAAGCAGTGCTCTGATAGCCGCCCTGGGCACCCAAAGTCAGCGTCGGAAAGTACGCAGCACGAGCCACGCCGATATTGGCATTGGCCGCGATCATTCGCCGCTGCGCGGCAGCGATATCGGGACGGCGTTGCAACAAGGTGGCCGGAACGCCGCTCGGGATCTGCGGCAGCGCGATATCGATGAGCTGCTCTTTGATGGCGAAGGTCGACGCAGACACACCCAACAGGGCCGCAATCGCGTGCTCCATTAGCGCTCGTTGAGCACGCGTCTGCGCCGCCTGCGAGCGCGCGGCATCGAGCTGGGTCTGCGCCTGAGACACGTCCAGACCCGGTGCTATGCCCGCGTTGTGCCGCTGCTCGGTCAGGCTGAGCGCTCGGGAATATGCCTGAACGGTCTGATCGAGGATATCGCTGTCGTGGTCGAGGCTGCGCAGCTGGATGTAATCGTCCACGAGCTGCGCGATCAGCGACAGGCGGGCATTCTCGAGATCGGCGGCGGACGCCGCCGCGTTGGCCTCGCCTTCGGCGACCTCGTTGCGAATTTGTCCCCATAGGTCGAGTTCGTAGCTCACGCTGCCGCTCAGGGTGTTGTCATCGAAGTAGCGCGGCGTCAATCGTGTGATCAGCGGAGCATTTCTGGACTCGCGCGCATGCTCAACGCCCGCATTGAGACCGAAGGTGGGGAACAGACCCGCCCGCGCCTGATCGCTGACCGCCCTTGCCTGCGCGTAATTGGCGAGTGCGGCGGCGAGCGTCGGGTTCCCGTCAATCAGCCGCTGCTCGAGGCTGTCCAGCTCCGTGTTGTCGTACATCCTCCACCAACTATCGCGCGGCAGGCGATCGGCCGGTTGCGCCTGAGTCCAGGGCCCAAGCTCCTTGTAGGCATCGGCGGTCGGGATTTGCGGGGTCTTCAATGCCGGTGCGAACGAACAAGCATCGAGCAGCAGCGTCAGTGCCGCGCCCAGGAAGCGAGCCGACTCGGCCGGTCTCACGTGGCTTTCTCCGCCTTGGGAGCGACCGGACCGCCCGCGGGCGCACGAGCAACGCGCACCTGATCGCCGTTGCCGATTCCATCGGGCGGGTTTTGGATGACCTGATCGCTGGAGGCGAGCCCGGCAGCCAGCTCCACCACCGCGCCCAAGTCACGCTGGATCGACACTGCCTTGAGCAGCACACGGTTGTCGGCGCCCACGGTCGCGATCGACAGCCCTTTGGCATCGAAGATCAGTGCGCTCGAGGGCACGCTGAGCACGTTGGCGACGCCCGCAATTTGCAAATGGATGCTTGCGTAGCCGCCAGGCATCAACTCCCCCGTGGCGTTGTCGACGATAATTTGCATCAGCGTGGTTCCGGTCGACGGTGTCACGGCTTGGGCCGACGTCTCGACCGTTCCGTTGTACGCCTTGTCAGGGTGCTCGGGCACGCGGATCACCGCCGGCGTGCCCGGCGGGACACTCGGCACGTAATTCTGGGGGACGCTGACGTAGACGCGAAGCTTGCTCGTTTCGGACACCACGAACAGCTCCGCGCCGCCGGCGGCGCCGACGTTGATGAGTGCACCGATGTCGGTTTCGCGCGCGGTAACGATGCCGTCAAAGGGGGCGGTGAGACGTTTGAATCCCTCTTCCGCGACCAGTTGGTCGACGTTGGCCTGTGCGGCTTTGACCTGCGCAACATTGGCATTCCAGGTGAAGTTGCGCTGATCCACATCCTGCTTGGCCACGGCATCGGTGCCGGCCAGCGATTGCCAGCGCTCTGCCGTGATCTGCGCGAGCTTGGCGTTGGCCTCTGCGACGCTCAAAGCCGCACGTGCTTGCATGAGCTGCTGGTCCAGATCGGGCGTATCTATCACCGCCAACACGTCTCCGGTCTTCACCCGACCGCCGATGTCGTACTTCCAGCTCTTGAGGTAGCCGGGGACGCGGGCATAGATGGGGGCGCGGATGAACGCTTCCAGGCGTCCCGGCAAATCCAATCCCTGATGGTTCTCGACGCGGGTCGGACTCACGATGGCGACGGTGGCCACGGCCCGGTCCTCCGTCAGATCACGCAGCCGCGAGCTTTGCGCGGCCCGGGAAACGAGGCCAAACGCAACGATGGCGACGGCTATCACCAAAGCAATGATGCCGGCCAGGCGCAGTTGCCGCCGATTGGTGCGGCCGGGAGACGGCTCAGGCTGGGACATCATCGGCTCCTCCAAGATTGCCGGCCGGCAGCGGGCTGGGACTGTCGTGCCGGTGCACCATACTGAACACCACGGGCACGAAGAACAAGGTCGAGACCGTGGCAAAAATCAGTCCCCCGATCACCGCGCGGCCGAGCGGCGCATTCTGCTCACCGCCCTCGCCGAGTCCCAAGGACATTGGCAACATGCCGATCACCATCGCAAGCGCCGTCATCAACACCGGCCGTATTCGAACGAAGCCTGCCTCGAGCGCAGCCTGGGTCGCATTGCCGAACTCCGTCAGCTTCTCGCGCGCGAAGCTGATCACGAGCACGCTATTGGCCGTCGCCACGCCCATGCACATGATTGCCCCGGTGAGCGCTGGAACGGACAGGGTGGTATGTGTCGCGAACAGCATCCAGACGATTCCCGCGAGCGCGGCCGGAAGCGCGGTGATCACGATGAAAGGATCGCTCCAGGACTGAAAATTGATCACGATGACGAGGTACACCAGCACGATGGCGCCCAACAGGCCCAGCAGAAGACCCGTGTAGGCGCTGTTCATGGTGGCCGTCTGGCCGACCAGGGCGATGGTCGTGCCCTTCGGTTTGTCCTTGTCGTTGCGGGCGATGATGGCCCGGATATCGCTCGAGACGGCGCCGAGATCCCGACCCTCGGTGGTCGCATAGATCTGCACCATGGGAGCGATGTCGTACTGCGAAACCACCGCGTTGCTGTGGGTTCGCTCGATGTCGGCGATGCCGCCGAGCACCGTGGTCGGCGCCCCCCTTGCGTTGATCGGCAGATTCTGAAGCGCGGGGAGCGTGTCGATTTGATACTGCGGCGTTTGCAGCGCAATCGGGTATGTGACGCCGTTTTTCTCGTTCAGCCAGTAGGTCGGCGCAACCTGTGAGGAGCCGGCGAGGTTCACGACCAGGCTGTTGGTCACATCGGCCGCGGTCACGCCAGTGTATTGGGCGCGCGTACGGTCGATCTTGACCGAGAGAGTGGGCAGCCCCGAAGACTGCTGGATGCGCGCATCCGCGACCCCGCTCACATGGCGCACCTGTGCAAGGAGCTTGTTGGCGTACGCAAAATCTGCGCGTAAATCATTGCCCCGCACCTGAAGATCGATCGGTGCGGGTGCGCCGAAATTCAAGATCTGGCTGACGATGTCCGCCGGCAGAAACGAAAATGTGATGCCGGGAAACTCGCGCGGCAACTCGTTGCGCAGCCGGCTGACGTAGCCGGCGGTCGGTGAATGTCCCTCTTTGAGAGATATCTGGATGTCGCCGTCCGATTCGCCGATCGTGCCGGTGTTGTTGTATATGGTATTGATCGATGAAAGATACGTGCCGATGTTGTCCACCACTGCCTCCACTTCGGCGGGCGGGATCACTGCGCGAATCGCCTTTTCCACCGCGGTGAAGCGGGCGGCGGTCTCCTCGATACGCATGCCGACCGGGGCCCGCACGTGGATCAGCATCTGACCGCCATCGACCTGCGGGAAGAAATTGCGTCCGAGAAACGGCGCGAGCGCGAACGAGACCACGATGAAGCCGACGAATCCCCCGACAAACAAACCGCGATGCTCCATGGCGAGAGCCAGAAGCTCGTGATAGCCGTGGCGCAGGCGCATGAAACGCTCCTCGAAGCCGCGCTGAAAGCGCACCAGCGGATTGCGCGAGGACGGCCCTTGCTCAGCCTCCCCATGGCCTCCGGCGCGCGGCACGTGCATGTGCAGCAAATATTTCGCCATCGTGGGCACCAAGGTCCGCGACAACAGAAAGGAGCAGACCATGGCGAACATCACGCTCTCCGCCAACGGCACGAAAAGAAAGCGTGCAACGCCGCTCAAGAAAAACATCGGGATGAAAACGATGCAGATGCACAACAGGGAAACGAAGGCCGGAACGACGATCTGCGAGGCGCCGTCCAAGATCGCAGCCTCCACCGGTTTGCCCTGCTCGAGGTGATAGTTGATGCTTTCAATGGTCACCGTCGCCTCATCGACCAGTATGCCCACGGCGAGCGCGAGCCCCCCCAAGGTCATGATGTTGAGCGTCTCCCCAATCGCTGACAGCGCGCCGATCGCGCCGAGGATGGACAGCGGAATCGACGTGGTCACGATCAGGGTCGAGCGCCAGCTGCCGAGGAACAGCAGGATCATCAGGCTGGTCAAGGCCGCTGCGATCACGCCCTCGCGCACCACGCCTTGAATCGAGGCGCGCACGAAGATGGACTGATCGCCGATCGGCTTCACTTCCAGGACGTCGGGGAGGGTCGGCCGGATGATCTGCAGCATGTGCTTGATGCCGCTCACGATGTCGAGCGTCGAAGTCGTGCCGTTCTTGAATACGCTCAACAGCACCGAGCGATTGCCGTCCACATGCACGACGTTGGTCTGCACCGCGCTGCCATTGTGCACCTGGGCAACATCGTGCATGTACACCATTGCCCCGTTCACGGTCTTGATCGGCAGGTCGCCGAGGTCGTGAATTTTTGACGGCGCGCTGTTCAGATTGACGGTGTACTCATAATCGCCGATTTTCTCGGTGCCCGCGGGGGTCAGAAGGTTCTGCGCAGCGAGCGCATTGGCGACATCAAGGCCGGTCAAGCCGCGCGACTGCAACGCCGCGGTGTCCAGATCGAACATCACCTGCGGCGACTTGCCGCCGAAGGGGAACGGAATGCCTGCGCCCTGCACGGTCACCAAACGGGTCCTGACGAAGTTCAGACCGAGATCGGCGAGGTTCTGCTCGGTCAGACCGGTTCCCGAAAGCGCGAGCTGGATGATCGGCACCGTCGAGGCGCTGTAGTTGAGGATCAAGGGCGGGGTGGCACCGGCTGGCAGTTGTTTGAGCAACGTTTGTGAAATCGCGGTGACCTGCGCGTTGGCCGTGGCGATATTCACGGTGGGGTGAAAAAAGATTTTGACGATGCCAAAGGTGGTGTAGGAACTTGCCTCGATGTGCTCGATGTCGTTGACGGTCGTGGTCAATGCGCGCTCATAGGGGGTGATGATGCGCCCGACCATCTGATCGGGCGGCATGCCCTGGTACTGCCACGCCACCCCGATGATCGGAATATTGATGCTGGGAAAAATATCCACCGGCATCCGCAGCGCGGCGAGGCTGCCAACCAGTAGAATCAGCAACGCAGCCACGATGAACGTATAAGGGCGGGCAAGGGCGATGCGGACTATCGCTAGCACGTAGTCACCGGCACCGGAATAGGATTCGCGAGAGGCATGAAGAGCAGCAGTTTGCCGCCGGCGAATCGAGCGCGGATTTCATTGGGCTCCTCGATTGTTTCAATTGAAATGATCGCCAACAAACGATTCTAAATAACGTGAAGAATACATTATAATTAATTGATAATGCAGTAAATCATTGAGGCCACTCTGGATCACCCGGCGTGATCTGCTGTGAATGACCCCCAGCGTGCTTCTGCGGATGACCCCCAGCGTGCTCCTCCCAAGCGGGATCGAATTGGCTGCTGGGGATCGGGGGCGATGACGAATGCGGATTTAAAGTTCCGCCGCCTGCTGCCGATACTTGGGCGATGAGCCTCCTTTCCGGCAACCTCCCACCGGCCGCACTACCGAGCGCCAGCAGCAGCGGGCTCGCAGCGATTGCATCCGGAGCTCAACGCCTGAGCCAGGATGCGGCGCAGATCGCGGATCCCACGAATGGAGCCCCGCTCTCCCCGCTCGTCGATCTCAACCAAGCGCTTTTTATTGCCGAGGCCGGGGCCGCGGTCGTTCGCACCTCGAATAAAATGCTCGGCACGCTGCTCGACACCTTCGCCTGAGAAGGGCGACCCCGGGTCTAGGTCAAGGCGGGGTAGTCGGTGTATCCCGCCGATCCCAGCGTATAGAAGGTTTTGGCATTCGGTGCATTGAGCGCGGCGCGCTGTGCCAGGCGCGCCGGTAAGTCGGGGTTCGCGAGGAACGGCCGGCCGAAAGCGATGGCGTCCGCTTCGCCGGCGCGCAGCGCCTGTTCGGCATCATCGAGCAGATAGTCCGAATTCAAGATCAGCGTTCCTCTGAAGGCTCGACGAACGGCCGGAACGAGCTGACGGATCGCAGGGCGGAAGGTGCTCATGGGACGAGAGGCACGCATCTCCAGAAACGCGATGCGCAGCTCGCTCAATGCCTCCGCCGCCATGGTGAACAGTGGTGCCGAGTCGCTGTCGCCGCACCCCTGCGGATCGTCGTTCGGCGAAAGTCGCACGCCGGTGCGAGCGGCACCGGCCACGCTGATGAGCGTCCGGGTCACATCCACGAGCAGGCGGATGCGATTCTCGATGCTCCCTCCATAGCGGTCGAGGCGCCGGTTGGTGCCATCGCGCAGGAATTGGTCGATCAGATATCCATTCGCGGCATGCAGCTGCACGCCGTCGAAGCCGGCCGCGATCGCGTTTTCCGCGGCACGCCGGTACTCGCCGATGACTGTGTCGATCTCGGGCAGCTCGAGCGGCCGCGATTCGACATAGGCTTTGGGACCTTCGTAAGTGTGCGCGTGCCCGGGGGCCGTCGTGGCGGAGGCGGAGACTGGCGCGGCTCCCTGGAGATAGTCCGGATGTACCAGCCGGCCCATATGCCACAGCTGAGCGACGATACGTCCGCCCGCTGCATGAACGGCCGTGACGATCGGTTTCCAGGCCGCCACCTGATCGTCCGACCAAAGACCGGGAGCGTACGGCCACCCAAGGCCCTGCTGGCTGATGCCGGTCGCTTCCGTGATGATCAATCCGGCCGAGGCGCGCTGTCGGTAGTACTCGCCCATCAGCGGCGTGGGCACATGGCTGCGTGTTGCACGCCCGCGGGTAAGCGGCGCCATCAGGATGCGATTGGGCGCATGAATGGCACCGAACGTAATCGGGTCGAATAAATTCACCATCAACGAAGCTCCTTCAAAGCTGCGAGCGGATCGGCAGCAACACGAGTTCCGCGAGTTTCTCCCCCAGCGGACGCCTCTGCCAGCTTTCCAGGGAGCGGCGTGCCGAGGATGCGAGGTCGTGCTCGAAGACCGCTGTCATCTGCTGCGCGAACTGCGCATCGTACACGTTCAAGCTCGCTTCGTCGTTCAGTTCGAACGAGCGCATGTCGAAGTTGGTCGAGCCGATGGACACCATGTATCGATCGAATATCAGCATCTTGCAATGGAGCATGGTCGGCTGGTATTCATGCACCTCCACTCCGCTCTCGAGCAACAGCCCCCATCCTCTCTTGGAGGCTATCCGGACGGTCTCCGAATCGAGATATTTTCCGGGCACCAGCACGCGTATTCGAACGCCTCGGGCGCGCGCGCTCAGCAGCTCTCGAATCATCAATGTATCTGGAATGAAGTAAGCCGCCTCGATGTCGATCGAGCGCTCGGCGGCGGTGATCGCGGTCAAGTACATGAGCCGCATGCTGTCGCTTCCACCCTCCGGCGAACTGATGAAGAGCTGCATTTGTTGCTCGCCCCGATCAGCCAGCGGCGGAAAGTACCCTTCTCCGTGCAGGACCGACCCCGTGGTCTTGATCCAATTATCCAGAAAGGCTGCCTGCATTTGCGCAACCACAGGCCCCTCGACCCTGAAGTGCATACCGCGCCAATGCTCGGGATCCTGTGCGTGTCCAAGCCACTGATCGGCGATTCCAACGCCGCCGGTGAAGCCGATGGTTCCGTCGACGACCAGCACCTTGCGGTGGGTGCGGTTGTTGAGCCTCGACAGCCCGTACCAACTCGGTGGATGGTACCGGACGATTTGAATGCCTGCAGCGCGCATTCGCCCCAACAGCTTTTCGGACATCTTTGAACAGCCCACCCAATCGAGCATCACGTGCACCCGCACGCCGGCGAGCGCCCGCTCGATGAGCGAGGCCGCAAATTGCTCGCCTATCGTGCCTGACCAGTAGATATACGTCTCGAAGGTGATGGTGTTCCGGGCGGCACCGATTGCCGCGAGCATGGCCGGAAAAATTTCGGCGCCATTCTGCAGAGGGTCCACCCGATTTCCCGACGTAATGGCCGGTCCGAGCAGCGCGCCCATCTCGCGCTTCAACTGCGCACTCTGAATCGGGTATTGATGATCTACTTTGTGGTGCGGCTCCTTCTCGGGCCGCCGAAAGTTCAGCGCAACGATCACGACGACCAAGGTTGCAAGCACGGTCAACGCAATGGTCACCATGCGGCGGGCTCGAGTATCCGCGGGAACGGACGACGCGGCGCGCGCGGTTGTTCGATCGGGATGTTCACCTGCTCGCTCACCAAGACTGGCTCCTCCAGCCCATTCGGACGCCGAATTCGACGCTAGCGGATTCTGCGAGGCACCGACATTCATCAGACCCCGTGGCAGCCCGTCGGACTAATCCGGCAACGCGGTGGACACGAGGCCGCGCGAGCCGGCTGCGACGATCCGGCGTGTCACGACCGCCCGCCAGCAGTTCGGCGCGCACCTCGATCATGCTGGACACAAGAAGCGTTTTATTGACTTATAACAATTGTTTACGCGTGATTACTAGAATTTACAGCACACCCATATTTGCGCGGCGTTACTCGATCCTTCGGTTTTCACCTATGACTTCGATGGGCTCGCCGGTCAGCGCAGCTCGCCCCGCCGCGAGCCAGTAGGACACTGGCCCGGGTGCGATCCAATACTCGGCCCGCTCGACTCGGACGCGCAACAGGGTAAGCCGCGCATCCTCCGGTCCGTCGGGATAATAGGCGCGCTGCTCGACGGTCCATAGCTTGCGCGCTTTGTCGGCATCCTGGAGCAGCGTGGCGGTGCCACTCACCGCGACGTAGGCGTGCTTCGAAGGATCGGCATATCCGAGGCTCACTCGCACATCGTGGCGCAGCTCGTCGGCCTTGCGGCTTTCCCGGTCGGTGAAGAACCAGAGAACCTCGTTTTTCTCAAAATCGAGAGTCTGCACCGGACGCGTATGGAATCTGCCTTCGGCATCCACGGTGGTGAGCAGCGCGATCCGAATGTCTCGAATCAGCTCGCCGAGCTTGACGACATCTCCTGCCTGCGGTTGCGGCATGCCGCAGATCATATCAGCCCCCCGACCGCGGTACGACCGACGCTGCGGCTCCCCGGGCGCATTTAGAGCTAGTACACTGCTCACGCCGACCATCACGCAGCCCTGGGGATCCACTTTTGCCGGCATCGATATTTCTGAGTTACGCCTCCGAAGATCGTGAGCCCGCGCGCAGCATCGGTGATGCGCTCAGTAAGCTCGGCATCGACGTCTGGCTGGATGAAAGCGAGCTCGGCGGAGGGGATGCGTGGGATCAGAAGATTCGCAAGCAAATCCGCGAGTGCGACTTCTTCATGCCCATCGTGTCGGCGCATACCGAAGCGCGCCTCGAGGGTTACTTTCGGCGCGAATGGCGCCTGGCGGTCGAGCGCACGCTGGACATGGCCGACGATCACCTGTTTTTGCTGCCCGTCGTCATCGACAACACGGATCAGACCCATGCGCGGGTGCCGGAGAAATTTCTCGCGGTGCAGTGGCTGCGGGTGCCGCAAGGTCAACCCACGCCGGCGCTGGACGCTTTGTGCCGCCGGATTTTAGCGGGCGATCCGCAGGAGCCGCCGGCCGCGAAACCCAGATCTACCCACCGCGAGTCCGGGAACGCCAAACGCCCGCGCCCACCCCCCCAGCCCTACCCTGCCTTTCCGCACGAGGAGCCCGGTCAGCGCGTGCGCTTCTGGGCGCACGTGCTCGGTTGGCTGGGCCAGTCAGCCTGGGTGTCATTGCAGCGGCTACCCCGCTGGATTCGGATTCTCGTTTATGTTTGGATCGCCACAGTCGCGCTGTCCCGTGGCTGCACCCCCAGCTCACACGACCGGTCCGAGGTCTCGCACCCGGACGCCAAGAAACTCAAGGCCATCACCGACGGCTATCGAGGCAGCAGCAATCCAGCGGACATTGCCAGACTGGGTGCGCAGATCGCCCGTGAATTTTCCGACGAGGACCAGGCCGATGCGGGGCACCACGCCTTGTTCGCGATACCCTTCAGCGTCCCGGATGGTGATCCCGCCGCTGCGAGGCTTGCCGATGCAGCTTTCGCACAGACTTACGGCCAACTCTCCATGACCCATCGCGGACAGGTCGGCCTGGATAAGGATGCGTCGGCTTCCAACGATGCGAGCGCCGCACTCGACCACGCGCGTGCAAGCCACGCCGCTTATGTGGTTTACGGCGCGGTCCGTTCGGAGACGTCCGGCAAAGTCCTGTCGGTCACCATCGCCAAGGTGCGGGATGGCTCGGCCCTATGGACGCAGTCGTATCCGATCGCTACCGCCGATGCGGCGAAAATCGCCGAGGAAATCAACAAAGAAGTCCCCGCCCTGCCCTCGGATGATGAGTAGCCGCCGGTGACTCAGCGCTCCCTGAACGAATAGCCCACCGTGAAACCCACGGTGCGAGGCTGCGACACGACCGCCTGATATCGGTTGCCGAAGATGGCGGGATCGGAGTACGCCGATATTCCCAAATTATTGGTGACGTTATTCACGTACACCGAGCCCCTCCAATGCGTATGGGTGTACGTCAATCGGGAGTCCAGCATCGTGTAGCCCGCAACGGTCGGCACCGTGGCCGACAGCGCAGGAATCACGTCGCTCTGATAGTGCGCGCTGATGGCATACAGAAATTCGCCGCCGGCAAACGGCATGTGTCCGTAGTCCAAACTCACCGCTACGCTTGATTTTGGAGTTCCAGGCAGCGGTGTTCCGAGCGCGGGCGGCGGGACCGAGACGTTGGGGCTGACGAACAAAGGATTGAGCGAGGTCAGCTTGGTCTGATCGTACGTGTAGTCGACCTGCGCGGAGAAGTGCTCGGTGACGCTGGCAAAGATCTCCGTCTCGAGGCCGCGACTGAAGGCCTCGCCAATATTGAGCGAGGCGGGCAATACCAGGGGCGTCAACTGCACTCCCTCCTGGATGTTGTGCCATTGAATGTCGTGGAGCGCCGCGGAATAGCGCACACGGTTCGAGAGCGTCCCCTTGACGCCGATCTCGTAGTTGTCCGCCGTGTCGGGCTGCAGCCGGGTGAGCGCCGGCGGCGTCACGTAGTTCTTTCCGGTCGTCGGGTCAAGCACCGCCTCGCTCGGCGGCAACGCATTGACCCCGCCGCGGCGGAAACCCTGAGACCAGGTCGCATACACGAGGTTATTCTTGTCGAGCTGATACGAGGTGTTGATTTTCCAAAGCGCCCGCCGCCACTCATCGCTGAGCGATTCGTTGGCCACAAAGGCCGGTCCATCGAAAAGAAGTCCAGTCTGCTGTGCCTGACTGAGGGTCTGCTTGAACAGGCGCGTGCCGCCGGTCAGGCTCCAGGCATCCGTGAGGTGCCAGGTCAGCTCGCCGAAGATTGCCAGATCCTTGAAGCTGGTTTCGAAATCGCCGACATAGGTCTGGTCCTTCACCAGCGGAACGCCGTCGATCGCCGCTGTTCCAGTCTCGGGACCGTACTCCCCGAAGCCGCATTGTGATGGGTTGACGCCGGAATTATCAGGCTGGGTTCCGCCCGCCGCCGTACAAGCGTTGTAGAAATCGTTGTATCCGGGATAGAACTCATGTTCCTGTATGAGCGTCTGTTGGCGCTTGAAGAATGCGCCAGCGACCCAGTCGAACATGCCGCCGGTCTTCGAGGCGAGGCGAAGCTCCTGCGACCAATTCTTGTCGTCGAGCTGATCCTTCCCTTGAATGAAAGAGCGCGGGTTCTGGCCGTAGAAGTTCTGGTAGAAGAAGAAATTCGTGTAGAGCGCCGTCAGGTCGCTGTCGGTCTCGTTGTTGTGGTGCGCGAAGGAGCTGGCGGAGGTGATGGTGGCGAACCCCAGGTCGTACTCGAGCGTGAGCGCCACGAGATCGACCTTGTCGCGGGTGTTCTCGAGGCTGTTGGTCGCCGATGACAGCGAATCGACGCCTGAAGGCACCGCGGAGGTATAGAGCTGCGGCAGAATCGGCGGCGTGGTGCCGGCCGGCTGATTGGCCGCGCGGATGGGCTGGGTATAGGCGAGTGAACTGGTCGCCACATACGGAAATCCACCCGCGCTTGCGACCTGGTAGTAATACGAGAGCTGGGCGCGGAAGTCCTCGTTCGGCTTCCACAGCGCCGCCACTCGAGCCGTACGGTACTCGTAGGAATTGACCCCATCCTGCGAGTACTTCAGCGGTGCGCTGGTGAGCGGACTCGAAGGATTCGCCGCTTCCGGGACGCCGGCAGCATTCAATACGTAGAGATTGGGCTGGTTGATGAATCCCGCATCGTCCGTATAGCTCGCGTTCAGGCGCACCGCGAAGGTATCGGTCACCGGAAGATTGAGCATGCCGCTTACGTCGTCGTTGACCGAATGCGTGTGCGCAGTCTTACTGAGGCCCGTCTCCACCTTCGCATCGAAGCCGCTGGGATCGGGCGCGTTTTGCACGAACCTGATGGTGCCGCCGAGCGAGCCGGAACCATACAGCGTTCCCTGCGGACCTCGAAGAATCTCGACGTGGTCCAGATCCTGCAGGCGCAGATTGACGAACAGCGGTGTCTCATCGACGTAGGTTGCCACCGGGGGCACTACCGGCGAGGCGAGCGCGAGCTGCCCCGCCGTCGCCTCGCTGTTCAATCCACGGATGATCAGCGTGCTTCCGTTGACGCCGCCGAACGGACCCTTGTCGGTGAAATTGACCCCCGCCATGGAGTGCGCAAGCCCCGCGATGTCTTGTATTCCGGCTTGATCGAGCGCCGCGCCAGTGACGGCGGTGATGCTGATCGGAAGATCCTGTGCCGAGACTGCCCGCCGGGTCGCCGTCACGACGACTTCCTGCAGCGCGTTGTCGTCATTTGTCGCAGCGGCATCGACACCGAATGCCCGTGTTCCGTACAGAGCCGCCATGACGGCGCCAGTCAATGAACTCATCGATCCCATCGGACGGCGCAGCCGTCGATCCATGCCGGCAAAACGTCTTTGTGCGTGTGAAACGCGAGGCATCAAGCATCCCTCCTAGTTCGATATTTTCAAGATCGTCACATGATGTATGACACAAACTTTTCAAAAGACGAAATAAAAATTGACGCGAGCAAGGGCTGCACGTGGTTGGTGCATCCGGTGCTGTTTCGTCGCGCCCATGCGCCATTAAAGGGCTTAATTCGTAGGGTATTCGTGCGACATGCCGAAATGTGCCGGAGCGCTGCTTGTGGCCGCGTGCACGCCCCACTCATGCACTCATCGAACGCAATGTGCGATGTCCGAGAGCGTTTGCAGTGCGGGGCTGCGCGCAATTTGCGTGCGTTGGCTCCGAGCGTGAGCCCGGGACAACAACATGATGCGGCGCGAATTGCCGGTTGTGGTGCGCGAGTTGGGCGCGCCGCCAGATGGACGCGCGCAAACTTTCGCGGCTGTCGAGAATGACAAACAGCGAGTCAGAAAAGCAAATGAAAATTGCAGGGACCAAACAACTGCGGTAGTCGGGTCCACGGATCAGCGGCGGGCCGCTGCAGCCATCAGGGCGCAGTGAGGTAAGGTTGTCGGCGATGTCCTTTCAGGGGGATGTCGTAGGTGATGGTGGCGCCGTATCGGTCCGGTGCCTGAGGGTCGACCCGTACTTTGTCGAACACCAAAAGGCGCGTGCCCAGGTGGAAGCTTTCCTGCACGTCGTGAGTGACCATGACCACGGTCATTTTGTTCAAGTTCCAAAGTTTCAGGATGAGCTCGTGCATGTCGGCGGTCACACCGGGATCCAGCGCGCCGAAGGGCTCGTCGAGCAGCAGAATCTTCGGCTGGCAGATCACCGATTGGGCGATGGAGAGCCGCTGCTGCATGCCGCCCGAGAGCTGCGCCGGATACTTGCCGCGCGAGGCGCCGAGACCGACAGCCTCGAGCAGCTCCTCAGCCCTCGCGACCGCCGCGCGTCTCCGCGCGCCGAACAGGCGCGCAAGCACCGGCGAGCCGTGGAGCTCGAGCCCTAGCAGAAGATTTTGGAGGACGGTCATGTGGGGAAACAGCGAGTAGCGCTGGAATACGATTCCGCGGTCCGGCCCCGGCTCGCGCGGGAGCGGCTCGCCGTCGATCAGAAACTCGCCTCGACTCGGCATCTCGACTCCGAGGAGCATTCTCAAAAATGTCGTTTTGCCGCAGCCCGATGCGCCGATGATGGTCACGAACTCATGGTCGCCCACGTGCAGACTCACGTTCTCCAGCACGACCTGGGTGTCGTATTCCTTCCACAGCCGCTTGACGGTGATCTGCGTCACGGAGAAGTGCTCGTTACGCCCATGGAAATGCCTTGGAGCGCAGCAGCCGCAGCAGCGCGTCCATGATGAAGGCGAGTAGCGTGATCCATGCGACGTAAGGCAGGATCACATCCATCGCGAGATAGCGGCGCACCAGAAAAATGCGGTAACCCAAGCCGTCCGTGGAGGCGATGGCTTCGGAGGCGATCAGAAAGAGCCACGCAGCGCCGAGCGAGAGGCGCAGGGCATCGATGAGACGCGGCCAGGTTTGCGGGAGTACCACCCGCAAAATCAGTTGCCAGGTGGAGGCGCCCAACGTCTGGGCTTTGATCATCTGCTCGGGGGCCAGCTCCTGCGTGCGAAACGCGAGATCCCGCACGATCACGGGGGCGACGCCGATGATGATCAGCAGCACTTTGGCGAGCTCGCCGAGACCTGCGACGATGAACAGGATCGGGAGAATGGCGAGCGGCGGAATCAACGACAGGGCCGCGATGAAGGGCGCAAGGGTCGCACGAAGATAGGGTATGACTCCAATGGCAACCCCGCAGGTCACTCCGAGCAAAGCGCTCACCAGGAGTGCGACCAGAAGTCGTTTGAGGCTCGCGAAGGTGTCCGTCCACAGCAGCACATCCCCCGTGCGCTCATCCTCGTCGAGAGCGTAGCGATGGATGGTGGCGGCGAGCGTCGCGGGCGACGGCAGCAGCTTGTCGCCGGGATTCGTCGACAACCGTGCATTCGAGGCGGCCAGATATACGGCAATCAGCAGCACGAACGGCATCAGGCTCAGCACGAGGATGCCGCCACGAGTCGGTCGCTGATTGACGAGACGCCGCACGGAACTCTCCCGCTACAGCTGGCCGCTTTGGGCCATCTGGGTAAATTTCGCATCGAAGCGCATTTTCACGTTGCTCGGGTCGCCGAGCGAGTTTCCCCCCGGGAACTGAATGCCGACCACATCGGCGCTGGCTGCGCCCTGCCCCAACAGTCCGTGATCGAAAGAGAACCGGCGCACCGAATCCATGGTTTTGATGAGAACGGCGCCGGAGGCGAACGCATAAGCCTCCGCCGGCGTGCCGAACAGGTGCGTCGTGGCGAGCTGCGACTCGAATCCCGCCGGGTCAGTGCCGGACGCCTTGGCCATGGCCGCCCGTGCGACTTTCGATGCCGGATCAGCGCCGAGCATAAGCGCCAAGGTCTCGTACCATGCGCCTGTCAGTGCCTTACCGAGCTTGGGGTTGGCGCTGAGAGTGGCGGTATTTACCACCATCAAATCGAGTATCTCGCCGGGAATCCTGCTGGAATCGAACACGAGCTGCGCGTCCGGCGCGGCGAGTATCGCGCTCAGCTGCGGCTTCCACGCGACTACCGCGCCGGTCGAGGGCGCGCTGAATGCGCCCACGATATCCGCGTCCGAAGTGTTGACGACCTTGATGTCGCGCTCCCGCAGACCCACCGTGCCGAGCGCGCGCACCAGCAGGTAATGCGATACGGACAGCTCGACCAGGTTGATTTTCTGGCCCTTGATGTCCTGCAAATGCTTGCCTTTGCCTTTCAGCACCACTCCGTCGTTTCCGTTGGAGAAATCGCCCACGATCAGCGCTGTCGAATCCAGCCCACCGGCCGCCGGGATGGTCAGCATGTCCATGTTGGTCATCACACAGGCATCGAATTGACCTGCGGTATATTGATTGATCGATTCGACGTAATCGTTGATCTGCGTGAGCTTGATTTTGATGCCGTATTTGTCGGCCCATTTCTTCAAAATGCCGCTGCGATCGGCGTAGTCCCATGGCATCCACCCGACATAGATGCTCCATGCCACATTGAAGGAGGATCGCTCGGCCGCCTCGAGGCGCGGCGCGAGGCTAGCCAAGGCAATTGCACCGAGCAGCAGCAGGGTTCTTACGCCAGCATATTTACATTGCAGCATGGGTCCGTCTCCTAGTTCACGCATTTGCGTGCCGGTGCGGCGGCTGCCTCAACGACAGCACCGCCAGCGTTTGACCGAACATCACGATCCGCCCCTCCGCCGAGCACACCTCGGCGACGACACCGTCCGCGGGGGCGGCCACGGGAATCTCCATTTTCATGGACTCCACCAACACCAGCGTGTCTCCCGCATTGACGACCTGCCCGGGGATGCAGGTCATGCGCCAGACGCAGCCGCTCACCGGACTGGCGACCGCTACACAGTCTTCGGGAAGCTCCTCCGCTGCCGACGCGCTCGGCGCATCGTGCGAGTCCACGGAATAGCCGGTCTGATTGCTGGCCACCCAGCGCTCGCGCTCGGCCTCGAAGGCACTCTGTTGACGAGCCTTGTGCGCGGTGATGGTGTCCCGATTCGCCGCCAGGAATTCGCGGTAATTGCGCAAGCGAAAGGTGCTCTGCTCAATTTCCAGCCGGGCGCGGCCATGAAGGAAGTCCTCGCGAAAGTCGAGCAGCTCCCGCGCGCTGACCGGATGGAAGCGGATTTGATCGAAGAAACGCAATAACCAGGGACGCCCACCGGCGAATTCCGGGGTAACCTTGTAGGTGTTCCACATCTGGCAGGTACGACCCACGAATTGATAGCCTCCCGGGCCTTCCATGCCGTAAATGCACAGGTACGCTCCGCCGATACCGACGGCATTCTCCGGCGTCCAAGTGCGCGCCGGGTTGTACTTGGTGGTGACCAATCGATGACGCGGGTCGAGCGGCGTGGCGACCGGAGCGCCCAAATATACATCGCCAAGACCGAGAACGAGATAGCTTGCGTCGAACACCACGCGTTTCACATCGTCGATGCTGTCGAGCCCATTGATGCGGCGGATAAATTCGATGTTGCTCGGACACCAGGGCGCATCCGCGCGCACCGATTGCATGTATTTTTCAATCGCCACCCGGGTGGCATCGTCATCCCAGGACAGCGGCAAGTTGACGATGCGCGATGGGATTTCGATGTCATCCGGTGCGGGAAGCGAAGCCTGGCCGGCGGTCAGCAGCGAGACCAGTTGCTCTTCCGAAAGAACGCGGTGGTCGTAGTGCACCTGCAGGGAGCGGATTCCCGGGGTCAAATCGATGATGCCCGTGATCTCTTGGCGCTCGAGCCACGACATCAACAAATGCGCGTGCAGCCGCAGCTCGAAATCCAGGATCATCGGCCCGAATTCGATCAACAGGCAAGAGTCACCGGAGCGTCGATAGATGACTCGAGGCCGGTCCGTCTGCTCCGGCCAGTCCCTCAGGATCGGCGAGATCGCGCCCAGCGCCGCACGCGGGACGCAGGTCAGCGACGCCCCATCCGCGTCCTCAGCGCACTGCATACGATCGATGGCGCGATCCTGCGCGGCCTGTCGCTCGCTCGCCTCTGCGGGCGACATTCGTCGAAACCGGACTCGATCGTCGGGACGAAGCTGTCCAAGCTTCCACAATTCGGCAGTGACCACGGTGACGGGGCAAACGAACCCGCCGAGCGAGGGCCCATCGGGTCCCAGAATCACCGGCATGTCGCCGGTGAAATCGACGGCCCCCACGGCGTACGCGGTATCGTGAATGTTCGAGGGATGCAGCCCCGCTTCCCCGCCGTCGCTTCGCGCCCAGAGGGGTTTGGGTCCGATCAGCCGGACGCCGGTGCGGCTGGAATTATAGTGAACCGTCCAGACACTCGCATAGAACGTCTCGATGTCTGCGGCGGTAAAGAAGTCGGGAGCGCCGTGCGGGCCGTCGAGAACGCCAAGCTCCCATTCCGAGGTAATCTTGGGCACGACGGGAATCGTTTGCGGCGCGATGAAGCCCTCCGACGAGCCCGACACGTCTCCCAAATGGAGCACATCTCCCGCGACCAAGGCCCGGCCCCCGTGTCCACCGAATTTGCCCAAAGTAAAGGTCGCTCGACTGCCCAGGTAGCGGGGCACATCGAAGCCGCCGCGAATTGCGAGATACGAGCGGCAGCCCGCGGCGCGCGGCGCACCCACGCGCAAGGTTGCTCCCGCGGCCACTGCCACCGGAGACCAGTAGGACATTGGAGCGCCGTCGATGTCCGCTGCACTCTGCGCACCGGTGAGGCAGATGAGTGCGGCAACATGGAACCTCAGCGTCGGCCCGCCCATGGTGATCTCGAGCGCGGCGGCATCGGGTGGATTGCCCACGGCCCGATTGGCGAGGCGGAACGATAAGTGATCCATTGGCCCCGACGGCGGCACCCCGACCCACCAGTATCCGAGCCGTCCCGGATGATCCTGGATGGTCGTCTGAGTACCGCCATTCAGCACCTCGATGGTTCGCGGAACGTGGTCGAACCCCTCCAGCGCGCGCGTGGTCAACCCGCCGACGGCGAACGCCGGAGTGGCGACGAAGCTTCTCAAATAACCGAGGTTGGTTTCGATCCCATCCAAACGGGTGTCCTCGAGAACTCGCTGCAGTGCCGCCACCGCCCCGGCACGATCCGGAGCAAAGACGATGACTTTGGCGAGCAGCGGATCGTAATGGGGCGTGACCGCCGTGCCATCCTCGACCCAGGTCTCGATCCGCGCGCGGGCGGCAAAACGCACCCGCGTCAACAGTCCCGAGGAGGGTCTGAAATTCTGCGCAGGATCCTCCGCATAGATCCGAGCCTCGAGTGATGTTCCGCTCGGGTGTGGTGCCGTCATATTGAACCCGTCGCCCGCAGCGAGGCGGATCATCCATTCCACCAGGTCCACGCCCGTGACCTCTTCGGTGACGCAGTGCTCGACTTGCAGACGCGTATTGACCTCGAGAAAGTAGAACTCCGAGCGTTGCACGTCGTAGACGAATTCGACCGTTCCCGCTGAACGGTAGCGGACGGCGCGTCCCAGGTTTGCGGCAGCGGCGTGCAGGCCGCCACGAAGTGTCCGGGAGAGGCCCGCCGCTGGTGTCTCCTCGATCACTTTTTGATGGCGGCGCTGAATCGAGCAGTCGCGTTCGCCCAGCGTCACGATCCCACCCTCGCCATTGCCGAAAATCTGCACTTCGATGTGGCGTGCGTGCTCGACGTAACGCTCCAAAAACACGCCGCCGTCGCTGAAGTTCTTGCGCGACAGGCGCTCGACGGTCTCGAGCGCGGCCTCGAGCTCGGACTCGCGCCGAACGAGCCGCATGCCGATGCCGCCGCCCCCCGCCGAGCTTTTGATCATCACCGGATAGCCGATGCGCTCCGCTTCGTGCCGCGCGGCCGCAGCATCGGCAAGCAAATCGCTCCCGGGTAACAGCGGTACCTGCGCCCGCGCGGCAAGCGCTCGCGCCGTATGCTTCAACCCGAAGTCTCTGATCTGCTGCGGGGTCGGCCCGATGAACGCGATTCCAGAGGATTGGCAGAGCTCGGCAAAGTCGGCATTCTCGCTCAAGAAGCCGTAGCCCGGATGGATGGCTTCTGCGCCGCTCACTCGAGCTGCCTCGATCAGTTTGTCCGCACGCAGATAGCTCTCCGCGGCGGGCGACGGCCCGAGGCGCACCGCTTCGTCCGCCTGCAGGACATGCAGCGCATGGCGGTCGGCTTCCGAGTAGACCGCGACCGCGCCGATGCCCATGCGCCGCAGCGTGCGAATGACGCGGCAGGCGATCTCGCCCCGGTTCGCGATGAGAACCTTACGAAACATCGGAATCCCAAATCAGGATTTCCAACGGAGTCGGGTTGTAGGCGTTGCATGGATTGTTGAGCTGGGGGCAATTCGAGATGAGCACGAGCACGTCCATCGCGGCCGCCAGCTCGACGTACTTTCCGGGGCCACTCAGGCCGTCGGCAAAGCTCAAGCCACCTTCGGCTGTCACCGGGACGTTCATGAAAAAATTGATGTTGTGCGCGAGATCGCGCTTGGTCAGTCCGAACTGCTCATTTTCGGCAACCGCGAGCAGCCAGCTGTCGCGGCACGAATGCATCGTTCGCTTCTCCAACGCGTAACGCACCGTGTTCGATTCGGATGCACAGGCGCCCCCCAGCGTGTCGTGCCTGCCCACGGTGTCGGCGACGATTTCAGCCAACGCTCGACCCGCCGTGGACAGAAGCCTCGAGCCCACGCTCAGGTAGACGTTACGCTGCACGCGCAAGGTGTCGACGAACGAATAGCGCTCCGCGGGATCGGCCGCGCAGAAGATCAGCGTGTCGGCGGCTTGATTGCCTTCAACGTCCACGATGCGAAACCTTTGTCCCTGCCTCACGACGTCGAGCCAATACTCGCCCGCCGGAATGACCTGCCGGTACCGCGCGGTGTCCGGGGACAACTCGCTGTGTTTGATCATGAGGCGATCTCACCCGAGGGCCCGCCGCAGCGTCGATACAGCGTGGTGTTCTGAAAGCCGCGGACATTCTCCTCGCAGGCGTTCAAGCAGAAGTCGTCGGCTGTTACAGCGGGCGACCGCCGAATCTCGACCCCGACCGGCTGGCGTGGATACTCGGCAGCCTCATTCAATGGGTGCGGACAGGTATGGAGCAGCACGAGTGTATCCATCTCGAAACGCAGCCCGACGCTGGCGCTCGTGCGCGAGTCGCTGGGGTGGAACGACAACACTCCGCCATCGTCCGCGGACACCCGGCTGAACCAGTTCACGTTGGCTGCCAGATCGCGGCGCCCGAGGCCGTATTTGGCGCCTTCGACCAAGAACGCATCGTGTCCGTTCTGCTGCCAGTCGTTGCGATATTGCTGGTAAGTTTTGAGCCCCCAGCGCTGCTGCACCAGTTCCCGGTTGGAGTTGCCGCAGACCGTATCGTGCCACCCGGCTGTGTCCTCAACGATGGAGCAAAAGATCCGGCCCATGTCCGAATACAGGCAATGCCCGCGGGTGAGCTTGAACGTATGCTGACACTTCAACGTGTCGGGCGCGTTGTAGCGCTCGAGCACGTTGTAGGGGTTGAAGAACAACATCCCCACGTTCGCGCCGCCCTCGAGATCGACGAGGCGCATCAGCGTGCCGCCGCGCAGGGTCAACGACCAGTGCTTTCCGCCCTCGAGGCGGGTTGCGTAGATGAGGGCAGAGGCTGCCTGCGCCCCCAATGTTGGATGATCCATGTGCGAAGCCTCCTCTGTTCGGAAGCATTGCCGGCCTGGGTTCATCCCCGCGCACGGAGACCATCCCGAGTCGGCAGGAGCCTCCTCGACATTGATCTCCCGGGCTTTTATCCCGCCGTGTATCCCGACCGACCTGCGCTGACGCGGCACGGGACTGCCTCTCTCGGACCAGACACCCGCTCTGCCGCAGGTCGGAACCCTAGACGCACATTTACGGATGACAGGAGCAAGTGTTGTGCCAATGTCGCTGCAATCGTGCCAATCGCGCAGCGCCGCGGTCGAGCGTGCGCAAACGCCGAGGAAAGTCGCGGTGTGTGTCCGCACGCGCTTATCTTGAGTCCTCATCCAGCGCCGCGCCGCGCCGGGCTTCTGCACCGCAAGCGTGCAAGTGCATTCTCGAGCGCCCCACGATCGCGCGCAGAGCGCGTGATTCAGCGCGAGTGCGCTTCTGGGTATCGCGCACCGCTCACGGTATAGTCGGTCCATGGCCGAGCTGCAAAGTTTTGTGATATCCGATTTGCTGCGTGAGTACCGTCGCGGCTCCACCACGCCCACGCAGGTCGTGGAAGAGGCGCTGACGCGCGCCGATCGCGCACCCGACCGGCATGTCTGGATCAGCCGGCGCAGCCGCGAGCAGTTGCGCCATCAGGCACGCGCGATCGAGGAGCGCTCGATCGATGAGCTTCCGCTGTATGGCATCCCATTTGTCATCAAGGACAACATCGATCTTGCCGACATTCCCACCACGGCGGGTTGCCCCGCGTATGCTTACACGCCCTCCCGCTCGGCCGCCGTCGTGCAGCGGCTGTTGGATGCGGGCGCCATCGCGCTCGGCAAAACCAATCTGGATCAATTTGCCACCGGACTCGTGGGTGCACGCTCTCCGTACGGAGCCTGCCGCAACAGTTTCCACCCCGACTTCATTTCGGGCGGCTCGAGCTCGGGGTCAGCGGTGGCGGTCGCCACGGGGCTCGCGAGCTTCGGTCTCGGGACGGATACCGCCGGTTCGGGTCGGGTACCGGCTGCGTTCAACAACATCATCGGCCTGAAACCGAGCGTCGGAGGCGTCAGCACCCGAGGAGTGGTGCCGGCGTGCCGCTCGCTCGACTGCGTGTCGATCTTCGCCCTCACTGCCGAGGATGCGGCAGCCGTGCTGACCGTGGCTCAGGGCTTCGATGCGGAGGACCCCTTCTCGCGCCGCTTCGCAGACAGGTTGCTGACCGGGCGCCGCTTCGGCGTACCGCATGGCGCGCAGCTCGAGTTCTTTGGCGACGAGGAGTACGCCCGACTGTTCGATCAGGCGATCGCCCGGGTCGAGTCGCTCGGCGGGTCCGTAGTGCGGGTCGATTTTGCGCCTTTCCTGGATGCCGCACGGCTGCTATACGGCGGCCCGTGGATCGCGGAGCGCTACGCGGCGCTCGATGAGTTCATCCGCCGCCGGCCCGATGCGCTGCACCCGGTGACGCGTGAGGTGATCGAGAGCGGCACGCGTTTTTCCGCGGTCGATGCGTTCAAAGGCGCGTATCGATTGATGGCTCTGAAACGCGCAAGCGAGCGCGTCTGGGAGAGCGCGGACGTGCTGCTCACCCCCACCGCCGGAACCGTATACGAGCTCGGGCGCGTGGCAGCTGATCCGATCCGGCTGAACACGAATCTGGGCTACTACACCAACTTCATGAATCTCCTGGACCTAGCGGGCGTGGCGGTGCCGACCGGCTTTCGCACCGATGGTCTGCCGTTCGGCGTCACGCTCGTAGGCCGATGCGGCACCGACTCGTCACTGCTCGAGTGGGCGGGCCGCCTACATCGCGCCTCGGTGCAGCGGCTCGGCGCGTTGGACTTGGGCGTGCCGCCGCCGCCAAGTGTCGCCTCGGAGGCGACTTTCCTCGGCGTGGCGACGCGCGGCAGTTTCATGCCGATTGCCGTATGCGGCGCGCACATGCAAGGTCTGCCGCTCAATCATCAGCTGCTCGCGCGAGGCGGCCGTCTGGTAAAGCATGCGAAGACGGCAGCCCGCTATCGGCTGTTCGCCCTGCCCGGCGAACCCGCACGGCCCGGACTGCTTCGAGATCCAAACGGCGGCGGATCGATCGAGATAGAAGTCTGGGCGATGAGGTCGGAGGATCTCGGTTCGTTCCTGGAGAACATCCCCGCGCCCCTCGGCCTCGGGAAAATAGAGCTGGAAGACGGCGAGACAGTCACGGGTTTCGTGTGCGAATCGCACGCCACTCGTTTCGCCCAGGACATCACCGCGCTCGGAGGCTGGCGGGCATATTTGGCGGATTCGCACGATCCGAGCTGATCTCCCCTTGCGGGCCGACAGGATCGAGATCGCCTGCTCGGCCGACTGACCGCTGAACACAAGTCCCACGGGAATGTCAGCCATTCGGCCATGTTTCTCTCAAGAGCTCAGGGGTTACGCCGATATGAAGCCTGATGCGCATCTATTGGGAGCCCCTGTCCAGCTTTGCAGCCGCGGTCGCGCTAGCCTGCCTTGGTGCCGTACCCGGCGCCTTTGCGGCCGTAACCTATAACGTCACCGGTTTGCCGACCTATCCGCATCTGGAAAAGGCGACCATGGACAATACCTGGCGAACCGAGAACCTGGGGCGCTGGTGCGCAAAATTCACGGGTATCACCAGCGATTCGCTGGACGCGGTGGAAGACTGGTACCGTCGGTCCTTATTTCGGGCGAGCGAGGTGGATCTGTCTCGCGATGAGCGATTCAAGAATTACCCCAAGCTGTCGGGCATCAAATTGGTTTTAGGCGTCGACTACGTTGCCTTGTATCGAATGCCTGATCAACCGACAGTGATCGAGCTGCACCTCTGCGGCGGGGGTCGATAACGGGGGGAGTAGTCGGCCGGCCGCCGACCACCCGCCCGTCTCAGTGCACCCGCGAGCGCGTCATTTCGCCGATCTTCGCCGCCAGGCTGTCGATGGCGAACGGCTTCATGATCATTGCCATGTTCGAGCCCAGAAAACCGGCGCGGATCGCGGCGTTCTCCGCGTACCCCGTGATGAACAGAATCGGCAATTCCGGGCGATGTTTTCGCGCCACCTCCGCCAACTGCCGCCCATTCATGCCGGGCAGGCCGACATCGGAAATCATCAAGTCGATGCGCTGATCCGAGGCCAGAATGGGCAACGCCGACTCCGGCTCGGCGGCCTCGATGGGGAAATAGCCGAGCTCCTGCAGCACGTCGCGAATCAGCATGCGCACCGAAGCGTCATCCTCGACGAAGAGCACCGATTCACCGTCTCCACCGTCGATCTCAGCCTCGATCGCCCGCAGATCGGTGGCGGGCGCGGTGTCGGTCGCCGGCAAGTACAGCGTAACCGAGGTGCCGCTGCCAGGCTTGCTGTGGATCCGAACTTGACCTCCGCTCTGTTTGGCGAAGCCGTACACCATCGACAGCCCGAGGCCCGTGCCCTGCCCGAGGGGCTTGGTGGTGAAGAACGGCTCGAAAGCCCGCTCCAGCACTTCGGGGCTCATACCGACACCGGTGTCCGACACCGAAAGGGTGACGTAGCGCCCTCTGGCGAGGCCGAGCGCGATTGCGGAGGCGGAGTCATCCAGGTCGATCGATCCCGTGGTCACCTTGATGACACCTCCATCGGGCATCGCATCGCGGGCATTGATGGTCAAGTTGAGCAGTGCGCTCTCGAGCTGGTTGGCATCGACTATCCCGGAGGGCATATCCCCTGCAAGCTCGATCGAGAGGACGATCTGCTCGTGGATGGTCCTGCGCAACAATACCTCCAGAGAATTCACCAGGCTGTTGAGGTCGACGATTCTCGCATCCAGCGATTGCCGCCGCGAAAATGCCAGCAACCGCTGCGTGAGCGAGGCCGCCCGGGTGGCGGACGTCCAGGCGGCGTCCATGAATCGTTGGACATCGTCCAGTCGACCGGCCGCGATTCGACGCTTGAGGATCTCCAGTGATCCAATGATGCCGGACAGCATGTTGTTGAAGTCGTGCGCGATGCCGCCCGTCAGCTGTCCGACGGCTTCCATCTTCTGGCTCTGCCGAAGCGCGGCTTCGGCCTGTGCCCGGTTGTTCATCTCGGTCTTAAGCTCGGCCGTTCGGTCCGCCACCTTGATTTCGAGCGCCTCGCGGCTCTCGCGCAGCTCCTGAATGCGGTCTCGCAGGTCGAATTGTCGCTGCCGGTTGCGCAGCGCGGTGTCGATCGCGCTCAATAGGGACCGGGTGCCGAGAGGCCGCTCGAGCACCATCAGGTTGCTGACCATGCCGAGCAGCCGCTGGCCCGCCTGTTCGGGCAGCAGCAAGCCATCCGGATGGCGCGAGGTGAGCAGAAGGAAAGGTGTGTCGGACCATGGCGGCTGAGCGGCGATGGCACTCGTGATTGCATCCACGTTGCCGCTCAATGCTTCGTCGGTGATCAAGATCGCGCCCGTTTCATGGTTGAACAGCGCGGCGACATCCGCCAGATCCTCGCAGACTTGCGCGTGGTAACCCAAAGCGCCCAGGCGAGCCGCAACACTCGAGCCATCCCGGCCATAGGGCGCGCAAATGAGAATACTGCGGCCCGAGGCTTGCTTATACTCCACTGTCCCGAGCTTCCATCAAGGGCGCGGAAGAGCCGACGTACTGCGGGTTTCCGGTCATCACGCCACGAAATTCGGTGAGAGGTTGACCAATCCTCAAGCCTTGGCGATCGATGCGCAGTTCGCGAATTGCATCCTCGTGAGGGCCCCCGCGATTTTTGATGATCGACAGTGCCTTGCGAATGCGGCCTTCCGCCTCGAAGAATCGAATCAAAATCACGGTATCCGCGACATAGGAAATGTTGATCGAACTCGTCGCCATGCTGCCCACCAGGCCGCTTTGCGGATTGATCAAAAAAGTGGTCACGCCGCGCTGATTAAGGTACGAAAGGAGTTCGTGCAGCTGAAGCGCGACGTATTGCTCCTGAGGCATCGCGGCGACATAGCCGTTGAAGCTGTCGATCACCATGATTCGGACATCGCGATCCTCGACCTGCCGGCGGATGCTCCACGCAAATTCGCCAGGCGCCACCTCCGCCGGGTCCACCTGCATGATCACGAGACAGCCGCTGTCCAAATGTTGCTGCAAATCCAGCCCCATCTGTTTGGCGCGAACCAACAAAGTCCCCACGCGCTCGTCGAACTCCAGAATGGTGCAAGCCTCGCCCCGCTCGCAGGCCGCATGCACATACTGCAATGCCAGCGTGGTTTTACCGGCTCCGGCCGGTCCGGAAATGAGCGTGCTCGTTCCGCGCATGGGGCCGCCGCCGAGTAGCGCGTCCATCTCCGCTACCCCGCTCGGGGTCGGATCGCCCAGGAACGGTTTGTGATGATGCGCCGCGATCAGCCGCGGGTACACCTCGAGCCCACCCTTGCAAATCGTCAAATCATGATACCCGGCCACGAAGTCCACGCCACGCAGCTTTTGAATCTGCAATCGCCGCCGCGCGGCACCAAACTGAAGCGTGGTCCGTTCCAAAGTCACGACACCGTGACACAAGCTGTGCAGGTGAGAGTCGCGTTGGCCGCGCTCTGCAGTCAGATCGTCGATCAGCACCACCGTTGAGTCGAGTCCGCTGAAAAATTGCTTCATCGCCAATACCTGGCGACGATAGCGCAGCGGGTTTTGAGCAAGAAGCCGCATCTCTGACAAGCTGTCGAACACGATCCGCGAAGGACACGTCGCAGCCACTTTTTCCTGGATCAACCGCACCGTGGCACCGAGTTCCATCTCCCAGGGATGCAGAATCGACTGCTCCCGAGCCTCGCCGAGTACTTCCGCGGCCGTGGCGAGCTCGAACAGCTCCAGCGCGTCGAGGCTCCAACCGTGGGAGACGGCGACCGCTTCGATTTCCTCGCGGGTTTCCGAAAGCGTCACATACAGCACGCGCTCGCCCCGGCGCGCACCTTCCAGCAGGAATTGCAGGCCAAGCGTCGTTTTGCCGGATCCGGGTTCGCCCTCGAGCAGATAGAGCCTGCTTGGCGGCAGCCCGCCATGCAGAATCATGTCCAGACCGGCTACGCCAGTCGCCATCTTTCGCGGCTTCGAAAGGGTCCGAACGTCCCCTTGCGTCTTGAGTTCGCTCATGGGAGTGACCGCCGTCGCAATGTCATCATCGAGGAGCGCTTGACGACCTGCGTGGCGCTGCCCCGACTCGCCCTGCTAAATTCGGCTTCGTCCGTGCATCAGGAACGACACGATGGCGCCGATGAGGAACACGACAAAGAGGATTTTCGCGATCCCTGCGGCACCCGCCGCGATGCCCCCGAATCCGAACACAGCGGCGATCAAGGCGATGATTAAAAATACGACGGCATAATGCAACATGCTCGATCTCCCACCTGTAGCCGCATGGATACGGTGACTGATTGATGAAATAATGCGTGCATACTACCCATATCAAACACTTGCGCACATCTCCTCAAACCACGAACCCGCTGTCAGCCGACACTTACAGCGACGCTGACTCGGCTTCGCGCTCCGCGCCCGCCGACGGCGCCACGAGCTCGCTGAGAGCCCTGGCGTGGGGAGCGTTCGGGCTGCTGTTGTACGAGGCGCATGTGGCTTTCGTGCCCATCGCGCTCGCTCTGTTGTTTGCGCTGATCCTATCGAGCCCGGTCGAGGCGCTTCATCGCTGGCACATTCCTCGAGGTGCGAGCGCTCTGTTGATCTTGATCACGACGCTCGCCCTCATTGGCGGAGCGATCGATATGTTGTCGACGCCCGCACAGCACTGGTTTGCGTCCGCGCCGCAAACCCTGCAGACGATCAAACAGCGCATCACACCGGTCGCCCGCTTCATGCAGCATCTCGACGAACTGCGTGGCAGTGCGGATTCGCTCGGCGCGCCACGAACGCCCGCGCGGACCGCTGTTGCGGGGCCGCCCGCCGGCGCAGACGGTTTGATCGACGCGACGCGCGATGCGCTCGTGGGATCGCTCACGTTCATCATCGTCACCCTGTTCTTGCTGGCCGGTGGGCCGCCTATGATGGCGCGCATGACGGCCGCATTCGTCGATCATCTGCACGCCGGCCATGTTCTCTATTTGATTGAGAAGGTGCGCGCGGAAGTCGGCAAGTTTTACTTGACGACGACACTGATCAACCTTGGACTCGGGTGCGCGACCGCCGGCGTCATGCTGGCTTGGGACATGCCCAATCCCTATCTTTGGGGCGCGATGGCCGCGCTGCTCAACTACATTCCGTACGTAGGATCGGGAACCACGCTGCTGGTGATCTCGATCGTCGCGGTCGTGTCGTTCACGAGCCTCGGAAGAATCCTCGGGATTGCCGGCAGCTACGTGCTGCTCGCCACCATCGAGGGTCAGATTGTCCAGCCGCTTCTGGTCGGCCGTCGCCTCGCGGTGAACCCCTTGGTGGTTTTCTTGGCGTTGTGGTTCGGTGGAATGTTTTGGGGCATTCCCGGAATTCTGCTGTCCACACCGGTGCTCGTCGCGATAAAGGTGATCGCCGAGCATTCCTCGCAGGGGAGCGCCCTGCTCAAATTTCTCGGGCCGAATCAGGGCGTCATCGAGCGCGAAAAAAAGCTGCGGGAATTCGCGCGCCGTGCCACGGACTAACGGGTGATGCGCTTCACGACCCTGCTGATCATCGTGGCGACGACGCTTGCACCCTGCTGGAATGGCGCCATCGCGACCGAGGGCGGCGCCTCACCCTCCCCGGCGCCAACCCAGTTGGAGGAGCTCACCGTCACGGGCGAGCGGACCGGACCCGGCATGTGGCGCGTGCACCGCGGCAGTTCGCAATTATGGATTTTAGGCAGCATATCGCCGCTGCCCAAGGGGATTACCTGGCGCTCAAAGCAGGTGGAGCAAGTCCTCGCTTCCACGCGGCAAGTGCTCGTGCCGAAGCCGCTGGAGATCGGCATCGTACGCATTTTGTGGCTCTTGATCACCGAGCGGGATGTCATCATGATCCGGGGCGGCAAGCGGCTGAGGGACGTGCTGCCGCAAAGTCTTTATCAGCGATACGCCGCCCAGCGTAGTCGCTACACCAGCGATTCCAATAAATGGGAGCGTTACCGCCCCATCGTCGCCTCCGCCTTCCTGGAGCAGGCTGCCTTTCACTCGGTGGGACTCTCCGCCCGGCTTGATTTGGGCGCGGCCGTGCGCGCCCTCGCCAAGAAACAGGACGTACCCGTCGACGAGGTGAAAATCGCCGGGGTGGGTGACTTCCTTGAGACCTTGAAAACCATGACGCCCGCAACTGAGAATGCATGTGTTGACGCCTCGTTGGTGACGATCGAGACGGGGCTGCCCCGCTTGATCGATCGCGCTCGCGCCTGGTCCACCGGAGATGTCGAGCGCATCCAGCAATTGTCGCAACCGGCGGAGGTGGATGCCTGCCTGGCGGCACTCGACTCCGGTGGCTCCAATCGCGACCTTATCGCGCGGGTGCGCGAGGCATGGCTTGCCGCGATCGAGAAGAATTTGCAGAGCGGCACGCCCACGCTCGCAGTGGTCAACATGGACTTACTGCTCGACAAGGGCGGCCTGTTGGCAGCCCTTCGCGCACGGGGCTACGAAGTAGATTCCCCGTAAATACAATCACTTACACTTATATTTGTAGGTAGTTTGGAAAGCCGCGCTGCGCTGAGCGAAACATTCGACGACATGCTTGCGCTCATTAAGACATTGCGCTCATTAAAACGGCGCTTTCATTAAGACGGCGCGCTCATTATCGATAGATGCGCGGGTGTGAAGGATCTGCAGGATCGGCCGGGTCGCCCACATAGGGGTCCCTGACATGGGAGGCATAACGAGGGTCCCGGGCCACTCGCGCCTCCGACCCATAGCGCGGATCGACTGCCTCGCGCCGATCGTCGGGATCGGCGGCCGCACTCTCACCCGCGGAGGCAATGTCCTGAGCTTCGCTCTCCCTCAAGATTTGCTTCGCGACTTTGATCTGCTTCGAGGTATCGCAGTGAACGGAGAGGAGCGTCCCGCCGTCGCGCACGCGGCCTTCGTACCGTTTCGCCTCGTATTCCGGGATGCCCATTCCGATCAACGCTCCCACCAATCCGCCCACCGCACCGCCCACGCCAAGACCGGCGAGCCCCGCCACAATGGGACCGGCGGCGATGAACGGCCCGAGACCGGGAATCGCCAGTGCCCCCACCCCGGCCAGCACTCCGAGCGTGCCTCCGATGACTCCGCCGGCGGTGACGCCCGCCGCGGTGCCCTCCGGCGCCTTGGTATCCTTCTGATGGGCGAACTCACGGCTGCTTCGCGTGTCCGGCAGCAGCACCGAGATATCACCGCTTGAGAAACCGGCCCCGATTAGTGCGTCGACCGCTCGCTCGGCGTCATCGCCCGTCCGATAGATGCCAAAAACCGCTGTGTTCTTGCCGGCCATCACGGTTCTCCTTCAGCTGAAGCTCGGGCTATTAAGCGCCCCTCGACCGCCCGTTCGCTGTAGGAAGGCGTCCCGAAACCGCCTCCCGGCATGTCCTATACTACGCAGCGGGTTTTTACGAACGGGGAGACTCCATGAGCGCGACCGCCGCCTTCAACGAATTGAGCGGGCATCAGCGGATAGGCGGCCAGCTGGTGCGCGCGAGCGGCCAGTCCATCGCCGTCATCGATCCGGCTACCGAGGAGCGCATCGGGGAGATCGCCGAGGCCGGCTCCGGAGAGGTGGCACAGTCGATCGCGGTCGCCAATGCGGTGCAGCGCGCGTGGCGCAAGCTCAATCATCATCGCCGCGCAGAACTGCTGCACGAGGTCGCGAGGCGCATGATCGCGGACCGGCCGTTGGTCGCCGAAATGTTGACCCGTGAAATGGGCAAGCCGTACAAGGAATCCTTCGACGAGGTCAGCTGGTCGGCGAGCGCGGTCGATTATTACGCTGAAGTCGCACGTCACGAAAACGGCAAAGTGCTCGGGCCTGCGGTCGACGGTCAATTTCATTTCACCACCAAGGATCCGCTCGGCGTGGTGGTGATCATCCTGCCGTTCAATTACCCGCTCTGTCTGCTGTGCTGGCAGGCGGCGGCCGCGCTCGCGAGCGGCAATGCCGTGATCATAAAACCCTCCGAACTTACCACGCTCACGACGCTGCGCTTCGTCGAGGCGTTCGACGCCCTGCCGGGCGGGCTGGTGCAGGTGATCACGGGCGGCGGTGCCGTCGGTAAACAATTGGTTGAGCATCCCGAGACCCACATGATCGCCTTCACCGGCGGCATCGAGACCGGGCGACGCATCGCCGAGTCCTGCGGCCGGTTGTACAAGCGCAGCCTGATCGAGACCTCCGGCAACGATCCATTCATTGTGATGCCGTCCGCTCCTCTAGATGTTGCCGCGCGCGGCGCGGCTTTCGGAGCGTTCCTGAATTGCGGGCAGGTATGCGCGGCGGCTGAGCGCTTCTACATTCACGAACGCATCTACAGCGAATTCGCCGAAAGGCTCGTGCATCACACCGCCAAGATCCGCGTCGGCAACGGCCTCGATCAGGTTGACATGGGCCCGCTTGCCTCGCAACGCGAGCTTGCGCGCTATCTGCGCATTCTCGAAGCCGCGGATGACGGCGGCGCCACGACCCTCACCGGCGGCGGCCGGCCGGCGCAACTCAAGAAAGGATGGTTCGTGCAGCCGACCGTTCTCGGAGACGTCTCGGCGGATGCGCCCATCATGAACGACGAGACCTTCGGTCCAGTCGCGCCGCTCTGCATCGTGCGAAGTTTCGATGAGGCGCTGACCCTCGCCAACCGCTCCCGCTACGGGTTGGGCGCGACGGTCTACACCCTCGATCTCGACGAATCGATGCGCGCCGTGAACGAGCTCGAAGCGGGCATGGTGTGGGTGAACGCCCCGCTCCTCGACAACGATGCAGGCCCTTTCGGTGGGCGTAAACAGTCCGGCATGGGTCGCCAGCTCGGATCCGAAGGGCTTGATATGTTCCGGCACACCAAGCTGTCCATGATCGATCACGCAGCCCAGCCGCATGATTTTTGGTGGTTCCCGTATTCCAGTGCGGAGGCCTATCCGGGCAAGCCGCGTGAATGACCAGCGTCAGCCAGTGCCGCCCGAGCTCGAGGCACGCATCGCAGCGCTCGAATCGGCCGCATCACCGACGGACTTCGACGCGTGGGGCTGGCTCTGGATCGTGTTGTTCGGCATCGCGCTGCCTGCCGCGTTGATCACGTTCGGCGGGTGAGCATGGCGGTACCCACCGCAGCGGCCGATGAGAGCGCTTGGCCGCTGTTGCCTTCGGAGCGTACGTGGGGCGCCGCACGGCTCACGCTGACACTCGCCACGACCGCCGCTGCCACGTGGTGCTATCTGATCGGCGAGTCCGTGGGCAGCTACCTTGGTTTCATCCGAGGCTCGATGGCACTCACCGCCGGCTGCTTCATAGGAATGCTGCTGGTGCTCCTTGCAGCCGGTCCCGCCTGCGTGCGGCTGGGCATCGATTCGGTCGCTGCCACCAAACCACAATTCGGGACACGCGGCTGGGTGGTTCCGGCCATGCTGCAGGCCGTGTCGATCATCGGTTGGAATTCTCTTTTGATCATTTTTTTCGCCAAATCCGCGGTGCAGCTCGCCGTGGCGCTCGGGCTGTTGTCACCGGGCACCGGCGGAAGTGCGCTGGTGCCGCTGTTGACGCTGTTCGCCTGTGCGGTGATCTTCACCGCTCTGCGACGCGGCGCCGCCGGCGTGTCGCTCGTGTCCAACATCCTGTTCGCGCACGTGTTTGTCGGGCTCTGGATGCTGTACCTGATCGTGTCGCACCGCTGGCCGGAACTCCTGGCGGCCCGCCCCGCGCTCGAATCTCCGCAACCCTTGTGGAATTACACCACGGGCGTGGAGCTTGGAATCGGCACCACGCTCTCCTGGTGGCCCTACATCGGCGCCATGATCCGCATGGCCCCCAACGGGCGCACGGTCGTGCTGCCGGTCATGCTCGGAATGTGTCTGCCGGTGCCGCTGCTGAGCCTCATCGGGCTTGCCGGAGTTCTGGTGTTGAAGACCTCGGACCCCTCGCAATGGCTGCGAACGGTCGGCGGACCCACCTACGCCGTGGTGTCCCTCGCATTCGTCACCGCAGCGAATTTCGGCACGACCATCGCCGGTATCTATGCCTCGGCCGTGGGCCTCAGAAATTTCCGGGTCTTGCAGCAACGCTCGTGGACGACCCTTTTGCTCTTCACCATCACGCCGGTGGCGTGTGTGGGGATTTTTATACCTGAGCTGTTCTTTGCGAAATTCGGAAACTTCCTGGCGCTGATCGGTGTTGCATTCGCGCCGCTCTGCGGCATCCAAATCATGGATTACTTCGTGCTGCGCCGGCGGCGCCTCGACGTGCGCGCGCTGTACACACACGGGCCCGGCCAGCCTTATGCGTATTGGGGGGGCGTCAATCCGGCGGCGCTGGCAGCGCTGGCGGCCGGTTGCGCGACGTATGTGCTGATGCTCAACCCGATCAATTACCGCTCGAGCAGTTGGTATCCGCATCTCACCGCATCCCTCCCCGCAGCCGCCTCGGCCGCTCTGGTATATTTCCTTGCCGCCTTGCTCGTCATGCGCGCGGGCCGCGGCGGATATTCGCGCGGTGCGAACCGGCGCGGTGCGAACCGGCGCAATGCGAACCGGCGCGGTGCAAATTGACAGGCAGGACATGAGCGACAATACGCTACCCAAGCAAGCGCGCGTGGTGATCATCGGCGGCGGCGTGATCGGCTGCTCGGTTGCCTATCATCTCACCAAGCTCGGATGGCGCGACGTGGTGCTGCTCGAGCGCGCGCAACTCACCTCGGGCACCACCTGGCACGCGGCGGGGCTGCTCACCTCGCTGCGCGATACGGAGACTCAGACCAAGCTCGCGAAGTATTCGCAGGATTTGTACCGGCGGCTCGAGGCGGAGACCGGCCAGGCGACCGGCCTCATCGATTGCGGGTCGATCCAGTTGGCGATGACCCCCGACAAAGCCGAAGAGATGCGCCGCGGTGTGCACATGGCACATTGCTTCGGGGTGGCCGCCCATGAAATCTCCCCCGCCGAAGTCAAAAAAATGTGGCCGCTTGCCGATGTGCGCGATTTGAAGGCCGCTTTCTACTTCCCGGACGATGCGCGCGTGAACCCGACCGATGTGACGCAGGCGCTTGCCAAGGGCGCTCGCCAGGGCGGAGCGCGGATTTTTGAGAACACCCCGGTGACCGGAATCATCCGCGATCACGGTCGCGCAGCCGGCGTGCGCACCGAATCAGGTGACCTGCGGGCCGAGATCGTCGTTAATTGCGCCGGCATGTGGGCGCGCGCCGTTGGCCGCATGGCGGGAGTGAACGTGCCGCTGCAGGCAGCGGAACACTATTATTTGATTTCCGAGCCGGTACCCGGCGTGCATCCGTTGCTGCCGATCCTGCGCGATCCTGGAAACTCGGCGTACATCCGCGAGGAGGCCGGCAAAATCATGGTCGGCCTGTTCGAGGCTGAGGCGAGACCGTGGGGGACGAAGGGCATCCCGGAGGACTTTCGCTTCGGCGAGATCGCGCCCGACTGGGAGCGCATGGTCCCCTACATCGACCGGGCGATGCGCCGCGTCCCGTGCCTCCTCGATACCGGCATCAAGCTTTTGTTCTGCGGACCCGAATCATTCACGGCCGATCATAACTATCTGATGGGGGAGGCGCCGAATCTCAAAAACTTCTACGTCGCTGCCGGATTCAACTCACTCGGCATTCTCTCGGGCGGGGGTGTCGGCCACGTGATGTCGCATTGGATCACCGAGGGACGTGCTCCGATGGACGTGTGGACCGTGAACCTGCGCCGCACCTACGCATGGCAAAACAACGATCGCTATCTCGAGGACCGGGTGGTGGAGACCTTGGGCATCGGCTACCAAGACCATTGGCCCTTCCGCCAGGCCGCCAGTGCGCGCGGCGTGAAGAAGAGCGTGCTGCACGATCGGGTGGCCGCCGCGGGGGCCTGTTTCGGCGAGTCAGCCGGATGGGAACGGCCCAATTGGTATGCGCGGCCGGGACAGGCGCCCACCTACGCCTATGGTTGGGCGAGGCAGAATTGGTTCTCCAACAATGAGGAGGAACACCGGGCGGTACGCGAGCGCGTAGGTCTGTTCGAGCAATCCTCGTTCGCCAAGTTGATGGTCGTCGGCAGGGACGCAGTCAAAGTGCTGAATCGTGTCGCGACCGCCAACGTGGATGTTACGATCGGCCGGTGTGTCTACACGCAGTTTCTGAACGCGGGGGCCGGCATCGAGGCCGATCTCACCGTGACGCGGCTTGCGCCGGATCGTTTTCTGGTGGTGACCGCGGCGTTCACCCAGACGCACGTCGAAGCGTGGATCCGGAACTCCATTTCCGCGGACGCGTTCTGCGCCGTGGTCGATGTCACCGATGCCTACGCAATGCTGAACATCCAGGGACCTGCATCACGCGCGCTGTTGCAGGGGCTGTCGAGCGACGACTTCTCCTCCGCGGCTTTTCCTTTCGCCACCAGCCGCGAGGTTAGGATTGGTTATCAGACGCTGCTCGCGCTGCGACTGACCTTCGTCGGGGAGCTCGGCTGGGAGCTTTACATTCCGACCTCGTTCGCGCTTCCCGTGTACGATGCGTTGATCGAAGCCGGCGCAGCGCATGGGCTGCGCCATTGCGGCTATCACACGCTCAATTCGCTGCGCATCGAAAAGGCGTATCGCGATTGGCCGCACGACATCGGTCCTTCCGACACGCCGCTGGAGGCGGGGCTCGCCTTCACCTGCGACTGGAACAAGCCCGGCGGCTTCGTGGGCCGCGAGGCGCTAGAACATCTGAGGCGGCTCGGCGTGCCGAAGCGCAGGCTGGTGCAGTTCCTCCTCGAGGATGCCGAGCCGCTCCTGTATCACAATGAGCCGATTTATCGGGACGGCGAGCGGGTCGGTTTCGTCACTTCGGGTATGTATGGGCATACGCTGGGCGCCGCCGTGGCGCTCGGCTACGTCACTCACGCACATGGCTGCACTGACCAGTATGTGCTCAGCGGCCACTATGAGATCGAACTTGCCGCGCGCAAGGTGGCAGCCACGGCGTCGATCGCACCGATGTACGATCCCAAAAGCACCCGCGTGCGCGCGTAGGCCGCCGTGCGCCCGGAATTCGACGTGGTGATTGCCGGCGGCGGAGTCATCGGCTCTTCCTGCGCATACCACCTGAAATGCACGCTGAAGTTCTCCGGGTCGGTGCTGGTGGTCGAACCAGACTCCAGTTATCGCACAGCGGCGAGCACGCGCTCCGCCAGCTCCATCCGGCTGCAATTCTCCACGCCGGTCAACATCGCGCTGTCGGAATACGGGTTCGCGTTCCTGCGCGATGCTCAGGCGCTGCGGCAGGAATGCGGCGGGGTCGAGCACGGCCTGCGCGTGGATCTCGGCCTGGTGCGGTCGACTTATTTATATCTCGCCACGGCCAATGGCCGCGCCTCGCTGGAGGCGCGCGCGGCCATACAACGAGCTCACTCGGTACCGGTGTCCCTGCACGATCCCAATGAACTCGCAAAGCGCTACCCCTGGCTTCACACGGCGGACCTCGCCGGGGGTTGCGATACCGCCGCGGGCGAAGGTTGGTTCGATGGACAGGCTCTGCTCGCATCGCTGCGTTCCGCGGCGCAGGCGGGGGGCGCGATTTATGCCCGCGACCACGCAGTGGGCTTCGAGCGAATGCCGGACGGACGGATCGCGGCGGTGCAGCTTGCAGAAAGGGGCGCGGTCAGTTGCGGGTTTGCGGTGAACGCGGCGGGCACGAGGTCCTCCGCGCTGGCGGCCGCCGCTGGCGTCGATCTGCCGGTTCGCGCACGAAAACGCAACGTCTTCGTGTTCACGTGCGACACGCCGCTGCCGGCATGTCCTCTCGTGATCGACCCTTCCGGGCTTTGGTTTCGCCGAGACAAGGATCGCTTCCTCTGCGGGCCGCCCACCACGCCCGATCCGGACGTGGCGCCGGACGATTTCGACGTGGATTTGCACTTGTTCGATGAGTCGGCATGGCCGACGCTTGCGCACCGTGTGCCTGCTTTTGAGGCCATTCGCATGACCTCCGCCTGGGCCGGCCACTACGATTACAACACCTTCGATCAGAACGCCTTCATCGGCCCCGTGCCGGGGATCGGCAACTTGCTGCTGGCGAGCGGGTTCAGCGGTCATGGGCTGCAACAAGCGCCCGGTGTCGGCCGCGGGCTGGCTGAGCTCATCCGCTTCGGGTGCTTTCAGAGCATCGATTTGACGCCGCTCAGCTATGCGCGCTATCTGTCGAATCAACCTTTGCGCGAACTCAACATCATCTGAGATCTGACACTTTATGCTGCAACTCGATGCAGAAGCGGTCGCGGCGCGCCTTGAACGAAGTGCGCTCATCGATGCGCTCGAGCACGCCTTTCGCACATCCTCGGTCGTTCCCGAGCGCCTGCACTACGAGATCGAGTCGTCGAATCCCGGTCAGCGGGCTGGTTCGCTGCTGGTCATGCCCGCCTGGCGGGTAGGCGCGGCCCTCGGCATCAAATTGGTAACCATCTATCCGGATAATTCGCGGCGCAGCCTCCCGGCGGTCGCCGCCACCTACCTGCTTTTGGATTCAGAGACCGGGCTTCCCAAGGCGCTCATCGATGGCGGTGAGCTCACGTTGCGGCGAACCGGCGCAGCCTCCGCGCTGGCCGCACGGCTGCTGAGCACGCCGGATGCCTCCCGTCTTCTCATGGTCGGAACCGGTCGATTGGCTCCCCACCTGGTTGAAAGCCATGCGCTGGTGCGTCCGATAAGGGAGGTCAAGATATGGGGCCGCAACGTCGATCATGCCCGCACGTTGGCCGCTTCGCTGAAAAGACCTGGTTTGGCGGTCGAGGTCACGGAGGATTTGGAGGGCGCGGTTCGTTGGGCCCAGATCGTCAGCTGCGCCACGCTCTCCCGGGAGGCTTTAGTGCATGGCGCATGGTTGGCGGCGGGTCAACATCTGGATCTGGTCGGGGCTTTCACCTCCGATATGTGTGAAGCGGACGATGCGGCCCTTGTGCGAAGCGAGATTTTCGTAGATACCCGTGCGGGCGCCTTGAGCGAGTCCGGAGAGATCATCGGCGCAATGCAACGCGGTGCGATCGACGCGAACAGCATCCGGGGCGATTTGGCGGATCTCGTCTCCGGCCGCGCCGCACGCTCCAGCCCCTCGGCCATCACTCTTTTCAAAAGCGTGGGCACCGCCCTGGAGGATTTGGTGGCTGCTGAGGTGGCGCTCGGGGCCGCCTTCAATGAAGCCCCGCCTCGCTCGTGAGGTAAACCGCAAACGTGCCGAGCCAGTGTCCGCCGACATAGTGTTCACCGGTGATGTTGGGAAGCGCGGCCTGCCGGTGCAGCTGCGCGGCCGCACGCAGCGCCGCGAGGCGCCGATCCGAAGCCGGCAATCCGCCCGCGATTCCCTCGAGCATCCATGCGCGGCTTAGATTCAGGCCATCGGTGTGCGCAAGCTTCGGATCGGCTCGATCGGTCACCACCGCGGGCTCAAGCCATGGTTTTCGCGCGTTCCTCGGAATTTCCGGCAGGAAGCCTGTCAGCCACACCGCGTAGTCCTTCGGGCCGAGGACCCGGCGCATGAAATCCGCCTCACCCAGGCAGGCGGATAAGAAATCCTCCCCCGAGGGCTCGTAATTCAAGGGACAGCTTCGGTCCGCGTAGTAGAAGCGCCGAGCCGCGTAAGCGAGCACGCTGCGCATCTGCGCATCCTTGGCCACACCGGCCCAATCCCAGACCAGTCCGAAGGAGAACGCAGTTTGATCGTGCTCCCCCACGCGAATCGGGTAGTGCAGCCTGCCCGCCCAGTTTTCAAGGCGCGTGGCGGCTTCGGCCTCGAGCGGCTGGAGCGTCGTGACCCATGCCTGCGCCTGCGGGTCGTCCCAGCCACGCAGCTCCGCGGCGAGAAAGAGTAGCCACGCAAGCCCATACGGGCGCTCGAAAGAGGCCCGATCCTCGTGCCGCAGGTAGGCGATTTCGCCCGCAATGTGCTCCGGCGTGAGGCTTTGCCCGATCGCGGCGCGGGCGGCCGGAACGAACGTCGCGCCGGGAAACAGACGCATCAAGCGAACCAGCAGCCAATGGCCGTGCACGTCCGAGTGCCAGTCGTAGCATCCATAGAATGCCGGGGTGAGCTCCCGCGGGGGTTTGGCATCCGCATCATCCGAGAGCGCATGGGAAATGTGGTTCGGGTATTCCTCGTGCAGACACTTCAGCGCCAGGGCGGCAAACCGCGCGGCGGCCGGCTCATCGAGGGGTACGTACGATCCGGGCGGTGCCAAGATCGTCGGCTCTGCCGCATCGGCGAACGCGACCGCCGCGAGCAGTGTGAAAAGCAGCAGAAAAGGACGCATGTCTCGCAGTATAAGGGAGGCCGCGCGCGCCCTGCAGCGAGCCTCAGGCGAACGTAGGCACGTCGCTACCCGATGTGCCCAAGCGCGCAGCGGCAAATCGACGCGCAAGTTCCGCGAGTAGTTTGGATCGCAACCTGTCGCGCTGTGCCGAATCGTTCGCATGGACCCTAAGCTCCAGAGTCATGGAGGTGGCATCCACCCGGGTAAGAAAGCATGCGGCAACGGCTTTTTTCCCGCCGCCTTCCGTCGCCACATTGCCTTCCGTCGCCACATTGCCTTCCGTCGCCACGTTCAGTGCGAGCTCGCGGGCGGCCTCGATGTCGATATCGCGGCCGATGCGAATCGTGATCACCAGGGGCCACGGAGTGAAACTCGGGCTGGTGTTCAAGTTGATGGTGACCTGGCTCGCCGCGACGCTGTTCGGCACCACGATGAGGTGCCCCGCCGGGGCGCGCAATGTCGTATACCCGAGCGAGATGAGCTCGACCGTGCCCACCTCCGTGCCGGTGGGCGCGGCGAGCTGCAATGTGTCGCCCAGACGAAAGGGACGATAAATGGTGATCGACACGCCGGCCACGAGATTGCCGAGCGTGCTTTGCGCCGCGAGTCCGATGACCACCGAGGCCACGCTCGCGCCCGCAAGCAGCGCCGTGCCCATCGAGTGCAGCACCGGGATGAGGTGCGCATACAAAATGAGCATCACCACCCAGATCAGGGCGCCAACCATCTGCTGCAGGAAGCTCAAGGTGGTGCGGTCTATGTGCCCGCTTCGAGTCATGGCAGCGTGAACGGCTGAGCGCAGCACACGCGACAGGATCAACGCCAGAAAAACAAAGATCACGAGGTAGGCCAGTGCGCCTACCAGGGTATCGGGCTTGATGAACGACAGCAGATCGTGTTCGCCCAATTGGATATCGCTGTTCATGGGTGCTCGCTCGGTGGGAAGAAAGCATAGCGGGGACGCACGCCCTGCACAGTAGGTCGCCGCCTACAACTTCAGCTGCGGTCGCCGAGCGCGCCTCCGACGGCCCGGGTGAGCTTCATTATGATCTCCTCCAGCTCGGCATCGCTCGCGTTATAGGGAGGAGCCAGTATGACGGTGTCGCCCGATGTGCCGTCGACGTTGCCAGAACACGGATAACAAATGAGTCCGTCCGCAAAGGCGCGCTGACCCACGTCGTAGCTCAGCCGGCGCTCGGGCGCGAACGGTGCCCGGCTGCGACGATCGCGAACGAGTTCGATACCGACGAAGTAGCCCCGACCGCGCACATCGCCAACCTCCTCGAACCGGTTGAGCGACTGGCGCAATGATTCCTGGAAAGCGGCACCGCTGATGCGCACGCGCTCGAGCAGGCGATCCCGTTCGATGATGCGTTGAACGGCCAGTCCGGCCGCACACGCGGCGGTATGCCCGGAAAAGGTGTGTCCCGTCAGATAAGCGCCGTGCTCGGCGAGGATGGTGGCCGATACCTCACGCGTCACAAGGGTGGCGCCGAGCGGAATGTAGCCGCCCGCGAGTCCCTTGGCGATGCTTATGATGTCCGGAATGACGCCATCGTACTCGGTGGCGCGCCACTTACCGCTGCGCCCCGCGCCGCACATCACCTCGTCAGCGATCAACAACACGTCGTATTTTCGGCATACCGCTTGAATGGCGGCCACGTACCCATCCGGAGCGGGGACGACACCGCCGGCGGCACCCACGATCGGCTCGAAGATGAATGCCGCGACCGTTTCCGGATCCAACGACAGAATCCGCTGCTCAAGCTCGGCCGCGAGCAGACTCACCAAACGGTCGGGTAGGAAGCCGGCCGGCGGCCGGTAGACATTGGCGGCGGAGACGAAGGCCACATCGAGCAAGCTTCCCTCGAAGGCGCGTCGACGGGCGGCGAAACCGGAGACCGACAAAGCTCCCAGGGTGTTGCCGTGCCAGGATCGCTCGCGGGCGATGAAGCGGCGCTTTTTCATCAGTCCGCGGGCGGCAAAGTATTGCAGAGCGACCTTGAGAGCTGACTCCATGGCTTCGGACCCGTCGTTCGAATACAAAACATCCTGGAAGCAGTTTCCCGACACCTGCTTGACGAGTTGCGTCAGCGACTCGAGCGCCGAGCTGGTGAACAGATAGCGGTAGGCGTAAGCGACGGCTTCGAGCTGAGCGACGATCGCGGCGTTAACTTCGGGATGCGCGTGGCCGAGACAGAACACCGCGGGACCGCCGGATCCGTCCAAATATGCGCGCCCGGACTCGTCGAAAAGATACGAGCCCTCACCGCGTGCAATCCGCGGGAGATTCTCCAGACCAAATCCACTACCCCCCCCTCTTGCCATGGATCCCCCTTCAGAATCTGCTGGCCCAAAAGTTTACTCAAATTCTGCAGCGCCGCATCGTTATGACGATTAATCCTTATCTTACAAGGATGTAGGAGATAGTTGCGAGGTGATTTCTGCGATGGGCGCGTTTTCACCCAATTGAGCGGCCAAAACACTGATTCGCCGTAGGATTTCGCCTTCTGTCGGGAATCGCGGACGTCTCGCCCTTTCTCACTTCAGGGAATAGCTTGGGCTTACAGACTCACAGAGGCGAAGCGCGGAAACTAATCTCCATGAAATCAAGCGCTAAAAGTCGATTCATATTCTCCACTCTCATGTGCGCAGCGGTCGCCGTATGGGGACCCGTAACGCACGCAGCCGATGACCCGGCCGGGGCTAGCCAAACTTCGGCCGGACCTGAGTCTCTTGCGCAAGGTGTATCCCGGGCCGGGAGGGTCGGCCGCGTGGATTCCGGCCGCCGACGCAATCGGCTCGTCCCCGAGGCGAAGCCAACGCTGGATCGGTCGGGTCATACGCGGGTCGGCAAGGCATCGTTCTACGCCAAGATGTTCAATGGACGCACCATGGCCGACGGTACCCGCATGGAGCCCACCGCCAACAATGCCGCAAGCCGCACATTGCCGCTGGGCACCACAGCCAAGGTGACCAACCTGGAAACTGGCAAAACGGCCATCGTGACGATCCGCGATCGGGGTCCGTACGTCGCCGGCCGCATCGTCGATCTGTCCCCCGCGACTGCGCGAGAAATAGGCCTGGACAAGCGCACTGGCGTCACCCAGGTGAAAATCGCGCCGATTGCCGTGCCTATGCCCGATGGCGCGATCAAACTGGGCGATGGCGTGCTGCAGGCGAGCAACCGGCGCGACGAGTAGCGGGCCCTCGAAGCGACGATCAAGTTGCGGCGGCGGCGATCAACCAATCATGGAATTGCGCCACCTCCCGGCGCAGCCGCTGCGGGCGCTCCGGGGTGACCACAAAATAGGCGCTTCCGTCCTCGAAGTCCTTTTCGAGGGCCCTGACCAGGCGGCCGGTGGAGAAATAGGCATCGAGAAACATGCGATGCGCAAGCGCGCAGCCGGCCCCGTTGGCTGCGAGTTCCAATGCAGCGATTGTGGTATCCACGATGGGCCCAGGCACGATCGGCGGCTCGACCGAGAGCTGCAAGGATTGCCTCACCTGAAGCCAGTGGTCTTCATGACCCATGATGTGGATCAGATGGAGCGGCAGCCATTGCGACGCCTCGCCGAGGGAGCGAGCGCGCTCGAGCATCGCCGGGCTACAGACCGCAACGATGCGTTGACTCATCAATCGCTCGGCTCGATAGCCTCGCCACTGGCCGCTGCCATATCGGATTTCAAGATCGGTTGACTCGTCGGGTCCCGGGTTGTCCCAGATGACCGAGGACAATCTGACATCGATCGAGGGATGTTGGCCGAGGAATGATGGCAGCTTGGGCGCGAGCCACAGCGCAGCCAACGAGACCGGCGCATGCACGGTGATGGCACCTCGCTCCGAGCCGCCGAACAAACCCACCGTCGAATCCGCCAGCTGCTCGAAGGCGCGCCGCACCGGGGGCAGATATGCGACGCCCATGGCCGTGAGCCGCACCCCGCGCGGGAGGCGTTCGAACAGCGCAAAGCCCAAATGAGACTCGAGCGCCCGTATTTGATAGCTGATGGCACCCGAGGTCAGCCGCAGTTCCGCCGCCGCGGCGCTGAAGCTTGAAGTGCGCGCGGCCGCCTCGAACGCGCGCAGCCAGGTGAGGGTCGGCAGGCCGACCAGCGGGCGATTACGACTCGGAGGGCTATCCATGAATTAATTGAGGCCTAAGGCAGTAAAATACTCGCTTGTACGCCCCGAAGGGGCAATTTATTGTGGCCTATTGCCTCTTGGAACACCGGTCCCCCATGAAAAGCAACGCACGCGTCGTCATCGTCGGCGGCGGGATGATGGGCGCAAGCCTCCTGTACCACCTTGCCCTTGAGGGCTGTACCGACACGGTTCTGATCGAAAAGGACGAGCTCACCTCGGGCTCCACGTGGCATGCCGCGGGCCAGTGTCCGAGCATCACCGGCAGCTACAACCTCGCCAAGATTCATGCATACAGCAATCAGCTCTATCCGCGGCTCGAGGCCCTGACCGGCCAATACACGAGCTGGCACGCGAGCGGCGGATTGCGGCTCGCGAACGACGAACGAGAGCTCGCATGGCTCAGGTACGTGTATGGATATTCCAAGAGCATCGGCTTCAGCATGGACATCGTCGGCCTTGACGAGATCCGCCGGCTGAACCCCTTCCTTACGACGGAGAGGGTGATCGCAGCGGCATGGACGCGCGATGACGGTCATGGAGACCCCTCCGGTATTTGCAACGCGCTCGCCAAGGCGGCGCGGGATTTGGGCGCCACCGTGATACGTCACACCCGCGCCACGGCGATCCGCGCGCGCGCCAGCGGCGAATGGGATGTCGTGACCGACAAGGGCACCATTGTCGCCGAGATGGTGGTGAATGCCGCCGGGTGCTATGCGCGGCAGGTGGCGCAGATGGTCGGCGCCGACGCTCCCATCACCAACATGCAGCACCACTATGTCATCACCCACCCGGTGCCGGCATTCCTCGAACGCAGCGGGGAAATCCCCGTGATGCGCGACTCCTACATGTCCGGGTATTTCCGCCAGGAGCAGAAATCCGGACTGATGGGAATCTACGAGAGCGCGGGACTGACCGAGGCATGGGCGCCGAAAGGATTCCCGGAATGGGAATCCACCAACGAGCTATTCCCGGACGATCTCGATCGAATTTCACCCTGGCTCGAGCGCGCCATCGAACGAATGCCGATTTTCGGCGACGTGGGCATCCGCCGCGTCATCAACGGCGCGATTCCGCACACGCCGGATGGCGCTCCGCTGCTTGGGCCCGCACCGGGTTTGCGAAATTTCTGGATGTGCTGCGGGAGCTCGTTCGGCATTGCGCAGGGCGGCGGCTGCGGCAAGTACCTCGCGCAGTGGATGATACAAGGCGATGCCGAGATCAATATGACGGAGTTCGATCCACGGCGCTTTGGTCCCTATGCGGATCTGAAGTACGTGCACGCGAAGGTGTTGCTGGATTACCGCACGACCTTCACCACGCGCCTGCCCGGGGAAGAGGAGTCCGATGCGCGACCCAACAAGGTGAGCCCGCTGTACGAGCGCTTGAAATCGCAGGGCTGCGTGTATACAGAGACCTTCGGCTGGGAGCGTCCCAAATGGTTCTCTGCCGACGGCCGCGTCGAGAATTCCGGGTATTGCCGCAACAACGTATTCGAGCTGGTGCGCAACGAGGTCGCCGCCGTGCACGAGCGGGCGGGCCTGCTCGATCTCACCGGCTTTGCCAAGTACGACATTGTCGGGCCGGATGCCGAGGAGTTTCTGAACCGCGTGTGCGCAAACAGGATCCCGCGCAAAGTCGGCGGTATCGCACTGGTGCACATGCTCTCGCCTCAAGGGCGGATCCTTGGAGAGATGACGGTCACCAAGCTCGCCGAAGGGCGCTTCTATGCTCTTTCCGCGGCTGCCGCGGAGCTGCGGGATCGGGATTGGTTGTCGCAGAGCGTGAGCGCCAAAGAGAGGGTCGAGATCGACAACGTCACCGAGCAGCGCGGGGTGCTCGTGCTGTCGGGGCCGCGCTCGCGCGAGATCCTCGCCGCACTTACCGACACTCCGCTCGGCCAGGCGCAGTTCCCATGGCTCACGGGCCGGGAGATCCGCGTGGCCGGCCACGAGCTGCGCGCCCTCAGGGTGAGCTATGTGGGCGAGCTCGGTTGGGAGCTGCATACGAAGATCGGCTCGATGGTGGCATTGTACGAAGCGCTGTGGGAGAGCGGACGCGCCTTCGGTATCGCCAACTACGGTCTGTATGCGGTCAACAGCATGCGCATCGAGAAAGGCTACAAGGCATGGTCGACGGAGCTCACCAACGAGCTCACGCTGCTCGAGGCGGACATGCCGCGCTTCTTCGCCGCCACCAAGGACGACTTCATCGGCAAGACGGCGACGATCGAGCAGGCGCCGCGGCCGTTCAAGATCGTGTATGCCGAGGTGGACGCATCCGACACGGATGTGCGAGGCGGCGAGCCTGTGCTCACGCCCGAGGGCCGCTGCATCGGGGTGACGACGTCAGGGGCTTATGGGCATCGCGTCAACAAGAGCCTCGCCTTTGCCTCGGTGGAGCCGGCCTTCGAGGCCGCCGGCAGCACTTTCGACATACTGCTGCAAGGGGAAGCGCGGCACGCGACCGTACTGCCCGCCCCGGCTTTCGATGCCGACAATTCGCGCATGAGGGTCTGAGTTCATGGCCGTCGATCTTCCCACCCGTGCCCGGGTCGTCATCGTGGGCGGCGGCGTCATCGGTTGCTCCGTGGCCTACCACTTGTCGAAGCTCGGATGGAGCGACATCGTGCTGCTCGAGCGCAAACAACTCACCTCGGGCACCACCTGGCACGCCGCGGGCCTCATCGGCCAATTGCGCCAGAGCATCAACATGACCAAGCTCGCGCGCTATACCGCGGAGCTTTACCGGGGCCTGGAGTCCGAGACCGGACAGGCTACCGGCTACCGCCAGTGCGGCTCGATCTCCCTCGCGACCACCAAGGACCGGATGGAGGAGCTCAAGCGCAATGCCTCCATGGCCAAAACGTTCGGTCTGCCGGTTCACGTCGTGAGCCTCGGCGAGATCCGCTCGCTCTACCCGCTGGTCAATCTGGACGATGTTCTCGGCGGCATCCACATTCCGAGCGATGGCTACGCCAATGCGGTGGACATCACACAGGCGCTCGCCAAGGGCGCGCGGGCGCGCGGCGCGCGGATTTTCCAGGATCTCAAAGTCACGGCGATCCGCCACGACGGGGCGCGGGTGAGCGGTGTCGAGACAGAACATGGACGCATCGATGCCGACTACGTCGTGCTCTGCGGCGGCATGTGGACTCGCGACCTCGCGGCGAGCATCGGCGTGACGGTTCCCCTGCACGCTTGCGAGCACTACTACGTGCTATTCAAGGACGTCCCCGGCCTCGACGCGAGCCTCCCCGTGCTGCGCGACTACGATCATTGCAGTTACTTCAAATACGATGCGGGCAAACTTCTGGTGGGGGCGTTCGAACCGAACGCGCGCCCCTGGGGGATGGAGGGAATCCCGGACGATTTCTCGTTCGGCGAGATCTCGGGTGACTTCAGCCATTTCGAGCCGGTGCTGCTCGATGCGATGCGGCGGATTCCGGCGCTCGAACAAGCCGGCATTCAAAAGTTTTTCTGCGGTCCCGAGAGTTTCACTCCCGACGTGCGCTACCACCTCGGCGAGTCGCCCGAAATCGCCCATTGCTTCGTCGCCGCGGGGCTGAACTCGATCGGCCTGCAGTCCGCGGGCGGCATCGGCAAGGTGATCTCCGAATGGATTCGCGATGGTCATCCGCCGATGGACCTCTGGGAGGTCGACGTCCGGCGCAACATGCCGTTTCAGATCAACCGCAAATATCTTCAGGCACGGGTGAAAGAGAGCCTGGGCCTTTTGTACGCGACTCACTACCCCTTCCGGCAATACGCCACTGCGCGGGGCGTGCGAAGGTCGGCCGTTCACGAGCAGCTCGCGGCGGCCGGCGCATGCTTCGGCGAGGCGTTCGGTTGGGAGCGGGCCAATTGGTACGCACCGGTCGGGGTCAGGGCGGTCTACGAGTACAGCTATGGTAGACAGAACTGGTTCGCGCCGAGCGCGCATGAGCACCGCAGCGTCCGTGAGGCTGTCGGGCTGTTCGATCAATCCTCGTTTGCCAAGTTTCGGCTCGAGGGTCCGGATGCCGCCCGTGTGCTCAACCATGTCTGCGCGAATGACATCGACGTGGCGCCCGGCAGGATTGTCTACACGCAGTGGCTGAACGAGCGCGGTGGGATCGAGGCGGATCTGACGGTGACGCGGCTTTCGCGCACGGCTTACCTCATCGTCACGGGCGCCGAAACCGAGACCAAGGATTTCAACTGGCTCCACCGGCATATCGATGCCGAGGCGCGCTGCGTGCTCACCAATGTCACTTCCGGCATGGGCGTGCTGTCGATCATGGGGCCGCGGTCGCGTGATCTGCTGCAGTCGTTGACGCCCGATGATTTGTCGGATCGCGGCTTTGCATTCGGCACGAGCCGCCAGATCGAGCTCGGCTATGCGTTGGTGCGTGCCTCGCGCATCACCTACGTCGGGGAGTTGGGCTGGGAGATCTACGTCCCGACCGAATTCATGGCGGGCGTGTACGAGGAGATCGTCGGCGCCGGGTCCCAATTCGGGCTCGTGCATGCGGGCTACCATGCGCTCAATTCGCTGCGCATCGAAAAGGGCTACCGCCACTTCGGTCACGACATCGCCGATGAGGATACACCCTGGGAGGCAGGGCTCGGCTTTGCCGTGAAGCTCGACAAGGCCGGCGGATTCATCGGGCGGGACGCGTTGTTGGAGCAGCGCGACACGGGCGTGCGCAAACGCCTATTGCAGTTCCAGCTCAAGTCCCCCGAGCCCTTGCTCTATCACAACGAGCCGGTCTGGCAGGGTCCGGACCTCGTCGGCTACATCCGCTCCGGAATGTTTGCGCATACGCTCGGTGCCGCAGTCGGCCTCGGCTACGTGGCCGATCCGGCGGGCACGTTTACGCGCCCGGATAGTCCGGTCGACTCCGACGCCTACGAAATCGAGGTGGCCGGTGTCCGACAGCCGGCGGTTGCCTCCTTGCGCCCGCTTTACGATCCCAAGAACATTCGCATCAAGCGCTGAGGAAACAGACCAATGCAGTATCGAGCCACCCACGCCGCGCGCGCGGGCAGCCAGTCGAATGGCCTCATCTCAAGCCTGGCCGCCGATGGCCGCAGCGGCTACAGCCTGGATCAGCGTTTCTATTGTGACGACGAGGTGTTTGCGGCCGACATGCGCGAGATCGTGATGCGCAAGTGGATCGTCGCCGGGCATACGGATCAGATACGGCGCAAGGGCGACTACTTTCTGTTCAAAATCGGGCAGGAGTCGATCATCGTCGTGCGCAGCGACGAGACGACCATCCACGCCTTCTACAACGTGTGCCGCCATCGGGGCTCGGTGATCTGCACCGAACCGCAGGGCCGAGTGACCCGCCTCACGTGCCCCTACCATGCGTGGTCTTACGGTCTGGATGGTGCGTTGCTGGCCGCACGCCTGATGCCCGTGGATTTCGCGAAGGAAGAGAACGGTTTACATCGCTGTCACGTGCGTGTCTTGCACGGCCTCATCTTTGTCAACCTGTCGGAGGAGGAGCCGGTCAGCTTCGACGAGACATTCTCGGATCTTGCCCCGTATCTTGATTTCCACGGCTTGGCGGAGGCCAGGATCGCCCACGCCCGCTCGTATCCCACGGTGGCGAATTGGAAGCTCGTGGTCGAGAACTTCGTGGAGTGTTACCACTGCGCTCCGTCGCATCCGGAGTTCGTCTCGATGCATCCCCCGCAAGCTCTTGTGGCTTTCGGAGCCGGGCCTAGTTCGGGGCCTGCCGATGCGGTGGACCAGTATTTGCCAACGCTCAAAGCCTGGGAGGAGTATGCGGCGTCCCTTGGCCGCCCAATCGGAACGGTGGACGACGGCCCGGATTCCTCGCACCTGCGGCTGCTGCTGCAGCGAACGATTCGCGAGGGCTACGACAGCGAGACCCAGGACGGACGACCCGCATCCTCGCTCATGGGAAAGCGGGTGGCGTTCGACCAGGGCCGCATGTACCTGTCGTTCAGCCCGTTCACGCAACTGGTGGCAACCAACGATTTCGCGGTGTTGTTCCGCTTCACGCCGCGCAGCACCCTCGCGACCGACGTGGATCTTTATTGGCTGGTCGACGGCAACGCGAGCGACGTCGAGGTTGAGAGGATGATCTGGGGTTGGGATCAGACCACGCGTCAGGACAAGGTCATCACCGAGAACAATCAGGCCGGCATCTTGTCGACGCGGTATCGGCCGGGGCGATACTCGGAGCACGAGCGCCGGGTGATGACGTTCCAGCGCTGGTATCTGGCTCAGTTCGGAGTGGCGGCGCGCTGATCTGATTCGGCGGCCCGCGCGACGGGCGCCCGCCGAATGCGGGGTGCGTTGATGGGCTGCGCCAACAGATAGCGATCGCCCAACCAGTCGAGCGCCCGTGCGATGGCCGGACTGTAGTTCGCCACGGGTAGAGAGCGCGGCGTATCGGTACGAAATCGGGCCATGGTCATCATTCCGCGAGGTGAACGGGTATTGAGGGCACCGGTTGTGAGCGGCGGTTCAGAGCGCCTAGGGACTCATCGTTCGGCTTGTCCTCGCGCCGAGCGGCCAGCGGCCAGCGGCCAGCGGCCAGCGGCCAGCGGCGAAGAATCAGGCCGCTCAACGCGACGAGATAGCCTCCCGGCAAGGTCAGCATGGCCATGGACGGCCCAAATTCTTGGAGTGCCAGACGCCCGCGCTGCAGTAGTACATTGACGCTATTCATGTTTCTTTCCGCTAATCACTGCCTTGGCTATGTATGCCTAGGCAATCCATTCGGCCAAAAAAAGATCAAATATTTTTCAACATCCGACCCAAGTATCCTTCCAGTTGGCGCGCCTCGGCTTGACTGAAGCCTCGCATGAAGTGGTTCAACACCTGAACCGAACATTCCCGCAGCTTCGGAAGCGCAGCAAGACCTGCCTCTGTCAGCTCAAGCTTCACCAACCGCCGGTCCTCCGGACACCGCCGCCGACTGATCAACCCCTTCGCCTCGAGCCGGTCGATCATTCGGGTCATTGCGCCGCCGTCGTAGGACAGGTCCTTGCAGAGCTCGGTCGCAGAATCCACGCCGCGCTTGGCCAGCACGCTGATAATCACGTACTGCGCAGCGCTGAGCTCGAGGGCCGCCAGATCCGGGTCGCGAGCAATCGCCTCATCCAACGCGTTCATATGGGCCGCCCGCACGCGGTACACCAGCTGACCCACACAATTGGCAGGCTGATAGGTCGCGAGATCGTAAACCTCTGATCCGGAGCCGCCGCAAGTAACCATGACCATTACATTACCTGCCTAGGCAGTATTTGTCAAGACAGCCATATGCGCGGTTGCGCGGCGATTGGCGGCTCGGCGCGTAGCACCAATGGTACGCTCCCGACTTCTCAGTCAAGCGTGGGCGTACACCGTGAGATTCCTTGTGTTGATTTCAGTGATCTGCCTATCCGCATGCAGTTGGTTCGGCGCGCGCAAAGCAGCACCGCGCGAGGCGCCGCAGGTCGTCATCACCGGCGCGCCCGTCGCTTCCCTCGTCCTGGTCGATGGCGTGCAAACGGGACCGATGGTGGCGCACAACGATCAATCGGAAATCCTCGAGGTCGCTCCGGGCTCCCATAAGGTGGAGATCCAGTTGAACGATGCCATCGTGTACCGGGAGAATATTTACGTGGGCGCCGGGGAGCGGCGCGTGGTCACCGTGCTCTCGGGTTTGTCGCGATAAAGTACTCGCCATGCCGGACGATCCCTCCATAGCGTGCGAGGAAAGCATCGATCGCCGCCAGACATTCGGGCTCGTTCAGTAACGGCGTGTGTCCGCGATTGGCAACCTCGAGGTGCATGAGACCCGGCTTGTCGCGCGCCATGCGAGCCACCGTCGAGGCGCTCAAGATATCTGAAAGAGCGCCCCGAATCACCAGCATGGGAACTTGCTTGATTTGCGCGAACACGGACCACAGGTCGGGAGCGGCTGTGTTGGTCTGCTTGAACGCCTCGCTGATCCGCGGGTCCACGTCGGGGACGGGGACGCCGTCCGCATTCTCCCGATAGCCAAGGCGTGCATAGTCGCGCCAGTCCGCATCGCTCAGGCCGGGCAACGCTAGTCCATAGACCCCCTTAGCCTGTGTCGCTGCCTCGTCCCAGGACGACACGGGCGGAAGCTTGCCCGCGTACCCGGCAATGCGCCGCAAACCTGCCGGGTCGATCTCTGGGCCCACGTCATTGAGCACCAGACCGGCGATTCTGGCGGGATCCATGGCCGCCATCACCATTCCCATCAGTCCGCCAAGCGAGGTTCCAACCACCACCACCACGCGGCTCAGGTGGCGCGATGCCAGCAGGGCCCAGATATCCTGCACATAGCTGTTCAACTGATAACGCGACGGATCGGTATCCCAGGCGGAGCGGCCCCGGCCGCGAAGATCTGCCGTCAAAACCTCGCGCTGCGCCTGCAGATGTCGGGCAAGCGCAGCGAAGTCCCGACTGTTTCGAGTCAGCCCCGGCAGACACAACACCGGCAGCGCCGCTGCGGCTCGCTCAGCAGGATAAACCCGGCAATACAGCTTCAGGCCGTCGGTGCTCGGATAGAAATGGTCGCTGTGTTCGATGCTCATCGTCTCGGCGCCGCGCAGGCCGCTGGAAATGGTACGTCACCGTTCCGCAATACATACGCGGCGGGCCATAGTAGCCTGGCGACACGGCGCTTGACAGAAGATTGGCATCGCCCGCCGGCGGCTGAACAAAGTCCTCAGGTGGGCGAGTCGAGCGAACAGCCTGCGATCTCCTGATCCTGAAGCTCTCGCCACTGGATCTTGCCACTGCCTGATTTCGGCAATGTATCGACGAACGCGATGACTCGCGGCACCTTGTACGCCGCCATGATTTCCCGGCACCACTCGATCAGCACGCGGCCGTCGACGCGCCCGCGCCATTCGGGTCGCAGCACCACGAGCGCCTTGACGGTCTCGCCACGGTGCGGATCGCGAGTACCGATCACGCAGGCCTCGAGCACCGCCGGATGCGCGTACATCAGCGACTCCACCTCGCTCGGCCACACCTTGAACCCGGACGCATTGATCATTCGCTTCAAGCGATCGACCATGAAAAAATAGCCGTCCTCATCGACCTTGCCGAGGTCGCCGGTTCGAAGAAATTGTTTGCCATCGATTTCGATGAACGCCTGCTCGCTCTCTGCGGGTTTGTTCCAGTACCCGAGAAATACCTGCGGCCCGTTCGTGACGATTTCCCCGACCTCCCCGACGTTAAGCTCGTCCTGCGTGAGAGGATCGATCACGCGTGAGTCGACGCCATAGATTGGAATCCCCAGGCATTGCTCCTTGGGCCGCTCGAGAGGATTGAGGTGCGTGGCCGCCATGGTCTCGGTCAGACCGTAGCCCTCGTAGTACGTAATGCCCCGACTCTTCAGCCCTCGCGCCACCGTTGCCGGCATGGCGGCCCCTCCGCCGCTCAGTCGCCGGATCGAAGATAAGTCGTAACGCTCGAGGTTCGGATTCATGAAGAAATCCTGGATCAGGGTCGGAACGGCCGTCCAGCTCGCGACTCGATATCGCTGAACGCACTCGGCTGCGACCATGCGATCCCAGCGTGGCAACAAGACCACCGTGTTGCCGTTGTACAGCGGGCCATTCATTCCTCCCTGCATTCCAGTGACATGGAAAAAAGGCGCCACCGCAAGGAGCGTCAACTCCGGCTGCACCGCGAACCAGCGCATGCCCGCGACGAGCGTATGCATGGTGCTGCGATGGGTGTGCATGCACCCTTTGGGCTCACCCGTGGTACCCGACGTATACGGCATGATGCACAGGTCGTCCGGTCCGGCGGTCAACGGGCCCGGGGTGAAATCGTTCTGCAACGCGTCGCGCCAAAGAGTCACGTCCGGCCGCGCAAGCTCGGCACGGGCAGCGCAAATGAAATCGGGCACGGGCAGGTCGGTGGGGCTTCTCAAGTAATCGGAATAGGCCGCGACGAGCACGTGCCTGATATCGCCCCCGCCGATCAATGGCTCGAGTCGAGGGTAAAGCTCCTGCGACACGATGACGGTGGTGGCTCCCGCATCGATGGCGCAGCGCTGGAACTCTCCAGTGAGATACATGGGGTTGAGGGGAACCACCACGGCGTTCGCGCGCAGGATTGCATAATAGCTGATGACGAATTGCGGGCTGTTCTGCATGAACAGCAGCACCCGGTCGCCAGCACGGATGCCGCACCGATGCTGCAGATACCCGGCAAGGCGTTGCGCCGCATCCAGTACTTCGGCAAAGCTGATCAGGGTGTCGTAGAACACCATGCTGGGCTTTTTGGGATAGCGCCGTGCCGACACTTCGAGATTAAAGAAAAGGTTGGTGGCCGGTGCGTCCAGGTGATGCATCGCATGGTCCGGCCAGAAACTGAAATGTCGATTCGACATGGATCGCCCCGATTTAGGCTGCGCCGCTGTCCCGCGCTCATCGTACCCCAGGCGTTGCAGCGTCTGCTATGTACTTCAGCGTACAGACCCGGGCGCCCGTTCCCGATTCAATTGGGCGGCGTTACGTTCCGGAGAAGCGATGTTCGATTGGATTGAGGTCGGTCTCGCTGGGACAACCGCCCTGCTGTTGGCAAGCGCCTTCATACGGCAAGCTCGCCCGTATCGCTCCATGGTGCTGGGCGGTGCCGCGCTCACGGCGATCACGACGCTGTTTCCAAGACCGGGGAACCGGATCGGCCAGTTCCTCTTTGCTCAAACAGCGGGTTCCATGCATTTGCCGCTGGAGCTGTTCGGAATCGCCTGGTGGATCCTGGGTGCATGGCTCATCCGAAGTGTACTGACGCTGATTCTTCGCCGGACAATTTTCCCGAACGATTACCAACCGCACGCGCGGCGCCTCTTTGCCGATCTGGCGTCCGGAATGCTGTACATCGTCGCCTTCGTCGGAATCATGGATACCGTGTTGAAGCAGCCCATCTCCGGCTTTTTGGCCACGTCCGGCGTGCTTGCCATCGTATTGGGCCTGGCACTGCAGAATACGCTTGCGGATGTTTTCTCGGGGCTCGCGATCAATATCGAGCGCCCCTTCGGAGCGGGTGACTGGATCACCATGAACGAAACCGTTGAGGGTCAGATCATCGAAATCGACTGGAGAGCAACACGACTCAGGACATTTTCCAACGACATGGTGGTGATTCCCAACAGCGTCATGGCGAAGGCCATAGTAACCAACCACCGCAAACTAGATTCGCCTTATGTATCGAGTCTCGCACTGAACATCGACTCAGCGGTACCGTCTGCGCGCGTCATCGAGATGCTGCTGGCAGCCGCGAGCACGAGTCCCGGAGTGGCCCCTGGCAACAAGCCGGTTGCGTATGCCTGCGGATTCGCAGACAGCATGGTGACCTACAGACTGTATTTTGCGGTGGACAGCTTCATGGCGACACCTGAAGTTCAGTCTCAAGTGATCGCGCGCGTTACAGATGCGCTACGAAACTCAAAGATCCAGATCGGGAGCATGCCCACGAGTGTCAGGATCTTGCCGAATGAGAGCGTTCCGGAGATGGCACGTTCGGGGTGCTGACGTGCTGAATCGCCGCTTCGTCTCGACCTCGCTTCAGGCCCGCTTGGCTGCCCGCTCCACGCCCGCCTCGCTGGATTCGCGCGCCAGCACGAAACGATCTCGTCCGGCGGCTTTCGCCGCATAAGCCATCGAATCGGCTCTTTCAATCAAGGCGTGCCAGCCCCCCGTCGAATCGGCATTGCAGGCCACACCCACGCTGGCGCTGATGGAGGCGTACTGGGATTGGCTGATCGGAAACGGGCTGCGCGCCGCGCTGACAATTTTCTCCGCCACCCGGCCCGCGTCCGCAATATCGCGAATGCCCAGGAGAATGACCGCAAATTCATCGCCTCCCAGCCTTGCCACGGCATCCGTCGGACGCACGAATTGCAGGAGCCTCAAGGCAAACGCCTGAAGCACCCTGTCCCCCGCGGCATGGCCATACGTGTCGTTGACCGGCTTGAAGTGATCGAGATCGATATATAGCACGCTGAGCCCGGCTCCTTCCCCCAGGGTCACTTTGGACTCGATGAATTGCTCCAGACCCGCTCGATTCAGCAGTCCTGTGAGCGAGTCGCGCTCGCTCAACAGAGCGAGTCGAATATTTTCCTCTCGATGTCGCGTGATGTCGTGGGCGACACCGAAGAATCCTCCGATCTCTCCATCGGGCATCTTCAACGGCACATAAGTGACCGACACATGCCGAATGTCGCGGGCTTGCGGACATTCCTGCTCATAGGATACGGTTTCGCCGGCAAGCGCTCGTTCTGCCCAGGGCCGGCTTTCTTCAAAGTCGCCCGCATCCATGGTCTCTTCGAGCGTTCGTCCGATCAAATCCTTACGCGAGCGCCCTCGCCAGCGTTCATAGGCCTGGTTGACCAAAATGATGTGCATGCCGCGATCGTAGACGCACATCATCGCGGGAATGGCCTCGATCACGGTGTTGAGAGTGGTGGTCTGTCGCGCCAGTTCCTTGCGTGCAGCGACCTCGACCGTAATATCGCGCATCAGCGATGAATAGCGCGACACCTGCCCCTCCGCGTCGAAATGGCCGATGACCATGTGATTGACCGGTACCACCTTGCCCTTCAATACGACTTGCGTCTCTCCCACCCACACGAGATCGCGCTTGACCGTGGGAGCGATCTCTCGGCGGAACAGCTCGCTCGTCTCGGGCGTAAAAAACTCGCGGAATGTGCGCCCCTGGAGCGGCTGATCCTGATCGAAGCCGAGCGCGCGGCGGGCGGATTTGTTGATGAAATGGACATTGCCCTGTGAATCGGCCTGGGCCACGTAATCCGTGGTGTTGTCGAACACCTCGGTCAACTCCCGCAATTCCTGTTCAACCCGCTTGAGATGGGTGATGTCGACGCCGATCGCAACGATGCCCTGCACCTCTGCCCTCTCGCTCATGTCCGGAATGAGCTGCACCTCGATTCTGCGAACCTGACCGGCGACGGTATCATCGTACTCCAGCCGCTGGCGTTGCCCCGCCAGGGCGCCGGTAAGAATGGTTGCCCAAGCAGGCCGGCTGACCGGCGGAAGAATGTCCATGATGTCGCATCCGATGAGTTGCTCGCGCGGCATGTGAAACCGCTCGGCGAGAGCGCGGTTGGCGAAGTGGAAATGGCGATTGGTTCCCAGATACGCGAGGCGCGCCGGAATGCTGTCGGTGATGCGGCGAATGAACCGCTCGCTGGTCTCGAGTTGGCGCTCGAGACGCTTGCGGTCTGTTATGTCTTGAAGCGTGCCGATCAGTCGAAAAGGCACGCCATCCTCGTTGCATTCCGCCTCGCCGACCGCACGCACGTGGGTGACGCCGGCGCCCGTTGCAACCAGTTCCAACTCGAGGTCCCAGGCCGCACCATCGGAGCGTGCCGCCGCGATAGCCTGGCGAAGCCGGTCGCGTGACTCCGGTGTGTAGAACGCGAGCGAACCGTCGAGCGTCGGGACGTAATCGTCCGCCACTCCATGAATGCGTCGAACTTCCGAGGACCAGAGGATCTCCCCCGTGGTCAAACGCAATTCCCAACCACCCACTCCGGCCACTCGATTGGTGCGAAGCAGGAATTCCTCGCTCGCGCGCAGAGCAGCCTCGGCCTTTTTCTGAAGGGTGACATCTCGGCCCACCGCATGCACCAATTCATGGGGCAAAGTTGCCTGTCCCCGTAGGCGCCACGAAAGCCAGCATTCCTTCCCCTCGCGTAGGGTTCGACATTCGACCGCGACCGGCCCGGGCGCGGTCAGAGCCTCGATGAGCGCTTGTTCCATCAGGGAGCGGTCAGCAGCCAGTGTCAGCTGCAGCAGGTTCCTCTCGAGCGGTGCGTGCGCCTCGGGAAACATGGCATTGAATGCCGCATTGACATACTCGAGGCGTCCATCGCTGCGAGCGAGCCCAATTACCTCGGATTGCTCTTCGATCAGTGCCCGGTGTCTGCGCTCGCTTTGAGCCAGCGCGCGTGCAAATTTACGATCAGCCGCGATGACCAGTATGACTTGGTACATGGCGAGCCCGAGGCAAGCCAGAAGAGCACAGGCACCGACCAGCGCAAGCCGCTCTCGATGGGAAAAAAAGCTCTGCCGTGCATCGAGCGCAAACATGAAGGTGGAGGCGCCGAACCATACCAGCGCCCCCGCCAAAGCGATACCGATAAATTTCAGGCGCCTGCCGAGAGCTTCGCGGCGGGTGCGACTTCGATAATCCACGGTCTCCGACTCTTGAGCAGCTTCTCCAAAGCAAAGCCTGGCAGCACCCGGAGATTTTTGATGCGAGCAACATCGCCTTTCGAACGCATTTCCATCGATCTCAATCGTGTGAGCAAGCGACTAATGACCTGATGTGCAGGCAGCCGCCTACGAGACCCGTAGGGAATTCCCCTAAACGATCGTTGACGGCGCGACGGTGTTGAGTCGCAAGTGCAGGAGCCGATCTATCCGCAGAACTCAAGGATTGGGTAAATCGGTGCGCTCGACCTTCGATTTCGGAATTTCATCCTTTCCAGTGCCGGGTTCAGCCATGCCTCGATGCATCTGAGCCAATGCGGTATCGGGTGCGATATGCGAGACGGCTGCGCGAATTTTGTTGCCGAGGCCGGCGACAACCTTCAATTCCCCGTTTAGCATCGCGTCGAATCCCGTTTTGGCGACGTGCGCGGCACGGGCCTTCTCATCCGTACCGACTTTGGTATCCATCATGTCCGCGCGTTCGAAGAAATTGGTTTCGGTGGCTCCCGGCATGAGGCAGGTGACCGAGATGCCGTCGTCTTTCAGCTCGTTATTGAGCGCGACGGAAAACGAGTCTAGAAACGCCTTGGTGCCGTTGTACACCGCCTGGAAAGTTCCGGGCATCAATCCGGCAATCGAACCGGTGATGAGGATGCGCCCCTGCCGGCGTTGGCGCATGTCTTTGCCGACCCTGTGAATCAGGTAGATCGTCCCATCGATGTTGGTGTGAACAACACGAAGCGCTTGGGCGATGTCCTGATCGAGGAACGCCCGGCCCAGACCCCGCCCGGCATTTGCCAGCAGTGCGTGCACGGGTCGCCCGGATTGTTCAATCGCTGCAAGCAGCTGACCGACCCCGTCGAGCGTCGACAAATCGCATTCCACCGGGATGCAGCCGACGTTGAGTTGTCTGAGCTCCTTCGCCGCTTCATGGATAAGCGGCTCATCGGCTGCAATCACGAGGTCCCAGCCTTCTTTGGCGCACAAACGCGCGAGTTCCAAACCGATTCCGGTTGACGCCCCTGTTACGACGGCCAGCGAGCGAAGTGCAGTAGTCATGTCCTCTCCAATGTCTGGGTGGAAATCACAGACTCGATGAGACCGCATCCGCAATTCATCCGCAGCCGGAAGCGAGCACGGAAGCATGAAAGATCATGCCGACGCACCCATGGCTCGGACTACGCTCGAGGGAATTCATCTGACGTCGCCAAAGGCCAGGGTCGGGCCCGGAATAAATGCCGAATCTCGCACCTATGATCCGAGATCCAGCACAACAACGTAACTAGCCGGCAGCGCGGCGCTGCAGGGCAGCGCCGCGGGCCTAATTCAATAGCATCACGACTAGTGCGCCCCCACCAGTGCGGCAGTCGGCGGCGTTTGTGCGGGCGTCGCCGGCGTCTCGTCAGCGGGCGGCGGGTAGGCGAACATGGCGGGCGGCGCCTCGTGTGGCGCGGGCGACTCGCCGGGCGGAGTCGGCGGAGCCAGACCGCCAATGGGGTGGTCTCCACCGTACAGTTCCGGGTAGTTCTTCGCCATGCTCACGCCGTAGAGCGGCTTGAATACCCCCTGATGACACGTGACGCAGGCAATCTTGGCCACGTCGCCCATCACGCCCAGACGGTGTTCGGGGAACGTGGAGGTCAGCGGAACCATGAAATTGTTGTTCAGGTCTCGCGCCATGCGGATGCCGTACCACGCGGTCGCACGCATCGGCGTACTTTGGTCCCACGCCCGCAGCGCGCGCGTACTGTGGCAATAGCTGCAATTCACGCCGAGCGCCTGTGCGATCGACATCATGAAAGCGTAGGTTCGTTCCGTCTGTTTGATCGAATGGTAATCGGTGCCCCGCAGAGCCTGACCGGCCTGAACGCGGATGTTATCGTCACCGAGCAGATAGTCCTTGAAGGGGTCTCCGGGCAGCGCGCTCAATCCGGCCACGAGAGAGGGCTTGTTCTTTCCCGCGTTGCCGGCGATCAAGCCGGTTGCGCTTGACTGACCCGGATTGATGAACCACCGGTATTCGGGCACCGGCTGACCGCGATGACACGTGTAGCAGGTGACCCCGGTTTCACCCACGTGCGCCCGCCAGTCTTTGTTGATGTATCGGACCATCTGCAGCATGCGCCGGGCGACGCGTTTGGTGTATTTGGCATCGCTCGACATCACGGCTTCATGGCAATAGTTGCAGCTCTGGTCGGCAGGCGCCACCCATGCCGCCATCGATTGCATCACCCGCGTGAATTGTCCGATATTCAAGTCCTTGAGGACTTTTAAATTCTGGAAAACCAGAGTGGCGGGAGGCCCGTCGGCATCCGCGGGCGGGATGGGCGTGGGAATCGCGTTCTTCTTGTACTTCACCGCATCCAGCCGCGGATTGATGACCTGCTCATCGCCAATGCCGCGGATTCCAGTCTGAACAGTGTCCACCGGGGGCCGCTCGTAACAGCCACCGAGCAATGCGGATCCCACGATCAGCAGGGAGGATGCCGTGGCTCGAGCCAGCCACACAGCGCTGGAATTATTCATTTCGGAGCTCCCGGAAGAGTGGCTGGGTCGATCACCGGCGCAAAAACGTGGGGATAGATAGGCGCGACATGGTGTTTGACCGCCCACAGATACCAGTTGTCGACCACCGTACCTGTGAGCAAAATGCCGATGCCGCCCGTCAGCGGGCACAGCACGGCAAACCACCACGCCCAGCGATGGATGGATTCCATCGTGGCATTGAAGCCCATGGTCCAGCGCCAGAACAGCGCTGCTCGCTCGGCCGCCGTGCCGCGATCGACGATCTGTTCCAATTCGCGGTCGCCACCCAGGCGGCTCACCGCAAGGATGGTGCCGGCGTGCATCGCGAACAACAGCGTCGAGCCGTACAAGAAAGCGATCGACAGGCAGTGGAATGGGTTGTAGAACAAATTGCCGTAACGGATGGAGAAGGATGCTACCCAGTCAAGGTGCGGAAAAATACCGAACGGCACCGATTCCCCGAAGCTTCCCATGAGGACCGGTCGGATGATGCCCAGCGAGAGCATCAACCAGATGGCGGCGGCGAACGCCCACGCCACGTGCGTCCCCATGCCGAGCGCCCGGGCTCGCCGATACATGCGAAGCCACCAGAGCAGCACAGAGCTGGTGAGAAACAAACCCGCGAGCAGCCACCAACCCCCGTTCTGCAGGCTCGGAATGTGCAGCCCGTTGGCGGGAGACGGCGGTTCCAGCGCGAGCCAGGGCAGCTGGCGGACGAATTGCACCGGATTCCAGTGGACCGAGGCGAACATGTTGAGCCCGATGATCTCGAACGCGATGAAGCCGCATATCAGCGAAAGCAATCCCGTGGTCCCCAGGTAAAAGGGTCCGATCTGCGCATCGCCGAAGCGGCCGAAGAGGTGATTGAACCCGCCTCCTTTGCGCGCCCAAACGCCGCCCCTTGCCAGCGGCACACCCGGATACATCGGCGAATCGATTTGTACGCGGGTAAATATATTTTGATATTCAGCCATGATAGCCCCCAGACAGTTCGGTTCAGCTCAGCTTCGCTCTGCTCAACTCCAAATCGACAAGTTCAGCCACCAGCCCCACCACTCCGGCCAGCCGCGAGTCCAGAACGGGCCGCTGAGCAGAATGCATACCGCAGCCCAGAATCCGGCGCTCACCGCCAAGAACAGACCGAGGCGATGAATCCCCAGCGATCCGATCGAATAGCCGATGGCATCGCGGAAATAGGTGTTCTCGTGTTCCGCGGTCTGCACGATTCCGCTCTTCGGATTCGAGGACGACAGAATGACCGCCCCGTGAAGCGACAGCGCCAGGGTGGTGGCGAAGAAGAAGCTCACCGCCAGCATGTGCGCCGGGTTGTAGTTAAAATGCAGATACTGATAGCCCGTGTTCGAGACCCAATCGAGGTGACTGAATATGCCGTAGGGGAACGCGTTGCCCCACGCGCCCATCAACAGCGGGCGGATCACCTGCAGGCTGACATAGGCGAGGATCGCGAAACCGAATGCGAACGGCACGTGCAGCCCGATTCCGAGCTTGCGGGCGATCTCCACTTCGCGCAGCGCCCAGGACACGAACGCCCCCACCGCACAGATGGTGACGAACTGCCACAACCCACCCTCGCGCAACGGCGCCAGCGTCAGGCCGTATTTGAGATCAGGAGGGGCAATATTGATCTGCCATAGGTTCCACGTAGGACCGATCGCGGCGCCGTAGACGAGCAAAATCGTCCCGAGCACCGCGAAGAATACGGCCGATACGCCGAAGAAGCCGACGTAGAAAGGCCCCACCCAGAAGTCGAACAGATCGCCCCCGAGCAGCGTTCCGCCGCGAACCCGATACTTTCTTTCAAAGCTGAGCATGGACATGATGGTGCTCTCTCATCCAAGTTGGGCTTTCGGCGGCGGCCGGAATCTCGATGCCTGACATCCAGACCCCGACGCGCCGCCGTCAGCGAACAGCGCTACGGTTTTGGCGGCTCCGGCAGCGACGACATGTGCTGCGCAGCCGCGGAGGGCGCGGAATGCCCGCCCAGCCAGTTGAACCTGTCGGTACTCAACAAGATGAAGTGAATCACCAGCGCGAGCACAAACAGGAATACGAAAAGCGCAATCAAGGCTCTTCGCGGATCGAAAAGAAGCCAAATCCGCCACATTTTTTGATCTCCTATACGAAGCCGAGTTACGAAAACTTCCTCAGATCAAGGTTGCTTTACAACCACGGCCGCCATTGCCACACGAGAAAGTGCGCAACGATCGCTATCACCGTAAATATGATGAAGCTCGTTACGAAGATCCCGTGGAACTCTTTTGCTTCGCTTTCGGTCAGTCCCGAGAGCGAGCCCTTTCTTTCGTCTACCATACTTCACACCTCCACCAACTGGTCTTGCGACCATAAACCGCACATCAGTCATGCGGCACCCAGCGCCCAAGCGGTTCGCTGTCCGCTTCGACGCTCCTTTCGCCCGATCTTCTCGGGTGAATTGTTCAAGATCCGAAGTTGCCTCGAGGGCCTCTTCATGCGAGCTCCGGCTGCATCGACTTGCGCAACGACGGCGGCAGCCGCTCTGTGCCGACATGATCCGCGCCTGCCTCCCGTGCGGCGCGCTCCGCCGCGTCCCGCAGTCGCTTCGCGGCCGATATGCGTACCAGCACCGGTTCGGCATCCACCAGATCCGCCAATGCCCGTTGTGCCTCATCCGTCCAGCGCAACTCTTGATGCAGACGCGATGGAGTCGCATCCACCTTGTCCAAGTCGCTCGCCAGCGGCAGGATGTTGAACAGTGCATCGAACAATGCGTTGCACACTTCTTGAATGATGTAGACGGCGCCGCTGTAACCCATGAACGGCGTGCCGGTATGCCGCCGAATGATGGCGCCGGGGAACGAGGCCGGAATGTACATGGACCGCACTGCGCTTTCAGCGAGATACATCCGCTCATTGAAGCTGCCGAACATGATCAGCGGAGGCGTCTCCTTGATGGCCTTGCGGATCGCCCCGTTATCCGGTTTGACGCCGGCACGCCTCGAGAACGAGAAGGTGCATGGGAGACCCATTTCCGTTTCGAGAAAATGGCGCAGGCCGCGGGCATAGGTCTCGTTGGCGACGACCGCAAAACTGGCCGTGCCGAAGAAATCCTGCGTCACGGACCGCCATAGATCCCAGAGCGGCTTGATGGTCGTGTGTTTCTCGCGCTCGATGAACGGCTCGGGATCGAGCTTCAGCAGCTCGCCGAGGGTTCGCAGAAATTTGGTCGTGCTGTGCAGCCCGATCGGTGCTTGCAGGTACGGCCGCTCGAGCGTCTCGCAGAGCAGCCGGCCGAATTCGCGGTACATGCAGACGTTCACGTCCGCATCGATCAGCTTCGGCACGTCCTCGAGGTGACTGCCGAGCGGGAAGCTCAGATTGACCTCGGCGCCGATGCCCTCGATCAAGCGTTTGACCTCCGCGAGATCGCTGGGCGTATTGAATGTTCCATAGATGGGGCCGATGATGTTGACGCGTGGTTTTTCGCCGGCGGCGCGCGCCTTTCTCGGCGGAACCTTCTTTTTGCCGTACTCGGTCCACAACCAGGTCATGGCACGGTTCGCGCTCTGCCACTGATCCTCATCGATGGTTCGCGGCAAAAAGCGCTGGATATTGGTGCCCTCGGGGGTCACGCCGCCGCCGATCATCTCGGCAATGGAACCGGTCACTACCACGGCAGGTTGCGAGGGATCGAGCGTGCGATGCGCACGCCTCATGGCGCCTTCCGTCCCGTGCTGACCAAGTTCCTCCTCCGCCAGTCCCGTGACCACGATGGGCAGCTCGTGCGGCGGCAGGCCGTCGGTGTAATGCAACACCGAGGTCACCGGAAGGTTCTCGCAGCCCACGGGACCGTCGATGATGACCTGAAGACCCTTGATCGCCGTGAACACGTACACCGAGCCCCAGTAGCCGCCGGCACGATCGTGGTCGAGCACCAGCATCAGACCATCTCCTCGGATTTGCGCTTTGCAGCGAGCTTGCGCAGCTGCGCCTCGTAACGCTCCCGAAACAGCGGATGATCCTCCGGCAGCTCCTGCCAGATGCCTGCCGTGTGACCGCTACCCACCCCCTGGAAAAACGCCTTCATCGCATCGAAGCGGGCCTGGTTGCCGAGCGCGGCATTTACCACCTGCGCCAACGAACCGGCGCCGGCGGGTCCCATCAACGGCCGCGCCGATATCAGGTTGGTGAAATACAGCGAGGGGATCGCCATCTCCTTGGCCGCCTGCACCACCGGCGTCGTGCCGATCGCCAGATCGGGCTCGAATTCCCGCAGCGCCGCGAGATCTAGTTCGAGCGAGGCACGGTATTGCACCCGCACGCCTTTGGCCTCGAGCCACTGCCGGTCGAGATCCGACCAGGCCGTGCGCGGACAGGCGGTACCCGCGTAACGCACGTCCGCCCCGCTCTCGATGAGCAGGCGTGCAACCAGCAACTCTGAACCTTCATAGCCCGACAAGGTGACGCGGCCGCGGATGGGACATTTCGCGAAAGCCGCCTTGATCGCCGGCAGGACCTTGTTCTGCGCGGCTGCGATCCGCTCGGCACCGACACCGCATGCCCGACCGACGGCATCGAGCCATGCCGCCGTGCCCTCGTAGCCAACCGGCGCGGAGCCGACGATCGCCCGCCCGGCCGCCGAGAACTCGCGCAGCGACGCGGTGTAGAAAGGATGGATTGCCGCGGCCAGGGCGCAGTCGAGGGCCGCATACAGCTCACGCCATTCGCGCGTGGGCACCACCGGTCCTGCGGCCAGCCCCATCGGCTCGAGCATCATGCCGATGCTCACCGGATCGGCGGGGAACACCTCACCGATCAGCGCGACGGTGGGCCGATTGTTGCGCCCCCCGCGCGGCGCTTGAACCGGACCTTGGAGGGCCTCGGTGCGCGCGTATTTGAGCATGGCTCCCGCGAGCACGTCTTTCGCTTCCGCATGGGTCGGCACGCCGAATCCGGGCACGTCGATCCCGATGATGCGGACGCCGTTGATTTCCCGCGGCAGAAGCTGCAGCGGTACCCCGGAGGCGGTCGGGACGCACAAGTTGATGATGACCACGGCGTCGTAGAGCGCCGGGTCGGCAAGTTGGTATACCGCCTCGCGAATGTCCTCGAACAGTTTGCCGGTGACCAGCGTCTCGGAGTTGAACGGCACGTAGCCCACGGTGCGCCGCGCGCCGTAGAAATGCGACGTGAAGGTCAACCCGTAAACGCAGCATGCCGAGCCCGACAGTACGGTTGCGGTCCGGCGCATCCGCAGACCGACGCGCAGCGAGCCGAATGCCGGACACATGCTCTGCGGTTGATCGTGCGGTCCGGCCGGATAATCGGCAGCATATTGCGCCAATGTTTCGCTCTTGCCGGCAGCCTCGGCTGCGCGGCGCATCTGATCAGCCCCGCCGTGGCATCCCGACCCGTCTGTCGGTGTCGCCGTCTGGTTGATGATCGGTGTGGCGTTCATGGGTCAGACGGTGTCGTAGATGATCTCGAGCGTTGCTTTCTCGATCAGCGAACTGCCGCACATGTCTTCGTGGGACGCGGGCTCGAGCACGACGTTGCGACCGACCGCTTCGCTCTTGAACAATCCGAGCAGCGCATCCTGGGACAAAGGTTTCGGCCGGAGCGGCGGCGCGTCGGCCACATTGGCCGCGAGCTGTTCGAACAGCGGGCCCCAAGCGCTGCCGGGGCGGCCAACGATGTCGTAATTCGCACTTTTTCGGCGGATGTCCTCATTGGCTGGTATCGCCGCCAAAACGGGAATTCCCGCGGCCTCGGCGAAGGCCTGAGCCTCGCCCGTACCGTCATCCTTGTTGATCACCAATCCGGCGACACCCACGTTGCCACCGAGTTTGCGAAAATACTCCACGGCCGAACAGACATTGTTGGCGACATAGAGGGACTGCAGGTCGTTCGACCCGACGACGATCACTTTCTGGCACATGTCGCGCGCGATCGGCAGCCCGAATCCGCCGCAGACCACGTCGCCGAGAAAGTCGAGCAGCACGTAGTCGAACCCCCACTCATGGAAGCCCAGCTTCTCCAGCAATTCAAAGCCGTGGATGATGCCCCGGCCGCCACAGCCGCGGCCGACTTCGGGACCACCCAGTTCCATCGCGAACACGCCATCGCGTTTGAAGCAGACATCGCCGATCTTGACGGGCTCGCCCGCAAGTTTTTTCCTGGCGGACGTTTCGATGATGGTTGGACAGGCCCGGCCGCCGAACAGGAGCGAGGTGGTGTCGCTCTTCGGATCACAGCCGATCAACAGCACTTTCTTGCCTTGCTGAGCCATCATGTAGGAGAGGTTCGCCAGGGCAAAGCTCTTGCCGATGCCTCCCTTGCCGTAAATGGCGATCACCTGTGTCGTCTTGGTGGGCGCGCTGGTCACCACCGCATCCGGTTCCACTGCCGCCTCATCGCGCAAGGATCGGAGCCTGACTTGCTCGCTTCGCAGGGCCGCCGTGGTGGCTGATGAGGTGCTCATGAATGCGCTCTCCAATCCAGGATCATTTTCAAACACGAGGGATCGGTGAAGGCCGTGCGATAGGCCTGCACCGCGTCGGTGGCCTCTTGGCGATGGGTGATGAGGCCGCCGAGATCCAATCGCCCCGTGTCGATCAGCGTCTTGACGGCGACGATGTCCGGCTCGCGCCATTCGGCGGCGACCCTGATCCGCGCTTCCCGAATGAAGGCCGCCGGAAATGCGAACGAGAGCGGATCGCTATAGAATCCGGCGAGCACGATCTCGCCGCCCGCGCCGAGGCGGCCGATGAGCGTGTCCAAGATCCGACTATCGCCACTCACATCGCAGATCGATCGATAGTCACGCCGGGTATCCGACTCCGGAGTGATGACACGGTAGCCGGTGGCGCCCGCCGCGCGATTGGGATTGTGTTCCCAAACCACCGGCGGTTGATCCGCGAGCGCTGTCACCAGGCGGGCGATCAAGCGCCCGAGCACGCCGTGCCCGATGATCAGATCCGGATAGGTTGAGCCGCTGGCCGACACCGCGTGGTAGGCGGTCGCCGCCAGAGCCAGCAGCACACCCTCCTCACGCAAATTCTCGCCGATCGTGGTCACTCGGGAGCCCGGCACGACCACCTTGGCGGCCGCGCCACCGAACAAGCCACGCACCTCACCGTAACATTTGGCGCCGGGGACGAAGACGCGCTCGCCGATTTGTCGCCCGCTGCGCGCGCCCACTTCGACGATGCGACCCACCGACTCGTAGCCGGGGACCAACGGGTACCCCATCCCCGGGAACGGCGGCATGCGTCCGCTCCACAGCAGTCGCTCGGTTCCCGTGCTGATTCCAGTCCATTCGATGTCGACGACCACGTCCGCTTCGCCGGCGGCCGACAGAGCCAGGCGACTCAGCACCAAGTGCTCTGGCTTTTCCAGCACGACGGCCAGAGTGTTGCCGTGAGCGTTCATGCGCCTCGTAGATCGAACGGATAGCTCACGCCGGACATAGTGTAAGGATACGCTGACTATTCATGATGTCAATTTACATGAACACTTTTCGTCGTACCGGGTTTGCGTGCGACGATGAGCCGGCTCTGCAGCGGCTGGCGCGTACGAATAAGATGCGTCTCGTCGAAACCCACCGCCTGCAGCATCTGCCGCAACGTCTCCGGGGTGCGAGGACGTCCTCGCCCCATTGCCAGCAGATAGAATCCAAAATAGGCGTCCGCCACCGGTTCGGCACCCGGCGTACCCATCATCGGCTCGGCCAGGAGCAGCACGCCTTTGGCCGGCAACGCCCGATAAGTCGCGCGCAGCAAGGTCATGGCGGCCTCGTCGTCATGATCGTGAACCACCCGCACCAGGGATACGACGTCAGACCCCTCGGGCAGAGGGTCGGCTAAAAAATCACCGGCATGGATGGTGGCCCGCGCCTGCAAGCCGAGCTCGGCGAAGCGCTGCTCCGCGCGCCGGGCGACCGGCGGCAAATCGAACAATACCAATTGCAAATGATCATAACGATTCGCCGCTTCGATCAGGAAGCTGCCGTCGCCGCCGCCCACGTCGAGAAGCGCTCGGTGCTTGCCGAGCGGATAGGCGTCCAGTACCTCGTGCGACACCAACGGCTGCGAGCACGCCATCAGCGCGGTGTAGTCGGTGAATCGCGAGTCGCGCTTGGTCTGCGGCCGCGACTCGCCGGACGAGTACGTCCAGTATCGGGACAGTTCCGTTTGCTCGCGTTCGCCGCGCAGCAATCCAACAGGATCATTCAGATCCGCATAGAACAAACTATGATGTTCCACCATGGCACCCACTGCGGGATTCCCCACCAGCGCGGCGCCGAGGCTCCCCAGCCCGAAGCGACCCGAGGGGCGCTTCTCAACCAGCAGCAGCGAGATGGCGGCCTCGAGCAGGCGCTGCGTGGACTCGAGTGGCACCGCGAGCCGCGCCGAGATCTCCTGCGCAGTGAGCGGCCCTTGCGCCAGCAAATCGAACAGTTTCAGCCGCACGCAGGCGAACAGGATTTGGGAGTACACGAAGCCCGCGCACAGATCGAACAGGGCACGCGCACGCTTGCGCGCGGTCGGCCGCGTCAGCGCAAAAGCGGCCGCCCAGCGTTGAAATTTAGGGTTCGACAGCCATCGATCGCGGACAGCGAGATAGCGGTCGGTCCAGGACACGGCAGCGACTTCAAGCTGCCGGTCGGGCCAACTCACGCGGCAGCAAGCGACTGGCCTCGCCCAGGATGTGAGCACGCAGATCCGCAGCTCCCGGGCAACGAGGAATCACTTCGATGGCGTCATGGACCAAACCCTCCAAACGTGCGACCGCAGAGCCGATTCCCAACCGGTGCACGGCGTTCGGGCGACCCAAGGCCTGATCGCGACCGACGGGCTTGCCCAATTCGTCCTCCTTGGACACCACGTCGCGAATGTCATCGGCAATCTGGTAGGCCTCACCGATGCGCTCGCCGAGCGCGTGCCACGGGCCCGCTTCGTGTCCCGCAGCGCAGGCACCGGCCGCTGTGGCGGCTGCGAACAGCGATCCGGTCTTGGCGCGTTGATAGTCGGCAAGAACGATCTGCGGCTCACACTCCCAGGCCTGACCGGCAATGATGCCGGCGGGCGCGCCTATGGAGCGGGCGACGATCCCAACCAACCTCACCAACCGCGAAGCGGCCGGGCCGGCTGCGTGGGCGAGCGCCTGAAAGGACAGCGCGATCAGCGCATCGCCGGTGAGCACCGCGATCCGCTCGCCGAATGCCTTGTGAACGGAGGGTCGGCCACGACGCGTGGCGGCGTCGTCGAAACAGGGCAAATCATCGTGGACCAACGATGCACAGTGCAGCAACTCAATCGCGGCCGCGGTCGCGCCGGATAGATCGGGGAGGTCCTCCGCGCAAGCCCGGCAGACCGCCAGGCACAGACGCGGACGGATGCGCGCACCCCCCGGAAAAACTGCATACCGCATGGCCGCGAGCAAGGACGGCGGCGCCTCGGCGCCCCGGGCGAGCCGTAGCGCCCCGGCTAATGATCGCTCGATCCGGGTCATGGCATCCACGGAGACCCCCTTTGGCATGGAGTGTAAGGATCACTTGTCATAGAGTACTGTCATGTAATATAGACACGACGTTCTACGCGGTCAACGGATTTCCGGAGGAAGAGTGCCAAGTACGCGAATCGCAGTCATCGGGGCAGGAATCGCCGGGTTGAGCGCGGCGGTGGACCTCGCCCGCTCGGGCTGTGAGGTGGTCCTCTACGAGCGGGCACCCGCCCCGGGAGGCAAACTACGCGAGCTGACCATCGGTGATGCCCGCTTGGATGCGGGTCCCAGCGTCTTCACTTTGCGCAACGTGTTCGATCAGTTGTTCGCGGATGCCGGCGACGATCTGGATCGACGCCTCAAGCTCGTTCCGGCAGAACTGCTGGCGCGGCATGCCTGGCAGGCGGATGCTCGGCTCGATTTGTTCGCCGATATGGAACGCACCATCGAGGCCATCGGCCGCTTTGCCGGTATTGCCGACTCCTACGCCTTCACGCGCTTCGCGGCCGACGCGAAACAGGTCTATACAACGCTCGAGCGCTCTTTCATACGGGCTTCGCGCCCGTCGCCGGTCGAGCTGGTGCGGCGTGTGGGTCTCGGCGGCCTGCCGGGTTTATGGAATATCAAGCCGTTCGTCAGCCTCTGGCAGACGGTAGGCCAATATTTCTCGGATCCACGGCTTCGCCAGCTATTCGGCCGCTACGCCACCTATTGCGGATCATCGCCGTTCGGCGCACCTGCCACATTGATGCTCGTTGCACATGTCGAACAGGCGGGGGTGTGGTACGTCGAGGGCGGCATGCATCGGCTGGTCGAACAGTTGACGGCTCTCGCGCAACGCTGTGGTGTCGCCGTGCGCTGCGCGACGGAAATACGCGAGATTCAGGTGCAGCGAGGCCGTGTGAGCGCCGTGCAAACGGCCGAGGGCGAGCGGTGCGCGGTCGATGCCGTCGTCTGCAACGCAGACAACAATGCGCTGGCGACGGGGCTGTTTGGACAGGCCGCCGCGGGTGCCGTGCGCGAAACGCCCACCGCCGCGCGCAGCCTCTCGGCCATCACCTGGAACCTGCTCGCACGCACCGGCGGTTTCGATCTTGCGCACCACTCGGTATTCTTCAGCGCCGATTACCAGGCGGAATTCGAATCGATTTTCCGCCGCAGCCAAGTGCCTTCATCCCCAACCATCTATGTATGCGCGATGGACCGTCAGGACGATGGCCGGACTCTCTCCGAGGCCCCTGAGCGGCTGTTCTGTTTGATCAATGCCCCTGCCACGGGCGACACACACGAGTTCGACAAAGCGGAGATCGAGTCATGCGAATGCCGGGTGTTTCAAACGCTGAAGGATTTCGGTCTGCGAGTGCAGAGACAGGCAGCCGAAACGAAGTCGACCACGCCCTCGGACTTTCATCGGCTGTTCCCAGCCACCGGAGGAGCACTCTACGGGCCGGCCTCGCACGGCTGGCGAGCGTCGTTCACCCGAGCAGGTTCGCGCAGCGCCCTCCCGGGCCTTTATCTGGCGGGCGGCAGTACACACCCGGGTCCCGGAGTACCGATGGCGGCGACCTCGGGCCGCCTGGCCGCAGCTGCGATCATGACGGACTGCGCTTCGACTGCCCGGTCCCGCACGGTGGCTATGTCTGGTGGTACATCGATGCGTTGAGCGCCGACGGCACGCACGGGCTGACCCTGATCGCGTTCGTCGGCAGCGTGTTCTCGCCCTACTACGCCTCGGCAAGACGGCGCGGCGACTCGAACCCGCAGAATCACTGCGCGCTCAACGTCGCCCTGTATGGTCCACGCGCTTCGCGCTGGGCGATGACGGAGCGCGGTGCCTCGCGAGTCACCCGCGAGCCCTCGGCGCTTGCAATCGGACCGAGCGCGCTGGAGTGGGTCAATAACGGAATGGATATCCACATCGATGAAGTGTGCGCGCCCTTCCCCAGGCGCATTCGCGGCAGGATCCGACTTGAGCCGACCGCGCTCGGCACCCGCTGCTACGCGATGGATGCGCCCGGGCGACATCGATGGACACCCTTCGCGCCCTGCGCCCGGATCGAGGTGAGACTGGAGCAGCCAGCGCTGCGCTGGTCGGGGATCGGCTATTTCGACTCCAACTGCGGCGCCGAACCGCTCGAGGATGCGTTTCGCAGTTGGACGTGGTCGCGCGCGAGCGTACCCGGCGGAACGGTGGTGCTTTACGATGTAACGGCAAGAGGCGCGCAGGCGGCGCACGCGCGGGACTGCGCGTTGGCCCTGCATTTCGGCCAAGACGCATCGGCCCAGGTCATCGAGCGGCCGCCTGTTGTAGGTTTACCAACGACCGGCTGGCGCGTGGCGCGTCGGACCCGAGCGGACGCCGGCTACGGCGCACGAGTCTTGCGAACGCTGGAGGATGCACCGTTTTACAGCCGCTCGCTCCTCGACACGCGTTTACTCGGCTCGGCGGCGCCCGCCATACATGAAAGTCTCGACCTGGATCGATTCCGTACGCGCTGGGTTCAGTGCCTTCTGCCGTTCCGCATGCCTCGCAGCGTGGCCTGACGGCGCACCGGCCTAGGACAAGTTGACGGTCTGCGCATCCGCTCGATCGCGGCGCTCCAGACGTTCGAACAGATCGACCAGCCACACCACCCGGTCCCCGATGCGCGGCCAGCGCGCTCGCTCGCGGGCCGTCTCTTCGGGAACCGCCAACCTGGGCGGCTCGGGTGCGAGCGCCTCTGCGAGCGCCTCTGCGAGCGCCTCCAATAGGAATTCGCCCTCCGCCAGATCGGCGATGCGCAGCGCGGTCGACTGCCGTTTCGCGGCGAGGCACGCCTCGGCGAGGATGCGCGACTTGCGGCGCCAGGAAACGACCGCACGCTGACTCACGGAATCGAACCCGCGTCGCGCGACTTCGTTGCCGATCTCCGCATACAACAGCCGGGCCGCATACATGCCAGGCCGGCAAGCCTGCGGCAGCCGGGCAAGGCCTGAGTCGCTGCGCTCGTACAGTGCCTGCGCCTCAGCCAGCAATCGCTCGATCACGCGCCCCAGCGGGCGGCTGAACACCGGTCGCGCCAGCCACGCATCCGGATCCAACCCGGCCTCGCGCATCCAACAAAGGGGTAGATACAAACGGCCATTGCGCGCATCTTCGCCCACATCACGCGCAATGTTGGTGAGCTGCATGGCGACGCCCAGATCGCAGGCGCGGGCCACGAGTTCGCGCTCCCGCACGTTCATGACCATGGCCATCATGGCGCCCACCGTGCCCGCCACTCGCACCCCATAGGATCTCAATGCCGACAGGTCCTCGTAACGACGGCCGATCGCATCCCACCCGAACCCCTCCAGCAACGCCAGCGGATATTGTTTGGGTATCTTGAATTCTCGAGCGCAGTCAGCGAAGGCGCGGTCGGCTGCGATGTCACGCGGCATTCCCAAGTAGATCAACTCGAGCCGACGATGCAGCCCCCGCAGCGTCGCCTCGGGGCTCAGGCCGTGATCGATGGCATCATCCGCCATGCGACAGAACGCATACAGTGCGGTTGCCGGCTTGCGCACGGCGTGGGGCAGCGCCAGCGAGGCGGCGAAAAACGTCTTCGACCCGCCGCGCAACGACGCCCGGCACGCGGCTACGTCGGCAACCGATGCATGCGATCTAGCGTTTGAACGATGCGGCATCGGGCACTACTGTATCAAGAACACGCGCGGAAGAAAGCACCCCGGGAATGCCCGCCCCCGGATGGGTTCCGGCGCCGACCAGATAAAGTCCCTCAATCTCCTCGCTGCGGTTGTGCGGACGAAACCACGCACTTTGCGTCAATTCGGGCGCCAATCCGAAGGCCGCGCCGAAGGGAGCGGACATCCGATCGCGAAAATCGAGCGGCGTCATGATCTTGGACGTGACGATGTGCCGTTCCAGATCGGGCAACATGGTATCGCTCAGGAACCGGGAAATCGATTGTCGATAGGGCTCGGCGGCGCTTCTCCAATCGGTGCTGCTTCCAAGATGAGGAACCGGGGACAAGACATAAAATGCATCACAACCCGGCGGGGCCAACGACGGATCGGTCGCTGTCGGCCGGTGCAGGTACAAACTGAAATCATCGGCGAGCACCTTGCGCTCGAAGATGTCGCGCAACAACTCCCGATAGCGCTCGCCGACCAGGATCGTGTGGTGCGGTATCTCTGGATAGAGCCGGTTCGTGCCGAAATACCAAACGAACAGGCTCATCGAGTACCGGGCACGGGCAATTTTCCGCGCGGTCCAGCGGCGCCGCAGCCGCGGCGGGATCAAGTCGCCGTACGTGAACAGAGAGTCCGCGTTGGAAACGACGATGTCGGCGCCAATCGATTCGCCTGACGCGAGGCGCACGCCCGTTGCGCGGCCTCGGGCCACTGAGATCTCGGCCACCTTCGCGCCGTAGCGCACTTCACTGCCCTGTCCGCGCACCAGTCCGACCAGCCCGTCGACGATCCGCCCCGTCCCGCCGATCGGGAAATGCACTCCCCAAAGCCGCTCGAGAAACGCGATCAGGCCGTAGACCGAGGTGGTCTTGAAAGGATTGCCGCCCACGAACAGCGGATGAAAACTCAAGGCAAAACGCAGCCGGGGATCCTTCACGCAGGATGCCGCCAGGCTGTAGATGCTTCGGTAGCTGCCGAGGCGCAGCAACTCCGGAGCCAGCCGAACCATGTCGATCCAGGAATCGAATGGCACATGGGCCAGGCGTTCGAAAGCCACCTTGTAGATGGCCTCGCTCGCAGCGAGGAAGCGGCGGTATCCGTCCAAATCGCCGGGCGCCAACCGATTGATCTGCGCCGCCATCGCCGCGTCATCGTTGCTGCAATCGAGCAGGGTGCCGTCGAAAAAGCGGATGCGATAAAACGGCTGCAGCGAACGCAAGTCCACTTCCTCGGCGAAGCTTCGGCCGCACATCTGCCAAAGCTCAGCGAGCAGAAACGGCGCGGTGATGATGGTGGGGCCTGCGTCGAAGGCAAAACCGTCCTGGCGAAATACATACGCCCGCCCGCCCGGAGCATCGAGCTGTTCGAGCACGGTGACTCTGAAACCGCGCTTACCCAGCCGGACGGCCGCCGCCAGACCGCCGAACCCGCTGCCGATGACGACCGCGTGCGGACGAGCCGATTCTGTCGCTGCCTCATCGCTCATGGCGCGAAAGTCTAGCAGCACCTCGCGCGGCAGATGACAGCGATTTCATGGGCCAGGAGCCGAGGATCCTCCTCGTGCGCCAGGTGCCCGAGCCCGGCGAGACGATGGATCTCGGCGCCGGGCACGCGTTGCTTGACCCAATCGGCTTGTCGCGGCGGCACTGCGCGATCGCATTCCGCGACAATCAACGACAGCGGCGTCTTGAGATTCGGCAGCGCGCGCTCGAGACCTAACAGATCCCAATTGGCCATCATGGCGAGGGCGCCCGCAACATGCCGCGGTTCGCGCACCAGCCGAGTGTAAAACTCGATGCCGTCGGCATCGAGATGCGAACCCGTGCCGGCAATCATGCGCGCCACGTTCGCTGGATTGCCGGCGCTCCAGGACAACAGCCGGGGCACGAGCGATCCTTTCGCCATGAGCCGTGCGATCGGGGCAAACAGCGCACCTGCCGCACCCACCCACGGCATGAAGGCGCCGTTTTCGCTGATCACCACGCGCGGGGCGATGAGGCCATCCAGGGCCATGCGGCAGAGGATCACCGCGCCCGCGGAATGACCGACGCAGTAACTCACGTCGGCATCGATCGAGCGCAGCAGCGTCGCGAGGTACTCGCTCATCCCGACGATCGACATACGGGCGCTGGGTGCCGAATCGCTGAAGCCGTGCCCGGGCAGATCGACCGCCAGCACGGTGTAGTGTTGCGCGAGGATTGGCATGACGTCGCGCCACGAGTGAGTCGATGAGCCTGTGCCATGGACCAGCAGCAAGCCGGGGCCGCTCCCGTGTTGCTGTAGATGCCAACGCAGTCCGCCCGCATGTACGAAGCGGCTCCACTGTTGGTTCGGCCAGGTATGCCGCTCGCGATTCCATATCTCGGGGTCGACGCTCACGGCTCAGTGCCCGGAACGCACCGAAGCAGCGCTCACCACGTGAGACAACACGCGCGCGTCGGCGAATGGAAGCGGCAGGTATTTCGCACCCATCGCAGCCGCTATTGCAGCCGCTTGCGCGCCCGGGACGGGCGATGTATCGATGAACAAGGCCGTGATCCGCAAACGCTGCAGGCGCCGTGCCGCCTGTAGCGCATCCGCATGCGCGGCCTCGCGACCGCCTGTTCCGGCGAGCGTTACATTGGCCCGCCCGTCCGTCAACATCACCAGCAGCGGCGTTTCACCGCGTCGTAGCGCCTGGCTGCCGAGCAGCGCCGCGCAATCGATGGCTGACGCAAGCGGCGTGCCGCCGCCGCCGGGCAAACCCGCGAGGTTGCGCTTCGCGCGCACCAGCGAACGGGTCGGCGGGAGCAGCAACTCCGCGCGCCGTCCGCGGAACGTGATCACCGCCACAAGATCGCGGCGCACGTAGCATTCGGCGAGAAGCATCTCCACCGCACCCTTGGCTTCCGCCAACCGGTGCAGGGCCGATGAGCCCGACGCGTCAACCGCGAAGATGGTGAGCGTCTGGGATCGCTGCTGGTAGCGGGTGATGCGAAAATCGCCGGGTCGGATCACCACCCGACCGTTCCCGGCTGCGCTTCGGCCTCGTAGGCGCTGCCACGGCGCAGCGGCACGCAGGGTCGCCATGAGATTGAGCCGCACATGCCCGCGGGAGGCTGCGATTTGAATACCGGCGGGTCGCCCACGGCGCCCTCCGCTACGCAGCGCGCCCGTACGCCCCGGCACGCCGGAGCCGCCGCGCGCCGCGACCTCGCCGCGCAGCCGCGTCAGCAAGCCGCCCGGAATCGCCGCCTGCGTCGCCTCCAGGATCACATCGTCCGGCCCCGGCGACTGCTCGCGTGCACCTGCTTCGCTCTCGCGTGCACCTGCTTCGCTCTCGCCGTGCTCCTTCGCGGAAGGCGGCGGCGTAGCCGCAGGATCCTCGCCGGCCGCGTGCGGCGGGGTCTCGGTTTGCGACCCCTCGTTACGCTCCTCGCCCGGTGCCGGCTGCGGCACGCGCGTGGCCCGCGGCGCGAACACCAGACGGGCCGCCTCCACCGCATCGTCGGTGCTCACGCAGCCGCGCCCCTCGAGCGCCGCCAAAGCGCGAGCGGAGCGCACTGCCAGCAGCGACACACGCAGCGACCCCGCGCCCAGAGCGAGCCCCGTGCCGCAGAGCGCCTCGATCAGGTCGTTGCCGATTTGCACGTGCGGCAGGAGGCGACGGGCATCCTCGACCTCTGCGCGGTCATGCAGCAGCGGCAAAGGCGTGCGCAAATCGAAGCCGTTCAAGTCGACCAGAAATGCCAGACGATCGAGCAGCGAGGCCGGCACCCGCTCCTCATCCATGCTCTCATCCTGGGCCACCACGCCAAGGCGCGCTTGATCGCAGATCGACACGCCTTCGCGCTGTGTCGACACGGCCCCCAAGTCGAGCACGGCATTCAGACAGGCCGCGGTGTGCGCGGAGAGTCGCTCTGCCATGCAAAGGATCACCACCCCCCCGTCAGTGGCCGCGAGCGCGCCGCGCTGCGCGATCGGTCGATGGGCCTCGAGGGTCGCGCTCAAGTCCAGGCCGCCCAGCAATCCCCCGTCGCTGATGTTGAAGGGAATTCGACGCACTGGAACGGCGGGCGGGAGCAGATCTCTCAGCATCTCGAGCCATTGGTGGCGCGCGGGTTGCACGAGCGAGTGAAGGCACACGCCGCCGAGCCCGGCCGGATCGACAGCGAACAGCGCCGCTGTCCGCGCGGCATCTTCCGGCGGGTTCACGCCTCGAGCGCCTCGCGCACGGCGCGCTCGATGCGGGCTGCCGATCCCGATTCGTCGAGCGGGTCGCGCCGCAAACGGTGGCGCAGCGCCGGGGCGGCGATGCGCCGCAAATGCTCGATAGCGACCGCCTCCGCCTGATCGAAGCTCGCCAGCGCCCGCGCCGCGCGTATCAATGTCAGTTCCGCCCGCAACCCGTCGGTCCCCAATTGCATGCACAGCCGCGCCGCGCTTTCCAGCACATCGTCGGGCGTGCTCATGTCCTGCACCCGCTTGCGGGCTGCGACGATGCGCCGGCGCAGCAACGCATCGGGTTTTTTCCATTTCCCCACGAACAGAGCCTTGCCGCGCTCGAATTCGTCGCGCCGTTTGACCACCTCGACCCGTTCGGCGAGTTGATCCGGCGTCTTGATCTCGACCGAGAGGCCGAATCGATCGAGCAGCTGCGGCCGCAGTTCGCCCTCCTCCGGATTGCCGCTGCCGATCAGCACGAAACGCGCTGGATGACGCAGACTCAACCCCTCCCGCTCGACCAGATTCTCGCCCGAGGCTGCAACGTCGATGAGCAGGTCGACCAAATGGTCCTCGAGCAGGTTGACCTCGTCGATATACAGAAATCCACGATTGGCGCGCGCCAAAAGGCCCGGTTCGAAGGCCTTGACTCCCTGCGACAAGGCTCGTTCCAGATCCAGCGCACCGACGACCCGGTCCTCGGTCACACCGAGCGGCATGTCGACCACCGGCACCGGGATGGTCCGCTGCTTGAGCGTGCCGCCGGCGGCACGCTCGCGGCACTCCACGCACCATGCGTCCGGCTCGGCGGGATCACAGGCGTAGCGGCAACCGACGACGGCCCGCATCGGGGGCAACAATGCAGCCAGCGCGCGAATGGCGGTGGATTTACCCGTTCCGCGGTCGCCAAACACCAGAACGCCGCCAATGCTCGGGTCGATCGCCGCGCAAATCAGCGCAAGTTTCATCTCCTCCTGGCCGACGATGGCCGAGAAGGGGAAAACGGTCTGTGCGGCTGACTGCATTCTCGGTCTCAGAGCGGAGTGGCTTCGGTCGAGCTGGCCCAGGCGTCGTAACGCCGGAGGAATTGCTCTGTCAACTCAAAATGCGGCAGGGCGCCTGTCGGCAGCACCTCGACGGTCCAATTCGGACGATGCGCAACCTGTTGAAGGCCGCGGTAGTCGACAAAATCGCCGCGCACGCCGTGCACGACCCAGATCCGCTGCGTGAGCTGCTGGTACAACGTGCCGCTGTCGCCGCTGAACAGGAAGCCGCTCAGAAAATGCAGCGGCGCGTGTTCCGCTCCTGGAGCGCGCGTGGTCAGGTAGTCGTAATCGAGCATCCCTTCGTCGATTTGTTTCGAGCCCCAGGTTCGGCGCAAGAAGTAGCGGATGACCCCGCGGCGTGTGAGCAGCCGGAATAGTCGGCGGCCCACGGCAGGCCGGCTGATCACGGCGAGCATGCGCGGCAAACCGCGCGTGCTGCCGGGCGCCCCCTGCCGCAGCGGCAGTCGGTTGAAACCGGTCGGGCTCACGAAGGCGAGACTGCGGAAGGCCGCCGGGTCTTCCGTCGCTGCGCGCGCCAGGAACTCACAAGACAGCGACAGCGCGATTGCGTCCACAGGCGAGGCGCCTTGTTGGCGGCGGATGACGGCGAGAACCGCATGAATCGCATCCGTCATGAGCCGCGGCGAATACAATCGTGCCGAACGATCCGAGAAACCATAACCCGGAAAATCCGGCGCATAGACGGGACGCCGCCGGCGGTAATGCTCGTACAACGGCTTTATTTCATAGGCCGATGCCGCTGCATTGATACTGTGGAGCAGCAGCAGTGGCCTCGCCGGGCTGTGCCCGCCCGCCGGAACGTCCTGGTACCAGGAAAATCGCCCGACGGAAGGGTCGTCGAGCGCTTGAATCAGGCCCGGCAAAGCCGGTGGAATGACCGATGGAGAGGACGATACGGAAACGTTCACATCGATCATCCTGGCTACGGGGCCGTCGCTACCGCGACCTCACGAGACCAATTTAGCAGAATCGCGCGCAGATTACCCCGCGGAGCGAATTTTCTCGCGCCCGGCGCAATGTGTAGCGCGACCCGGCACGGGATCACCGAGTGCGACCGGCGGCGGCGCGCAGCGCCAGATCCCAGAGGTGAAAGCCGAGCGCGATCAGCAACCACAGGGAAATCATCTGCCACTGCGAGTTGCGCAAGGCCGCGCGCAACGCCAGCAGCAACGCCGCTCCGGCACCGCCGTTGACTGCGATATCGAGGGGGCGAAACAAAGCCGCTCCACGGTGACGCACGCTTGCCAGGACGACCAGCTCGATCAGCATGAAGACGAGCACCGCATCCACGACTCGACCGCTCGAAAAAAAGCTTGCCAATGATCGACCCTGCTTTCAGCGGCGCCGACGGAGCGACGAGCGCCTCGCGCGAATCATGCGCGGGCGATACCCAGCAAATGAGCAAGGTCCTTGGCAAAGATCCGAGCATGGGTAAACGGCTTGGCCCGGACCAGTTTCTTGTGCATATAGGCCTGCCAGGTCAAGCGCTGCACGTCCGGATCACGGCAGATGTGCACGAAACGCTCGCGGCGCTTGTCCGTGGAATACCAAAATCGCTGCATGATGCCGAGCACCCAGAACACCATCCCGTGTGCTTTCATGAACCTGCGGCGCGCCGTGCGCAGTGCACGCACATCGCCCGTCTCGAGCAATTGAATCACGGCCTCGGCGGCGAAGCGGCCGCCCGCCATGGCATAGTAGATGCCTTCCCCCGACGCGGGGGCCACAACACCGGCGGCGTCGCCGGCGAGTACCACATCTCGGCCATTATCCCAGCGCCGCAACGGCTTCATGGGAATGGGCGCCCCCTCGCGGCGGACTGTTTCGACGCCGGTGAGATTCGCGAGCACCCGCAGTTCGGTGGTGGCGCCGCGTAGGGAGAACCCCTTGTGGGCGCTGCCCACACCGACGCTGGCCGTCTCGCCGTGAGGAAATATCCAGGCATAAAAATCCGGCGATAACCGTCCCTGATAGAAAACGTCACAGCGGGTACCGACGTATTGATCGCTGGCGCTCTGGGGCACGCGGATTATCTCGTGATATGCCGCTACGTAGCGGATTCGATCCGCCCCCGGTACGCACTGTTCGGCCACCGCCGAGCGAGCACCGTCAGCGCCGATCACGGCCCTCGCGCGCATCCGATGCTCCACAGAGTTGCAGCGATAGTGCACGACGGCCATGCCGTCGGCATCGCGCGTGATCCGCTCGAAGGTGCCACGCCGCAGATCCGCGCCCGCGGATGCTGCGCGCTGGCGCAGCCATTCGTCGAAGGTCTCGCGGTTCACCATCCCCACGAAGCCGCCATCGATGGGCATATCAACCGCCACCTGCTTCGGTGAAATCATCCGCGCAGACTTGATTTTCGCGACCAGCAGGGAATCCGGGATCTCGAATTCCTCGATGAGTTTCGGCGGTATCGCCCCACCACACGGTTTGATGCGCCCCGCCCGATCCAGCAGGCATACGCTGCTGCCGTGCCGCGCGAGATCCGTCGCTGCGGTGGCACCCGAAGGGCCGCCGCCCACCACAACCACATCAAATGTCTCGGGAGAGTCGTTCATGCGATCACCGCTGATGGAGTTGGAGGCGAGAATCGTCGGACCGAGCGCGCTTTGACCGCCAATCGGGCGGCCGCGACGAACAGGACAGCCTCGACGCAGAATACGACCGCAAAAGCGCTCGTCGGGGAACCGAACAGCCAGCGGAATGAATCGACGATGGCAGTGCCGAGGACACCGCCGAACGCAAACGCGATGGCTTGAGCCGCGCCCCAAAGTCCCATCCGTACGCCGGCGTTGCCCGATTCTCCATCGTGCGCGAGTTCCATCATCGACCCGATGGCCGACACCGCGAACACGCCGTTCGAAACACCGAGCGCGAGTACGGAGAGGCGCAGCGGCCAGCCTGGTCCGACCACGCTGGCGAAGCCCAGGCTCGCGAGTGCGGCAGCCGACGCGCAACAACCACCGATGGTCCATTGACGCAGAGAGCCGAATCGCCGCCGGCCGCTGCAGAGCAATCCGACACCGATCATTCCGATCAGTGCGGAGCCATGCCAGGACCCCGAGAGTTTGGCTGACTCTCCCACGCTGTAGCCGAATACCAACCCGCTGAATGGCTCGAGCAGCAACTCCTGGGCACTGTAGGCCAGCATCGACACGAATACGAACAGGGTGAACGCGCGCGTCGGCGGATCGCGCCATACCCGGTCGAGCGCCGTGGCGAAGGAACCGCTGCCGTCGAAGGCATGCGCCGGCGTCGCGCGCGGCGGCGCCGTCTCGCGCGCAGGCCGCTGGTCGTGGCGCTCGACATTCCACACCGCCGCCAGCGCGATCAAAAAGGCCGCGGCTGCAGCGATGCCAGTAACCTGAATCAGGCGCTGCGGCGAGAACGGATCCAGAAATCGACCCATCACTGCCGAGGTGATGGCGAAGCCGGCGATCATCAATATCCACATGATCGTCGCGGCGGCGGCACGACGCTGGCCGTCAACGCGGCTCGCCATCAACACGAGTAGCGACGTGCCGGCGGCGCCCACGCCGATTCCCACCATGGCGTAGCTTGCGATTGCAAGCGCAAGCCCCAGGGCAGCATGGGTATGGAGCAGCACGGTCGCGATCGAGCACAGCACGCCGCCAGCCGACAGCACGGCCATTCCACCGCTGATCCAGGGAGTTCGTCGTCCGCCGCGATCCGAGCCAAAACCGAAACGCGGCCTGACCAGCTGGACTGCGTAATGCAACGCGACCAGGCCCCCCGGCAGCAGCGCGGGCAGAGCGTACTCGACCACCATCACCCGATTCAACGTGGAAGTCACCAGCACCACCACGGCGCCGAGCGCAGCCTGAACCAGACCGAGGCGAAAAATGCCGGGCCAGCGCAGCGCAGGCTCGTTGCCGGTGGGAATGCTCATGGGGCGAGTCCTTTCAGCGCGAATGCCGTGACCAGCATGCCGGACACGTACAGCACGACGCCGGTCCCGTTGTACCAGGGCGCCCGTCCGCGCGGATCGACCAGCAGGCGCCGCATCAACAGCAATTGTGCGCCCAGCAAAGCGCCCACGGCCATGGCCTGAGCAGCAGCACCCCAAGCAGTGAGCAAAGCAACCACGACGAACTGCGGCAGCGCCATCGCCACGCAGGCAACCTCGGCCGCATGTTCCGGACCGAGACGCACCGGCAGCGAGCCGATCCCCCAGCGCTTGTCGCCTTCGATGGATTTGAAATCGTTCAGCGTCATGATGCCGTGGGCGCCGAGGCTATAAAGCGCGGCGACCGCGATGGTCTTCGCAGAGGGCGTGGTTCCTCCGGCCATGATCGCCGCGCCGGTGACCCACGCAAAACCTTCGTAACAAGCGGCGCACGCCAGGTTTCCCCACCAGCCGTTTTGCTTGAGTCTGAGCGGGGGGGCGCTGTAGGCCCGGGCAAGCAGCAGCCCCAGGGCTGCCGCGCAAAATACCCAGGCACCCAACGCGGCCGAGCACAGGAGCGCGAGCAGCGTCCAGAGAATCGCCACGCCGAGTCCCCAGTGCCCCGGCATGCGGCCGGACGGGATCGGGCGCCCGGGCTCATTGACCGCGTCGACGTGTCGATCGAACCAGTCATTGACCGCCTGACTCGCCGCGCACAGCAGCGGTCCGCAGAGCACCACTCCGATGAGAATGACGCCCCAATGTCCCTGCCAGGCAACGCCCGAGGAAACAACGCCGCAGGCGAACGCCCACATGGGAGGGAACCAGGTGATCGGCTTGAGCAATTCGAGCACGACGGCTGGCGTCGGCAAGTCGGAGCTCAGTACGGTTTCAGCCGATCGAGACACTCGGGCCTCGCTTATCCGGATTGATCGCTTTCAGTCGAGGCGAGTTCGCCGAGACCGTAGCGTCGCAGCTTGGCGTATAAGCTCTGGCGGCTGAGACCTAGAATATCGGCGGCCGACGCGCGATTGTCGCCGGTGATCTCCAATGCCGCTTCGATGCACAGCTTCTCGATCATGTCGGTCGACTCGCGCACCAGATCTTTCAGCGGCACGCGGCCCACGAGCTCGGTCAGCTGCTCGACCGAACGCGGCTTGTCGCGGCTCGCCTGCCGATCGAAGATCACGCGCTGGCCGACGTCTCGGATGGTGAAGCCGAAACACGGCTCCTCGCCATTCACCACCGATACCGCGCAGATCTCCACATCGCTGCTCGAACCATATTCGCCGCGTAATTGAGTGGCAAACAGGCGCAACGCCCCATGCTCGCGCAACTGTGCAGTGAGCAAACTGAAATCCACGCCGGGACGGCCGAGCCAGCGCTCCAACAGTTCATTGCGGGATTGCTCTTCGGTCGCAAGCTGCACGAGGTCCAGAAATGCCCGGTTCGCGAATAAGATCCGTCCTTCCACATTGGTGACGACGAAGCCTTCCGGAGCGCTGGCGACGATTTCCAGCACTTTCGAGTCCTGCGTGGGGGTCATCGAGCCATGCTCGGCCGACAGCGGCGTCAATCGAATCAGGAAAAAAGACGAGCGGTGCTCGCGGAACAACGAGGCCGACGCGCGAAACTCGCGGGTGCCGTCGGCGGAATTGACCACGACCTCGTTGGTGCGCCCGGTCGCTTGAACCGCTCCCAACAGACTTTGCACCGCTTGCGTGCTCGGTTCGTCGAAGCCGTCCGGAAACAAATGCCCTACCAAACGGCGGGTCCCCTCGCCCAGCAATTTTCCGGCTGCCGGGTTCGCCTCGAGCACTTTGCGGTTGCTTGCATCGACGATCAATACCGCTTCGGATGCCACGTGGAACAGCAGGCGGTGCCGCGCCTCCGCTTGGCGCAGCTTCAGATACTCGCGCTCCATCGATTGCTGAGTGCTGACCAGTTGTTGCTGCAGGTTGGCCATGGACTGCATGCTGCGTCCGATCGCCACCACCGGACCATCGCGGTTCATCTCCACAGCGGCATACATCACCGGCAGATCCGCTCCCCCATCCGTCACGTGGTTCAACATCCGCCAACGCGGCAGACCGAGCGTGCTTGCGTCACGCAACAGTGCCTCGACTTTGGGACGGCTCTCCACCGTCACGGTATCGATCCAGGCCTTGCCCACCCATCGATCGGTCATGCCGCCCGATAGCGCATCGCTGCCGAGCGAGACTTCCCGGATCACGCCTTGGCGCGAATCGGAGAGCATCAAGGCCACGTCGGATGCCACTGTGATCAGCCTTCCAACCGCCTCGCCGTCCATGTTATTCAGCCATTTCTTGGCGCCGCTAGATTGCTTCAAGTGACATATCCCAAACAAACGTACATTCCGTACCCTCTTTAAAGACCCTCATACTCAAGATCATAGCCGTCCGTACTCGGGCTCTGCATGCTATCGCGTTGACAGCCGAGAATTTGCTCCGCGCGCTGAACGGCGGACAACCCGTCCGAGGCGGTCGCATCCGCACCCATCGTAACGGCAAGCTCCGGCCTTGCAACCAGCAACGGACCGCCGACCAGGATGCCGACCGAGCGATTATTCGATGCGAGCCGGACGGCCTGGATGATCCGGGGCAACCGATCGATCCGCGCCTCGCTGCCCACGGAGAATCCGACCGCTGCAAACCAATGGGTGCGGACGACCTCCAAAAGTTCCTCGGCACTGCCCGAAAAATCGCTCATCACCTGCCAACCGGCCTTGCGCAGGAATTGAGCAACCAGTGTAATGCCAAACGTGTGCTGATCTCCAGGTACGGGCGATAACAGGATGTTGCGCTGGGTCTTGACCTGCGTACTTTCGCAGCGGAACTCCGAGCTCAATTCCCGCAGCAGTTGGTGCAATCTGCACAGCCCTACCGTCACCTGCATGAAGTCGCACTCATCGGCTTCCCACAGCAAGCCGAGCTCGCGCGCCGCGGGCGCCAGCAAACCCAGGCACACCGCTTCCAAGGACGTGCCTCGCACTCGAATCGTCTCCACATAGGCAGACGCCACGCCGACATCATGCGCCAATAACAATCGCACCAGCTCCGTGACATCTGCGGCATCGGGCAGCCTGTCTGCGGTCGCGCTCGCCGGCGCGCTCGCCGGCGCACTCGCGGGCGCCGAGCGTCGCGCCAGCACCAGGCGCGGAACGATCTCACCCTCGATGGTACGCAACAGCCGGGCCATCTTGGCTTCCGACTCGGTGGGTTCGCTCATGGGACAGGCCGCGCTGTGGACTTGCCGGATGCCGCTCGTGTCCACGGCGCTCGGCGCGCGGGAGACCAGCCCATTACTTCCGCCGACATCGCACGTGCTTCGCTCCGCCGGAAATTCCCCTAAGCACATTGGTTCGAACCTCCAATGAGATCGCGGCCCCTCCGCGCGGTTTTTCATGCCCCCTGGTTGAGGGGATCAATCGCTGCTCGTTACCGAGCTGGTTGCCTGCGCCGGGTGCCAGGGTTGGACAGTCTCAACTTCTCCTCTAGCTGTCAAGTTATCTTTACGTATGGTTAGATTGACACCCGTGTTCAACGAGTTTAGGGTTACTGCGATGCCGCTATATACCCACGAGGAGCGACTCAGGCGCGACGCCTCCCCTTGGACCCTTGTCCAGGGAGTGCTCGCCCCGATCCAGTTTTTGGTCTTCGTGGTCAGCGCGGTACTCGTGATCCGATTTCTGATTACCGGCGAGGGCTTCGGGGTGGCCACGGCCTCGGTGCTCATCAAAACCCTCGTGCTTTATACGATCATGGTCACCGGCTGCATTTGGGAGCATGACGTCTTCGGCAGATACCTGTTTGCCCCGGCGTTCTTCTGGGAAGACTTCGTCAGCATGTTCGTGCTTGCCCTGCACACCGCCTATGTGGGCGCGCTGGCATTTGGCTCGTTGCATGCCCGCTATCAAATGTACGTCGCGCTGTTAGCGTATTCCGCCTATTTGCTGAACGCAACGCAGTTCCTGGTGAAGCTGCGCAGAGCGCGCCTCGAGGGGGATGCCGCCGGCACGCAGAACACCGCGGCGGACGGCGAGGCGCTGTTCATATGAGCCAGATTTGTCTGTCCAGCGAGCGTGGTCAGCGGGAGGTGTTCTGCGGGCTGACCGGCATCATCTGGCTCCACCGCAAGATTCAGGATGCGTTCTTCCTGGTCGTAGGATCGCGCACCTGCGCGCACCTGATCCAGTCGGCTGCCGGCGTGATGATCTTCGCCGAGCCACGCTTCGCCACGGCCATCATCGATGAACGCGACCTTGCCGGGCTTGCCGACGCCAACGCCGAGCTCGACCGGGTGGTCGGACAATTGCTGGCGCGGCGTCCGGATATCAAGCTGCTTTTCCTCGTGGGGTCCTGTCCGTCGGAGGTGATCAAACTCGACTTGTCCCGCGCGGCATTGCGGCTGTCCAGCCGTTTCTCCCCACGGGTGCGGGTGCTCAACTACTCGGGAAGCGGCATCGAGACCACTTTTACTCAGGGTGAAGATGCCTGCCTGGCGTCCCTCGTCCCGAGTTTGCCACCCCAGGCCCCGCACGCTGCACCGAATCTGCTGATCGTGGGCGCGCTCGCCGATGTGGTCGAGGACCAGACGCGACAGCTGTTCGCCGACATGGGAATCGATCACGTCGACTGCTTGCCCCCGCGGCGCTCGACCGAGCTGCCGCCGGTGGGCTCCAACACCCGGTTCCTGTTGGCGCAGCCGTTTCTTGCCGATACGGCGCGCGCACTCGAGGAGCGAGGCGCCCGGCACATCCCCGCGCCCTTCCCGCTCGGTGCGGAGGGCACGCTCGCTTGGTTGAAGGCCGCCGCGGCAAGCTATCACATCGGCGAGGAGCGGTTCCGTCGCTCCACTCAGGCGTCCTACGAACGGGCACTGCGCAGCCTCGCCCGCTATCGGGATCGGCTGGCGGGAAAAACGGTATTTTTCTTTCCCGATTCACAGTTGGAAATACCGCTGGCGCGTTTCCTGGCGAACGAAATGTGCATGCAGTTGATCGAGGTTGGCACTCCGTTCCTGCACCGGGCGCATCTCGCGGCGGAGATCGAAAACCTTCCGCCCGGAACTTCGGTGGTGGAAGGCCAGCATGTGGAGAATCAGCTCGACCGCTGTCTGGCGGCGAAGCCGGATCTCGTCGTCTGCGGTTTGGGGCTGGCGAATCCGCTCGAGGCGCGGGGACTGACCACCAAATGGTCGATTGAACTGGTGTTCACGCCGATCCAACTCTTCAATCAAGCTGCGGATCTCGCCGAGCTGTTCGCTCGTCCCCTGGTCCGCCGCACGCGCTTGGTGGCCTGAGGTTATGCAACTCACCGTCTGGACATACGAAGGACCGCCGCATGTCGGCGCCATGCGCATAGCGACCGCCATGAAGGACGTGCACTACGTGCTGCACGCGCCGCAAGGGGACACCTATGCGGATCTGCTGTTTACCATGATCGAACGCCTTCCACGCCGGCCGCCGGTCACCTACACGACGTTTCAGGCCCGCGACTTGGGCGCGGACACCGCGGAGCTGTTTCAGCGGGCGGTGTCGGATGCGTATGAGCGCTTCCAGCCCAAGGCCATGCTGGTCGGTGCATCGTGTACGGCGGAATTGATCCAGGATGATCCGGGCGGCCTGGCCCGAGCATTGCAGCTGCCCATACCGATCGTGCCGCTCGAGCTGCCGGCCTATCAGAAAAAGGAAAACTGGGGCGCGGCCGAGACCTTTTATCGGCTGGTCAGGACCATGGCAGCGCACACGGCTCCGTCGCCCGGCTTCAAACGACCGCCACGCCCGGCGGACAGGCCGCCAAGCTGCAACATCCTCGGCCCAAGCGCGCTGGGATTTCGGCACCGGGACGACCTTCGCGCCGTAACCGAGATCCTCGAGCAGCTCGGCATCGACATCAAGGTGGTCGCGCCGCTGGGAGCGACGCCCGCGAACCTGACGGACCTGGGTGAGGCAGATTTCAACGTGGTCCTATATCCGGAGATCGCGGCGCCCGCGGCACAGTGGCTCGCTCGTACCTTCGATCAGCCGACGATCAAGGCCGTTCCGATCGGCCTCGCGGCCACCCGCGAATTCATCGATGAAGTAGCACGCATCGCGGGCGTGGATCCTTCGGCGGCTCTGGTCGGCACGCCGTCGCATTCGCGCTGGTACGCCCATTCGGTGGATTCGACTTATCTCACCGGCAAGGGCGTCTTCATTTTCGGCGACGCGACGCACGCGATCGCGGCCGCTCGCATCGCAGCCGAGGAGCTCGGATTGACGGTGGTAGGCCTGGGTACCTATAGCCGCGAATTCGCCCGCGAGGTGCGTGAGGCGGCGGGCAAGTATGGCCTCGAGGCATTGATCACGGACGATTATCTGGAAGTCGAGGCGCGAGTCGCGGAAGTGCAGCCGGAACTCGTTCTCGGCACACAGATGGAGCGGCACATCGCCAAGCGGCTCGGCATTCCATGTGCCGTCATCTCCGCGCCGGTGCACGTACAGGATTTTCCCGCGCGCTACTCGCCGCAAATGGGATTTGAAGGCGCCAACGTGATCTTCGACACGTGGGTGCATCCGCTGATGATGGGTCTCGAGGAGCATCTGCTTACGATGTTCCGCGGCGACTTCGAATTTCATGACGGCGCGCCTGCCTCGCACCTCGGATCGACCGCCGCGCAGTTGCCGGCCCAGCCTCAGGCCACCTCCGGTGCCGCGGGCGGCGGGCGCACCGCATGGGCTCCCGAGGCGGAGAAGGAGCTGGGAAAGATTCCATTCTTCGTTCGCGGCAAGGCGCGGCGGAACACGGAACGCTTCGCTGCAGACCGATCCGTCGAGCTGATTACCGTGGAGACCCTTTACAATGCCAAAGCCCACTACAGCCGTTGACCGAGCCCGGATCCGCTTCGTCATAGTGACCATGGACAGTCACTTGTCGAGCGCCACCGGCCGCGCGGCATTGCGCCTGGCCAAAGACTATCCGGGCCTCGCTCTGACCATTCATGCGGCCGATGAATGGGGCACTGATCCGGGCGCACTGCAGCGTTGCTGCGAGGAAATTGCACGGGGCGACATCGTGGTGACCACCATGCTGTTCATGGAAGACCATTTTCGTCCGGTGCTCAACGCATTGCAGGAGCGGCGCGAGCATTGTGACGCCATGGTGTGCGCCATGTCCGCCGCCGAAATCGTGCGCCTGACCCGTCTCGGACGGTTCACGATGGACGGCTCGCAGAGCGGAGCGATGGCGCTGCTGAAGCGCCTGCGACCCAAGAAAAAGGAAGGCGTGGAGGCTAACCGCACGGCGGGCGCGGATCAGATGAAGATGCTGCGGCGAATACCGCAGTTGTTGCGGTTCATTCCCGGTACGGCCCAGGACGTGCGCGCCTACTTCCTCACGCTGCAATACTGGCTGGCAGGCTCCGAAGACAACATCGTAAACATGGTGCGCTTTCTGGTGGACCGCTATGCGTCGGGGCCGCGCGCCGGTTTGCGGGGCCCCGCCAAGGCGGCGCCGCCCGCGGCGTATCCGGACGTGGGGGTCTATCATCCGCGCATGCGGGGCCGCTACAGCGATCGCGCAGGGGATGTTCCCTTCGCGCCCGGCCCGAATGGCAGCGTCGGCGTTCTGATGCTTCGCTCCTACCTGCTCGCGGGCAACGCAGCCCACTACGATGGCGTGATCGCCGCGCTCGAGGCGCGCGGTCTTCGCGTGATTCCGGCATTCGCATCAGGTCTCGACTCGCGACCTGCGATCGAGAAGTTCTTCGTCAACAACGGGGTGCCCGTGATCGACGCGCTGGTCTCGCTGACCGGATTTTCGCTGGTCGGCGGCCCCGCCTACAACGATTCGAAGGCGGCGCAGGACGTATTGGCGGCCCTCGACGTGCCCTATCTCGCCGCTCACCCGCTCGAGTTTCAGACCCTCGATCAATGGGGAGAATCCGATCGCGGTCTGTTGCCGGTCGAGAGCACCATCATGGTGGCGATCCCGGAACTCGACGGCGCAACGGGTCCGATCACCTTCGGCGGTCGCCCCGGTGGCGCCGGGGTGCGCTGTACAGGCTGCGATCATGCATGCACTTTCACGGCATCACACTCGACGGCGGACATGTTTTCCTGCCCGGAAAGGGCCGGCAAGCTCGCCGCCCGGGTCGGCAAGCTGGTCGCGCTGCGGCGCGCCGCGCGGGCGGACCGCAAGGTCGGCATCGTTCTGTTCAACTTCCCTCCCAACGCCGGCAACACTGGGACCGCCGCCCACCTGGCCGTGTTCGAGTCGCTATACCGCACGCTTTCCGCCATGAAAGCAGCGGGTTATCGCGTGGACCTGCCGCCCAACATCGATGATATGCGCGAGTCGATCATCAACGGCAATGCGGGCCAGATCGGTGCGCTCGCCAACGTACACAAGCGCATTGCGGTGAACGATCATGTGCGCCGCGAGCGCCACCTCCAGGAGATCGAAGCGCAGTGGGGCCCCGCGCCGGGCAAGCAGCAAAGCGACGGATCCTCCATTCACGTACTCGGCGAGCGCTTCGGCAATATCTTCGTCGGCATACAGCCCGCCTTCGGCTTCGAAGGCGACCCCATGCGCTTGTTGTTCGAGAAGGGATCCGCACCGACGCACGCCTTCTCCGCCTTTTACCGATTCCTGCGGGAGGATTTCGGCGCCCACGCGCTGCTGCATTTCGGCACCCATGGCGCACTGGAATTCATGCCCGGCAAGCAATCCGGCATGTCCGGCGCCTGCTGGCCCGACCGGCTGATCGGAGACGTGCCCAATTTATATCTCTACGCCTCCAATAATCCATCCGAAGGCACGATAGCCAAGCGACGGGCGGCGGCCACGCTCATCAGCTATCTGACACCCCCGGTGACACACGCGGGTTTGTACCGCGGTTTGATCGATTTGAAGGCATCGCTCGAAAGCTGGCGAACCAACCCGTCCAGCGAAGCCGCGCTGCGTCAATCGTTGCTCGGCGTCATCCAAGCGCAAGCGGCAGCGCTCGACCTGACTCCTGCCGAACCGCCTTGGGAGGTCGGCGGTGCCGACGCCAACATTGCCAAGTTGAGCGGTCAAATGCTGGAGCTCGAGTACACCTTGATACCCCACGGACTGCACGTGGTGGGGCGCCCGGCTTCGAAGCCAGAGCGGGCAGACTTTCTGGCAGCCATGGCCGATTCCATGCCGGCCGCGGCCGCCCTCGACAGCGGCGCCCTGCAGCTCGCGGTACACGCCATCGTGGAGGGCGATACCCCCGAAGCAGCCTTGGGCGTCGCCGCCCTGGCGCCGAGCGATGCCACCCTTTCCCTGCTGCGCGACCTGCATCACAGCAATGAGGATCTGGCCGACAACGGCGAGATCCGCGCCATCCTGCACGCTCTCGATGGCGGGTTCTTACGGCCCGCGCCCGGCGGCGATGTCGTGCGCACCCCCTCGGTATTGCCGACCGGCCGAAATCTGCACGGCTTCGATCCGTTCCGCATACCGAGCGCCTGCGCCGTGCGCGACGGAGCGCGACAGGCGCTGCGGCTCATCGAGAGGCACATGGCGGACGGGAATGCGTTCCCGGAATTGATCGCGTTGGTATTGTGGGGAACCGATAACCTGAAAACCGAGGGCGCCGCGATCGCCCAAGCGTTGGCGCTGATGGGCGCCCATCCTCGCTTCGATGCGTACGGCCGCATCGCCGGCGCGACGCTGATTCCGCTGGAGGAACTCGGCCGGCCTCGAGTCGACGTCATGGTCACCTTGTCGGGCATTTTCCGTGATCTTCTGCCGCTGCAAATCAAGCTGCTGGCCGAAGCGGCTTATCTCGCGGCATCGGCGGATGAGCCGCTCGACCGCAACTACGTACGGAAGCACGCGCTACGCTACCAAGCCGAGCATGACTGCGATCTGGAGACCGCCGCGTTGCGCGTGTACGGAAATGCCGAGAGCGCGTACGGGTCGAACGTGAACCATCTGATCGAAAACGGTCGATGGAACGAAGAGGACGAGTTGGCCGAAACCTACACGAGGCGCAAGAGCTTTGCTTACGGACGGGCAGGCCGGCCGGTGCAGCATGCGAAGCTGCTCGCCAGTGTGCTGGCAGATGTCCAGTTGAGCTATCAGAACCTGGACTCGGTGGAGCTCGGCGTGACGACGGTGGACACCTACTTCGACACACTGGGGGGCATCAACAGCGCCGTACGGCGCGCCAAGGGCGGCCGCGAGACGCCCGTTTACATTGCCGACGCCACCGCAGGAAGCGGCGTGGTGCGCACCCTGTCGGAACAGGTGGCGCTCGAGACGCGAACGCGCACCCTGAACCCCAAGTGGTACGAGGGGATGCTGGAACACGGCTTCGAAGGGGTGCGCCAGATCGAGGCCCACGTGACCAACACGATGGGATGGTCGGCGACCACCGGGGAGGTCCAGCCCTGGGTCTATCAACAGATCACCCAGACCTTCATTCTGGATCCCAGCATGCGCGCGCGCCTGGCGAAGCTCAATCCCACCGCATCAGCCAAGGTGGCCAACCGTTTACTCGAGGCCTCGAAGCGCAAATACTGGCAGCCCGACGACAAGATGCTGGAGGCGCTGCGCTCGGCCGCGGAAGAGCTGGAGGACCGGCTCGAGGGCATATTCGAAGGGGTCGCCGCATGAGCGCTGTAACGGTCCCGCTTTCGACGCTGAAATTCCGCGCCGCACGCCCCGATGGCGAGGGCAGCGTGCAGGTGCCGCTCGATCCAAATCTGAAGATCGGCAACGCCAAGGTGTTCGCGGTCTACGGCAAGGGAGGAATCGGCAAAAGCACGACGTCGTCGAATCTCTCCGTCGCGTTCTCGAAACTCGGCAAGCGCGTACTGCAAATTGGCTGCGATCCGAAGCACGACTCCACCTTCACACTGACCAAAAAGCTCATGCCCACCGTCATCGATGTGCTCGAGACGGTGAATTTTCATTCGGAGGAGCTCCGCATCGAGGATTTCGTCTACCAGGGCTACAACGGCGTGATGTGCGTCGAGGCCGGAGGTCCGCCGGCCGGCACCGGTTGCGGCGGCTACGTGGTGGGCCAAACCGTCAAGCTCCTCAAGGAGCACCATTTGCTGGAGGACACGGACGTCGTGATCTTCGATGTCCTCGGCGACGTGGTATGTGGTGGATTTGCCGCACCGCTGCAGCATGCCGATCGCGCGTTGATCGTGACGGCCAACGACTTCGATTCGATATTCGCGATGAATCGCATCGTGGCTGCCATCCAGGCGAAGTCAAAAAATTATGGCGTCCGCCTCGGAGGCGTGATTGCCAATCGCAGCGCAGGCACCGATCAGATCGACAAGTTCAATGCACGCGTCGGGCTCAAGACCATGGCGCGATTTCCCGATCTGGACGTGATCCGGCGCAGCCGCTTGAAGAAGGCGACATTGTTTGAGATGGAGAGTTCGCCGGAGTTGGATGCAGTTCAGGCGGAATATATGCGTCTCGCACAATCACTATGGGACGGAACGGATCCTCTGATCGCCGAGTGCATGAAGGACCGAGACATTTTCGATTTGCTGGGATTCGACTGATGGGCACCCTGCACTATCAACAACGCCGCAGCCAACTGCAGACCTATTTCGATCGCACGGCGGTGGAGGCGTGGTCGCGTCTCACCTCGACGGCACCCGTCAGCAGGATACGCGCGACCGTGCGAGCGGGCCGCGACCGGATGCGCAATACGCTGCTCAGCTATCTGCCAGATGATCTCAACGCGACCCGGCTGCTGGATGCCGGTTGCGGCACCGGGGCACTCAGCGTGGAGGCGGCCCTGCGCGGCGCGCACGTGACGGCCATCGACCTGTCTTCGACGCTGATTCTGCTCGCCGGCGAGCGGCTACCCGCTTCCCTGGGCGCGGGCCGGATCGAATTCCGAGTCGGCGACATGTTCGACCCCGCCTTGGGGGCATTCGATCATGTGGTTGCGATGGACTCGCTGATCCATTACGCGCTCGAGGATGTAGTGCAGGTGCTCGCCGGTTTTGCGGCCCGCACCAACCGCTCGATCGTCTTTTCATTTGCCCCGAAGACACCGCTCCTCACGCTCATGTGGTGGGTGGGTCGATTGTTTCCACGACACAATCGAGCTCCCGCGATCGAGCCCCGGTCCGAACGTGCGCTGCGGCGCCGCCTCGCCGCGGAGCCGGCATTGGCCGGCTGGCGCGTCGGCCGCACGCAGCGCATCGCCAGCGGCTTCTACACCTCCCAAGCCATGGAGCTCGTCAAACCATGAACCGTCTCAGCAAGAAAATCGTGGGTCGGTGGATGCGGATCGGCACCGAATTTCTGCCGTTCGCGGATGCGGCGAGCGTCGAGTTGCCGTTGAGCCGCCTTCTGCGTTTGTCGCTTTTTCAGGTATCGGTAGGCGTGGCCATGGTGCTGCTGATCGGTACGCTGAATCGGGTGCTCATCGTCGAATTGGGTGTGCCCGCCTGGCTCGTGTCGTTGATGGTCGGACTTCCGCTGGTGTTCGCCCCGTTTCGCGCGTTCATCGGCTTTCGCTCCGACAATCATCGCTCCGCCTTGGGCTGGCGGCGCGTTCCGTACATCTGGATGGGCACCCTGTTGCAATTCGGCGGCCTGGCCATCATGCCGTTTGCGCTGTTGATACTCTCGGGTGATACGCATGGTCCGATATGGATTGGCCACGTAGCATCCGCGTTTGCGTTCCTGTTGGTGGGCGCGGGGCTGCAGACGACGCAGACCGCCGGCCTCGCGCTGGCGACCGACCTGGCTCCCGAAGCGGTCAGACCCCGGGTGATCGCGCTCATGTACGTCATGCTGCTGGTCGGCATGGTCGGGGCCGGGCTCACCTTCGGCAGATTGCTGGCCAATTTCAACGAGATCCGCTTGATACAGGTGATTCAAGGCGCGGCTCTTTTGACCATGGCGTTGAATTTGACGGCTCTCTGGAAGCAGGAACCGCGCGGCGCACGGCGGGTGGTCGTGGAACGCCCGACCGCAACATTCCGTGACTCCTGGCGCCAGTTCTCCAAACATGCCCGCGCGGTCCGCTTTCTCGTCACCGTCGGCCTGGGCACCGCCGCGTTCAACATGCAGGACATCGTGTTGGAGCCCTATGGCGGCGAAGTGCTGCACCTGCCGGTGGGTGCGACGACGGTGCTCACCGCCATGCTGGCGGGCGGCATGCTCGCGGCATTTTCGATCGCCGCCCGGTTTCTCGGCCACGGCGCCGACCCCTATCGAATTGCGGCCTATGGGGCGGTCATTGGATTGTTCGCCTTTGCCGCTGTGATGCTGTCGGCGCCAATGGACGCCCCGCTTCTGTTTCGCATCGGCGTGCTGATGATCGGCTTCAGCGGCGGGTTTTTCTCGGTCGGCACGCTCGCGGGCGCCATGGCGCGCGAACGCAACGGCGAAAGCGGACTGGCGCTCGGCGCCTGGGGCGCAGTGCAGGCAACGAGCGCCGGACTCGCCATTGCGCTCGGCGGCGCCATTCGCGACGGCGTCACGAGCCTGGCCGTTCACGGCTCTTTGGGTCCCGCGCTCGCGGGAGCTTCGACGGGCTACAGCGCCGTGTATCAGATCGAGATCATATTGCTATTTGCGACCCTGGTGGCCATCGGCCCCCTGGTGCGCTCCGGCCGCGACCTGCACAGCGGCGAAGCAGGATACGAGTTTGTCTAAGTCGTCGCCCACTGATTCAAAATAGAACGAGGAAGCCGAAATGAATACTGGAACTGGCGCAATCACAGGCTACATCGACGTTGCCCAAATCGCGCTTTACGTATTTTGGATATTCTTTGCCGGTCTCATCTTTTATCTGCATCGCGAGGACAAGCGGGAAGGATATCCGCTCGAGTCGGACCGGTCCGGCGGACGAATCAAGGTGCAGGGATTCCCGGCCATCCCGAAGCCCAAGATTTATCACGCCCACGACGGTCAGATCACGGTCTCCCCGCGCGTGGAAGTCGATCCACGCCCGATCATGGCCAAGCCCTCCGCTTCCTTCCCGGGCGCACCGCTGATTCCAACAGGCAATCCCATGCTCGATGCGGTGGGACCCGCATCCTATGCACTGCGGGCCACGCATCCCGATACGATGCTGAACGGCGAGCCGATGATCGTGCCCTTGCGCGTCGACGGCAATTATTCGGTGTCGCTCAAGGATTTCGATCCCCGCGGGATGGAAGTGTACGGGGCCGACAAGGTACTCGGCGGCGTGGTGTCGGATGTCTGGGTGGACCGCGCAGAACCGCAGATCCGCTACTTGGAGGTCGTCACGACGAATGATCGGCGCGTGTTGTTGCCCATCTTTTACACTCGATTCGACAAGGTCCGGCGCCACGTCAAGGTCAAGTCGATCCTCGGATCGCAGTTCGCAACCGTACCCGCGCATGGCAATCCCGATCTCGTCACACGGCGCGAAGAGGACCAGATCATGGCCTATTTTGCGAGCGGGCACCTGTACGCCACGGCCGCCCGCGCGGAGCCGCTGTTATGAGCCATGATGATTTCGATTTCGAGCCGATACGTGGCCTCCCGGCCATGCTGCCGCCAGGCGAGCAGTTGCTGTGGCAGGGCTCTCCTGACTGGAAATCGCTGGCGATACACGCCTACCACGTGCGCAAGATCGCGATTTATTTCCTGTTGCTCATGCTGTGGCGCATTGGTGCGGGAATCAGCTTGGGGCATGCGCCGTCCGCCATCCTCACCTCGTGCCTCTTCTTGGCGGGTTTGGGCAGCATCGCCATCGGTGTGCTCGCGTTGCTGGCGTATGGCAATGCGCGATCGACGGTATACAGCATCACCAGCCGGCGCGTGCTGATACGCCATGGAATCGCGGTACCCCTGACGATGAACGTGCCTCACAACTTGATCGACAACGCAGCTCTGAAAAATCTCTCGAATGGCACCGGCGACATCGCCCTGACGGTGTCACGCCGCGAGCGCGTTGGCTACCTGATCACCTGGCCTCACGTCCGGCCCGGGCGGATCGCACGTCCGGAACCCAGCCTGCGCGCGCTGCCCGACGCTGAAGCCGCCGCCCGCATCTTGGGACTCGCCCTGGCGGCACAGGCCGGCGCCGCGCCCGTGGCCGTGCCCGTGCCCGAGCAGGCCTCGACAGTGCCATCCGCCGTACCCCTGGCCATCCGACAAGTGGCAGCCTGACCATGAACGCGGCCGCAGAAAATCCCAAGCTGCCGCGCGGGTTCATCATCGCCGCGTGCGGGATGGCCGTATTGACTTTGGTGATGGCAAGCATCGCGCGCCTCACGGGCTACCAGCCCGATCGACCGCCGCCCAGCAGGGTGATTGGAATTCGCGATCTGCGTTTCGAGGACCGCCCGGACGGTGCGGTGCTGGTTTATGACGCGGCGGACGGGCGCTTGGCCGATACCGTGCAGCCCGGAACCAATGGATTTGTTCGCGGGGTGCTGCGCGGTTTGGTGCGCGACAGACGAGCCAATCACATCGGCGCAGGGCCGCCCTTCCGGCTCACGCGTTGGGCCGACGGGCGTCTTTCGCTCGATGACCCATCCACAGGCCACCACGTGGATCTGGAGGTGTTTGGCCCGACCAATGCCGGCGCTTTCGCGGAAATCTACACGGCCAGCGGCCCTCAGCAAGCGGAGTAAAAATGCCCACACCTGAACGCCCCGGTCCCACTGCTGCAAGTCCTTCATTCACAACCCCCGGCCGGGTTGACCGGCACACGGAGATCACATGATCGAGGAAGCGATCGGGATCGATTCGACCAGTGCAGCCACGCGCAAGGCGGAGGCCAACACGCTGCTGAATCCGCGGTTCTACAGAACAGACTATGAGGCGCTCGAACGTCTCGATGCGGAGCCGGTCCGAGCCGAGTGGGACCAGATGATGGCCGCCTTTCGGCGCGACGTGAACAAGGATCACTTCGAGCGCGATGCTCAGTTCGACGTGGAGGTGAAAGCCCTCCCCCCCGATCTGCATCAGGAGTTCCTGGATTTCTTGATCAGCTCGGTCACGGCTGAGTTCTCCGGCTGCGTGCTGTACAGCGAGATCAAGCGCAAGGTGCGCAATCCAGAGGTGCGCGACCTCATGGGCTTCATGGCGCGCGACGAGGCGCGCCATGCGGGATTCATCAACCAGGCGCTCAAGGACTTCGGCGTCGGCGTCGATCTGGGCTTGCTGAGGCGCGACAAGAAATATACTTATTTTCGGCCCAAGTTCATCTATTACGCGACCTACCTGTCCGAGAAGATCGGTTATGCGCGCTATATCACCATCTACCGGCATCTCGAGAAGCACCCCGAGTATCGCTTCCATCCGATTTTTCGCTGGTTCGAGCGCTGGTGCAACGATGAGTATCGGCACGGCGAAGCGTTCGCTCTGCTGATGCGCGCCCATCCCAATCTGCTGCGGGGGCATAACAAACTGTGGATCCGCTTCTTTCTTCTGGCGGTCTTCGCCACCATGTACGTGCGCGACCATGCCCGGCCATTGATGCACGAGGCATTCCATTTGGATCCGACGGAATACGATTTCACCGTGTTCCGAATCACCACCGAAATCTCGAAACAGGTGTTTCCCATTTCGCTGGATCTGGAGAATCCAAAGTTTTTCGCCGGCTTGGAGCGCTTGCGCCACATCGCCGCGGCGAGCGCCGCGGCCAAGGCGCAGGGCGGAATCTTCGGCGCGCTGAAGCGAATCGGGCTGGCGGCCGCCGCCGCGATCCGCTTTGCGCGACTCTACACCTTGCCGGTACAGCGCCATGCTTTGCCGGAGCGGGTGTGCGTGGCGCCGGCCTGGTAAGCCGATGATCGACTTCCTCATGCCGGCCGCTTACGCCATCCTGGTGTGGTGGTTCGCCACGGGGATCATTTTGTTTCTCGACGGCTTGCCGCCTCACACGTTTCGCTGGAGCATGATCTGCGCCACGGCCGGGCTCGCGATCGTCTCGGTACAATTGCGTGCGAGCGCGGCTGATGCGAGCACGTCGGGCGCGTATACGGCGTTCACCTGCGCCATCCTGGTCTGGGGTTGGCTCGAGATGAGTTTTTTGATGGGGTTCATCACCGGACCGCGTAAACATGCCTGCCTGGAACGCTGCTCCGGGTGGCGCCATTTTCTGCACGCGGTCGAGGCCATCATTTTCAACGAACTCGCGACCCTCGGCGGGGGTCTCGCCGTCCTCGTGGCAACGCGTCACGCACCCAATCAATTGGCCCTTGCGACGTACCTCATTCTTTGGGGCATGCGGCTCAGCGCGAAGCTCAACCTGTTTCTGGGGGTGCCCAACCTGGGCGAGAAATTTCTGCCGGCCCACCTGCAGTATCTGAAGAGCTTTTTTCGCAAGCGGCCGATGAACATCCTGTTTCCCGTCTCGGTCAGTGTGTCGACCATTGGCGTCGTTCTGCTGGTGCAGCGATATATTGCCGCCTCCGACCCATTCAACGCGACCGCCTTTGCGCTGGTGGCGAGCCTCCTCGCCCTTGCGGTGCTGGAACATTGGTTCATGGTCATCCCACTGCCCAGCGAGAAAATGTGGAGGTGGGCCATGCGTCCCGCCGAAGCCCGCATCACGGTCAAGGCACCCTGAAGCTCATGCGCGTCCTGATGATACAACCGAATTACCACGCGGGCGGCGCGGAAATCGCCGGCAACTGGCCGCCGGGCTGGGTCGCCTACATCGGCGGCGCGCTCAAGGCGGCGGGCATGACGAACCTGCGTTTCGTCGATGCGATGACGAATCATATCAACGATGAGCGTCTGGAGGAGATCATCCGCATCAACGCGCCCGATGTGGTGCTTGCGACCGCCATCACGCCGATGATCTACCAGGCGCAAAGGACCATGGAGATCGCCAAGCGTGCCGCCCCGAAATGCACTACGGTGCTCGGTGGCATTCACCCGACGTTCATGTATTCGCAGGTCTTCAGCGAGGCTCCCTGGATCGATTACATTGTGCGCGGCGAGGGCGAGGCGATCGTGGTCGAGTTGCTGCGTGCGATCGAACGCGGGACGCTGGGTGAGCAGAGGCACGAAATTCGCGGAATCGCCTATTTGGACCAGGACAAGGTGGTTGCGACACCCGCGCATCCGGTGATCGAGAACCTGGACAGCCTGACGCCGGACTGGTCGCTGCTCGAATGGGACAAATATATTTACGTGCCGCTGAACACCCGGGTGGCTGTGCCGAATTTTGCGCGCGGTTGCCCGTTCACGTGCCGCTTCTGCTCGCAATGGAAGTTCTGGCGCAAATATCGCGTCCGCGATCCCAAGAAGTTTGCCGATGAGATCGAAACCCTCGTCACCGACTTCAAGGTCGGGTTCTTCATACTCGCCGACGAAGAGCCGACGATACACCGGAAGAAGTTCGTGGCGTTTTGCGAGGAGTTGATCGCCCGCAAGGTCAAGGTTCATTGGGGGATCAACACCCGCGTCACCGATATCCTGCGCGACCGGGATTTGCTGCCGCTGTTCCGCAAAGCGGGTTTGGTGCACGTCTCGCTCGGCACCGAGGCCGCTGCCCAGCTCAAGCTCGATCGATTCCGCAAAGAAACGACGATCGAGGAGAACAAGCTCGCGATCAGGCTGCTGAAAGAGGCCGGCATGGTGGCCGAGGCACAATTCATCATGGGTCTGGAGAACGAGACCAGGCAGACCATCGAGGAGACCTACAAGCTCGCGCAGGACTGGAAGCCCGACATGGCCAACTGGAACATGTACACCCCGTGGCCGTTCGCCGAACTGTTCGAGGAACTCGGAGAGCGGGTGGAAGTTCGCGACTACTCGAAATACAACTTCGTGACACCGATCATCCAGCCCGACGAGATGACGCGCGAGCAGGTGCTGAAGGGCGTCCTCAAAAATTATGCGCGCTTCTACATGCGCAAGGCGTTTTTTGAATACCCCTTCATCCGCGACAAATTCAAGCGCAAGTACATGATGGGGTGCCTGAAGGCATTTGCGAAGACGACGGCGACAAAGAAATTTTACGACCTCGAGCGCCTCAAGATGAATGGCTTGAGCGCACAGGTGGACTTGGGCTTCGACGAGACCAAGATCTTAAGCCGCGACCAGATCGCCGCCTTGCGCAGCGATCGACCGGAGCTGGAGGCGGACGTTAATTTCCTCGGCACGCCGCTCAAACAACCGCTCAAGGTCATGGCCTGCGGCGGCGGCGAGCGGCATGGACCTGAAGCCGCCGAACCCGCGGAGGCAGCCCCCGAGGCGCCATGAGCGCCCGACCGGGCGTCGCACGCATAGGCCCGAACGCGATCACTCAGGTCGCGGGTGCGCTCGAACATCGCCTCGGCAGCGCGGCCGCGCGGGATTTCCTCTGCTCGGTCGGGCTCGGCGGCTATGTCGACGCGCCGCCGAGCCAGATGGTTGAAGAATGCGAAGTCATCGCCCTGCACTCGGCGGTTCGAGCACGTTTGACTCCCGAGGCGGCGCGCGGCATTGCGCGGGCTGCGGGGCTTGCCACCGGCAACTACCTGCTCGCGCAACGCATCCCCCGATCCGCACAGTGGGCGTTGCGCGCGTTGCCCGCCCCGCTCGCAAGCCGTTTGCTGCTCGCCGCGATCAGGCGTCACGCCTGGACGTTCGCCGGCAGCGCACGCTTCACGGCGCGCGCCGGCCGCCCCACCCTGTTCAGGCTCGAGGGCTGCCCGATCTGCCGGGGCGCACACTCCACTGCACCGCTCTGCGAGTTCTACGCGGCGACCTTCACGCGGCTGTTTTCCCGCCTGGTACACCCACGAGCCGAGGCGCGGGAAACGGCCTGCATCGCGGCCGGCGCCTCCGCATGCCAGTTTGAAGTCGCCTGGCACAGGTAGACCACCAGTCCGTGCAGCGACGGTACTGGAAACATCATAAATGGGTATTGCGTCAATACATGTTTGTAGGTAGTGTTCGCTACAGAATATAAGCCTCTTCCAACCGGCCGTCCGCTCAAAGGGCTGCAGTTCGGCAAGACAGGCAGTCGGAAGGGGATCAGCAGCGGTATCAAATCCTGCGAGGCAGCGATGCAAACAGATAACTCTCCCTCAGAGAATCGCGCAGGGCATTGCACTGATCAGTTTGCGAGCGAAGGCCGGGCCGATCAAGCCCGCCCGGGCGCAAGCCAATCCCGACAAGCGGCCCTGATCAGCACGATCGAGGGCGAGGTGGTGCCTCGCCTGCTCATGCTGTGCAGAACCGCAGAAGTTGAGCACCAGCGCGCCAATTCACCCGGTCGCACAACCGATGACTGGGATGTGGAGGAATTGGCCCGACTGCTCGTGGCACATGGGCCGGAAGTTGCCTGGGGTTTCGTGGAGGCGGTGCACCAACGCGGTGTTCCTTACGAGCGCATCTGCGTGCTATTGCTCGCGCCGGCGGCACGTCGGCTTGCCGAACAATGGGAACATCAAGATTTCGGCAAATCGGAACTTGCGCTGGGCCTTGACGGGCTGCGCACGGTTTTACACGAGATCGGCAACGCAGCCAAGAACGACCGCCAGGTATTCCGACATAGATGATGGGCGCCAGCTATCCGACGCGCTGACGAGCCATCAGCCATTGCCCTTACTGACACCAACCGCAATGGTTGTAGCCGTGTCTCCCACTGCTATACTCGTGCCGTCGATCAATATCACAATCCACGAGGGTGGTAGCGAGCATGTCTGAATCCGACTTGGGAAATGCCGCCGCTAGCGCCCCCCCAAGGTTTGGCTGAGCGTACGCACCGGAAAAGCGCATCACTCGGCGGGTGGACTCGATGACCCAGGCGGCGGTCAAATTCGGCGAAGCTGACCTCACCACCTGCGACCGGGAACCGATTCATATTCCGGGTTCCATTCAGCCGCACGGCGTGCTGCTGGTCATGGACCGCGAAACCCTGCGCATAGAACAGGTCGCGGGCGATGTAGGTGCCATGCTCGCTATGGCGAATAACCGGCTTGCCGGCATGCCTCTATCCGCGCTTCTGGATACCGACAGTGAGAACTTCGTCGCCAAGCAGCTTGCCGCTGCCACCGAGAATGTCGCACCCGTCATGCGCCTTAACGTTCGCTCATTGACAGGTACGAAACCGCTGGATCTCACGGTGCACGCCTTGGGGCGAACGGCCATCGTCGAACTCGAGACCGTTCGGTCGGAGTCCGTCGGCGACTTCAGGTCGATCACCGATCCGATCTCCCGATTGAAGAATTTTTTGTCCGCAGTCCAGATGACGGCCAGCGTGGAGGAATGCTGTGCCGCCGCCGCCATCTCCCTGCGCAAGGCGACTGGATTCGATCGCGCAATGGTCTATCGGTTTCTGCCCGATGACAGCGGCGAAGTGGTGGCCGAAGACGCTCGCGCAGGCCTGGAATCGTTCCTCGGGCTGCACTACCCGGCCTCCGATATTCCGCAGCAGGCGCGCGAGCTTTACCGGCGCAACTGGATACGAACCATTCCGGACATCAACTATTTGGCAGCCCCGCTCACGCCGCCGCTCAACCCGCGTACCGGCACGACGATCGACATGAGTCATTGCGCGCTGCGCAGCGTCTCGCCCATTCATGTCGAATATCTGCGGAACATGGGGGTCTGCGCATCGATGTCAGCCTCCATCGTGTGCCGGGAAAAGCTTTGGGGCATGCTCGTCCTCCATCATTACTCGCCGCACTATGTCGCGGCCGACCTGCGCGTGGCGTGTGAGACCTTCGCGCAGATCTTTTCCCTGCATGTCGATGGCAAGGCCCAAGCCGAGACGTCGGTGGACCGGCTCAACGCGCAGCGAAGCCGCGAACAGCTGGTCGCCACCCTGGCGGCCACCAAGGACATCGGCAAGGCAATATCGGCCTGGGAGCTGATGGCCTACGCGGGAGCCACAGGCGCCGTGGTACACCTGGATGGAAAGACGCGCTCGGTCGGCGTCACCCCGCCAGCGGATGAGGTCGGTGCGCTGATGGCCTGGCTCAACGACATGAACCGGCCGCTGTATGCGACCGATCATCTTTCCGAGGTATATCCCAGGGCCTTGGCGTTTTCCGCCGTTGCGAGCGGCCTGCTGGCGGTGGGCCTGTCGCGCGAACCACGCGACTACGTGCTTTGGTTCCGGCCGGAAATCGGGCGCACCGTAAGGTGGGCGGGGAACCCTTCCACGCATGTCAAAGTCGCCCGTCACGGAGCGCGCTTGACGCCCCGCGGATCGTTTGCCGAATGGTTGGAAGTGACGCGCTATCATTCCGCAGCGTGGTCGAATGTCGATTTGGAGGCAGCGGAGGCGCTGCGGGTCGTGCTGCTGGAGAATGTGCTCAAGAGCATCGACATGCGACGGCGGGAAATCGAATTGGAGGCAACGCGGGCGATGGCGGAGGAACTCGAGCGCCGCGTCGCGCATCGTACAGAACAGCTTCATGCGCTCGCCTCCGAACTCGAGGCGGTGGAGGATCGCGAGCGCAGGCAAATTGCACGCGATCTGCACGATGACCTCGGGCAGACTTTGGCGGCAGCCCGCATCCGCCTAGCCGCCCTGTGCGATGATCGGCGCGCGGACGTGCAGTCGCAGGCGCGCGAGGTCGGCGCGCTGATGGACGTTGCCAACCGCTCGATTCGATCGTTGGCGGCACAACTCGCGCCGGCCGTTCTCAACGAGCTGGGCATATCGGCGGCGCTCGACTGGCTGGGCGAGGAGATAGAGGGGACGTTTCCGCTGCGGGTCGCGGTGATCGACGACGGAAAGCCGAAGCCGTTGAACCAGGGTGCCAGATCGATCGTGTATCGCGCCGTTCGGGAGTTGCTGATCAACGTTGCGAAGCATGCAGGGACAAATTCCGTCACCGTCGAGGCGGAGCGCCGCGGCACAGACTTGCTCATTCGCGTCGCCGACCATGGCAAGGGTTATGACGCGGGCTTCGTCGACAAGCGGCCCCAAGGGGGACTTGGACTCATCAGCATCAGGGAGCGTCTGTCGCTGATCGGGGGTATCTTTGAGGTCCAAACCGCTTTGGGAGCCGGCACTCGGAGCTTCGTTACGGTACCGTTGGCGCCCGACATGTCCACCGAGGCATCCGAAATCAAGCCATGAAGACCCGCGTGCTCCTCGTGGAAGATCATCGCATGGTGCGCGAGGCCCTGTGTGAGGTGCTGAAGAAGGTGACCGACATAGAGGTCGTCGGCGAAGCGGGGGATGCGCGGGAGGGGCTCGAACTCGCCGCATCCCTGTCCCCCGACGTGATCGTTCTCGATATCCGCCTGCCGGACCTCAATGGAATCGAGGTCGCCGCGCGCCTTCGCGACGGCGGCAACACCGCCAAAATCGTCGCGCTTTCAGCTTTTTCCGACAAGCGATTCGTTCACGAAATCTTGCGCTGCGGCGCTTCAGGCTACGTGACCAAATCCGCGGCCGGTACGGAGCTGGTACGTGCCATCCGTGCGGTTGCGAGTGGACATGGCTATTTTTCTCCGGAAATTGCCGGCACGCTGGTCGCCGATGTTCAGGAGCGGGCGACCGCTTCGGCCCCCCGGCCTCTGGCCCGCAGAGAGCGTGAGGTGGTGCGCCTCATCGCAGAAGGTGCGCGGTCGGCGGCCATCGCGGCTCAACTGCACATTACGGCGGCAACCGTCGAGGTGCACCGGCGCAATATCATGCGGAAGTTGGGCCTGCGAACGGTGGCGGAGCTGACGAAATATGCCATCCGCGAGGGAATCGTCTCTCTGTAGGGCGTCGCCGATACGGCATCGGGTACGTACGGGGTTGGGTTTCGAGGTGGCGGATGCCACACGCCGCAAAACCTCAGCTGTCAGGCGGCGTCGGCCAATTGCACATTCTTCGGCAGCATCACCGCATCGATGAGGTGAATGACCCCATTGGTGGCGACGATTTCCGGCTGCGCAAGCCGCGCGCCGTTGACCTGCACTTTCGATCCGGACACTTTGACGTAGGCCGTACCCCCTTGCATGGTTTTGACCTCTCCCGATCGGAATTCGTTGACCGACCAATGGCCGCTGATCACGTGGTACGTCAACACCGACTTCAAGGTCACCGTGGCTCGGAGCAGCGCCTCGCGTTGAGCCTGGGGCAGTTTTTCAAATGCGCCGTCCGACGGCGCAAACACCGTGAATGGGCCTTTGCCTGCAAGAATATCCATCAATTCCGCGGTACTGAGACCGGCGGCCAGTGTGCTTAAAGGTCCCGTTTCGCGGATCGTCTCAACGATATTCTTGGTGGGACGCAAATCGACGGTCTTGGACTGACTCATGATGAACCTCTGTGTGGCGGCCCAACGGACATGCGGATGCTCGATCGGTCCAGAGGCGCGCGAGGCGAGAGTGTGCACCGTTTCGGGCAGGCGTGCCGGCCAGGGGGAAAAGAATTAAGGTTCCATGGCCCGGACGGGCCATCCGACTCAGGACCATGAGGGGACAATCCGTTACTTCCGTTCCGCGTAGATCTTGACCAGGCGGTATAGAAACTCCCGGCCCTCGAGCAGCGTATTTACGCCCACATACTCATTGAGCCCGTGAATGTGGCCAACGTCCGGCCCCAGGAATACCGGCTCGACCCCATAAGTCGGTATGCCGACCGCATTGGTGAACTCACCGTCCGTCGCACCCGCCTGCAGGATGGGCAGCACCGGCACTCCGGGCCAAAACTCGGCCGTTAATTTCTCGATCGGCCCGAGCACGGCGGGAGTCAGCGGCGGCGCGGGCGAGCTCGGGCCGCGCGTCTCGAGCGTCGTCACCTTGACTTGCGGGTCCGCCACCAACTCTTCGAGCTTTGCTCGAACAGTCTCCGCACTAACACCAGGGAATATGCGGCAATTGATGTTCGCACGTGCACGCTGTGGCAGCGCGTTCGTGGCGTGACCCGCGTCGAGCATGGTCGCAACGCAGGTCGTGCGCAGCGTCGCATTCCAGCCAGGGTCCCGGGAGGCGACGGCGGCGATCGATCGTGCATCGTTGGGGTCGCGCAAAAACGCATTCATGGCGCCGGCGACCTCGGTCTCGCCCTTGGCGGCTTGAATATTCGCCATGCCGGCAAAATAGGCCCGATTCGCGTCATTGAATTGCACCGGAAAATCGTATGCACTGATGCGAGTGAGCGCGGCCGCGAGATGATAAATCGCATTCTCCTTCACAGGACGCGAACTATGCCCTCCCGGATTGGTGACCTCGAGCCGGAAATTCTGCGGAAACTTCTCGCCCGCTTCCACGTCGAGCGAAACCCGGTGACCGCCGGCATCGAGCTCTCCCCAGCCGCCTTCGTTGAGCGCGAACTGCGCGTCGATCAGCTCGCGGTCGTGCTGCGCGAGCCATTGTGCGCCGTTGAACGCGCCCGCCGTCTCCTCGCCGCAGGTCAATGCGACCTTGAGACCGCGTCTCGGCCGATAATTCTCGGTCTTGTAGCGGATCAACAGATCGACCCACATCGATGCCTCGGCCTTGTCGTCCATCGCGCCGCGCGCGTAGAACGAGCCGTTCTCCTCGACCAGCGTGAACGGATCCCGCGTCCAGTCTTCGCGCTTGGCCTCCACGACGTCGAGGTGCGCGAGCAGAAGAATTGCCTTGAGCTTCGGATCCCGTCCGCGATACACAGCCACAAGACCGCCTTCCTGGGGATGATCGGGCGCGGCGAACGCGTGCAGGTCGCTGTCCGGGATGCCCGCGGCCCTCAATCGCGCGGCCATGCGATCGGCGGCCAGCGTGCAACTGCCGGCCGATAGACTGGTATTGGTCTCGACCAGCTCCTTGTACAGCTCGCGGAACCGTTGCTCGCCGGCCGGCGTGTCCTTGGCCGGGGCGGCCGTCGCACAGCAGCAGAAGAGAAGGGTCGCAATCGCGAAGTAGTGTTTCATCGGGTCAGCCTATTTCTTCACCGCATCCTCGACCGTATCGATGGCTTCCGGCATCGCTTCGAGCCTTTGCTTCGGAATGGGTCGGCCGCTCACGTCGGACAGGCCGTAAGTGCCGTCCTCGATTTTCGCCAACGCGCGCTCCACGAGGTCCAGGCGACGCACATCGTGAGCCACCAGCGTCCCTTCCACTTCGAGCATCGCGAGCTTCTGCGCGTCCTCCTCGAACTCATGCGCCTCGTCGCGCGACTGCGCGTTGATCCCGCCCTCCTCGGCCTCGGCCGCCCGCGTCGCACGCTGCAGCTGAGCGCGAAGTTCCAGCAATCGCTGCCGCTGCAGCCGCAGAAAGGCCTGATCGAAACCGGACGAGCTGGCTTTCATGAGGGGATCTCCTTCGGGGGATGACTTGACCGTGCGGGGCAGTATATTCGAATGACCCGCACGGCGTCGGCGATGAGTGGCGCCCGGCCGCCATCTGCCGTTCATCGCCGAGAAACGATAGACTCTGCAAGTTCATGGCTGAATCGATTCCCAGCTTGTTGATCCCGGGCTTGCTTTGCACGCCCCGCCTGTACGCAGACCAGATCGCCCCGCTTTGGCGTCTGGGGCCGGTGATGATTGCTCATCACACCAGCGACGACAGCGTGTTTGCCATGGCGCGGCGGATTCTAGCCTCGGCACCGCCGCGATTTGCATTGGTCGGCCTGTCGATGGGTGGATACATTTCCTTCGAAATTCTGCGCCAGGCGCCGGAGCGGGTCGTGAAGCTGGTCCTGCTCGATACCAGTTGCCGCCCGGATGCTCCGGAACAAAGTGCAGCCAGGTGCGCCCAGATCGCTCTCGCCAAGAGCGGCCGGCTCGGTGAAGTGTGCGACGCGACTTTCCCGCGCTCGGTTCATCCCAAGCACTGGTCTGATCCAGGGATGCGCCAAGTGCTGTACCAAATGGCCGACGAAGTGGGGGTTGACGGTTTCATCCGCCAGCAGCAGGCGAATATCGCGCGGCCCGACTCGCGCCCCCACCTCGGCGCGATCCGTTGCCCAGCGCTGATTCTCGTCGGTGATTGTGATGAGCTCACGCCGCCGGAGCGGGCCGCGGAGATCGTCAACGGAATCGCCGGCGCTCGTCTCGTCGTGGTGCCCGAGTGCGGTCACTGTTCGCCCATCGAACAGCCGCAGTTCGTGACCCGCCAGCTGCTGCAGTTCATCGGGAGCTGAGATCGTCTTACTAAAGTTGTTGCAAGACTATGAAAATCAAATGATTGTATCTTTCAGCATTAAGAGTAAAAAATGTCAGAATCCGCCTATTCACTGCGGCCCACGGAATGTTAAGGTAAGTGGGCATGTCACTCTCGCGTTCCTCGAACGAGTCGACCCCCGCTACCGACGCCTTTGATGCAGGGGCCGTCGCGGCGCTGTCGGAGAAGCTCAACGTTCCGCCGAACGAGGTGGTCGAGGTTTACAGGCACGAGTTCACTCGCCTGCAAGCCCAAGCTCGTGTCCAGACGTATGTTGGCGTCTTGGCGCTGAGCAACACGAAGAATATCCTTTACAAGACGACCTCCCGTCGCTGCTGAAGCGCGGCATCGCGCAGCCCGGTCCGCGTGCTTTAGGGACCCGCTATAACTTACCGATCCATGCTCATGCCGAATTGCTAGTCGACCTGTCCTGACGGGGTGGGCTACCGTGCACCAATTCGCATCGGAGCGCCCTATCTTGCAATTCGTCCAGCCATCGAGACCCCCCGCGGCCGCAAAGGCGCCTTCCGTGTTGCTCGGCCGGCGTCAGACCGCCTTTTTACGCAACGAAGACTGGCTCAGCAGCGTCCTTGGCCTAGGACTAATCCTCATCGCGGCCTTGTTCTTCGCCGCCGGCGGCAGCATCAAGTGGCTTGCGGTCGCTCCGCAAAAATGGAGCCAGGGCTCCGAAGTCTTGCAGCAACTGCGCCTGAACGGTGCGAGGTACGTGGCGCTGTTCGCCGTGTGGGCGATTGTGCTCGGCGCAGCGGCCAACGCGCTCGGGCTCGGCGCAATCAGATTTTGGCGGGCGTTCGTGCCGATCTTTCTGGTGACCGCCGTGGTGTATTTTCTCGGGCTTTGGCAGCAGGCGGCACATTTCAATCTGGAGCCACCGCTGGTCGCGCTCGCCATCGGGCTCGCGATCTCCAATTCATTCGGCGTCCCTCGATGGCTGGAAGCCGGACTTCGAGTCGAGCTGTACATCAAGGTGGGCATCGTGTTGTTGGGCGCGAGCCTGCCGCTCACCTTACTCGTATGGGCGGGTCCCGTGGCCATGCTTCAGGCGGCCATCGTCTCACTGGTCACGTTTGGTGTGATCTATGCGGCTGCGACCCGGCTCGGCCTCGATCGGCGACTCGCCGCTACCCTGGGAACCGGCGGCGCAGTGTGCGGCGTGTCCGGCGCCATCGCGATCGGCGGTGTGGTGGGCGCCAAGAAACAGGATATTTCCGTGGCGATCTCGCTCGTGGTCGTTTGGGCCATCGTCATGATCTTCGTGCTCCCGCTGGCGGCGCGAGCGCTCGGTCTTGACACCGGCGTGGCGGGCGCGTGGATTGGCACATCGGAGTTTGCCGACGCAGCGGGTCTCGCCGCCGCGCAAACCTACGGCGGCTATGCGGGCAACGTCACCGGGATTTCGGGCCACCCGGAGGCCGCCGTCACGGCATTCACGCTCATGAAGGTGATCGGCCGGGACATGTGGATCGGCGTTTGGGCCTTTGTGCTGTCGTTCGTGGCTGCCACGCGCTGGGAGCGGACCGGCATCGAAAGCCGCAGCGGCGCAAGCGAGATCTGGACGCGATTTCCCAAATTCGTGATCGGATTTTTGCTCGCGTCCCTGCTCGTCACCTGGTTCGCGAGTGGTTACGCGTATGGCGAGTACAAGTCAGGCGTGGTGCCGGGACTCGTTGCACCGCTGCAGGCGCTTCGAACCTGGGTTTTCACCTTTGCCTTTCTGAGCATCGGATTGACCACACGGGTGCGTGAATTCGTGGCGGTGGGGGTGCGGCCCTTCGTCGCATTCACCCTGGGCGCGGCGGTGAATGTGCTGCTCGGCCTGTTCTTGTCCACGCGCGTATTCGGCGCTTTTTGGAGCGCGCTCGGACGGTGAACTGCTCGACCTGCACGCGCTTCGCTTCCGACCCCGCGACCATCGAGGCGGCATTCCCGGGCCTGTCGAGCTTGAGCTCGGCCTACGCCGCGGTAAGGGCCGCGGACGGGCTGTGCACGCGGCATGAGCGCTACGTTGCGGCGTCGAGCGGCTGCGGAGAATACGTGGCCTCGACCTGCACGAGACAATCATAGAATAAGGGCCCCCTGCCCATGTCGGTTAGCTCATCGCTGCGTGTCAGCTCGTTCGCATTCTTATGGTCGCGCGCGAGTTTCTTCCACCACACCGACAGCGCCACCACCACCCCCCGCCGCGCGCGGTCGCTCACTCTCGCACGCAGCGTCAAAGTGCCGCGGTCGTTGAACACCCGCACGTAGCTTGCGTCCGCCACTCCGCGGGCCAGTGCGTCGTCGGGGTGGATGTCCAGCCACGGCTCTCCTTCGTAGACGCGCAAGCTCGTGACGTTGACAAAACTCGAGTTTAGGAAGTGCCGCGCCGGCGGCGAGATCATCGCCAACGGAAAGCGTTGGGACAGCTCGCTGCGCGTATCCTCGAGGGGCGGTATATAGTCCGGCAGCGGGTCGAGCCCGGCTGCCGCGGCCGCGGGCGAATGGAACTCCACCTTCCCCGACGGCGTGCCGAATCCGCCGTCGGCAAAGCGAGCCGTACCGGCGGGCGCACCGATGCGCTTCCAACCCGCTGCGCGCACGTCGGCGAAGTTCCAATCTGCGCCGAGGGCGGATTGTGCGAGATTCTCGTCGGTGTCGCGAAAGCATGCATCCTCGTATCCCATCGCAGCGGCCAGCAACCGGAAGATTTCCGTATTCGGCTTGGCCTCGCCCAGGGGGGCAATGGCGGGGTTGTTGGCAACCATGTAGTAATGACCATACGGCCGCACCACGTCCAAGTGCTCGAGCTGCGTGGTCGCGGGCAGCACAATATCGGCATAGTCGACCGTATCGGTCGAAAATTGCTCCAGCACCACCGTGAAAAGATCTTCGCGCGCGAAACCGGCCGCGACCCGCACTGAGTCGGGTGCAACCGCTACCGGGTTCGAATTGTAGACCAGCACCGCACGGATGGGCGGAGTGGCCTCCGACAGCGCGCGGCCGATGCTCGACATATTGATCGTGCGGGGCGCGCGTCCGCACAACAGATCAGGCCTCGAGAGCGCGGCGTTGTCGATGCTGAAATTGCCGGAGGTCGACAGAAACATACCCCCGGCGGCATCGCGAAACGCACCGGTGAGCGCCGGCAGGCAGGCAATGTTGCGCATGGCCATGCCGCCTCCCTTGACCCGCTGCAGTCCGTAATTCGCGCGGATCAAGGCGGGCCGCGTGGTGGCGTAGCGGTGTGCCAGCGACTCGATCTGCTGTTCGGAGATTCCGCAAATGCCGGCCACGCGCGGCGGACTCCAGGCACTCACGCGCGCGCGCAACTCATCGAAGCCGACCGTGTGCCGCGACACGTAGTCGTCGTCGATGAGCTGGTCGCGAATGATCACATGCATCAATCCGAGCGCCAGCGCGCCATCGGTGCCCGGCAGCAACGCAATATGCTCGTGGCATTTCTCGGCGGTGAGCGAGCGATAGGGATCGATCGCGATGAGCGTTGCGCCCCGGCGCTTCGCCTGTTGCGCGCGTGCCCAGAAATGCACGCTCGACGTGATCGCATTGCAGCCCCAGAAGATGATGAGCTTCGCCTCGTCCGCGACCTCAATATCGACGCCGACGCTCGGACCCAGGGTGACCTTGTGACCGGCCGTGCCGGCGGATGCGCAGATCGTGCGATCCAGCAAGCTCGCACCCAGCCGGTGGAAGAAGCGCTGCGACATCGATTCGCCCTGCACCAGCCCCATGGTGCCCGCGTAGCTGTAAGGAAGAATCTGTTCAGGGTCCGCGGCCGCGAGTGCGGACAAGCGCGCGGCTACGGTCGCAAGGGCCTCATCCCAGGAGATTCTTTCGAAGCGCCCCTCGCCTTTGCGGCCGGTACGGCGCAGTGGGTGCAGCAATCGATCCGGATGATAGGTTCGCTCGGTGTAGCGTGCAACCTTGGTGCAAAGCACCCCCGCAGTCGGCGCGTGGGCCGCGGATCCGGTCACCTTCAGCGCCACGCCGTTCTTGACGTGCACCTCCAAGGCGCAGGTGTCCGGACAGTCGTGCGGACAAGCGCCCTTGACGATCGTCTCACCGGCGGTCGAGCCGGGTGCTGCACCGCAAGCGGGGCTCTCGGGGGAACGCATCATGTGGCGTATCCCGTCGCGAGGATTCGGCCCACGAACGCTTCGCATTTCGCCAGCTGATCGAGCGCCACGAACTCATTCGGCCGATGTGCTTCAGCGATGTCTCCGGGGCCCAGAATGACCGTGGGCACGCCCATCTGTTGAAACAGTCCCGCCTCGGTTCCGTACGACACTTTGCCCGTCTGGGTGGAGCGCGCCAGCTGCATGGCCCACTGCACGATGGCATCGCCCTCCGAGGACGCAAGACCGATGGTTTGGCTGACCCATTCCAAATCGATGCCCGACTGCGGGTCGATGGCGCGCATTTCATGCGACAAAGTCTCGGCTTGCGAGCGAATTTCCTGGTACAGAGCGTCCGCCGAGGCATTCGGGAGCGTGCGCATGTCGAATTGGAATTCACATTCCTTTGGGATGACGTTCGAGGCGATGCCGCCGCGGATCAATCCGGTCGACATCGTCGTGTAGGGGACCGTGAAGCCGTAATCGCGCGTCTCGAATTCGGCCAGCCGGTCGGCGATTGCCCGAATGTAGACGACCAGGCGAGCGGCGTACTCGATGGCGTTGACGCCATGGGTGACATAGCTCGAATGCGCCTCGCGACCTCTCACAGTGCAGCGAAACCGGTTCATGCCCTTGTGGGCGATGATCGGCTGCATGGAAGTGGGCTCTCCCACGACGCAGCCGCCGGGACGGATGCCATTTTCCTCCAGGTCTCGAATCAAACCGCGCACGCCGATGCAGCCCACTTCCTCATCGTAGCTGAGCGCGTAATGGAGCGGTGCGTCGAGCCGGCCGGCATTCAGGGCCTCGACGAATTTGGGTGCTTGACTGAGGGCGACACCGATGAACCCCTTCATGTCCGCTGACCCACGCGCGTAGAGCTTGCCGTTCCGCTCCACGACCTGGAACGGATCGGTGTCCCAATCCTGGCCGTCGACCGGGACCACGTCGGTGTGACCGGACAGGATAAGCCCCGGAGCGTTGGATTCCCCGAGCGTCGCGAACAGGTTTGCCTTGCCTCCCGCTGCATCGTGCGTGAGCCGCGTGCGCGCGCCAAGCTTGGCGAGATAATCCCGCGTCCACTCGATGAGCCCGAGGTTCGAATCCCTCGAGACGGTGTTGAAGGCGATCAGGCGCTCGACCATGGCGCGCGCGGAGGCGCTTGGAGAGGAGTTGTCTGCAGCGGCATCCATGAGTGGGGCCTCGAGATTGTGTCGGGGTAGTTTCTCACACACCGGAAACGATGCGCACGTCCCGCACCGCACCGCCTTCGAGCGCTGCCAGGGCCTGCCGATAGGCCGGCCCCTCATACATGGCGACGGCCTGCTCAACGGACGCGAACTCGACGACCACGGTCCGTTCGAGATGGCCCGACTCATAGGCCACGGCGGCCACGCCTCGCGCCAGGACTCGGCCGCCACCCGCCTCGACGGCCGCGAGCGAGAGCTTCGCATAAGCGGCGAGCTTCGCCGGATCCGAGATCTGCCGGTAGCATGAAATGAAATACGCCTTGGCCATGACCTTAACTCCCCTGCTGTTGAATCGATGCATCGTCGCCGGTTCCGGGCGAACGGGCATTGTATGCGATCACTGCCCACCCTCCTCGTCGGGCGGCAACTCCTTGAGCATGCGTTTGAGGGCGAAATGCCGGTAGCTTTGCCGGGCGAGCGCTTCGATCTCGTGCCTCTCGCCGTGGCGCGACACGTCGAGCGAAATCCAGCCATTGTGTCCGAAATACGGCGGTATCCGAAAGCGTGCGTCGCCCGTCAACAGGTTCTGACGATCCGCGCCCACCCAGAAGCAAACCGTGAGGCGCTCGCCGTCGTGCCTCACCATCGCGAAGCTCCGGCTGCCGGCTTGCCATACCGGATGCCCGAATTGCAAGGCCTCGCGCGTCTCGGGCAGCACCAGGCAGATGGCGCGCATCATTTTCAGCACTCGCTCGCCGCGTGCAGACTTGAGTGGATTGACATCGCTGCGCAACAGACTCTTCGGGGCTTTGACGGCGGGTGCCTTGCCGATCCGCGCCGCCAGCGCTGCAGGCGCGACCCGCTCATAGGCCTCCCGCACCAGCGACACGATGCGGCTCCATTGCAGCTTCCGGTCGAGCCGCACACCGATCCAGCCGCGTGGACCCACGTAGGGAGGCAAAAAGAAATTGTCCGGGTCGACGTGCGTGAGATGCTCTTGCGCGCCGGGTGCCGCCGGCAACCACAGCGCTACTTGTCCGTCTCCATGGTGATTCACCACGTAGCTGGCAAACGTCTTGCCGCGCACTCGGAAATTGGGCGAGCCATGCGAAACGAACTCCTCCGACTCGGGGAGCCAGAGGCATGCCGCGCGTACCGCTTGGTGCATGTCATTCGCCAAGGTCGACATGATAGGCGGCGTGCGTGCATCCGACAATCGGGGCGGCGTTATCGTTGGCAAGGGGCCCCGCATTTGCCGCATACTTCGCTGTCGTTCGCGAATCGGGAGCCATCGATCCATGTCCATTTTGAAAAGCAGGCGTGGCGTCTGCGCAGGTGCGTTTCTGCTCGGGTGCGTCTGCCAGAGCACGGCCTTCGCCGGCGATACGCTCTTGATCCACGGACATATCTATACAGGTGACAGCCGTGCGCCTTGGGCATCCGCCCTCGCGGTCAAGGATGCGCACATTGCGGCGATCGGCTCGGATGGCGACATCCTGAAGCATCGTGGCGGCGGCTCACGGCTGGTCGATCTGCATGGGCAAACGGTCATTCCGGGGATCGTCGACTCGCACCTGCACATGCTGTACGGCGCCTTCGCACTGCACGGACTCAATCTATCGACGCCTGAGTCGAGCATCACGCCGGAGAGAGCAGACTTGTTGATTGAGCGGCTGCGCGCTTATGCGGCCGAACATCCCACGGATGCGGTCCTGTTTGGCCGCGCCGACTTCAGCACGGTTCCTCCCACGACGCCGCGCAGCGTGTTGCTCGACCGTGCCGTCCCCGACCGGCCGCTCGTGATACACAACACCTCCGAGCATGCGCTGTGGCTCAATTCCGCGGCGATGAACCTGGCCGGTCTCAGCGACCGGCCGTTGGCCGACGCAGACGAAGAACGTGGCGTGGTGCGCGACGCGAGCGGCCATCCGACGGGCGTTCTGCTCGAAGCAGCAATGCAGCTGGCGGCGCGCGCGGTGTTTGCGCGTATTCCCGTCGAGCAAGAGCTCCAGATGCTCGAAGCCGCCTCTCGTTACCTCAATAGCTTCGGCATCACGAGCGTGGTCAACGCCACCGGCGATCTGGCGGAGATCAGACTCTATGCGATGCTCCGCGATCGCGGCACCTTGACCGTGCGCACGCGCACCGCCTTTGGGGCGGTCGCCGTTCCGCACCATCTGTCGCCACAGTTCCTGGCCGATTTGGAGGACGCTCGGCGGCTGTATCACGACGACTGGGTATCCGCCAACCTCGTCAAGTTCTTTGCAGACGGCAGCACGGGACTCGTACCACCGCTCGTGTACGTCCCCGCAGATTTCAATGCGCTGGTCATGGCGCTCGATGAGCGCGGCTACCAGCTGATGACGCACGCACTGCGCGCCGATTCGGTGCACATGGTGTTGGATGCTTACGAGCGATTGGAGAAGGCACACGGCGCCCGCGACCGGCGCCTGCGCATCGAACACGCCGATCTGGTCGACGCGGCGGACCTACCCCGTTTCAAGGCGCTTGGAGTGACCGCCGACATGCAACCCACGTTTTGCTGTGGCGAGGACGGCAGCAATTTCGATCCCGCTGAATCGATCCCGTCGGACCGGTGGCACAGCTTGCAGGAGCAAGGCGCGGTGCTCGCGTTCTCGAGCGACTGGCCATGCACCTGGCCGCCCGACCCGTTCGTGTCGATGCAACAGGCCGCGACGCGGCAGGTGTGGAGGTCGAACGATACCGCCCATATTGCCGGCCAACCGATGGATGGCGCGGCTCAAGGAGGGTCGCGATCCACGGGTGCAGTGTACGTGCCGGCGGAACGCATCACCGTGGAGGCGTCGGTACGAGCCTATACTGCGGGATCGGCCTATGCGGCGCGCGAGGAGGATCACCTGGGTACCCTGGAGGCCGGGAAACTGGCGGATCTCGCGGTGCTGTCCCAGGACATTTTCAGCCTGCCTCCCGATACCATCGGTAAAACACGCGTGACCATGACCATGGTCGGAGGCAAGGTCGTGTACAGGGACCATTGACATGTCCGACACTTACGCCGGCAAGCGGCGCTTCGCGCGCATCGAACGCCTTCCACCCTATGTGTTCAACGTCACTGCGGAGCTCAAGCTCGCGGCACGGCGACGCGGGGAGGACATCATCGACATGAGCATGGGAAACCCGGACGGGCCCACGCCTGCGCACATCGTCGCGAAGCTCGTGGAGGCGGCCCAGCGTCCGGACACGCACGGCTATTCGACATCGAAAGGCATTCCGAGATTGCGGCTCGCCATATCTCACTGGTATGAGCAGCGATACGGCGCCGCGATCGACCCCGACCACGAGGCCGTCGTCACCATCGGCTCCAAGGAAGGATTGGCGCACCTAATGCTCGCCGTGCTGGAACGCGGGGATACGGTGCTCGTACCCAACCCTAGCTACCCCATTCATATCTACGGCGCTGTGATCGCGGGCGCCGACATTCGCTCGGTTCCCCTCGCGCCTGACATCGATTTCTTCGGCGAGCTCGAACGGGCCATCCGCGGCAGCTATCCCAAACCGAAAATGATGGTGCTCGGATTTCCGTCCAATCCGACTGCGCAGTGCGTTGAGCTCGATTTTTTCGAGCGGGTGATCGCGCTCGCGCGTCAGCACGACATTCTCGTCGTCCATGACCTTGCCTACGCCGACATCGTGTTCGATGGCTGGAAAGCACCGTCGATCATGCAGGTGCCTGGCGCCAAGGAAGTCGCCGTCGAATTCTTTACCCTCTCGAAGAGCTACAACATGGCGGGCTGGCGGATCGGATTCATGGCCGGTAATCGCGAGCTCGTGAGCGCGCTCGCGCGAATCAAGAGCTACCACGATTACGGCACATTCACGCCGCTTCAGGTGGCGGCGATCGCCGCCCTCGAGGGCGATCAGCAATGCGTGAAAGATATTGCCGCGCAATATCAGCGTCGACGCGACGTGCTGGTGAGGGGGCTCATCGATGCGGGCTGGCCGGTCGAGATGCCCAGGGCATCGATGTACGTCTGGGCACGCATCCCGGAGCGCGATCGCTCGCTCGGCTCGCTCGAATTCTCGAAGCTACTGCTGGCGCACGCGAAAGTGTCGGTATCGCCGGGAATCGGGTTTGGTGATTACGGGGACGGCTATGTTCGATTCGCGCTGATCGAGAACGAGAGCCGCATTCGACAGGCAATCCGGGGAATCAGATCGATGCTGCGCCGATAGCGCCACCGTTCGTTCGCTCAACGATAGGGTTCCACCTCGATTTCGCGAAGCAGCATGATTTCGCAGGCGCCGGCACCCGTGTCGGTTCGCGACAGCGAGGTGTGGATGGAGGCACCGTCATCGCGCAGACCGTCGACCAGATCTCCGCTGAGGGTCACCGTTTGTCCGGGCCTCAGTCCGCGCAACTGCTGTGCAATGAGCACATCGGCCGGAATGATGTGCGTATTGGCGCTGTGCCCGATGATGGCCCCGCGCGACACCGGGGCGCCAGAGCGGATGCGCCAGTAGTAAAAGCGGTTGGATTGTGAGATTTCCACGCTCTGCAAGGTGCGGTTGTCGGACATTTCCCTCCAGCCGAGTGCCAGATCTTCGGGCACGAGCGACGCCAAGGAGTCCCAGCGATATCGTTCCAGACTCAGGATCCGGGCGGTGATGCGATAGTGGGCGCGAACCGTGAGGATCCAGCGTCCGACGCGCGTACTGGCCCCGTCGGAAACGTCGACCTGCAGGGGATCCGCGGGGGCAAGAACACCGTCCGGCGGTCGCACCGGCCGGTTCTGCAGCCAATTCCAGGCACCCCAGGCGACATAGGCGGCGAAAAGCACTTTGATGAGCGGATGGCGCCACATCGCGCGAGTGTGGCCGAGATGGCCGGGGGGTTCCGTGATGCCGGTCCACGACCGGATCGGATTCGGGACTTCGACTTACCGAGGCTGACCCAAGACTAGCCGCCGTTACGAAAGCTCACCGGGCGACGATGCGAGCCCGGTGAGCCTTGGCTGTCGATGAAGATCAGGCGGGTTTTTGCGCCCACACCTTGCACCACCCAGCGGCGGGCACGCTATGGCCGGGGAAAAGATTGCAGCCGCCGGACGCATCGGCCGCCTTGCCTTGGTACTGCGCACAGGTGTTGCACTTCTGGCTCGGCTTGAAGGTGGGGTTCGCCGCGGTGTTGACCTTGCTCCCGTCGGTGGCGAAGTTGAGCCCTTTTGCTTGCGGGTCGTTCGGGTCGAGCGGGGTCAATGCCGCGGCCTCGGCGCCGTTTCCGATCAAGCCGAGCGCAGGAACCAGGGCGCCGGCCAGCAGGCTGCGCTTGACCATCGCGCGACGTGACATCTTGTGTTGCATGGAGTGAACTCCCTATCGGTGAAAGGGGGGTCATTTTCCCCGTTTTCTCGATTGGTGCAAGATAATTCGAGCGCCCCTCTGACCGATAAGCATTCTCAATTCGATTTGTTTTCAGAGGAATTCGCAGGCGACTCGCTGACCGATTTCGTCACCTTGGGCGCGATCGCATCATCGGCCGTTGCGTCGTGGCCGCCGGCGCTTGCCGCTTGCGCCGCGACGCTCGTTGGACGCTCACCTTCGGCGCTCGCCGACCGAGCCTCATGCTCGGAGATCGACAGCAGGCGCGCCGAATTGACGATCGCCATGTGCGTCAATGCCTGCGGAAAGTTTCCGAGCATGCGGCCGGTGCGTGGCTCGTATTCTTCCGCCAACAGGCCCACATCGTTGCGCAGCGACAGCAGCCGCTCGAACAATGCCTCGGCCTGCGCACGGCGGCCCGTGAGCGCATAGCAATCGGCCAGCCAGAACGAGCACGGCAAAAACGCCCCCTCCCCGGCCGGCAACGCATCGACACCGCTCTGGGTCGAGTAACGCAACACCAATCCATCGACGATGAGTTCGCGCTCAATGGCTGCGATGGTACCCAGCACGCGCGGATCGTCGGGCGGCAGAAAACCCACCTGTGGAATGAGCAGCAGGCTCGCATCGAGGTGCTTGGATTCGTACGATTGCACGAACGTGTTCCGGGCGGAGTCGAATCCGCGATCACAGATTTCGGCGTGAATCGCGTCGCGCAACCGGCGCCATCGCTCGAGCGGCGCCTCGAGATCGTCGCGCTCCGCATCCTTGATCACGCGATCGAACGCGACCCACGCCATGATCTTCGAATGAGTGAAGTGTTGCTGCGGACCGCGCACCTCCCAAATTCCATCGTCCGGAAGCATCCACTGCGACTCGAGAAACTCGAGCAGCGCCACCTGCAGCTTCCACGCCGCAGGCTCCGGATCCAGCCCGCTGAGCCGGGCCAAGTGCAGAGTGTCCATGACCTCGCCGAACACGTCGAGCTGGAACTGGCGCGAGGCCGCATTGCCCACCCGGACCGGCACCGCACCCTGGTATCCGGGCAACCATTCAATCTCATATTCGTCGAGACGGCGTACCCCGGTGATCCCGTACAGGATCTGCAGCGCATCCGGCGATCCCGCGACCGCCCTCAACAGCCATTCCCGCCACGCCGTCGCCTCCCTCACGTAGCCGGCCACGAGCAGCGCGTTCAAAGTGAACGTGGCGTCGCGCAGCCAGCAATAGCGGTAATCCCAGTTGCGCACGCCGCCGGGCATCTCGGGGAGCGACGTCGTCGGCGCCGCAATGATTCCGCCGGTGGGACGAAAGATCAGCGCCTTCAAGGTGATGAGCGATCGCATCACGGCCTCGTCCCATCGCCCCCGCAGCTTGCATCGCCCGGACCAACGCAGCCAAAGGGCCTCGGTCCGCTCGAGTTCCTCCGCAGTGTCCGCCGCGGGCATCGTGTCCAGATGCGAAGGCCGGTAGTTCAACGAAAATGACTCGCGTTGACCGGCATTGAGCGTGAACGCTGCGACAGATTTCATACCCTCCCCCCGCACGGGCACGGAGCCTGAGAGCTCGAGTGTGTCCGGACCGGCGGTGATCAACAGCACCCCATCGACCTTGCGCACCCAGGGGACGATGCACCCATAGTCGAAGCGGACGATGAGCTCCATGCGCACGGAGACCTCTCCACGCAGCCCTTCCACCACGCGTACCGCATCCCAACGATGGTCCGACAGCGGCATGAAGTCGGTGACGCGCATGGTTCCCCGATCGGTGTCGAACTCGGTTTCCAGGATCAGCGTGTTGTGTCGATACTGCCGTCGAACCGCGTTGATCTTTTCGGTCGGCGCGATTTGCCAGCGCCCGTGCCCGGGCTGCCCGAGGAGCGCGGCAAAGCACGCCGGCGAATCGAACTGCGGGAAGCACAGCCAGTCGATCGAGCCATCGAGACCCACCAATGCGGCGGTGTGCAAGTCCCCGATGAGGGCGTATTGCTCAATGGGAAGAGGCATGTAGTGCTCCTGCCGAGGCGACGCGTGAACCTTCGGAATAAGCGAAGACGCGGGTAAATTCGGCGCCGAGCAGAAAGATCTGCGCGGAGTAGTAAATCCACAGGAGCAGAACGATGAGCGAGCCCGCCGCACCATAGGCCCCGTTGAACGAGCTTCTGCCAAGATAGAGACCGATCAGTGACTTGCCGATGGTGAACAGGAACGCGGTGACGACGGCCCCGGTCCACACGTCGCGCCAGGCAATATCCGCGTGCGGGACGTACTTGTAGATCATGGCGAACAAGACCACGGTCATGCCGAAGCTGACAGCCAGGTCGAGCAGTGGAAGAACGATCTGCAAGCCGTCAAACTTGGATTCGAGCCAGCCGCCGAAAGCGGCCAGCACGGCGCTGGCGATCAGCGATACCAGCAGCAAAAAACCCACGCCCAGCACCATGCCGAATGAGAGCAGCCGGTCCCGGATGAGCTTCCACCAGCCGGCCTGCCGTTTGCGGTCGCGCGTTTCCCATATGACGTCCAGGGCGTGTTGGAGCTCTCCAAACACACTGGTCGCGCCCACCACCAAGGTGACGATCCCAACCACCGCGGCCATCCCCTTTTTGTCGCTGTAGTGCGCGCTGTTCAACAGATTACGCAGCGCATCTCCGCCTGCGCTTCCCGTCAGCGCCTGAAGCTGAGCCAGCAGTTCTGTCTCCGCGGTGTGCGGGCCGAACACCCATCCGGCAATGGCCAACGCGATGATCAAGATCGGCGCGACTGAGAACAGGGTATAGAACGCCAAAGCAGCGCCCAAACTCGAGGCGTTATGAGCCAGCCAACAGGAAACGGATTGGGCGACGATGCTTCGAATGCTGCGAAGCTGAAGTTTAAGCCGCAAGGTTCACGGACACGGCCGGCAATTGCGGCGCGGCGGCTCGCTGCCGTGGGGGGGGAAGAACCCCCGATGACTTGTCCATGACGTCTAACTCCTGCAAGATACGCGCGTTACGCTACGGGACGCGCGACTCCCGCGCACAGCCGCAAACGGCGCGATGCGAGGTAGGTTTGCGCTGACAGGGCGAATTCTCCCCGGCGAACAGCACCTCGAGCTTTCGCATCACCCCATTGGTCCACCCGAACCCGTCCTGGGTCGGATACTCGCCGCCTGCCCCCTTGCGATCGGAATGCACCACATCGTATTTTTCCACCAGCTTGCCGCTTTGCCGGTACACCGCGTTGACGGTGTGCATCCACCGGCATGCGATCGTTTCGGCCAGATCGTCGTTCCGATAGCGGCGCAATCCGTCCACCGCGATCCATTGAATGGGTGCCCATCCGTTGGGAGCGTCCCATTGCTGTCCGGTTTCCAAGGGCGTCGTCACGACGCCTCCCGCTCGCAGCAGATCCCGCCGCACCGTCGACGCCACCGCCGACGCCTGTTTCGCCGAGGCGATCGAGACAAATAGAGGGTACAGGGTCGCCGCGGATACCCGCGTGATCGCCGCACGCTGGGTCCAGCGGTAATCGAAGTACGCGCGGGCTGCCGGATTCCACAAATAGCGGTCGATGGCGGTCCGCCGAGCCGCCGCGCGCCGCGTGAATTCTGCGACGCAAGCCGCGTCCGCCGCGCGTTCGCAGCCCGCACGAATCGCATTCTCGAGTCCGTAAAGCAGACTGTTGAGATCGACCGGCACGATGTCGGTGGTGTCGATGCTCGAGCGGTCCGCGGGATTCTCGAACCAACGCGAACCGAAATCCCAACCGCTCTCCGCCGCGGCGCGGATGTCGCGATATACCGTGGCGGCCGGCCGGTCGCTGGTGTGCGCCAGTTCCACGTCCTGCGCGTAGGACTCGTCGCGGGGCGTATCTCGTTCGTCCCAGTATCGATTGAGGGTCGAACCATCCGGCAGCGCGACGACATGCCGGCGAGCGTTGCCGGCATGCAGGCCCGCCTCCCCCTGCATCCAAAAGGCATACTCGCGCTCGAGCTGCCCAAGATAGCGCGCAAACGCCGCCGCGGGATCGGCGGGCGAAGTCAGTGCGACCATCGCGAAGAAGAACGGCGGCTGCGAGCGGCTCAGGTAGTAGCTCCTCGCACCGTTCGGCACGTGGCCGAATGTGTCGATGAAGTATGCGAAGTCGCGCACCATGTCATTCACCAGATCGCCACGGCCGCTTTCGGTCAGCCCAAGCATCGTGAAATACGAATCCCAATAGTAAATCTCGCGAAAGCGCCCTCCGGGAACTACGTAGGGTTTCGGAAGCGGCAGGAGCGAGCTGAAAGCAGGAGCGCTCGGCGTGGAGCGGGTCAATTGCGACCAAAGCTGGTCGATGTGATCATCGATGGCCACGATGCTCGCAGCCGCCGGCGCCGCCACAACCGGAGCGGGGAGCACGAAGTGCGCCTCGACAAAGTCTTTGAGCCCAGCCGCGGAACCGGGCCGCTCTGCGCGAAAGCGCGCGAGAATCTCGTCAGGCACAGCGTTTGGCGTAGCGTCGGCAAACGTCTTGCCGTCCGTGTAGATCCGCGCGGTCTGTACCGCCACGAACAGTTCCTGGAAAACTTCCTGAGGTGGTTCCGGCACCGCCACCGGCGCCGCCGCGGGAGACGGTACCAGGCGTGGCGCGGCTGGCTGCGCACGCGCCGACGATGCGATGAACCATGCGCCCGCGAACGCGAAGGCCAACCGATACCCGCGGCGCGCCGCCCGCATGGGGCTCAGTTCTCGCCGGGTGAATGCGGTCTTCGCGCATACACGCCAAAGCACATGATACCCGCGTAGCACAGTGCGGGTACCGCCAGCGCAAACTGCCAGCCATGCCAGTCGGCAGCGCGGCCGGTGATCCACGGCACGATGGCACCGCCGACGATGGCCATGCAGATGATTCCCGAGCCTTCGGCTGCTCTCGGTCCCAATCCTTCGCAGGCCAGCGAGAAAATCGTGGGGAACATGATCGAGTTGAACAATCCGATGGCGAGCAGCGTCCACCCGGATACGGCGCCCACGGTGGTGGCGGAAATCAGCAACAGCGCGATCACCGCGGCCGCATCGCATGCCAGAATCTTGCCGGGTGAAAATACACGAAGCAGGTAAGCGCCCGCGAACCGGCCCAGCATGGCCCCGCCCCAGTAGAACGGCACATGCTTACCTGCCTGCTCCGCGCCCAGCCCGAGCACCGTTTTCTGCATCAGGTACAGAACGATGGACGAGCCGATTGCCACTTCCGCGCCGACGTAGAGGAAAATGCAAAGCACGCCGAAGCGAAAACGCCGCTGGCGCAGCAATGCGAAGGGGTGTCCGAGCACGGAGTGGTCTTCATCGGAGACCTCCCTCAAACGGTTGCGGCGCAGCCAGACGAGCGTCGCCAACAGCACCAGCGCCGTGGCGATGCCGAGGTAGGTGTGGGCGATCACCGGGGTTTCCTGGCTGCTGAGCGCTCTGCGCGCCGCTTCTCCGAGTTGCGCGGGGTCGATCTTCGACAAAAATCGCAGGATGAGGATCGAGCCCACGTAGGGAAAAATCGTGGTCCCCAGCGAATTGAACGCCTGCGCGAAGGTCAATCGGCTATGCGCCGTGCCCGGCGGTCCGAGCAGGGAGATCAGGGGATTTGCGACTACTTGCACGACCGTGACCCCGGCCGCGAGCACGAACAGCGCGGCGAGAAACACGCCGAAGATTCCGAAGGAGGACGCCGGGATGAAAAGAAGGCATCCGGCCGTCATCATCAACAAGCCGAGCACCGCCGTGCGCATGTAGCCGATCCTGCGCACCACGAACGCTGCCGGCAGAGAAATGATGAAATACGCGCCGAAAAATGCTGACTGCACCAGCATGACATCGCCATTGGTGAGCGTGAATAGGCCCTTCAGTTTGGGGATGAGGACATCGTTGAGGCTGGTGATGCCGCCGAAGATGAAGAACAGCGCGAAAACCACCAGCCGCAGATCCGGGGCATCGGTGAAGCCCCCGCCGCCCGACCCGGCAGCGATGGGAGCGCCTGGAGAACGAGCAATGCCATGTGAGCTAGCCATGGCCGGATGATGCCATGCGGGCGCGTGTACCGCAGTTGACCTTTACCCTTAAACTCGCACAATGGGGTGCGCTGCATCAGCAACCGGGATACTGGTGATGTACGGTCTCGACATCGACCGCGAGAGGCACCGGGTCGACATTTCGGCCGGCTATGATGCGATGGAACTCGAACGCCCGAGGGTCTTGACATGAAGGGAACGCTCACAATCATAGCCGCGGCGGCCATCATCGGCCTCATTGCGGTGCTGCTGCTCAACCGAATCGATCCCGCCGCCGGCGCGGCGCCGCCCGTCGCAGGCGCACCCGCCGCCGCGCCGCTCGTCGCGCGCGGCGAGTACCTCACCAAGGCCGCCGACTGCATCGCCTGTCATACGGTACCCGACTCGGGCAAGCCCTTTGCCGGAGGTGTTGCATTCAAATTGCCGTTCGGGACCATCTATTCCAGCAACATCACGCCGGACCCGGGCCGCGGCATCGGGGCTTACAGCGACGAGGAATTCGTGCGCGCCGTGCGTGAGGGCGTGCGCAGAGACGGGCAGCATCTGTATCCCGCGTTCCCCTATACCTCCTATACCGCGCTGAGCCGCGACGATGTGCTCGCGATCAAGGCTTACCTCATGAGCTTGCCTGCGATCCCGCAACCAAACCGGCCCAACGAACTCGGTTTCCCGTTCAACCAGCGCTGGGCCATGGCGCTGTGGAACGCCGCGTTTTTCAAAAGCGCTCGCTTCGTCGCGGATGCTTCCAAATCCGGGCAGTGGAACAGCGGCGCGTACCTCGCCACCGCACTCGGCCACTGCGGTGAGTGTCACACCCCGCGCAACGTCGGCTTCGGGCTCGAGCATGGACGCGAACTCGCCGGCGAAGAACTGCAAGGATGGCGCGCCTACAACATCACGTCGAGCCCGACCTACGGTATCGGCGCCTGGTCCGACGCCGACATCCTCGCCTACCTCTCGACCGGTCATGCCCCGGGGCATGACGCGGCAGCCGGCCCCATGGGCGAGGCTGTCGCGCACAGCTTGCAGTTTCTGAATCCGCAGGACGGGGCCGCATTGGTTGCATACCTGCGCACGATACCCGCGCATGAGGGCAGGCACCCGGTGGAGACGGACACCCAATCGGCAGCGCTCGCGAGTTCCACGCCGATGTTGCCGGATGCGGACGAACTGAAGGCGGACAGCTTGGGGCTCAAGCTCTTCGAGGGCGCTTGCGCCGGCTGTCATCAGTGGAACGGCCCGGGACGGGAGACGCCGTATGCATCCCTCGGCGGTACCCGCGGAGTCAACGACGCCGCTGCCGTCAATGTCACGCAGGTGATTCTGCAGGGCGCGCGGTACCGGATGGGGGACAACGAGGTGTTCATGCCGGCGTTCGGCACTGCGTATTCGGACACGGAGGTCGCGGCGCTCGCGAATTACGTGGTGGCGCATTTCGGCGGCAAGCAGGGCACGGTAACGGCCGAGGAAGTCGCGAAAAGGCGTCAGCTCTAGATGGCGGCAATCGGCAGCGAGCGCGTGTTGTCGGTGCGTCACTGGAACGAGACCGTGTTCAGCTTCACCACCTCGCGGGATCCGAGCCTGCGCTTCCAGAACGGCCACTTCGTCATGCTCGGGTTGATGATCGAGGGCAAGCCGCTGATGCGCGCCTACAGTATCGCAAGCGCAAATCATGAGGATTTTCTGGAGTTCTTGAGCATCAAGGTATCATCCGGCCCGCTGACCTCCCGGCTCCAGCACATCAAGCCCGGCGACGAGGTGCTGATCAGCAAAAAGCCTACGGGGACGCTTCTGCTCGATGATTTGCGACCCGGCAAGCACTTGTACTTGTTGAGCTCGGGCACGGGGCTTGCACCGTTCATGAGCTTGATCAAGGATCCGGCCATCTACGAGCGCTTCGAAAAGATCATCCTGGTTCACGGCGTACGTTTCCGGAGCGAGCTTGCCTATCGGGATTTCATCGAATGGGATCTGACCGAGCACGAGTATCTCGGTGAGCAGGTCCGCAAACAGCTGGTGTATTTCCCCACCGTGACGCGCGAGCGATTCCGCTACCAGGGACGGGTCACCTCGCTGATCGAGTCGGGCCAGCTGTTCGAGAACGTACGCCTTCCTCCGCTCGACCCCGCTGCCGATCGGATCATGATTTGCGGCAGTCCGGCGATGCTCTCCGATCTATCGGCCATGCTCGACGCGCGCGGCTTTCAGATCTCACCGCATGTCGGCGAACCGGGCGATTACGTGATCGAGCGCGCTTTCGTCGCCCGCTAGGGAGCACCACGTCCTCACCAGGACTCGATCAACGTCGCTCGAGCGTCGCGACCGTTTCCACATGGTCGGTGAATGGCATCAGATTGAACGCCGTGAGTTCGGTCAACCGCATCGTCTTGAATGCGGTGAGCCGCACGATGTCCTCGAGCAACGAGGCAACCCCGCAGCTGATGTAAAGCAGGCGCTCCGGGGCATGTTCGCGAAGATACGACAAGAGTTCCGAATCGAGGCCTTTGCGCGGCGGATCGGCGATGACGACCTGGGCGCCGCAAGCAGCCTCGCGCGCCGCGGCGGCGCTCCCCGGCACAACCAACACTTTGGCACGATCCGCCGCTGCAAGCTGCTGGATCCCGATATCGAGGCCCTGCAGCGAGTGAGGGTTCAGCTCGTTCAACTGGATCGTCGATGCCCGATCCAACACCGACAATCCGATGGCACCCACCCCTGCATAGAATTCCGCGACTCGGGCATCCTGAGGAATCCGCTCGCGCACGTACTCGATGATTTGACGCGCGACCTCGAGGTTGCTTTGACCGAAGGCGCCGGGAGGATAATGAATCGTCGCCCCGCCGAAGCTCTCCACCACGGCCGCCGGTCCGGCCAGATTCTCGAAAGTCGGGCCCATGATGGCGTTGGTGTGCTGCAGGTTCGAATTGAACCAAAGGCTGTGCAGATCCCGACCCAACCTCGCGCCGATCAGCGCAGAAAGCTCGGCCAATGGTGCGGGGCTCGCGCTGTTGGCGACGATTACAACCTGAGCCGACTGCGAGCCCCGCTCCACCACGACCTGCAGGTGGCGGGCAATTCCGGCGTGTGCCTTGTCGGAATATGAGCTGATGCGCGTCTCGGCCAAGGCGCGCCGCACCACGCTCGCGACGCGGTTGATCAACGGATGATGTATCCGGCAATTCGGGATGTGGACCACGCGATGGGAGTCGAGCTCAAAAAGACCGAGCTTCGGCGATCCGACTCTGCCGCGGATGGCGAGGCGCGCGCGTAACCTGAATTCGGCAAACGCACCCGAAACGGTTCCGACCTTCGGCAGCCCATGCACTCGCGCCAGATCGTCGAGCGCTCGTTGGGCCGCGGGGGCTATATCACGTTCGCCGAATCGCGGGCATGCCGAGCACGGCGGCAGATGGGGACACCATTGAAGTCCGTCAACCGGCCCCGGATGCCCGGATGCGGCACGCAGCCTCAATGCGAATTTCCGACCGGGGCCAGCGTGCGCCCCCGGGATCTGAACTGCCTTTCTGCGTTGTTCAGCCAGTTTGCGGCGATGTTGCCCGACTTATCCCGGTCGGCGGCTTGCAATGCAGCGAGCTCGGGACGGCTCGCCGCGATTCTCAGCCAGCCGGTAAGCTCGGGAGCGAGCATCCCGATCCGTACCAGCGAAGCCAGGAGCTTTGCCGAGCGTTGCTCCGCCGTCGCAGGACCGGTGGCGCGGTGACGCTCCACGGCCGAGAGATTCGCAGGCACAATGACGGCGCAGTTCGCGTCGATTCGTTGCCGCAGTCGGGCGGCAAATGACGCATCGATGAGGTAGGCCGTGGTCACGAGCTGCGGCGTGACCCAACTGCCGGCGTCAATGGCCTGCCACATCGTGGCCGTATCCAGGCGCCGGCCGGAATCCACGATGAGCGCCGCCGCACCGACGAGATGCGGGCGCCAATCAGCGCTCGCGAACAGCGCAGCGGCCCCTTGAACGGCATCGTCGGCCGACAGCGCACGCTCGATCCTATCGAGGACCGCTCCGACCCCGGAGCCGCGCATGGAAAGCAGAGTCAAGGCTGCGGGTTCGCCGGGTGATTTGAGTACCTGAGCAAAGGGTCCGAATTCAGCATCGGTGTTATCGCGGCTCGCGAAGACCCATCCGAGGAGCGAATGCAGCCAGGATCGAAGCATGTTCCGCACCTTTGCTTGCTGATGGCGCCAGCCGGCGCTTGTCCCATTGCGACTCAGGATAGAGTTTCTGCTACCCTGCGATCAACCCCAAGGGTTACCGTGCGCGTCTCATGAGCCGATCCGCTACCCATCCCATGCCGAAGTTTTTCGAGGCCCGCGACGGCGCACGGCTGGCGTACCGCGAGCTCGGCGACGGCCGCCCCGTGGTGCTCATCCATGGTTTCGTCTCGACCGCGGTGGTGAATTGGATCCGCTATGGGCATGCGGAAAAGCTCGCCGCGCGCGGCTTTCGCGTGATCATGCCGGATTTGCGCGGCCATGGCGACAGCGCGAAATCACACGATGCCGCTGCGTATCCTGCGGACGTGCTGACGGCTGATGGGCTCGCGCTGGTCGAGACGCTCGAGCTGGTCGATTACGACCTCGGAGGCTACTCGTTGGGTGCACGCACCGCCGTGCGCATGCTCGCGCGCGGGGCGGCTCCGCGCCGTGCCATCATTGCCGGCATGGGATTGGAGGGCATCGTCGACTCGCAGGGGCGCCGGGAGTTTTTTCGCCGCGTCTTGATGCGCCCGGGAACTTTCCCGCACGCAAGCGCCGAGTGGAAGGCCGAGGCGTTCCTGAAAAGCGTCGGCGGCGACCCCGTGGCCCTGTTGGCCGTGCTCGATTCCGCGGTCGATACGCCGCGAGCCGTCCTCGGGCGCATCGACATTCCGGTGCTGGTTGCCGCAGGCGCCGAAGATGTCGACAACGGGTCAGCGGCAGCGCTCGCGCAAGCATTCGCACGCGGGCGCCACGCCGAGCTGCCGGGTAATCACATGAGCGCCGTGGCGAGGCCCGAGCTCGGTACGGCGATGGTCGATTTCTTGAGCTAACGACGCGGAGTGGACATGACCAGGGCGGAAGCCTTCGAGCACTGGATCAGAAGCTCGTTCGTGGAGATGAACTCGGAGCTCGAGGAGCTTTATTTCTCGCAATCGAATCGAGCCCATGTCATCGGCTGCGGCGGGTCGATCAAGTCGACGCTGCGTGATGAGGGTGCGGTATTCGTGTCCGCGCTGCTTGCCGAGGGCAATACCGGCGACGGGTTCGACAGCGCGTTCGGGGTGCTTGGCAGCGTCGGCATGTATCTTGCGGCGCTGCGCCGTCACGAACTCACCAATCCGGTACGCGAAGAGCGCTCGCCGTTTCCCGAGGCTTCCTCGCTCGCACTGCATCTGGGCGCCTCGCTGGGCATGGCGCCGCGATTCTCCACGGCGCACTTGGCGACGCACAATCGGGCAAGGGCCGGGGTGCGCAAAAGCTTCACCTCGCTCGTCGATGAATTTCTTTTCATAGATGAGAACACTCGCGGCATCCTCTCCCTGCAGCGCGCGGCCGACGCTCTGGGACGAATCGTTCACTTGGGCGTCTCGAGTCCCGTCGCCGACGTGATGTTCGAGGAGGCGAAGCAGGCGCTGCGCGACGTGATCCGGTTCAACGACCGCTTGATGCAGCATCTTGACGTCGATCGCTTCTTCTATTCCGTGCGACCGTACTACAAGCCCTACCGGGTCGGACGCCAGGAGTATCGCGGCGCCAACGCGGGCGATTTTTCCGGCATCAATGAAATCGACCTCCTGCTCGGCCTGTGCCGCGCGAATGACCCTTATTACGCGCAGCTCCTCGTTGATAAGATGCTGTTCATGATTCCGCCGGATCAGGACCGGCTGCGCGATTGCATGACCCGGACCAGCCTGCTCGATGAGCTGTTGCAGCTGATAGACACGCACGCGGATGAGAATTGGTTCCAAGTCAATGCCGCCGCATTCGTCAAGGTCTGCGATCTGTTCGGCGCATCCGCCGCGCAGCACCACGACGGCCTGGTCAAACGATTCATCGAAGGTCCCGCCGGCGCGCTCGATGCGAAGGGACTCGAGGGCATTACGGCGAGCGGACCACCGCTGCCGGTCTTGCTCCGCTCCCTCGAGGTATTGAGGGACCTGCGCATCGCCGCCCCGCGCACGGACATCGCGAGCCGCCACGGCGACCTTTGCCGGCTACGCGCCGCCCTGCACGAGCGGCCCGGACGCTGAGCCGACCCGGCCGCAAAATCTATACCTCTCGTTACCGCTTCGGCCCCGAGGCGTCCGGCCTGTCTCGCGTCTGACGACCGCGAACGCAGCGGCGGTCCTATTGTCGAGGCGGTGGCGGGTTCCCACCGCGCGGCGGGCCATCCCAACCATGCCATGGACCCTCCCCTCCATGAGGCTGGTTCTCGCGCGCTTCATCGCCCACTTGCGCGCGTTGCTCGGGCGTCAGCAGCGAAAAGATGTCGTGATCGGTGCGGGATCGGAGCAGCGCGAGCTGACTCTCCGCGCTTCCCAGCGCTTGCGCCAAGGAAGCCGCTTTCCCCTCGTCGTACACAGCGGATTGCCCGAGTTGCCGCAGCGCTTCACGCGCTTTTCGCGCCGCCTTCGCGCGTTCGCGCATCTCGGGCGCCGCAGCGTGAAGGATGCGGAACACCTTGTCATCCTGATCTTCGCTCAAACGCAATCCCCAAAGGTAGGGCGGCGGTCGATCCTCCGCGCCGAGGCCCGCAGCCATCGGGGGCCGAGGCGGGCCGCCGCGCCAATCCGGTCCGCAGCCCTGCGCATCCTTCGGCCCCTCCGGCGGCATCGCAAATACGCTGGAACAGAGAAGACATGCAACCGCAGCGGCCGTGCCCGGCCGACGTATCAACATTTGAATGACGCTCATGAACATTCCGCCTCCCTTTTAATCTTGGAAAATGATAGGGGTTTGCGCGGCCGGCGGCGTGTCAAAATAGGTAATCTTCGGTAATTAATTGCGGCCGGCACGCTCCCAGATCTTGCGGCGGACGGTCTCTGCACCTGGGGCGCCGTGGCGGTTCGTAAAAATCAGCCGGCCTGCTTCGAGCGAGACCTTCTGGGTATAGGTCGTGCCGTTTTCAGCGGCGAGGAGTGATGAAGTCACATGGTGGGCGACCTCGGCGGTCTTCGCATTGAAATCCCAGGTCCCGTGGTAAGCGTAATAGCTGTCGAATGCCAAGACCTTCGACGCAGCCATAGTGTCCTCCGTTTTCGCCGCAAGCCGTTGGCTCGGAGGTTCGAATCCGACACGGCCCGGCGCCGCGATGTCCACACTCATCCACCCCGACTTGTCATAGATCAGCAAGCCGATCGAGCCCGCCTGATAAAATGGATCTTGTTCCGATCCGTGGGGCCCTGAGTAGTCGATGCGTACCAAGCGCCAGACACCGATCAAAGCGTCTCGGGTCACCGTCTTCGGCGGCCCCTCCTGTGCACCATGCAGCGGCTCGACCGACCAGGAGCAGGCGCAGGCAATCCAGAAAAGCCAGGCCGCAGCACGCCGATTGCGCGTCCGCGCGAAATCAATCATTGCGCGCCAGAGCGGACCGGATCAGTTGATCGACCTCGGCCAACGCGTAAGGCTTCGCAATGAACAAGCGCGTGGGGGTCGTCAACACCGACTCGCACGCAGATCGGTCGCCGGATGTCATCAGCATCGGCATGTCGGGGTGGTGCTCACGAAGCCAGCTGGACAGGGCATTTCCCTTGAGCTCTCCCTGCAGATCAACGTCCGAAAAAACCATGTCCACAGGAACGTTGCTAGAAAAAACGGCGATCGCTTCCTGCACACTCGCAGCTTCCACCACGCGATAGCCCGAATCACGCAAGAATTCGCAAACCGGCCACCGCAACAGAAAATTGTCCTCGACGACGAGGATCACCGGCTGAGCATCCGCCGCGGCTTGAACCAGCGTTTCGACAGGGTCCACCATCCCGCACCCTCTCAATTTTTCGACGCGCAGCGACGCTCCATCAACATCCTGATTCGAGCCTCCACATCCTTGGCGTGATAGGGCTTTTTGATCGGCCCCTCCTCGCACAGCTGATGGGATTCCTGCGCCGCCCCCGTGACTCCCGAAGTCAAGATAACATCGATGTCGGAACGTGTCTGTCGGATGCGGCGCGCGAGTGAGAAGCCATCCACATCACCGGACAGCTTCACATCCGCCAAGACGATGTCGAGTCGCCGTCCGCTCTCCAGCACAGCCCACACGTCCTGCGCAGCAACGCCCTCGATGACCCGATATCCGCAATCGCGCAAATGCTCGGCGATGACCATGCGTATCACCACTTCGGGCTCGAGCATCATGACGGTTTTGCTTTGATCCGTTTCCACCTCGTCACAGTAAGGCGGTTGCTCGAAGCCGCCTACCGGCGCAAGGCAAGGCAACGTGCCGGCATGCGCCTACGGCTGCATGTAGGATTTACAATCGATCAAAGATCGGGAGCGTGAGAATCCCTGCCCGGCAAGGCCGCCGGCGAGCCTTTGCCATGCCCTGCCGCGCTCAGCAGCGCTTGCGCTTGGGCTGCGCCCTCCGCGGCGAGTCCAGGGCTGTAAGCCGTCACCGTGTAGCGCGTCACCATGCGCTCGCCGCGCAAAGACCCGCCGTTGGTGACGTGGTGGTCCTCGGTGACGATGGCGGTTCCGCACTGCTGGACCTCGAATTCGAGTTCATCAGCGGCCCTCTGCAATGCTAGATTTTCGCGCGGGCTGGACACGCGCAGTGCGCCGAGTCCGCCGAGCAGACCTCGACGTCCGCAGCTGTCGCCGAGCGCCACGGTGCCGCCCGCCTGATAAAGCCACGTCGCCGATTGCGGCAGACCACCGGCGCCCGCCGGACCTCCATACTTTTCAACCAGTCCTTCCTCCAGCGCGCGCTCGTGTATCGCGTTCGAGGGTGAATATCCGACTGTATGAACGATGCCCATGACGCGCTCGTGTCCGGGAACCGGCGTGAACATCACTTCGAACGATTCGCCCTCGACCTCGTAATTCCTCTCCGCCGCGGCGGAGGCCGAGTTCGACGCAGCGATGACGTTGACGAAGCGACCGTTAGCGACCGGCTGCATCTTGCCGCCTTCGACGTCCCGATAGCTCAGGGTCTCGCTCCACTCGTCGCGGTCGCGCAGATGTTTGGTCTTGAGCACGGCCCTTACCTCATCGACAGACATGCCGAGCCTCACGCCAGAGATATCGACCATGCCCGACGAGAACCGGCTGACCGGCGCGGCCGCCGTCGCCGGAAGCGGCGGAGCGGAACTCGGCAAAGCAGCCGCGGGGGGCGACGCGGGAGAGGGGGGAGCCGGCGCCGTCTGCGCAGAAGCACTCGGTGCCGCGGAATGCGCCGGCACGACGTATCCCGCCGTGACCAGCATTCCCTGCTGTTCGGCCTTGTCGCAGCGATACAAGGAAACCGCACTGCTGTTGATGCCGGTCATCCCGTCAGGGCGGGAAACCGGATCGCCCACCACTCCGTTTGGCTCGCGCCGATGAGTTTTCGGATCCATCAGGCAATAATACCGACGCACATTGGGCGGCGATCCCACCTCGAAATGCCCGCGGATGATCTCCCGGTCGCCTTCCCGCAGCGATTGCTTGATCGAGGAAAACAGGCCGTCTTGGGGAAGACCCTTGGGTTCGCCATCATCTGAGCTCGCAGCAGCGCTGGCCGCCGCCGCGCCGGGCGGGGCGGGCACGTCAGCCTGCACCTTGAGCCCGGAACCAGCCAGCAATATCGCCCCCGCCGCCCACGCCTGCCAGGCGCCGATTCGAACTCGTCGCGTTGTCTCCAAGGTTCCCCCTTCTCAAGCGCGCTGGATGAGTTATATCTCTTCGGATTCTAGTCGCTGGGGATTCTAGTCGCTGGCGACCCATACCGCACTAGAACAGGGCCGCCCGGCCCCAATGAGGCAGTCGACGGGCGGATACGCCATCCCTCGGAATCAATGGGTGCGGATGATCCACACCGATACCGCGATCATGCACGCGGCCGCCGCGCGGATCCAGGTGACTCGCTCATGAAGCACGAACGCGCCGAGCAACGTGCCAAAAACGATCGATGTCTCGCGAACGGCCGCAACGGATGCAATCGGCGCCCGCGTCATCGCCCACAATGCGAGCACGTAGGAAGCCAGCGAGAATGCGCCGCACACCAATCCGATGAATAGGCCGGAGCGTATCTTCGCCCATCCGTCCCGCCGGTGAGCCACCGCCGCCCACGTGCACCAGGGCACACCGATCAACGTGAACAACCAGAGGCCATACGCAACCGGATGCCCCGACCGCCGCGCACCGACCCCATCCACCATGGTATACGCGGCGATCAACATCGCATTGAGCAGCGCGAGCGCGCTGGCAGAGAACGGCTGACGCCTCGATTGGCCTTCGAATACCAGGGAGATCAGAGCGCACGACAAGAGCGCAATACCGAACCACACGGGTCCCGAGAGGCGCTCGCCGAGCAAGGCGCTGCTTGCGGCGGCGACGAGAAGCGGAGCAGCCCCGCGCATCAAAGGGTAGGCATGGCTCAAGTCGCTCACCCGATACGCCGTGGCCAACACGATCCCGTAGAGCAGCTCGAGGACCGTGGAGACCGCCAGATAGGGCCAGCTCGCGGCGTTCGGCGTAGGCAAAAACGGCAGCGCGAACGCCGCGATCAGGCCGGAGCTCGTGTACAGGACGGCCGCTGCGACATGCTTGTCGGGCCGTGTCTTCACCAGCATGTTCCAGCACGCATGCAGCAGCGCGCCGAGCAGCACCAGCGCCAACACTTGTAAGCTCAACGCCCGCTGCTCACGAAATTCAAGCTTGAATTCTGGAGCCGGCCGGCAAGAAATTCAAATTCCCGCGATTCTTCACGCAACGAGACATCACCGGACGTAAAATAAGCCATGGACCGAGATCTGTTGCCGTGGATATTGGGCGCTGCACTGATCGCCACGGGAGCGATCGCTGCGGCGGTTGAATTTGGCGGTAATTCTCCGGGTCTCCTACGGCCCGCAGCCGCGCCCGCAGCCGCGCCCGCCCCAAGCGCACGTGGCGCGCCCCTCGTCGCGGCTCCGGTCGCCGGCTCGGGCTCGGGCTGGGGCTCGGGCTGGGGCTTGCCGAGGTCCAATGCCCTTGATGGAACATCGTCCACCGCCGCCGCGATACCTGCACCGCGTTCGGCGCCCGCGCCCACCGGCGCCGAGGCGGGAATTTTGGACGCGGGCAGGGCCGGCACTGGATCATCTGGACTACCCGCCGGCGAGGTGTGGCAGTGCATCGATCACGGCCAGAGAATTTTCTCCGACACACGCTGCGGAAGCGGTGCGTCGGTCAGACAGATCAGCGAGCTCAACAGGATGGATGTATCCGTCGAGCGACCGGCGCCTTATGCGAAATACCGCGCCCCCTCCGGTGTCGCCCCATATCCCTCGGCGCCGCCCTATCCCTCCGCGTCCCCCTATGCTTCGGCGCCGCTCAATCCCGACGACGGGGACGACACGGGCAACTTGTCGGGTGATCTCTATCCGGGGCAGGCGCTCATCCTGGCACGCGAACGGGCACGGCGGGAGCATTCGGGTCGCCATGACGGCGGCCACGGTCGGCCGTCACCGAGCCACAGTTCCTCCGGGGCGCGTAACTTCCGATAGCGCGGCGCGCGGCAGTCGGATTTATGTCCAATCGCCCTATTTATCCGAGCCCCGATCCGACAACAGATTGGCTAACAGTCCGCCGACAATCGCGCTTCCGACCTGCAATGCAAGGTCGCGCCCGGTGCCACCGTGACCCGCCCAGGCCTCGGTGCCTGCTGCGTCCTGATCCTGTTCGATGCGCGAGACGACCCAGTCGAACTTGCCGCTGGTGACCGCCGCGCGACAGTACCGGCACTCGCCGATCTGATTGAGCGCAATGGGCGCGCCGCAGCCCGGGCAGGTGTTCTCCAACGTTCCCGGCTTGTCCGTTGTCGCGACCCCCACCGAGCGTTGAAAGGTCCAATCCTCGATAAACGAGCGAACGGAGCGATCGCCGAATACGATCCTGTTCTTCTTGTCCACTTCGAAATCCACGGCGGACGCGCTCACTCGAACGGTCAGGTCGTCGAAAACCCGCCCGTGCACGATCTGCACCGGATCGATGCGTAGCACCGACAAGTTCTCCATGATGTTGCGCCGTCCTTCGGCCGCCATCGTCTCCAGCTGGGCGCTCCAGGTAAAATAGGCGCCGGGGCTCAAGAAGGCGCGTCCCGCATCGAGATTCTGCCGGCACCAGGCATCCTGCAGCGCGAGGAACGCGGTTCTCACCCGTGCTTGAAACGCATCGAGCGAGAATCCGGGGTCGGCCGACCTCAAATTGGCCACCCCCTCATCGAGCGTGGCCGCGGCGACCGCAAGCGACGATCCGGGTGCATAGCCGATGAACGGCGCCCCCTGCACATCCGTCACCACCCAGTCCACGGACCCGTTCGTGACGCTCGCCCGGCAGTGAGCGCAGGTTCCATCTAAATTCAGCCGCAGCTCGCCTCCGCACGCCGGGCAGCGCGAGGCGATCACGCCGCCGTTCCCGGGCGTTGTTGCCGCCGCGCTGCGCGTGAACGTCCACCGCTCCCCGTGCCGTTGATCGCTGCCTTCATCCGCAAGCACCTGGTTAGCCTCGCCCAACATTCGAGCGCGGTACACAAGATCGAAATGGATGTCGATGCGCTGTCCCGACTCGTCGCAGGCCGCGTTGTCCACGTGCACGGCGCGCACATTCAGACTCTCGAGCAGCGCATGCTGATGCAGGGACTTGGCGCGCGCGATGCCGCTCGAGACTGCGGCAAAAATACGGTCGTCAAGATAGGGCCGGATGGCTGCCGCATCGTTTCGCTGGATGCCGCGCTTGACCAGAAAGAAGATCATCTCGGCGCGCTGCAGAAAAACTTCGAGCTCGAATCCCGGATCGCGAACGCGGATCCCATCGGTCGCGGCGCGAATACCCAGCGCAGCTTGGCCATGGAGCGCCGCAGTCCCGCGCTGCGCGCCGCCCTCGAGTGCCGTACCCAGCACGGTCAGAGCCGCGGCGACGGGAGCCGATCCCATCGGCGGCGTCGCGGCCATCGATCCCGGGGAGGCGCCACGCGAGGAACGCCGAATGAAGAAATAAACGATGACGGCGACGACAAGTAGCCCGACCAATCCGTCGACCGACCCGCCGCCGGACCCGAAGTGACCCGAGGAATGGCCGCCACTCGAGAGGGGGCCGGATGAACCGGCGTGGCCGCCCCCACCCGCGCGGCCGTAGGCAGCCCCGGCGGCCCCCCACGCCGCGGCGGCGGCCATCCGCCTCATGGCGCGAGCGACGCTCCGCAATTTGCGCAGAACTTCGCGCCGGGACTCGCCGCCGCTCCGCATTGCGTGCAGTGTGCAGCCTTTGGCGGGGCCATGGCGGTCCCGCAACTCGAGCAGAATTTCGCGTTCGGGGCATTGGGTGCGTGACAGTTCGTGCAAAGGATCGTCGCGCCCGCTGCCCCCGTGGGTGGCACCGCGCCACCGCCGGGTGCTGGCTGGCCGCCGCCTGATCCCGGCTGCGCACCGGGGGGCATCATGCCCACACCGGCGACCACTCCACCTAACCCCATCCCCACGCCGAGCGCGGCCGCTCCGTTGCCGCCGCCGGCCGCGGCGCCCTCGCCAATGCCCTTCAACGCCGCACCGACGCCGTATTCTCGAAACCCACCCGCCAGCCGTGTATAGGCGCTGTCCTTGCGCAAGCCCTTGAGCGTCTTCTCGTCCTCGGGCGAGAGACTGATGGTGACGTTCCCGAGCCGCGTGATCTTGACTCCGTAAGGCGTGAGCGCCGCCTGAACGTCCGCGAGCAGCGCGGATTCGATTTCCGCGGTGCGACCGGCGATGCCGAGAACCGGCCATTTCTCCGCGGTCAATTTGCGCACGACACCGGTGCGCAGGGCCTTCAGAATCTGCTCGCGAGTCCAATCGGTGACCAGCTCGTTGGAAACCTGTCGGGTGCCGACCAAAGTGAGAATCAAGGTCGCCGGGTCGACCACCGACAGGGCGTACTCGCCGAAAACGCGCAGACCCACGGCGAGCCCGGTCTCCGGATCCTCGATGTTGTCGATCGGTCCACCGAAGGGAAGATTGACGAACTCGCGCGTGCCGACGAAGTAAAGTTCCGCCCGATACATGTTGCCGCCGCTCGCCCAGTCGACTATATCCCCCAGAAATGGAATAAGTGCGCCGTCCAAGGTGGATCGACCCTGCGGCAATGTTCCGGCAACCTTTCCTTCCTTGATGAAGAGCGCGGTCTCGTCCGGCTGCACCGTCACCTGGGTGAGCTTGCGGATGGTCAAATCGGGCCATTTGTAAAGGATGTCGCCCTTCGCCTCATCCGGCCGCGCAATGAACTGGCGGTTCAAGTCTCCCTTTCCGAATAGACTCACGATGCAACCTCCCTCAGCTGTTTTGTCAGATGCGGAATATAAGCCTAAACGGGGCCCGCTGACATCGATGAACAGCTGCTCCGGCGCCTGGCGCGCAAAAAGTGACCGAAACGTGCTAGAAGGAGCGTCCCTCGCGCAGCACATGACCAAGGTTCATCGAATGACCGAACGATTCGTCCATTTCACACCCCCTGCCCGCCCACACTGCTTGCGCCACTGGGGGGGCACTTTTGCGATGCTAGCAGCCGCGGCTATCGGGCTTTCGTCCCAGGTCAACGCGGCCCTCTCGCCCCCGGCAGCGCCGGCGGGGGGATCTGCCCCTGCAATCGCCGTCGGTGCGCCCGCTCCGCACGCATCGAGCGTCTCGGCCCAATATGCGGCGCTCGCTCAGAAGCTGCAGAAGCAATTTCCGGAATATCCCATCGACAGCATCAGGCCCAGCGGCGTCGATGGAGTGCTCGAGGTTCTGTTCGGCGGAAATCGCATTATTTACAGCGACGCCAACGGGGAGCACTTCTTCAACGGCCACCTGTTCGACGTGCAGGGTCACCGCGACCTGACTGACGAGCGTCTCGAGGAAGTCACCCGCATCGATGTCAAGGAGCTGCCGCTCGCGGACGCCTTCAACGTGGTCCACGGCAATGGCAAGCGCGAAGTTTACCTTTTCGAGGACCCCGACTGCCCTTACTGCCGCAAACTCGAGGAACAGCTTCCCGATGTCAAAGACGTGACTTTTCACGTGTTCCTGTTTCCACTCACCTCCCTGCATCCCCACGCATACGAACATGCGCTCGGCATCTGGTGCTCGAAGGATCCCGCCAGGGCGTGGACCGACAAGATGCTCCGGGGGATCGATGCCCCGCCGGCCAAGTGCGCGAATCCGCTGGATCTCAATTTAGCCCTGGGCGAGAAACTACATATCGACGGCACACCAACGCTGATCCTCGCCAACGGACGGCCGCACTCCGGTACCGTGACTGCGGAGGAGCTGGAGCATTTGTTCGCGACCGTCCCGGTGCATTGACGCCGCGGGTCAACCGGGAAGCGTGTCGTAGGTCGTCAGCCCCGGCGGCACCTGCGCCCAGGTCGAACGGTCTCGGATGAAGATGGCGATCGTCGGATGGAACCAGGACGGATCATCGAGCGATCCCGCGTAGACCGTGTGCTGCTCATCCCACCCTAGGCGGCCGCCGAAAATCAAACTACCGCACTGCATACAGAAATTGCGCACGGCCTCACCGCCGCGCACGGATTTCGAAATTGACTGACGCGTATTCCCGGTGATGCAAAGTGCCGAGGCTCGAAACCCCATGAACGGTATGCAGCCGGCGCCGGAAGCCTTGCGGCAATCCCCGCAGTAACAAAACCCGGCATACAGGGGCTCGCCGAGGAGCGCGTATCTCACCGCGCCGCAGAGGCAACCGCCGGTGTGCGATGAGGTTGCCGGCGAGCCCTCCGGCGAGACCTCCGGCGAGCCTTTCGGCGAGCCTTTCGGCGAGCCTTTCGACGAGCGTTCCGACGAGCTCATGGGATCAGCACGATCTTGCCGAGCGCACCGGGGGATGCGATGCGGCGATGCGCCTCTGCGGCTTGCGCCAGCGGCAACTCGAGCCCGACCACCGGATCGAGAAAGCCCTTTTCGAGACCCGCACGAATTGCCCAACCGATTTTGCGCAGCCCTTCCGCGGGTACGTTCCAAAGCACCATCGCCATGATCGACGCATCGCGGGCCATGAGGTCGCGCGGCGTGATCGTGGCGTCGCCGCGGCTTCCGATCACGACCACCCGACCGCCGCTTGCCAGCATGCGCAGGTCTTGACCGAGGTTGACGTTGGCCAGCACCTCGAGGATCGCATCGGCGCCGCGCCCGTGTGTGAGCTCGAGAATCTTCGACTGATAATCCTGCTCGTGGTGATTCACGGCGTGGTGGGCACCCTGGCTGCCGATCAGTTCGAGCCCCCGTTCCGTACCGGCGGTGCCGATGACACTCAGTCCCGCCGCGCGCGCGAATTGCAGCGCCGCGATGCCGACGCCGCCGCTCGCCCCGTGCACCAGAAGGGTCTCGGCCGGCGCAATTCGCGCGAGTTGAAACAATGCCCGGTATGCGGTTGCATAAGGCACGAACAGCGCCGCTCCCTGCGCGTAGCTGATCGAGTTCGGCAACGATTGCACGCGGTTTCGTTCGCACAGCGCGAACTGTGCATACGACCCGCTGAGGGTGCCCATGGCAAAGACACGATCGCCGAGCGCAAGATCGTGAACCCCCTCGCCCAAGGCTTCCACCGTACCCGCCGCATCGGAGCCGGGTGTGTAGGGGAGCGTCGGATTGCGCGCCCCGTACGTACCCGCGCGCGCATAGGTTTCGTAGGGGTTGACTCCCGCGGCCTTGACCCGAATCAGCACCTCCTGCGGACCCGGTTTGGGCAGCTCCGCATCCTCCATCGCGAGCACTTCGGGACCGCCGAAGGCAAGGACACGAATTCGTTTCACGCTGGCACCTCCTACACGATGAAAAACAGGCCGCTGAACCACCCCATCTATCGGCGCATCAACCACGCCACTAGCGACAGGACCGCGCTTGCAAGCAGCATGGTGGTGAAGGGGAAGAAGAATTTGAAACCAGGTCGATCGACCACGATGTCTCCCGGCAGGCGCAGCCAGGGTATTCTGCCCAGCCAGGGCCACAGCATTCCGGCGAGTACCGCGAGCGATCCGAACACGATGAGGATCCGATTCATTTCTCGCTAGGATACTATCTCCCCATGAACGTGACCGACGCCATCCTCAGCCGTATGAGTTGCCGTGCTTTTCTCGACACCCCGGTGCCCCTGGATACGCTTCGGGAGATCCTGGAGACCGCCAAACAGGCCCCCTCTGGCGGCAATTTGCAGCCCTGGCAGGTGCACGTGCTCGCCAGTCAGCCGCTGCGCGAGTTTGTCGCGCTGATCCGCTCCAAGCTTCCCGCTCAACCGCAAGGTGAGGGCACGGAGTACCCGATCTACCCGCCGAACCTCAAGGAGCCATACCGCTCGCGGCGGTATCAGTGCGGCGAGGATCTGTACGCAACGATTGCGGTCGGGCGTGAGGACAAGCTGCGGAGGCACGCACAATTCGCGCGCAATTACGAATTTTTTGGAGCGCCTGCAGCCATGTTCTTCGTCATCGACCGCATCATGGGCGCCGATCAATGGGCGGATGTCGGCATGTTCATGCAGAGCATCATGCTGCTGGCGCGGGAGCGCGGATTGCACACCTGTGCTCAGGAGTCCTGGGCGTCCTGGCATCGCAGCGTAACGGAGTTCCTCGGTCTGCCGCCGGAGCACATGCTGTTTTGCGGTCTGGCCATCGGCTATCGCGATGACTCCGCGCCGATCAATCGACTGCGGACGGCTCGCGCACCGCTCGCGGAATTCGCGAGATTCCATACCTGAGGAGATATGCGATGATTGAACCCAGGCGTGGCATTGCACAGACTATGACTGCGGAAAACCCTTCCTCCGCCGGCCCCGGATCCACCCGCCCACCGACCTCGGGCGGCTTCGCGGCCAGCTTCGGTCTGGATCCGCGAGTTGCGCTACTCACCGTGCTGGTCGATCTCATGGCGAACAGCGCAACCATCGCCAGCGCGGGACTGCTCTACGAAGTCGAACTCGGCGCAGCAGTCGTGCTGACGTTCATCGCCTACAAGGCACAACGAGCGTGGTACGGCGACGATCGCGATTCAGCTCTCATCAAAGCCCTGGTCGTGGGACTTCTGACCGCCATTCCGGTTCCCATCAGTCCCCTATTCGCACTCCCGGGAGGCGCCATCGGCTTGCTGCGGCTGCTGCGGCGCAAGGGACCGTAACCGGTCATCCGTTTGCTTTTACCAGCGGCAAGGCGCCCACGCGTCGGCCCGTGGCCGCGAAGATTGCATTCGCAACCGCGGGGCCGACCGGGGCAACTCCCGGCTCTCCGACGCCCGTCGGCGGCTCGGTCGACGGCACGATGTGCACTTCCACCCGGGGCATTTCATTCATTCGCAGCACGCGATAATCGTTGAAGTTGGACTGCTCCACGCGGCCGTCCTTGAAGGTAATGGCGCCGTAAAGCGCCGCGCTGATGCCGAATCCAATGCCGCCTTCCATTTGCGCCACGATGATGTCGGGATTGATGGGCGTACCGCAGTCGACGGCGCACACCACGCGATCGACCTTCACTTCACCCCGGTCATCGACGGTCACCTCGGCCACCTGGGCGACAAATGTCTTGAAGGCCTCGGCCACCGCGATCCCGCGGCCTTTACCCTTGGGCAACGGAGCGCCGTTCCAGCCGGCTTTCTGTGCTGCGAGCTCCAGCACGCGCTTCATGCGTGGCTGATCGGCGAGAAGTTTTCGGCGCAGCTCGAATGGATCCTCGCCGGCCGCATGGGCGATCTCGTCGATGAAGGCCTCGACCGCGAAGGTGGTGTGCGAAGAGCCGACCACCCGCCACCACAAGATCGGGACGCCGACCTCGGTCGTCGATAGTTCGACCGAAATGTTGGGGATTTTGTAGGCGAGATTCGCGGCGCCCTCGACGGAGGTGGGATCGATGCCGTCCTTCACCATTCCGGCCATCGGTGTGCCGGAAAAGATCGACTGCCCGACGATCACGTGCTTCCAGCCCGTGAGCTCACCCTGCGCATTGAGCGCGGCGTCGAGCTTGTGGTAGTACATCGGACGGTACAGCCCGCCGGTAATGTCGTCTTCGCGCGTCCACTGCAGCTTGATCGGCGTACCGTCCGCGCCGCGCGCTTTCGCGATCGACACCGCCTCGACGATGAAGTCGGACCACGCGTTGGCGCGTCGACCGAAGCTGCCCCCCGCGTAGAGCGTGTGAATCACCACCTGCTCGGGCTTCAGGCCACAGGCTTTTGCGGCGTTCAGTTGGTCAATGGTCTGAAATTGATCTCCCGCCCAGATCTCGCAGCTATTGGCCGTCAGTTTGACCACCGCATCGAGCGGCTCCATGGGGGCATGCGCCAGGTAGGGGAACGCGTAGCTCGCGGAGACCGTGCGGACCGCGCCGCGCAGCGCCTCGGCGACATCGCCCTGCTTGCGCGCCGAGTGTGCAGGCTGATCGGCCAGCCGCCGATAGCTGTCGATCAGGTCAGTGGAGCTGCGCTTCTCGGCGTGGGTCTCGTCCCAACTCACCAGCAGCGCCTCGCGACCTCGCTTGGCGGCCCAAAAACCGTTGGCGATCACGGCGACGCCGCGCGGCACTTGCACGACCGCGACCACCCCGGGGACGGCGGAGGCGGCGGTGCCGTCGAAGCTGCTCACGGTCGCGCCAAAACGTGGCGCGCGCTTGAGCAGCGCGACCTGCATGCCGGGAAACACCGCATCCAACGTGAACTGAGCAGTGCCGTCGCATTTGGCCGGAACGTCCACCCGCGGCAGCCGTTGCCCGATCAGCTTGAACGACTGAGGATTCTTGAGAGTGACCGTGTCAGGGATGGGCAGCGAGCGGGCCGTGGACACCAACGCCCCAAACGTCGCCTGCCGATGGGTGGCTGCGTGAAGTACTACTCCCCTGTCGACAGCGAGTTCCGACGGCGCCACGTGCCACTCCTTGGCCGCCGCGGCCACCAGCACGGCTCGCGCCTTGGCGCCGGCCTCGCGAAGCTGCAGCCAGGAGTTTGCCATCGCAGAGCTGCCGCCCGTCCCCTGCAGGGTGCCGAATGCCAGATTGGCATAGCGCTTGGCGTCTGCCGGCGCGCTCTCCACCCGGATGCGATCCCAATCGGCATCGAGCTCCTCGGCGACCAGGGTGGCGATGCCGGTATAGGCGCCTTGACCCATTTCAACGTGTTTGGCAATCACCGTGACGCCACCGTCGGCCCCAACCCGCAGGAACGCGTTCGGGACGAAGGCGGAATTCTCCGCCGGTGCGCCGGCCAGCGCGAACGCGCGCCCGGGTGAGACAGCCCATTCGAATCCAATCGTGAGCGCTGCGACCGATGCCGCACCCGCCTTCTTGAGAAACTCGCGGCGCTCCTCGTCCAATGATCGAAGTGCCATGGTCATGCCTTCAAAGCTCGAGCCGCCTCATGAATCGCGGCGCGTATTCGGGAATACGTGGCGCATCGGCAAATGTTGCCGCTCATCGCCGCGTCAATGTCGGCATCTGTGGGCGCAGGACTTTTTGAGAGGAGCGCCGCCGCCGACATGATCTGGCCGGATTGGCAATATCCGCATTGCGGTACTTGCAGCTTGATCCACGCCGCTTGGACCGCGCTGCCAGGGCTTCCTTGCAAGCCCTCGATGGTGGTCACCTGGCGATCGGCCACCGAAGCGAGCGGCGTGACGCAGGAGCGAATGGCCACCCCGTCCAGATGCACAGTGCAGGCACCGCACATGGCGATGCCGCAGCCGAACTTCGTGCCCGGCAGGCCGGCGACCTCCCGCACCGCCCAGAGCAAGGGCATGCTCGGATCGGCATCGAGCGTGGTGGCATTTCCATTGAGCGTGAAAGTCGTGGGCATGATCTGTACTCGTCGGAACTGTGTGTACAAAGCCTACGGGCTGTAGGTCTGGAGAGCAACGGGGTCGTCCGGGGTTTCCGATCCGTCGAGCGCTACAAAGCGCGCGCCAACGCGTCAAGGAAAACGGCCTGCTCGTCGTAGAACACATCAGGCATCTCCGCTTTTTCCCAGGTCGACCACTGCACGAGAATCAGCCCGCTGCTCGGATCGATCGCGATGCTCTGCCCGTAGATACCTTCGGCCCAGAAAGAATGCTTCGCGGTTTCCGTCACCTGTTTCTGCCTCACGGGCGAGGTGGCGTCGAGAAACCACCACTGGTAGCCATATTGACCATCCGGAGTCGATGGCGTCACCGAACCCCGTGCGTGGGTCCACGTCGTGGAATCGCGGATCCAACCGGGCGGCAGCAACTGCTCGCCGTTCGGCAACCGTCCCTCGCGCGACACGAACAGCGCGAAGCGGCCCCAGTCCCGCAGCGCCGCATTGAACCCGTGCCCTCCCATGTCCACGCGTCCAGGAATGAGCGCCTCCCAGACGCCGTCGGATTCCATGGCGAAGCGGCTCCAGATGCGGGACTGCAGATACTTCGCAATCGGCATCCCAGTCGCCTGCTCAAGAATCCGGCCCGCGAGCCATGCGCCGCCCGTGTTGTAGGACCAGCGCTCGCCCGGCGCCACACCGGGCAGGCGCTTGACCGAACGAACGAGTCCAAAAACGCAGTCATAGGGTGCCGCATCGGCCTCGCAGTGCGTCAATCGCGCGAAATCGGAAGCGGGGTCTGCATAATTCTCATTCCAGGCGACCCCTGAGGTGTGCTGCAGGAGCTCGCGCAGCGTCACCTCACGCCACGCACTTTCGCGCAGCTCCGGAAGATAGTCGCTGATCGGATCGTTCACCGATTTGATCAAACGCTCCCCGATGGCCACTCCGATCAGGATGGACACCACGGATTTTGCAACCGAACGGGACGTCCAGAGCGTCTTCTCCGTGTTGCCGCCTCCATAGAATTCGTAGGCGACGGCACCATCCTTCAACACCAACAAGCCCGTCACCGATTGATGGCGGAGGTAATCCTCAAGACCGAAGCGGCGTCCCTGGATACGATAGCCGATCCGAGGCAGC
>Ga0182030_10000056_pt1 | contig 155743 bp, 183 predicted proteins | sample 812S3MmetaG_FD_121299 | JGI IMG/M metagenome (GOLD analysis project Ga0182030, IMG submission 121299) | Permafrost microbial communities from Stordalen Mire, Sweden - 812S3M metaG (Illumina Assembly) | ecosystem: Environmental > Terrestrial > Soil > Wetlands > Permafrost | place: Sweden...
CCGCCTATAACTTATGGCAAAAGATTCTATAAAGAGTCTCCAGAAAAAGGTAATCGCGTTTCGTGATGCGCGTGACTGGAAACAATTTCACAACCCAAAAGATCTTGCGCTTTCCTTAGTACTCGAGGCTGGGGAGGTCATGGAGCATTTCCAATGGAAAACTTCTGAAGAAATAACAGCATATATAAAATCCCATAAGAATGATATCGCTGACGAGCTCGCAGACGTGCTCTACTGGGTTTTATTGATAGCAAATGATCTGAAGATTGATTTGCCATCTGCCGCGGAAACAAAACTTAGAAAGAACGCCAAGAAATATCCGATTAAGAAAGCGAAAGGGAGGCACACGAAATACAGCAAGCTTTAATTATGATTGGCATTGAGAAATTTGCATTTAAGAAAACAGAATTCGACAAGCTCAAGGAATTCCATTTCGGATTGAATTGGCCCGTTGTTTACCTCATTAAAAACAAAAAGGAAATATACGTCGGTGAGACCACGAGTGCTTATAGCCGAAGCCGGCAGCATTATGAAAATGAGGACCGCCGCCGGCTCAGCGATCTCTATGTAATTACTGATGAGGAATACAACAAGTCTGCCGCGCTTGATATTGAATCACAACTAATTCAATACATCGCCGGCGAAGGCTCTTATAAAATGCAAAATGGGAATCAAGGCCTTCTCAACCATAACTATTATGATAAAGAAAGATATAAAGCGAAATTCGACACCATTTGGCAACAGCTAATCGATTCGGGAATAGTCTCTAAGACTCCCGCGGAGATTCGGAATGGTGATTTATTCAAATACTCTCCGTATAAGGCTTTAACAGAAGATCAGCTAACAGTAGCGGATGCACTTTTCAAGGAAGTTCAGAAAGAAAGTGGAACGCATATTGTAAATGGTGGTCCAGGTACTGGGAAAACTATTCTCGCTACGTATCTTGTGATGATGTTGAAGGAAATGCCGGAGACAAAGCATGACTCGGTGGCCCTTGTAGTTCCTATGGTGTCACTAAGAAGCACCATTCAAAAAGTCTTCAGAAGTATTGCAGGCCTCTCTGCTTCTATGGTTATAGGACCTGGTGATATTGCCGAGAAGCAATACGATATTTTGATTGTAGACGAAGCGCATCGGTTACAGCAGCGAAAAAATATCCCGAACTACGGCCAATTTGATGCGGTAAATAGGAAACTAGGTTTTGATCAGGAAGGGACCCAAATGGATTGGATTTTAAAGCAATCGCGACACCAAATTCTTTTTTACGACAAGAATCAATCAATCAAGCCCGCTGATTTGCGTGCGAATAAATTTGCTGAACTCAAGGCAACTCACCATCAACTCACTAGCCAGCTACGGGTAGAAGGAGGAGATGAATACATTGAGATGATCAGCAGTGTGCTCGAAGGGCGCCAATCGCAAAGTGCAAATATAAAGAATTACGATTTCAAGATCTTCTCAGACATTCGAGCGATGGTGGAGGCCATAAAAACGAAGAACGGTGAAATAGGACTCGCGCGCTTAGTAGCCGGATATGCGTGGAAATGGAAATCAAGAAAAGATAAATCGGTCAATGATATCGAGATTGACGGTCTTGGCCTACGTTGGAATGGAGTTCTGCACGATTGGGTCAATTCACCAAACGCGATCAATGAAGTCGGCTGCGTCCATACGATTCAGGGATACGAGCTCAACTATGTAGGCGTAATCGTTGGGCCCGAATTATCGTATGACCCAACGCTAAAGAAATTTGTTGTTCGCGCGGAGCATTATAAGGATTCAAACGGATGGAAGGGAATCTCAGATCCCGCAGAGCTCGAAAAATATATCCTCAATATCTACAAGACCCTAATGACGCGCGGTATTAAAGGGTGCTATGTGTATTTCGTCGATAAAGAAGCAGAACGTTTCTTCAAAAATCGCATAGAGTACTGATCTCTTGTATAAGAACTATATAATACTGGGCGGAGTGGTACTATTATCTTCAGAACAGAATCAGGACAGAAACGGAGGATGCCATGAGGGCGATAGACTCAAAAGATGTCGGTATTATCCGAGTCGTTCAGGTCCTTGAGGATGATGAGGATAAGCCGTACGCTGAAGCATTTCTTAATAGATATGTGGCCTGCGCTTATAAAAGTGGTATGACGTACGTCGCTCTTCTAGAACATGTACTTGACGCTCTCGAGGGAGAGCCTGAGGCGGCGGAATTCTATCTGGGGAAAGCTGATGAGGTTCCCGATGATAAAGTTGCATGCGTCTTCTTCGATTCCACTTGCGTAGTAGAAGAAACTCCCGTCATGACGGCAACTGAATTTGTTGAATGGTACCATCGTCAATTGAACTGATAACAGAGGGAGGACAAAAAGCCCGCAGACGAAGCGGGCTTTTAATTTGGTAGCCGTGTGCTAGGGTCTCGGCAGACAAGCCTTTAGTAGGAGAAGGTGATGACGCCCGAAAAGATGATTTCAATAGTCGAGCTGTACGAAGAGGGCCTGCGTAGAGGGGGAGTCCTAAAGGTCCGCATGGACCCGAAGCGCTCGTTCCACGAGCTTACGCATGACCAGGTGCTCGCGCATGCACATTACCTTTGCGACGGCGTGAAGGAATATGCTCGAGATGCGAAGTTCTGGGATAAGGCCAACCGACATCTCACCGCGATTCAGATGTGCCTGAGCTTCGTCGGCTGGTATAGGCTCGAGGAGCTGATGGAACATAATCGTGCGCTTTAAGAGCAGGCAGCAGCGCCGCCCGAGGATCGGGCGGCGCTTTTAATACGTTTGGTATACTGGCGCCTTATGACTTTCTCTGAAGATAAGAAGCGCTGGCTGGCGCTCGTCGTCCTCTGCCTCGGGACCCTGATGATTGTTCTCGACACGACGATAGTGAACGTCGCGCTCCCGTCTATTCGGGCCGATCTCGGCTTCAGCGCGTCCTCGCTCGCCTGGGTGGTGAACGCGTATTTGCTCACCTTTGGCGGCTTCCTCCTCCTCGGCGGGCGACTTGGCGACCTCTTCGGAGAGCGGAAGATGTTTCTCATCGGCATCACCGTCTTCACGCTCTCGTCTGTGGTCTGCGGCGTCGCGAGCACGCAGTGGTTCCTTATAACTGCAAGAGCGGTACAAGGTCTCGGCGGCGCTATCGTCTCTGCGGTCTCGCTCGCGCTAATGATGAACTTGTTTATTGAGGCCAAAGAGCGCGCCAAAGCGATGGGATATTTCGGCTTCGTCGCGGCGGCCGGCGGCTCCATCGGCGTGCTGCTTGGGGGCTTCCTGACCGGTGCGTTCAACTGGCACTGGATATTCTGGGTGAATCTGCCTATTGGGATAGTGGTCGTGTTCCTGTCTCTCTCGCTCCTCCCTCAGGACAAAATAAAGACTTACACCAAACAGCTCGACGTCTGGGGCGCGCTCACCGTGACGGCTTCGCTCCTTCTCGCTGTCTACGCGATAGTGAATGCTAACGGAGTGGGCTGGCTCTCGTTACAGACGGTTGGACTGCTTGTTGCTGCGGTCGCACTTCTCGGGGCGTTCATCGCCATCGAGTCGGGAGTGCAATCGCCGCTTATCCCGCTTAGCCTTTTTAAACTACGTAATATCGTGGTGGCCAACATCATTGGGGTTCTCTGGGCGGCCGCGATGTTCGCTTGGTTCTTTATCTCAGCGCTCTATCTCCAGCTCGTGCTTCACTATGACCCCCTGCACGTTGGCTTCGCCTTTCTGCCGGCGGACCTCCTCATGGCGGCCTTCTCTTTCAGTCTCTCGGGGAAGTTGGTGAATCGTTTCGGTATTAGAAGGCCGCTTTCGATCGGCCTTGGTCTCGCAGCGCTCGGTCTCCTCCTCTTCGCCGCCGCGCCAGTGGCCGCGAATTACTATAATAAGTGTATTGCCGAGTATGGTATTGCTTGGTATCGGCGCAGGGATAGCGTTTAACCCGGTGCTCCTAGCCGCGATGAGTGACGTACCGGCAGAGGAGTCAGGCCTTGCCTCGGGAGTGGTCAACACTATCTTTCATGATGGGCGGCGCACTCGGACTCGCGATACTCGCGAGTCTCGCCGCTGCCCACATGGCCGCTCTTACCGCTTCTGGCGCTCCCGCACTCGCAGCGCTTAACGGCGGTTACCATATCGCGTTTATCGTCGGAGCCTGTTCTGCTGCTCTTGGGGCAGTTCTCGGCGCTACATTGTTGCGCATAGGCAGCTACACTCCTATCCCCGGTCACGCAATCCACTAATGTGCTAGAGCAATAGGGAGAATATGTAGCGCTCCTGCGGCAGTGACGTGGATTAGCACTTCATTTACACGCGGCAGGAAGAGAAAATCCAAAAAACGCGTGGTATTATTATCCACATGTCCTTTTTGGGTTCTCTATTTGGTGGGAAGAAGGAGAAGAGCGTCGTCGGCGTGGATATTGGCTCGTCCTCCTTGAAGGTCGTCCAGCTCCGTAAGGAGGGCGGGAAGGCCGTACTCGAGACCTACGGCGAGCTTGCGCTCGGCCCCTACGGCGGGGGCGAAGTGGGGCAGGCGACGAATCTCTCCGCCGAACAAATATCGGAGACGCTGAAGGATCTTCTGCGCGAAGCGAAGGTGACGAGCAAGAGTTGCGGCGTCTCGATTCCTTTTGCCCGGTCATTCCTCACGCTCGTGAATCTGCCGCGCGTCGCCGACCCGAAGGAGCAGAAGACCGTCATCGAGCTCGAAGCGCGTAAATATATCCCCGTGCCCACGAGCGAAGTGCAGCTCGACTACTTCATCGTTCCAGACGAGAATCCGGCAAGCCTAAAAAAAGGCGAGATTGATCGCGGTGCGACCGTCCAAGTACTCCTCGTCGCCGTCCATAACGACGAGCTCGCGATTCTCCAGAAGACTATTGCCGAAGCCGGACTCTCAGCGAGCTTTTACGAGATTGAAATATTCAGCACCATCCGCGCGACGGTCGACGAGCCGATTAAGCCCGTGATGGTTCTCGACGTCGGCGCCGCTTCCACCAAAACGTATATCGTCGAGCACGGCATCGTCGCGCTCTCGCACTCGATAAGTATGGGCAGTCAGGAGATTACGCGCGCCATCGCTGTCTCCAATAATCTCTCTATTGCCCGCGCCGAGCAGTTGAAGAAGGAGAAGGGACTCACAGAAGCCGCGTTCACCTCGCCTGAAGTCGTGTTCTCCCGCATATTCGGCGAGGCGCGCCGGGTGCTTATTCAATATGAGACCGCGCATAAGAAGACGATAACCTCGATCGTGCTCACGGGCGGCGGCGGCATCACGAAAGAGCTCGGCACCTATGCGAAGAAGACCTTTTCTATTGATGTACGGGTTGCGAACCCATTTACTAAGACGGAGGCGCCCGCATTTATGCGGCCAGTGCTCGAAGAGATTGGCCCCGGCTTCGCTGTCGCGGTCGGGCTCGCTCTGCGGAAGCTCGACGAACAGTAAAAGATAGTGGGGTTTTGCACAGCAGGCGTGCGTAGTGCTTGCGCGAGTAGCGTATACTGAAGTGAAATGGCTCTTTCTCCGACCATCCCAACATCGTTCGTCCCGCGCCCATCGAGCCCGCAACGGTTTCGTACTGATTTAACGGGTGCCTTTGGCTTTTTCGCATACTTCGTGTTCGGCCTCTCGTTTCTGCTCGCCATCGGCGTCTTCGTCTATGGGCGCATCCTCGCAGCCGAGCAAGCCTCAAAGGATACAGCTTTGGCGGCGGCGGTCGCCTCGATAGACTCCACCACCGCAGAGGGTTTCGTACGTTTGCACGACCGCCTCGCGCTCAGCGAATCGCTCCTCGACCAGCACATCGCCTTCTCCGGCTTCTTCGCGCTTATCGATAGGATTCTGCCGACGACCGTACGCTTCACTTCGCTGCACCTCAGTATCGACCCAACGGGCGTGGCGCAGGTCGAAGGCTCAGGCACGGCGAAGAGTTTCAACGCGCTCGCGGCCGCCTCCGCAGCGTTTGCCGCCGACGGAAATATCAAAGACGCGATTTTCTCTAGCATAAAGGTGAATAAAGATAATTCCGTCACCTTCCTGCTCGCGGCGTCGCTCGACCCGAAGGTCATCGCCTTTGACCCTTCGGCTGCGCCCGCCGCTCCGGCTGTTGTTGCACCAGCGGCGACATCGACGGCGTCTTCTTCGCCACCTTCGCCATGAGCGGACGAATTCTCCCGGCACTGGCGTTTGTACTCGCTCTCGGGATATTTTTTGCGTATGTGAATCCGACATGGAGCGGCCCAATCGCCGCGACGAAGCTCGCTATCGCTAATGACAACGACGCGCTCAACGCCGCAGCAGAGTATAAAACCCGCGAGAATCAGCTCGCTGCCGCACAGGACGCAATCGATCCAGCAGACCTCGCCCGGCTCTCGACGCTCCTCCCTGACGCGGTCGACGATGTTGGGCTCATCCTCGACATCAACGCGCTCGCGGCGCGCTCGGGCCTCCTGCTCTCCAATATCGACGTGGCTACCGACGCAGACGGCACGACCGCCGCTCCCGACACAAGTTCGAGCGGCGTGCCCTCGGTTAACTCGGTGAGCCCAGTCGGCTCGGTCGACCTCTCGCTCAGTGCAGTCGGCACCTACACAGCGATGCAGGCATTTCTGAGTGGGGTAGAAACAAGCGCGCGCTTGCTCGACGTCCAAGACATCTTGGTGACCGGCTCCGACACCGGCGTCTATAACTACCAGATGACGATGCGCCTCTACTGGCTCCGCTAATTGTATGAAATCAAACACCATCATCCTTATCATCGCTACCCTCATTGTCGCCGCGGGCGCGTACTGGTACTTCTTTACCGGGACAGGGACCGCGCCGCCACTGACCACCAACACGACACAAAACGTTTCCGAGGCGCAGTTCCAAACGCTCGTGACGGAACTGTCGCCCATCACCTTTGATACCAGTATCTTCTCTGACCCGCGCTTTACCTCGCTCGTCGACCTCGCGACTCCTATCACGCCTGAACAGGTTGGTCGCACGGATCCCTTTGCCCCAGTCCCTGGCGTAAGCGGAAAATGAGTAATGAATTTTCTCGGATTACTTGTTAATAAAGGCCTCCTCAACGCAGCAGATCGTGTAAAAGTTGAGGCCGAAGTGGCGAAGGACCGTCCGCTCGCCGACGCACTCGCCGAGCACAAGATACAGCTCTCCGACGCACTCGCCGAAGTAGGGAAGGACTACGGGCTACCGACCAGGATACTCGGCGACCCTCCCGCCGACGAAGCCGTCTTTGACTACATTCCGATCGATTCCGCCCGCAATTACGGCTTCGTGCCGCTTGACCAAGTCGAGGGCGCGCTCGAGGTCGGCATCACCGATCCGGACAACATCGAAGCGCTCGACGCACTACAGTTCATCTCAGGAAAAATCGGTATCCCGTATAAAATATTTCTCATAACGAAGCAAGACTTCGATCGCGTCCTTAATGCATACCAGAATCTCTCGGGCGAAATCGGCAATGCGCTGACCGAGCTCGATACCACCGCGAAGCCGAACTCGCCGGGTACTAAAGCAGCTAACGCAGCGAATGAGAGCATCCTTGCTAATAATGAAGAGACGTTGAATCTCACGAGCGGCCCGCACGAGGCGCTGAAGGAGGATGCTCCCGTGACGAAAATCGTCTCCACGATTCTCCGCTACGCGATTGAAGGACATTCTTCCGACATCCATATCGAGCCGTCGCCGACGAAGGTTCGGGTGCGATTCCGTATGGATGGGGATTTGCACACGTCGCTCGAGTTGCCGATAAAAGTGCACGAGGCAGTGGTCGCGCGCATCAAGATTCTCGCGAAGCTACGCCTCGACGAGAAGCGTAAGCCGCAGGACGGTCGCTTCAGCGCGACAGTGGACAAGCGGCGCATCGACTTCCGCGTGTCGACTTTCCCGACCGAGTTCGGCGAGAAGGTTGAAATGCGTATCCTCGACCAATCCGCAGCAACAATGACACTCGAATCAATCGGGTTCACCGGCTCGCAGCTCTCCACCGTGCGCGACATCATGAAGGTCCCCTACGGCATCATCCTCATCGCCGGGCCGACCGGATCTGGTAAATCAACGACGCTTTTCGCGATGCTCTCCGAGCTCGATCGCGAGACGGCAAACGTCGTATCGCTTGAAGACCCGGTCGAATACGAGATTCCCGGCGTCTCCCAGAGCCAGGTACGGCCGGAAATCGGCTATACCTTCGCGACAGGACTGCGCTCGATTCTGCGTCAGGACCCGGATGTAATTATGGTCGGAGAAATCCGCGACAACGAGACCGCGGTTCTTGCCGTCCAAGCAGCACTCACCGGTCACCTGGTTTTCTCGACCATTCACACCAACACTGCGACTGGCGCTATCCCGCGCCTTATCGATATGGGTGTCGACCCGTTCCTTATCGCGCCGACCTTGGTCGGCGTCATCGGCCAGCGCCTCGTGCGCAGGCTCTGTCCGGATGCGGGGCAGCCATTCCCGATTAAAGACAGCATCAAGCTGCTTCTCGATAAACAATTCGCCGACCTCCCAGCGAAGTATCGCAACGAACTGCCGCCCTTTAAAGATTTTTATCACGCGGTACCGACTGAAGACTGCCCGAACGGCACGCGCGGTCGTATGGCTGTGGTCGAAATACTACGGATGACAAAAGATCTTGAGTCGGTCGTACTCAAAGAGCCAAATGAGGAGAAAGTCTATGCTGCCGCACGCGCGGGCGGCATGCTCACGATGCGCGAGGACGCGATCGTGAAAGCGCTTGCGGGCGAGGTACCGTTTGAAGAAGTGAACACGCTCGGCGGAGAATTGTTCCCAGGAGGGGACATCGCCTGAGGGAGCTGATGCTATACTTTTAACAATGGCTTACCGCGTGTATTTAGTCGATGATGACCGATTCTTGCTCGACCTGTACGCCGTGAAGTTCCGCAATGCCGGTCACGAGGCCACCGCGTTTGGCGGGGGCGAAGAATTGCTCACTGCACTGCGCAAACCCGGAGCAACTTCCCCCGACGCAATACTCATTGACCTGATTATGCCGGGTATGGGCGGCTTCGAAGCGTTGGAAGCCATCCGCAAGGAGCATTTGGCAAAAGGTACGAAGATTATCGTCCTCTCGAATCAGGGTCAGGACTCTGATATTGAAAAGGCCAAGCAGCTTGCCGTCGACGGCTACATTATAAAAGCATCCGCCATCCCCTCCGAGGTTCTCGCCCAGACCTTGAGTACTATTGAATCGGGCGCTAACAAACCTACCGTATGACGCTGACTGCCGATAAACGCCTTGCAGAGCTTTTGGATATGGTCGTCAAACAAGGCGGCTCCGACCTCCATATATTCGTCGGCGGACCACCAGTGTTGCGTGTCTCTGGAAGGCTCATTCCAGTCTCCAACTACCCAAAGCTCGCCGATTCCGACACCGAGGCGATGCTGAAGAGCATCGTCCCGCCGGAGCGTTGGCACTCATTTCTTGAGAATCAGACCGTCGACGTTTCTTACGCCCATGGTCCCAATGATCGCTTCCGTGTGAACGGCTACCGCACCCAAGGCACCACTGCGCTCGCGCTGCGACTCGTGCCGCACGACGTCCACACCTTCGCCGAACTGAATCTCCCTTCCGTTCTCGAAGTCTTCACCCAGCGCGAGCAAGGATTCTTCCTCTGTGTGGGGCCGGTGGGGCAGGGTAAGTCGACCACACTCGCCTCGATGATTGAACGCATCAATACAACCCGCGCCGACCACATTCTCACCATCGAAGACCCGGTCGAGTACCTCTTCACGCCGAAGAACTCTCTCATTCACCAGCGCGAAGTCCACATCGACACGCCTGACTTCCACACCGCGCTCCAGAGCGCGTTCCGCGAGGATATGGACGTGATTATGGTCGGAGAGATGCGCGATTATGAAACCATCTCCTCTGCCGTGACCGCGTCTGAGACTGGCCACCTCGTGTTCTCGACGCTGCACACCAATAACGCCGCACAAACCATCGACCGCATCATCGATATGTTCCCGGCTGAGCAGCAAGACCAGGTGCGCGTGCAGCTCGCAGGCTCTCTTATCGGCATCTTCTCCCAACGGCTCGTCCCGCGCATCTCCGGCGGCCTCATCCCGGCCTACGAGCTTCTTATCAACAACAACGCGATAAGCACGCTCATCCGCGATGCCCGCACGCACGAAATTAGCGCCGTCATCCAAACGTCGTCGCAGGAAGGAATGATTGATATGGACCGCTGCTTGGCCGACTTGATGCATCGCGGGGAAGTGACGGTCGAACACGCCTACGAGCACGCGATGGACCCGAAGACCTTCGAGCGCTATTTGTAAAATATGTTGTTTCAGTACCACGCTATTGACCAGGACGGCCGCAGACGAGACGGCACCATAGAGGCCACCTCGCAGGAAGTCGCCGTCTCCGCGTTGCAGCGCCGGAATCTTATCGTCTCGATGATTGAACCTGCGGAGAAGAAGTCTCTGATGGACCTCGATATACCGTTTTTAGGCAGGATTACCAATAAGGATATCGTCATCCTCTCGCGCCAGATATCGACACTCTTCGAAGCCCAGGTCTCGGCGTTGCGCGTCTTCCGCCTTCTTGCGGCTGAGGTCGACAACAAGAAGCTCGCCGACGTGCTCTCTGATGTCGGCGACGCGCTCCAGGGCGGCAGTCCTATTAGTAAGGCGCTCGGGCGTCATCCGAAGGTATTTTCTGCCTTTTACATCAACATGGTGCACGCGGGAGAAGAGTCCGGAAAGCTCTCGGAGATTTTCGTCTACCTCGCCGACTACCTCGACCGCTCCTATGACGTCATCAGTAAGGCCGAGAACGCCCTCATCTATCCCGCGTTCGTCATCGTGGTCTTCTTTAGCGTGATGGCGCTGATGCTCACCCTCGTTATCCCGCAGATTAGCGCCGTGCTCATCGATTCCGGCCAGCCGGTGCCGATTTACACCGCTGTTATCATCGACTTCTCGAATTTCCTCGTGAAATATGGCATTTTCATACTTATCGCGCTTGCAGCAGCTGGCGTCTACATCTGGAGACTCTCAAAGACCGATACCGGGCGACTGTTCCTCGATGGCTTTAAACTCGGAGTACCTTACGTCGGCGATCTCTACCGCAAGCTCTTCCTCGCGCGCATCGCGGATAACTTCTCCACGATGCTGCTTTCCGGCATCTCAGTCGTCGAGGCGATAGAGATTACGAGCTCGGTCGTGGGCAATGCCGTCTACGAGACCATACTCGCCGACGTGAGTAGGGAAGTGAAGGGTGGGTCTCCGATTTCTCGCGCTTTGGGCAAGCACCCTGAAATCCCTGGCATTATGGTTGCGATGACGAAAGTCGGTGAGGAAACGGGAGAGTTGGGCTCTATTCTCACGACTTTGGCTAAATTCTATAACCGTGAAGTGACCAACGCAGTCGACACCCTCGTCGGCCTTATCGAGCCGGTTATGATTATCGTGCTTGGACTTGGAGTAGGAGTACTTCTTGCCGCCGTGTTGCTCCCGATTTATAACCTCGCCGGTGCGATTTAGTAGCTAATACTATCCACAGCCGCTTTCCCCTGCGGGGGCCCCAGGGCGTACAATGAGCGCATTAGCCAAATATAATTAATTATGCAAAAAAATCGTTCCCGAGGCTTTACCCTCATCGAATTACTCGTCGTCATCGCCATCATCGGTATCCTCTCAGCGGTCGTGCTCGCATCTCTGAACACAGCCCGCTCTAAGGGTAGTGATGCAGCTATCGAATCGGATCTCTCAACTACCCAGACGGAAGCAGAAATCTTCTATGGCGGTGCAGGAGCTAATACCTATGGCACAGCCGGAGCGACTAACAGCTGTGCGGTTGCTGGCAGCCTCTTCGCAGCTGACGCGGTCATCGCTAAGGCCATTGCAGCCATTACTGCACAAGCAGTCACGCCTACTTGCAACAATACAGCTACCGCATACGCCATTCAGTCGCCTCTCAAGACGACCGCAGGAACATATTGGTGCGTCGATAGTAGCGGTAATGCAAAGTCAGAATCCGCAGCGATGGTCGCTGGCGCAACCGCCTGCATCTAGTTAGGGTTCGTTCGGGCTCTACAGAACTATGGCAGGTGGCCAACAAAAAGGCTTTACCCTCATTGAGCTTCTCGTTGTCATAGCGATTATCGGTATTCTTTCGGCCGTCGTACTCGCATCTCTGAACACAGCTCGGACAAAGGGTAATGACGCAGCGATAAAGTCGGACCTAGACACGGTTCGTACCCAATCCGGCGTGTACTTTGACGCCCACTCCAGTAAATATAACGGCACGGGAGTTGCGGTAGCCGGAGTTAACTGCGGTGCTGCTTCGGGGCAGACTGCCAACACGATGCTTGCCGACGCGAACATTGCCCGAGCGCTTTCTGCAGCATATGCGATAAACGGAAGTTCGGCGTTCTATTGCAACATCGATGCTGCGGGTGCCAATTACGCCATTGTTGTGCCTCTGGCGACAAGCGGGACGTACTGGTGTACCGACAGCACCGAGTCTGCGCAAGGCCAAAATGCTTCGGGGGTCGCCTATAACGGACTCACGAGCGGCACGGCACCGGCGCTCAGCAACTCGACCGATTACGTTTGTAATTAAATTCTGAAAGCAAGAAAGCCGCCTGCGCCAAGCGCGGGCGGCTTTCTGCTATTATTGTGACAATGTCTTTTCTCATCGGCGCCTCGTTCTTTATACTTGGCGCAATCCTCGCGAGCTTCATCGGCGTTATTGCCGAGCGACTCAACACCGGTCAAAGCTTTCTCACGGGCCGCTCTCACTGCGACGCGTGTAACGCGCCGCTCTCTCCGATTGCGCTCATACCTATCCTCTCCTACTTCATTCTGCGGGGAAGGGCCACTTGCTGCGATGCGCGATTGTCGCTCCGCGCGCCGCTGACCGAAGTGCTTCTTGGCGCGCTCTTTGTCGGCAGCTATCTTATCCTCGGCTTTGTGGGTGCGCTTCCATTGTTACTCCTTTCGCTCTCCATTCTTCTTGCGCTTGTGCTCTATGACCTATCACATCAGATTCTCCCGTATTCGTTACTCACGGTATTCATCGTCGCGAGCGGCCTAACGGGCTTTTTGCTCGCACCCTCGCTTGCCGCATTCCTTGGGTCGCTCCTCAGCGCATTCCTTATTGGAGCAAGCCTCGCGCTCATTCATTTGCTTTCGCGAGGCCGAGCGATGGGTCTCGCTGACGCACCGCTTGCGTTCGCGCTCGCGCTCCTCGTCGGCCCAGTCGCTCTTTCTGGCTTCATCTATTCGTTCTGGGTCGGCGCACTTGTTGGCATAGTGCTGTTGTTAGGCAGGCCTCGTGGCTCTAGAATGAGAGTGGAGGTGCCGTTCGCACCGTTTCTCGCTGTCGGTTTCCTCCTTGCCTACTTTACTCAATGGAACCTATTCGCTCTTATCATAGGAATCGGGGCTTCACACTAATCGAGCTCTTGGTGGTGCTTGCGATAATCACCATCATTACTGCAGTCGTATTTACTAGCCAGAGTTCATTTAATAAAACACTCGTGCTTGCCAATACCGCATACGACGTCGCGCTTACCATACGCTACGCCGAGTCATACGGACTCGGGAGTCGCGCATTTGGTTCCTCGGTCGATACTGGCTACGGCATCCACTTTGCAAGCGGCACGACCAATTCCTTCATTCTCTTTGCCGACACCTACCCGCCCGTAGGAACCGGCTCCCTCTGCCACCCGGCGCCCTCCTATGACCCGACCGGACCGAGTGCGTTATCGGGGAACTGCTCATTCGACGCTTCCCAGGGAGAGCAGGTACAGGTCTATACGCTCGGTAACGCCATTACCATATCGGACTTCTGCGCCCAATCGAACGGTACGTGGCTCTGTGCATCGACCGGCGGCCTCACTTCTCTCGACGTCGTCTTCTCGCGGCCGAACCCCACTCCGTTTATGAGCGAAAACGGTTCCTACTCGGCGACGTTCCCCGTAACGGCGTCCTGTATCACCCTCAGTTCTGCCCAAGGCGGCGTTAAATACATTTCAATCGGCGCAGCGGGGCAGATAAGCACCGCCGCCACCTCCTGCCCATGAGATACAAACCCGCCCGCGGCTATACGCTCATTGAACTCATTATTTCAATCGGATTGTTTGCCGTGGTCATGACGCTCGCTGCCGGCGCGTACCTAATCATTATCGGCATCAACCGCGAGACCCAAGGAATAGCGTCCGGCATCGACAACGTCTCCTTCGCGCTTGAAACGATGACGCGCACCATCCGTACGAGCACGAACTACGGTTGTCCGATAGCGGGCACGGATTGTACGGCGGGCTCGACCTTCTCGGTGGTTAACGGCTCCGGACAGACGGTCAGTTACACACTTTCAGGAGGCATTATCACGCAAACGACAAACGGGGTGACCATCCCTCTTACCGATGCATCAATAAGCATCACATCGCTCCTCTTCTATACGACGGGCGTCCAGTCGTATACGCAGAGCGGCGATACCCAACAAGCGCGGGTTACCATTGTTGTTTCGGGAACCGTGTTCGGCGGTAGCACGACTAAGACGGCGCTGCCGTTCAGTGTTGAGACCGGCGCGACGATGCGCGGCTCCGATATATGAGTATGCAAAAATCAACTAGCGGATTCACTCTTATCGAGACGATGGTCGCGATAAGCATCGTGACGCTTGCCATCATCGGCCCCATGATTGATGCAGAACGTTCCATCGTCGCAGCAGAAACGGCACGCGACCAACTCTCTGCCTCATATCTTGCCCAAGAGGGGATTGAGTATATGCGGGCGGTACGTGACGACCAATTTCTCGCCAGTTATCCGGCGAACACCGCAAATGCCTGGAATAATTTTCTCAATTCGAGCCCCCTCACCCCGTGCCGTTCACCCGGCATCTGCACCCTTGGACCGCTCCAAGGCGGTACGCTGTCGCTGTGCACCGGTCTCGGATGCTCGCAACCCTTTAGTCTCGTGACGAATGGGACGCCGTTTACGCGCACTATCCAGATGATTAATGCGTCGACCAACGGGGCGACGGATGTGCGCATCGTTTCCACCGTATCGTGGAGTTTCCATACTGTTCCGTACGCGGTCACCATCACTGACCACCTCACCCCATGGCAATAAAACAGACACAGAAAAAGAGTCTCGCTACGAACCGCGGTTTTACGCTGCTTATCGCCGTTATCTTTATGTCGGTGATGCTTGCCTTCGGCCTCGCGCTCAGCTCGCTCTCGTATAAGCAGCAAGTGCTCGCCTCGTCAGCGATTCTGTCGCAATATGCGTTCTACGCCGCCGACGCAGGTCTCGAGTGCGGTCTCTACGCCGATCAGCAGCAGAATCTCTTTGCATATCCTGCGTCCAGCCCTTCTTCTGCACCGACTGCGACCTGCGACAATGCTCAGCCAATCTCTTCTTCTGATACCTGGTCTCCCACCCGCTTTGTTGTGACGAATCGTTTCTCACTTGACTCGAACACGCGCTGCGTGGATGTGACCGTCTATAAGCCCAACGGCACGGGGACGACCTATATCTTCTCGCAAGGGTACGACTTGCCGTGTACGACGGTTGCGAACCCTCCGACTGGGGCGCGCATCGTCTCTCGTGGCATCAATATCCGTTACTAGTATAGTAGTGGAATATGGCTATTCCACGCGAGAGTAGCGAGCGCGCCGCCAAGCTGCAAAAGCTCTTAGCGCATCACGCGCACCTCTATTACTCACTCGACGCACCGGAGATTTCCGATAGCGCCTACGATGCCCTCTATCATGAGTTGCTCGCACTTGAGGAGAAATATCCAGAGCTTGCAAGCAAAGGTTCAGTGACGCACCGCGTCATAGGCGAGGCGCTGCCATCGCTGAAGAAAGTCCGACACGTCGTCCCACAATGGTCTTTCAATGATGCATTTACCGAAGAAGAGATACGCGCGTTTGACGAGCGCGTGAGGAAGGGGAGCGGTTCTGCTCCGACCTATGATTTGGAACTAAAAATAGATGGGCTCAAAGTCGTCTTCACCTATGAAAAAGGGAAGCTCGTAAGCGCCGTGACGCGCGGCGATGGAGAAATTGGCGAAGACGTCACGCACAACGTCCGCACGATACGCGAAGTGCCCGAGCGACTCGCCCGCGCCGTCGACCTCATTGCCGAGGGAGAGGTATACCTCACCCGCTCTGGCTTCAAGAAGCTGAACGCTTCTCGAGAGAAAGCGGGCGAGCCGCTTTTCGCCAACCCGAGAAATGCAGCCGCGGGCTCCATCCGCCAGCTCGACCCGAAAATCGCGGCGGCGCGCCCGCTCGGGGCATTCATCTATGATGTCGATCGCACTTCTGAAACATTTCCCGATACACAGAGTGGCGAACTCGAATATCTCGACAAGCTCGGCCTACCTGTGAATCAGGAGCATGCGCACGCTGACTCTCTCGAAGACGTTTTTAAATACTGGAAGAAATGGAGCGGGGCGGCGCGCGAGAAAGCTGACTACCAGCTCGACGGTGTAGTGCTTAAGGTCGAGTCTCAGGCGCAACAGCAGGCCCTCGGCTACACCGGCAAGGCGCCGCGCTTCACCATCGCGTATAAGTTTCCACCCGAGCAGGTACAAACGACCCTTGAAGACATCACGCTGCAGGTGGGAAGGACAGGGAAGCTCACTCCGGTGGCGCATCTCGCTCCCGTGAATGTCGCGGGTACGGTCGTCGCGCGCGCGACGCTCCACAACGAAGATTTTATTAAGGAAAAAGATATCCGAATCGGCGACACCGTCATCCTGCAAAAGGCGGGAGATATTATTCCGGAAATTGTTTCAGTCATAAAAGAGTTGCGGCTAAGGGGGGCGAAGGTATGGAAATTCCCGACGCATTCCGCGCTCTGTGGGGGCGACGGTAGTATCGAGCGCGTGCCTGGAGAGGCGGCGCATCGCTGTGTTGTATCCGGCTCCTTCGAGCAGCAATCGCGCCGGCTCATCCACTTTGCCGGTAAGAGTGCACTCGATATTAATGGCATGGGTCGCGAGACAGTGAAGCTCCTTATGGAACACAATCTCGTTTCGCATTTTGACGACATATTCGAGTTGACCAAAGACGAGCTCTTAGCGCTCCCAAGCTTCGAAGAAACAAAAGCTACCAATTTAATGAAAGGACTCGAAGCAGGGAAGAAAGTCTCATTCGACCGGCTCCTTATCGGCCTTGGAATTCCGCATGTAGGAGGCGAAATTGCGTTCCTTTTGGCTACACACTTTCCAACACTCGCTCTCTTGGGTAAGGCCAGCGAAGAATCTCTCTCAAATGTCGATGGCATCGGACCGATAATCGGCAAGTCAGTTGCCGAGTGGTTTGCAGATTTGGGTAACCGCGCGCTTATCGAGAGACTGCAAAAACATTTAAAAATAAATAAAGTCGCCGCACCCGCTAAGGGCCCGCTCACTGGTCTCACGTTCGTCATTACCGGCACACTCGAGACTCTCTCGCGAGAGGACGCCGAGCGCCGCGTGAAGATGGCGGGCGGCAAAGTCTCCTCGTCGGTCTCGTCCAAAACCTCATTCGTGGTGGCGGGCGATAATCCAGGCAGCAAGCTTGCGAAAGCGCAGGAATTAGGCGTGGAAGTACTTTCTGAAAAGGCTTTTCAAGCGAGACTCGGTTTGTGATAGAGTTTGCTCAATGGCAACGACGGAAGAAGTGAAGAAGCTGGCTAGCCTAGCGCGCATACGCGTCGCGGACTTGGAGCTTAAGAAATTTACCGGCGAATTTGATGCGATACTCGCGTATGTCGGGCAGCTGGAGAAGCTGGATCTACCGAAGGGGAGTGGGGCACAGAAGCCCGCACTGCGTAACGTGATGAGGGCAGATGGCGAGCCGCACGCACGCCGCGCGTACACGGAGAAAATTGCCGAGCAGTTCTCCGCGCGGGAAGGCGACGCGCTCGTCGTAAAGCAGATTATTTCACATGACTAAGCTGAATGAACTAACTATCGCCGAAGCCGCGAAAGGGTTGCGCGCGAAGGAATTCTCTGTGCGCGAGCTCTGGGACGCGTGTGTAGCCGCCGCGCAAGCGAAAAATAAAGAACTCAATGTTTATCTGGAGATTTTTGATGCTGACGAAGTGGCCATAGCCGCCGCGCAGAAGCATATTGATGACGAGGGCGAAAAGGCTCCACTCCTCTGTGGCATCCCGCTCGCGATTAAGGACAATCTCTTAATAGAAGGGAAGGTGGTGAGCGCCGGCTCGAAAATGCTTGAGAATTATCGTGCGACTTACGATTCAACCGTTATTAAAAAGCTCAAAGCCGCTGGCGCGCTCTTTATCGGGCGTACCAATATGGACGAATTCGCGATGGGCTCCTCGACCGAGCATTCGGCCTTCGGTAAGACGCTGAACCCACACGATACTAATCGCGTCCCCGGTGGCTCCTCGGGCGGCTCTGCTGCTGCAGTCGCCGCGCACCTATGCATCGCGGCGCTCGGCTCCGACACTGGCGGCTCGATACGCCAGCCAGCCGCCCACTGTGGCATCACCGGCTTCAAGCCGACCTATGGTGCGGTCTCTCGCTCGGGGCTCATCGCGATGGGCTCTTCGCTCGACCAAGTCGGCCCGCTTACTAAGACAGTCGAGGACGCGAAGATTTTATATGACGCAATCGTGGGCGTAGACCCGCTCGATTCAACGACCATTACTAATGGTCTCTATCCAGCATATCCGACCGAGAAGAAACTTCGCATCGGGGTGCCGCGACATCTTCTTGGCGATGGAGTTGACGCCGACCTATTGGCCGCCTTTGACGCCATGCTCGAGAAATTAAAGGCCGCCGGTCACACGCTGGTCGACATTGAGCTGCCGATGAGCTCTCACGCGCTCGCCGCCTACTACGTGATTATGCCGGCTGAAGTCTCAACCAATCTCGCGCGCCTCGATGGCATCCGCTACGGCCACTTTAAAAAGGGCGATACGCTCCTCGATGATTACATCCTCTCGCGCACCGAGGGCTTCGGTGAAGAGACGCGCCGCCGCATCTTACTCGGCACCTTCGTACTCTCCTCCGGCTATATCGATGCCTACTATAAGAAGGCCGATGCCGCACGTACCGTCCTGCGTGATGAATACACAGCCGCCTTTGCAAGGGCAGACGTCGTCGCCTTCCCGACAACGCCGTCTCCGGCGTTTAAGTTTGGAGAGAAGAGCGATCCGCTCTCGATGTATCTCGAAGACATCTTTACCGTCACCGCAAATCTCACCGGCATGCCGGCGCTCTCTATCCCGATGGGCCTGGTGGAGCGTGAAGGGGGGAAGTTGCCGGTCGGGATACATTTCACCGCGCCGCATCAAGCAGAAGAGCGACTCTTCGCTCTCGGGAAGGCGGTGGAGAAGGTTCAGCAATCGTAGCGTGCGTCGTCTATACTGGGGGCAATGCCGAGCCTACAGAATGTGTTCTATTTTTTCTATGAAGTAACCCACGGAGGGTCACCGTCAATCGGCCAGGTGAGCTTTGGAGCGTGGTTGGCGCACCTGTGGCTCTGGATTGTCGGCGTTGGCTACGTTCTTTCATTCCTCGGCCTTATCGCCATAGTCTACATAACGATGCGTATATTCGATTTGCGCCATCGCGAAGAAATCTATTACAGTACGCTCATCACTGCTGAGGGGTCCACGAGCGACGTGAACCCGCGTTGGCAGCATATCGAGTCGCTTCTCGGCGACGCTAACCCGAGCCACTGGCGCGAGGCGATTATCGAGGCAGACATCATGCTCGACGATACGCTCGGACGGCTCGGCTACGTCGGTGATGGCGTCGGCGAGAAGTTGAAATCTATTGCACCCGGAGAGTTGCACTTACTCCAAGATGCCTGGGACGTGCATAAGGTGCGTAATCAGATAGCGCATGAGGGTTCGGCCTTCGACCTTTCAGAATCGCTCGCGCAGCGCACCATCGCGCGCTACCGAGCTATCTTCCAAGAGCTCAAGGCAATCTAGTTGCAGCGTTTTGCGGCGCGAGTATAGTATTCGTATAGCGGGGTAGAGGAGAGGTACCTCGGGAGGCTCATAACCTCCAGACGCCGGTTCGATTCCGGCCCCCGCAACAAGATTGTGAAGCCATTAATATTATTGCCCCGCCTTCGACGAGGGACAGCGAATTACAGAAATGCAGTAAGGGTGGCGCGAGCTCTCGTTACGCAGAGGCTTCAACATTTCAACCAAGTATACGGATATAAAATCGGGAAGATATCGATTCGTAAACAGAAGACGAGATGGGGCAGCTGCTCGAAGCAAGGGAATCTGAACTTTAATTACCGGATTATCCATCTGCCTGAGGCCCTGCGCGATTATGTCATCGTGCACGAGCTTTGCCATATCGGGCAATTCAATCACTCAAAGGCGTTTTGGGAGCTTATGGCGCAGACCGTTCCTGATTGGAAGTCGTGCCGTGCTGCCTTGCGCCACTATCGATTTTAAGCAGACTTGAGAATCTTCTTCACTCTCTTTCGCAAATCCGGTACGAGATTTTTCTCAAACCACGGGTTCTTAGTCTGCCACCTGAAATTAAGTGGGGAAGGATGTACTAGCGGAATAAATTTCGGCAGGTAGTCCTTATATGATTTCACTGTCAAGGTGAGATTATTCTTCGCGGTTGCTCCCAGATAATATTTCTGTGCGTAGGCTCCCACGAGCAGGATCAGCTGTACATCAGACATCATCGCGAGTATCTGCGGATGCCACATCTGCGCGAAGCCCTTGCGCGGAGGCAGGTCTCCATGCGCACCTTTACCCGGGTAATAAAAGTCCATCGGGACGAGTGCGACGAGCTTGGGATCATAGAATTGTTCATTGCTCAGCCCAAGCCATCCGCGCAATTTCACACCGCTAACATCGTTCCAGGGGATACCACTGTTTTGGGCTTTTCTCCCTGGAGCCTGCCCGACGATTACTATCTTCGCGTGCTTCGAAGCCGTATAGACCGGCGCATACCCCTTAGCTTTAAGTCCCTTGTTAGAAGGGTGATTAGGTATTTCCTTATATATCTGCTGAAGCTTGGTCATGATGGTGTCCGCATTGTACTCCTGAACTTGTTGTGTAATTTCTTATCCCCAGGCGCGGCATAAAACAGGGAGGATACACTGAGCGTATTAAGAACTAAGTAATTTAAAATATATGAAACTATACTATTCACCAGGAGCTTGTTCACTCTCACCCCACATCGTCGCGCGCGAAGCAGGGTTGCCAGTCGAGCTCTCCCGGGTCACCTTCGATGGCGCGAAGCGGACGACAGCAGATGGTGAAGATTTTTTCGTAGTGAACAACCGTGGCGGCTACGTCCCCGCACTGCGACTCGACAGCGATGAAGTGCTCGTCGAGGGTCCGGCGATTATCACCTATCTCGCCGACCAGGTGCCTGTGAAGAAGCTTACCCCTACGCAGGGAACTATTGATTATTATCGTATGCTCTCGTGGATTACGTTTGTGAGCACCGAGCTTCACAAGGGATTCAGCCCGCTCTTTAATAAGGATTTGCCGGAGGACCAGAAGAAGGCCGTCATCGATAAGCTGAAGAAGCGCTACGCTGTCGTCGAGGCAGCGCTCGCGGGGAAGGACTATTTGATCGCCAACACATTCTCCATCGCTGACGCCTATCTCTATACCATTGCTATTCGTTGGTCGCCGCGTGCGGGCATCGTAATTGCAGAGGAGTATCCGAATCTCGCTGTGTTTATGAAGCGAATGGAAGCGCGCGAGGGAGTGCGGGCTGCTCTTAAGGAGGAGGCGCTTGAGCCAATGGCTAAGTAATATGCCCACTACCTACATCCCCGGTGTCTGTAACATCGGGCCGCAAGAGATACAGATGCGCCAACGAGCTGGTTGGCTCGGAGTCATCGCGACCATTCTCATTGGGGCGCTATTGTTCTGGCTGCAATCACCTGGGTGGACGCGACTCGTGCTTTTCTTCCCTGCGTTTATCGCGGCAAGCGGATTCATCCAAGCGCAGATGCACTTCTGCGTCGCCTTCGCTTCGCGGGGACTCTTTAATATGGACAAGGCCGTCGGTGTAACCGAGAGCGTTGAGAAGGCCGAATTCCGTAAGGCGGACCAGAAAAAGGCTGTCCTGATATGGACGTACTCCCTCCTTATAGCCCTGGCTGTGGCGCTCCTCGCGTTTTTCCTTTAGTGCTTTTCTTTCAGAAACGCCAGCATCGTGTCGGCGTCTGAAACCTCGAACGGGTCGTCGGGACAGTCGTCGGAGAAACCTGTTTCGCTGAAAATCTTCTTGATGACGCCGTCGTCGACGAGCATCGCGTAGCGCCAGCTGCGCTCCCCGAAGCCAAGATTCTCCTTCTTCACGAGCATCCCCATCTTCTTAGTGAATGCAGCGTTGCCGTCGGGAAGCATCTTTACCTTTTTAACCCCAAGCTTGTCGGCCCAGCTCTTCATCACAAACGCATCATTGACGGAGAGACAGTAGACCTCGTCGATGCCAAGCTTCTTAAACTCGTCATACTTCGCCTCGAAGCCCGGCGCGTGCGTGGAAGAGCAGGTCGGCGTGAAGGCGCCGGGGAGGCCGAAGACGACAATTTTCTTTCCGCCGAAGATTTCTTTCGAGGAGACGTCTTGCCAGCGATACGGATTGTCGCCCCCAATAGACTCGTCGCGTACGCGCGTCTTAAAGACGACTTCCGGAACGTGCTCACCTTCTTTTAATGGTTTGTTAGCCATAGTTGTTTCTGTTAACGAGTAAGTGAACCCTAGTATAGCAAAACGCACTTTTCACAACAGTTGCGCAAGGAGGGCAGTATGATATACTTCGAGTACCTAACTAATTAATATACTGCTATGCGCGAACGATTCATCTCTATCTTGACCGTCCTCTCGAAGCCCGCAGTCGCTCTTGGCGGAGCAGCCGTTATCGGTGTGGCAATCGTCGGGGGAGCGTGGTACGCATCAATCCCGCAGTCGGGCACCTATGCATCTGCGACCGTCGGGCCTATTACTCAAGAGGTCGATGTCACCGGTACGGTTGAAGCCGCACACAGTACCGATCTTTCTTTCCAGACATCCGGCCGGGTCGCAGCTATAAACGTCGCGGTGGGGGATCATGTGACCGCAGGGCAGACGCTCGTCGCACTGGATAGCTCAAGCCAGGCAGCAGGCGTTGCCCTCGCGAATGCAAACCTCGAGGCCGCGCAGGCGAAGTACAATTCGCTCATCGCAGGAACGCGCCCAGAACAGCTCGCGATAGACCAAACGTCAGTCACTCAGGCCCAAAACGCGCTCACAAGCGCGCTACAAACCGCCTATGCGACCGCACACGACGCAGTGTTCGGTAGTGCCGACCAAGTTTTCTCCAACGCGACAACGCCGATAGCGACCTTGACGATTCTGCCGCCGACCGCGACTAATCCCATTGTCGGAATGGCTGATTCGGAGCGGGTTGCGCTCAACGCGACATTCTCTTCTTGGCAAGCGGCGCTCGCGTCGCCCACAGAAGATACCGAAAGTCTCGCGGCTCTCTCTGAGACGAATCTTGCAAGCGTCGAGACATTTTTGAATAACGTACTGACCGCGCTTTCCGATGGGCAAGAGCTCGGCTCGGTGAGCACTACTGCGTTCGTTGGGTACCAGACGAGCATCAGCGGCGCTCAATCAGGTGTATCAGGAGCACTGACAGCTCTCATTGCCGCAGATACGGGGTATAAGGCTGCGACTGGCGGTCTCACTCTCGCTCAGGCAGGAGCGACCGCAAATGATATTGCCGCACAAAAGGCCGCAGTTGATGCAGCAGCAGCTTCGCTCGAGGCAGCGCAAGCAGCAGCCTCTCAAGCAGTTATCGTCGCGCCGGTATCGGGCACCATTACGGCCCAGAATGCCAACCTCGGGCAAACGGTCGTGCCGGGTGTCCCGCTTGTGTCGATAATCGCCGACGGCAAATATCAGGCTCAGGCGGAAGTCTCTGAAACTGATATAGGCAAAGTGCAACTGAATGATACGGTCGACGTTACATCGAGTGCGTACCCGGGTGTTACCTTCGACGCGACGGTCACTACCGTTGATCCTGCGGCGACCGTGGACAGCAATGGCGTCACTTCGTATGGGGTGACCATCACATTCACGAATAACGATGCACAACTGAAGCCAGGCCTTTCCGCCAATATGCGCATCATCACCGCGACCGAGGATTCCGCGCTCCAGGTGCCGACGACCGCCATCATTACCAACGGCGACCAACAGTTCGTCTATGTGAAAACGGCAAAGGGCAGTGTCCAAGTGCCAGTCACTACGGGCATTGAGAGTGCAAATGGAATGATTGAAATTACCAGCGGCCTCTCAGCCGGAGACGAAGTACTCTCTATATAATTTATGGCAAAGAACACTCCAGAAACAGCTCCTACTATGCAGAAAAGCTTACGCTCTCGGCTGCTCATTTTCGGTGGCACGGGGCTGGCCATCATCGTGATCGCTGCTGTTGTCGCGTATTTCATATCATCCGGCAACGTTGTCTCCATCGACACTGCTTCTATCGAAGCGCCGCTTATCGACCTCTCACCGACCGGCTCCGGCCAGTTGAACGCCGTCTACGTCAACGAAGGCGATGTGCTTCCGGCGAATACGCCGGTCGCGCTCGTTGGCACTGAAGTCATCGATACAAAAGTCGCGGGCCTCATCGTACAAGTGAACGACACCGTCGGTGCACAGATAGGCTCGGATCAGGCAGTGGTGGAGATGATTGACCCGACGCAGCTGCGCGTCGTCGGTAGAATTGATGAAACCAAAGGCCTCTCGAAGATTAAAGTCGGTGACCCAGTGACCTTCACTGTCGATGCATTTGGCAGCGAGTCATTCACGGGCGTAGTCGACGAGATTGCCCCGACCTCTAACGAGTCTGGCGTCGTCTTTGATATTTCAGACCAGCGCGAGACGCAGCAATTCGACATCAAGGCGCGATTCGATACCACTACCTATTCACAACTGAAGAACGGAATGTCCGCACGGATGTGGATTCACACCTAGTAGTGCTATGGAGGCGACCCTTGAAACAACCAAACCGCATCCACTAGCGGGACATCCTTGGCTCGTGCTCTCGACGGTGATGGTCGGAGAGCTCATTTCGTTCATCTTCCTGCAGACGACCGAGCGCGCGGAAAAGATTCCAGCTGAGATTCTCACCGAAGCGGCAGCTGGCTAATATATGACAAAACATCCTTCTAAACACACGCACTCTTCGCAAGATGTCGCCTGCGCCACGTCGCTCTTCTTCGCCGTGCGACGCATCATGCGTAGCGCCCTCGGCAAAAACCAGAAATTCGACCCTTCAACGTGGCTCCGAATAGAAACGATGAAGTTCATCGACGAAAACAAAGAGTCCAAGATGAAAGATATTGCAGAGTATCTCTCGATTACCGCGCCCTCGGCGACCTCGCTCGTGAGCGGTCTCGTGAAGTCCGGGTTTGTTGCGGGTCGCACCGACCAGTACGACCGGCGCGCATCAAGGCTCATTCTGACCACAAAAGGGAAGGCGGAGCTGAAGAAGGCGATTACCCGTGGCTTAACAGTCTTTAGCGAACTCTTTTCTATACTCTCGAAGTCAGAACTTACCGCGCTCACTAGCGCGCTCGAACGGATTAAAGAGGAATCCAGTCAGTAAGATATACTTAACCGATGAGCGCGAAGACACCCGCCATTCTCGTCATCGTCGGCATCACCGGAGATTTAGCGGCACGCAAGCTCCTGCCAGCTATAGAAGCGGTGGGGAGCGCGGGGCTGCTGCCGAAAGATTTCCATCTGATAGGTACCACGCGCCAATCGAACATCACCGTCGACGATCTGCGGGCCAAGACGGGCCCTTTTGTGCGAGAACATCTAGAATTCTTCCAGATGGATGCGAGCGACTTCGCTTCGTACCAACGCTTAGCGCAGCACCTGCTTGATATCGAGAAGAAGTTCGGCGTTCCGGCGCAGCGCTTATTCTACCTCTCGGTACCGCCCGACGCATCGAGTGCAATTATCGAGAAGCTTGGCACTTCCGGTCTCGCGCAGGCGCCTCAGACGAAACTTCTTTTGGAAAAGCCCTTTGGTGTCGATTTGGCTTCGGCAACGGAGTTGAGCACACATATCGAAGGTTATTTTAAAGCGGAGCAGGTCTACCGCATCGACCACTACCTTGCCAAAGACATCGCGCAGGAGCTTGCTCGGGGGTGGGATACCAAGTCTGTTGAGAGTATCGTCATACGCGCGGCTGAAGAGGTTGGTATTGAAAGCCGCGTTCAATTTTATGAACAGACAGGCGCGCTTCGTGACGTCGTGCAGAGCCATCTATTAGAACTCGCTGCGCTCGTTTGTATGCCTCCTGATACTAAAGAAGTGCCGCAGCGTAGACTCGAGGCGCTGAAGAATCTCTCTGTCTCCACTGACAAGCCACTGACCACGCTCGTTCGTCGCGGTCAATACGAAGGTTACCGGGCGGAGGTCCAGAATCCGACGAGTATTGTAGAAACATATGTCAGAGTGGAGCTCGAGTCGCACGACCCGCACCTCGCCGGTGTCCCGATAGCGCTCGTTACGGGCAAGAAGCTCGGTGCGAAGACGACTGAAGTTCGTATCGTCTATAAAAGGGGAAACGAACTTGTCTTTGCAGAAAAGCGCGGACAGTCGCGCGATGCGTATGAAAAAGTCTTGGTCGATGCTATAGGGTCGAACAGAGAAACCTTCGTCTTGGGCGGTGAAGTCTTGGAATCGTGGCGAATCATCGCCCCTGTTCAGGAAGCGTGGAAGAAGGAAGGCTCGGACTTATTTGTATATCCTCCTGGCAGCGAGCCTTCCTTTAGCTAACAGCGACAACGTTGGTTGGCGCACCTTTCTCGAAGCTCTGGATATTTTCAACCGTCGCATCGAGGATACGCTCGACGCCTTCCTGAGTATTGAACGCGAGGTGCGGCGTCACAATGACACGCGGATGCGAGATGAGATAATGATTTTCGAGATTGGTCTTTAGCCCAGCTTCGTTCGGGTGTGGGGCAGTGAGGAGCACAAGCGGGTCAGAGAGGTCGCCCTCTTCTTCAAGTACGTCGAGCGCCGCTCCTGCGAGCGCGCCGCTCTTCAGCGCGTCAACAAGCGCGTCAGTATCGACGATGGCGCCGCGGGCGGTGTTGATAAGATATGCGCCTTTTTTGAACGAACCAATATTGTCCTTATTAATTAAATGGTGTGTGTGCGTGTTGTAGGGCACATGAATCGTGACGATGTCGGAGCCAGCGAGGACATCTGTCAGAGACGCATACGTAAAGCCCATCTTCTCGGCAACAGCCGGGTCAGGCTTCACTTCGAAGCCGAGCACCTTCATCCCGAAACCGTTCGCCATTTTAATAACGTGCATACCGATGTGGCCGCAACCGACGACCCCCAGTGTCTTTCCTTCAAGGTCGAAGCCGCGCAAGTCCTTCGGCGAGAAGATGCCTTCGCGCACGCGCTCGTCAGCGTCGATGATGCGGCGAGAGAGTGCCAAGAGAAGCGCGAAGGCGAATTCAGCTACAGTGTTCTCGCCATAGAAGGGTACGTTCGCCACAGTTATACTCTTCGCTTTCGCTGCCGCGAGATCGATGTGGTCGAAGCCGGTCGACCGGGTGGCGATAAGCTTCAGGGCGGGGAAGCGGGACATTTCCGCTTCGCCAATCTTTGATTCTATAAAAGGGCAGAGTACCGTTGCGTCAGGGTCGGTAAGGTCTGGGAACGCGGCGAGCGAGCCGTCGTGGAAGATAATTTCTTCATTGGGGAGCTTGGCGCGCACATACTCGTCTTCCCAGGGCTCACCAGAGAAATAATGGATTTTCATAGAAATATTTTACACTACCTCGGCCTCAGGCCTTTAATGCGACAACAAGATCGGCAACATTCGATTCTAGGGGACCAGTTGTAAGCGCATCACCGGTTTTTTCAAAGAACTCATATGAGCGATGTTCCTTCAGAGATTCATCTATCGACAGCTTCTTCTCGTCAGTGTGTCCGCGCGTTATTTCGTCAGCAATAGCTCCCGCGTGTTCGGTGTTGTCGTGCCCGTCGGAGGCGAAGGGCAGCACGAGCTCGTCGCTGCTAAGCGTCCCGAGAGCCGCAAGCGCCATCTCCTGATTACGGCCGCCCTTACCTTCATGCGTGTCGAGGGTCACTGTGCTCTCGCCGGCGTAGAGGACTGCCGTCCGTGGACCTGTGCCGTGTAATTTTTCAACAATAGCGTGAGCAACGTCTCGCGATTCTCCAGTGAAATGAGTATCCGCCATCTCCACCTTGTATCCCCGTTTGAGCGCCTCGCTCTGCATTCCAGCAAGCGCGTCCTGGCTTGAGAGAAAGAGTATATTGGTAACGTGCTTGAAATATTTTTCATCCTTCGTAGTCTCTAAGAAGATAGTTCGTTCCGGAGGTGTGACATGATATTTTTTTAAAATCCTCTGCGCATCCGCGACGGTAGAAGGGTCAAACACCGTCGGCCCGGACGCGACTGTCTCGACATTGTCTCCTGGCACGTCGGAAACGATGAGCGAAATGACTCTGGCTGGATATGCTGCCATCGCGAGCGCGCCGCCGCGCACCCGGGAGGTGTGCTTGCGCACCGTGTTGAGGTCTTGTATCGGTGCGCCTTGCGCGGTGAGCGTTTCGAAGAGCGCGCTCTCGTCAGCGCTCGTCATAGGAGCCTCGGGGAGGGTGAGTAGTGAAGAGCCGCCGCCAGAAATGAGCATAATGACCAAGTCATCCTCGCGACGGCCAGCAAGGGACTCGAGAATACGTTCGCTCGCTTGCACATTCGTCTCGCTCGGGAGCGGATGGGTGCCGATGTAGGTTTCCATTTTCAAACTCTTTTTATCGGAAGCAGACACGTCGAAGAGAATGCCGCCCGTTAGAGCGTGACCAAGCAAGTTCTCGATGGCGTGGCCCGCACGTATCGCGCACTTCCCGATGCCGACGAAATAGACGCGCCGTCCGCTCACGTGATGGGTCGAGTCCATAATGTGGAGCTGGTCGCCCTGGATATGAATCTTTTTTTCGATAACGCCGGCGATATCGATCGCCGCATACGCTGCATCAACGATGGCGAGCGCGTCCTTGCGCGTATCGCCTATGCCAAGCGCCCCGAGATTTTGTATGACCGACATTACTCTCAGTATAACCTGACTGAAATAATACAAAAGCCGCGGCGCAAAGCGCCGCGGCTTTTGTTACCCATTCGGGTTTTTAAAAGAATCCGAAGAGGTGAGAGAAGAAGCCGCCAATGGCTCCCATAACTCCGCCGCGAGGACCCGAGGGATTTGTTCCCGTAGAGCCGGACGGAGCCGTTCCTTGGTCAAGGACCGAAGACGCCGTCACGGAGTTGCCGCTGACGCTGCCTTGAATGACGACGTTGTCGCCGACGCTGATGTTCGAGACCGTTGCTCCGGTCACTCCCGTCTTGGAGACCGTTGCGCTTGTTACGTCGACCGTATAAGTGACGTTACTCTTGTTCGTCACCGTGAGCGTGTCACCGCTAATGGCCGTGACCGCACCGCCGATGACTGGCTGACCGTTCCCGGTGATAGCCGGTGTCGATGGCGTGCTGGTGGCTGACCACTTACCCCCCATACCGCGGCGTCCGCCGCCCATCATTCCACCCATTCCGTCGTGAATCGCAGTTGCGGTTACGTTTGTTCCGCTGACCGTGCCTGTTACAAACACTCGGTCGTTAACAGCTATTGCTGAAAGCGTTGAGGCAGCATTGTCCTTAGTGACCGTCGCATTTGTCGCGTCTACGGAGTAGGTCGTTGTTGCGGTGTTTGGCCCGAATCCGCGGCTGGTGACCATGAGCGTATCGCCACTTATCGAGGCGACTGTGCCGAAGACGCCCGGAGGCATTTTCATGTCACCAGTCATATGTTGTCCGGAACCCGTCGCCCCTCCCCAAGGGCCAGGGGTGCCGGCCGCAAACGCCGTACCCGTCATAAAGAGGGAGCTAAGAAGCACTGCGCCAGAAACGAGATATCCTATTTTAGTTTTCATATATTGTTATAAGGGTTACTTACTAGTAGACGGATGAGACATTTTTCCTTACCGAGAATAGACAGAAGGGCAGTGAGATAGCAATTCACATCCTCAGCAGCTAATACGCGACTCCACACGCTATCTTTCATAGACTCTTTTTACGCAGTTTGATAGAGTAGGAAGATGAGAAGAAAGAGCATTTTCATCTCGACATAGTAATTATACATTTACACAACATGAAAAAAATTATTGCAGCAGTCGTCATCGTTCTCCTCATCGGTTTGTACATTTTTTATCGAATGTCGGGTACGACAGTTGCGCCAGCGGCTACGACTGATACAACGACGAGTGGCGATATGGGGAATATGGATATGGGAACCTCTTCAGCGGGCAATACTCCTCCGTCGACCACGACGTCAACGAGTGCCTACAAAGACGGCTCCTACACGGGCAGCGTCGCCGATGCGTTTTACGGAAAACTTCAGGTCAAAATCACTGTTTCGGGCGGACTCATTACGAATGTCACCTACCCGCAGTACCCGAACGCTCCGGGGCATACGACTGAGGTAAACAATGTGGCACTGCCGGTCCTGACCCAGGAAGCGATTAAGATTCAGGGCGCGAATGTCGACATCGTTTCCGGCGCGACTCAGACCAGCGAAGCATTCCAGCAGTCCCTCGCGAGCGCGCTCGCGCAGGCAAAGGCATAAGGGAGCGTTATGCGACAGACTCGCCTCATTATGGGGATGCCCATCGAGGTCGAGATTGTGGGCGACAATGTAGAGCAGGCGCTTGATGACGTATTCGCGTACTTAACTGCCGTCGACGAGCGCTTCAGCACCTACAAAGAAGAGAGTGAGATATCACGCATCAATCGGAAAGAGATTGCTGCCGAGGCAATGAGCGATGAGATGAAAGAAGTCTTTGCGCTCGCCGATACAACAAAGAAGGAGACGCAAGGCTACTTTGATATGCGCCGACCGGACGGGTCAATAGACCCGTCCGGTATCGTTAAGGGTTGGGCAATACACAACGCAGCTGAGCTCATTCGCAACGCAGGCCACGAACATTTTTTTGTCAATGCCGGTGGTGACATCGCGATGAGCGGGAAGAATGAAAAAGGCAGCGACTGGAGCGTTGGCATCAGAAACCCATTCAACGGCGAAGAAATTGTTAAAGCCGTCTATCCGAAAGGGGAGGGAGTCGCAACTTCTGGCTCCTATGTGCGCGGCGCGCACATCTACAATCCGCTCGCGCCGGAAGACACTCTGAGCGAAGTAGTGAGCATCACCGTCATCGGCCCGAATGTGCTTGAAGCAGACCGTTTCGCGACTGCCGCGTTCGCAATGGGGAAGTCGGGAATCACGTTTATTGAAAATGTTCCGGGGCTTGAAGGCTATATGATAGATAAGAACGCCGTCGCGACCTTCACGAGCGGCTTTGCCGCATACACCAGATGATACGAGCAATTAATTCATTCATCGACCGCACCACGATGTATCGGCTGGTGCTCTACTATCTGCTCGTACTTTTCATTGCCGCACTCATCTTCGGCGCAATTGGGATGCTGCCGTATGCGCCACTTTCAATCATCTGGTCAGGCATAGTGCTTTTGCTCAGCGCGTGGCTTGCGAACACATTCCTCGCTTGGGTCTTTGATGCCGTGGCGAACTTCGAGTCCGTCTATATCACTGCGTTCATACTGACGCTCATCATCACTCCTGTTGCGTTCTCTGATTACTTCGGCACCATCACGCTCATCATCATTGCTGCTGCGGCAATGGCATCAAAGTATCTATTCGCGATAGGGAAGAAGCATCTCTTCAATCCTGCGGCCATCGCGGTCGCTCTCTCGGGGCTCGTGCTCGGCGTCTACGCGAGCTGGTGGGTCGCGGGGAATATTCCGCTCCTGCCATTTATTCTCGTCGGCGGGATTATGATGGTCCGCAAACTGCGCAAGGCTGATGTCGTGCTCGCGTTTTTTGCCACGACAATCCTTGTTGAGGCAGTCAAATCGTCCAATCCTATTTCAGGCGTGTGGGCAATGTTCTTACATTCCGCGCTCTTCTTCTTCGCTTTCGTGATGCTCACCGAGCCGCTCACGATGCCTCCGACAAGGAAGTTGCGCATCGCGTACGGCGTCTTGGTCGGCATTCTTTTTGTCCCCGGGCTCAGTATCGGAGCGCTCTATTTTTCTCCCGAGCTCGCGCTCGTAGCGGGGAATTTCTTCTCCTATTTCGTAAGCCCAAAGGGCCGCTCGATGCTTACGTTCGTCGAGCGTCGTGCGCTCGCAAACGGCGTCTACGAATATCTCTTCAAAATTAATCGGTCACTCCGCTTTAAGCCTGGGCAATATCTCGAATGGACGCTCGGCGCGGTGCCGCTCGATGCTCGCGGTAATCGTCGATTCTTCACTATCGCGTCGGCGCCTGAAGACAAGTTGGTCGCGCTTGGTGTCCGTTTTTATGATAAGCCCAGCGCGTTCAAGCGCACGCTCGCTTCACTCACAAGCGGTGCATCAATCTCCGTCGCTTCGCTCTCAGGCGACTTTGTGATGCCCAGTGATACGAAAAAGAAATTAGCGTTTCTCGCCGGCGGCATCGGCGTCACACCATTCGCGAGTATGGCGCGGCACGCAATCATAGCAGGGGAGTCGCGCGACGTGCATCTTATCTACTCCTGCAAGACTGCTCCCGAAATCGCATACAAAGAAGTTTTTACCAATGCATCGCGCGTGGGTTGGCGCACGACCTATGCGCTCTCCGACGAATCGGCACAAGGGATGCATCACGGATTTATAAATGCTGGACTCATCAAGAAAGAAATTCCCGATTACGCAGAACGGCTCTTCTACATTTCTGGCCCGCCGGGGATGGTCGACGCGATGAAGGCGATACTCCTCACTCTCGGCGTCTCGCGCCTCAACATCAAGACCGACTTCTTCCCCGGTCTTGCATAAGTGACGCCTTGACAGGAACTGCTTTTATCTTTACTCTGCTTACAGAATCACTGAACCTTGGGAGAATCGTTAATGAACACATCAGTCGCAGATGTTATAGACCTTAAAGAAAGACGGGATCGCAGGCAGCGAGCGCTGGTTGTTCATGGAGAGCCAATCAACATCACTGTCGTACGGGAAACCAATCTCGGGGAAATAATGGGGAAGCCGACGCAAGACTGTCGTACCAATCCATGCTGGGATCCTGATTGGTACTTCAGTAAACCCGAGGAGTCGTGGCTTCCCGTCGATCAGCCTACTACTCCTGCTTGTACCGTGACGTCTCTCAAGCCCTCGCGGCTTTGGAACCCCACAGAAGCGGGCGTCACGACGCTTAACCAAAGAATCGCTCTTGCTCTCCTGGGCCTCAACTTTATCGGACTCTCTCTCATTAGGCAGGGATACCTCCTCAGTATTCCTCAAATTGAGGCACTGATTGAGTTGGCCAAACTGGATGGGGGCAAAAAGGTCGGCATACCGATGGATGGACTTGGGGCAATCGTCTTCCTCGGCACCGGCAGTCCGCTGGGTCCCGTCTCGGCAGGATGCATTCGCTGCAGCCAGGGTCGTTGGTCGTTTCGCCTCTATACTCCAGACACTTCTAGCATCGAGGCAAAACACGCGCTGAACGCTAACGTGCTCGTTCCTAACTGGATCCCGTTTTGATTGTTTCCGCAAACCTGAACCCCATTCGCGCCTGGCGCGAATGGGGTTTCTTTATACGTATTGGTTGCACATCTAAAACAGGTTATACTTATCGCTATGATTATACTTTTCATTCTGGGGCTCCTGCTCGGCGGCGTGGCGGTTATCTTCGCTCTAGAGAATATGGCGGTCATAACCGTTACGTTCTTCCACTCACAGATTACCGGCTCACTAGCGCTCATATTAATACTCGCTATCTGCTCAGGAGTGCTGGTAACGCTGCTTTTGCTCCTACCCGAGAGCATTGGCAATTATTTTAAATATAAAAAACTCACAACGGAGGTTGAAAAGCTTCAGGAAGAGCTGCGCAAACAGAAGACGCTTACTGCCTTTGCGAAAACTACTCCGCCAACTCCAGAAGCAATCGAACATATTGAGAAGGGATCTGTGCAGACGCCTCTCTAATAATTAATTACAAACGGACGCAGAGGTTCATATTTCTTTCATTGCTCGACGCGTATTATTGCCCACAGACGCGCGAGTTCCTTCGGGAGGGTGCGTCCAAGGCGGGGGAGTGGTGCTATTACTCAACGTATGGATTAGTACATTGCACACACAGAAGGATACCGAGCCAGGCTTCCTTCAGGAGCCAAAGGCGTAAGTCGGGGAGGTCGCGGCGCAAAGCGCCGCGACCTCCCCGGTCTTATATATATGCGCTTCATACGCTCTCGCTATAGCTGGGTAAGAAGCTCCCCTCACCGGCGTCATCACTATCGGAGCCCAAGCGCCACAGTTCGCGCCAGGCTCACACCCTTCCGGCAGGGAATCACTCTATGCGCGCCACCTCACTACAAATGGGCATTGCGGGTATGATGGGGCGAGCCTCAGCCGAGGCTTTCCGTATGCCCTCACCGCAAGAAAGGACGTTTCTCGAAGCTTTCGACACACACGCCGATGCGCTCTTTCGACACGCCTATTTCCGCCTATCTAATCGAGAGCGCGCAGCCGATCTTACTCAGGAAACGTTCCTCAAGGCGTGGGAATATATTCGAGAAAAGAACGAGGTGCAGCATTGGAAAGGGTTCTTGTATCGCATATTGAACAATCTCATTGTCGACGAATATCGAAAGAAGAAAGAAGAGTCACTCGACGCGATTATGGAAGATGACCCGATTCACGCGAACAACTTGGTCTCTCACGGCAGCCGCGAGGAGAAAGAAGAGCGACTCGACGAGGAGTTTATGATTGAGAAACTCCGGTTGCTTATCCCCAAGCTTCCAGAACAGCATCGCACCGTGCTCTCACTGCGATTCGTCGATGGATTCTCCCTAAAAGAAATCTCATCGCTCCTGCATCTATCCGAGAACGTCGTGTCAGTGCGTATTCATCGTGCGGTCGCGCGCTTACGAGCGCTGTCAGGATTTACCAATATATGAAAAACAATTTCGAAAAATTAATAAAGAAAGCAGCCTTGCAAGAGGGCTTGTCCGCCGCCGAGCGCGAGAAGATGCGCTATGTACTAACCGAGTACATCGCGTTCAAGCCGATTACTGCTACTGCGGAACCTGTGTCCCGTTACCAGCGACTCTTACACGCGATGCCGCTCTATCTCCGCCGCCCACTCAGCGTCTCGCTCGCGGGAGTGATAGTGGTCATTCTCGCGTCCGGTGGTATCGCGTACGCCGCTGAAGGCACGCTCCCCGGTGACATTTTGTATCCCATCAAGGTCAGTGTCGTTGAACCAATCCAAACAGCTCTTGCCTTCTCTCCTACGGCCCAAGCGCAGGTGCATATAGCCCTTGCCGAGCGCCGCGTCGACGAAGCAAGCGCTCTCGCCAACGAAGGGAAGCTAAGTTCGACGACTGAAGTCGCTCTGGCGGCGAATTTCTCTGCGAACTCGACCGCCGCAACGCAAGCTATCCAAGCCCAAGCGGCAGCCGATCCGCTCGGCGCGGCTGTATCAGCCACCACTTTTTCTGCCGAGCTTGGAGGGTATGAGACTGTGCTTTCGCAAATCGATTCGCGCCGCCACAGCAATACCAAACTGCTTCAGGACTCTATCCATACCCAAATCGCTTCCTCAAATCAAGTAACCGCTTCCGACGAATCGCTGGCGACCGCCACCAGCAGCGCTCGCACCGCGTTCTCGGCGACGCCCGGGTATCTGGCCAGTCTGCAACAGAGGACTACTGCGGCGCTGCACACCTCCTCTGACCTGCTCAACTCCGCTTCCAGTACGCTGCAAGCATCCGGCTCAGCAGACGCTCGTGGTCAATTCGACAGCGCCGAACAGTCTGCCGCGCAGGGTAGCAGTCTATTCACTCATCACGATAACCAGGGCGCGTTCAATGCCTTCCAGAGTTCTCTGTCTGACACCTCGCGTCTTGACGTCCTCACACGAACCGCAGCGACACTTGATCTCAACACTTTTGCTTCGACCTCCGCTACATCGACCTCATCAGCGACGACAACTCCGCCCACGAAGAGGGGACATCAGCCGTCAAACCATACAGCCACATCATCGCTGCCGCTCGGATTGTAATAGAGCAATCACTTAGACGACTTATAGGTGAATGTATACTTGCGGGATGAAGCGCGTATTTACGTTTCTTGGATGGAGCTTTCTGTTCCTGCTGCTTACCATTTTTGTCGTCAATGTGGGTATCTATATCTCCTCAAAGCCATACATATATAGCGACTTCACCAAAGCTCCGAGTGCGGAGGTCGCGCTGATTCCTGGTGCGGCCGTTCTCGCAGACGGGCAACCCTCTCAGATTTTCCTTGACCGCGTAAACATGGCGATCAATTTATACGAAGCGGGGAAGGTCTCTAAAATTCTCGTCTCCGGCGATAACAGCACTGTGAGCCACAACGAGGTGAATCCCGTCCGCGATTATCTGCTGAGCAAAGGCATTCCAAGCGCGAATATCTTTCTTGACCACGCTGGCTTCGATACCTACAGCAGTATGTACCGCGCCCGGGACATCTTCGGGGTTACTTCCATGCTCATTACGAGCCAATCATTCCACTTGCCGCGCGCCGTCTTTATCGCGCGGGAGCTGGGCATACAGGCGTACGGTGTGCGCTCCGATGTCAGCTCGGTATCGTACTGGAACTATGTCCGCGAAATATTCGCCGATGAGAAGGCAATCTATGATCTCGTCGTTCACACGAAGCCGAAATATCTGGGAGACAAAATCCCGATTACGGGCGACGGGAGCGACTACCCGTAAACGACTAAAGTGTCGAGAGGTGCGGTTTTTCTTTACTTGAAGTTGCGCGGGCTCGTGAACGCTGTTGGAACCGAAATAAAGAAAGCCGCCCCCAGCGACGGACTGAGGGCGGCGTTAGCGGTGGCGAATGACGGAATGGATTAGCGGCCCTCCTATCCCCGATCTTTTCGGTAGAGCCGGAACCCACGTATTTTTAATTTGTACCATTCGTACGACGACTGATGTATACGTATCGTCTCGATGAATACAAACTTGGCGCTCGAGGCGATTAAATGGCCCAATCCAGACCCTGCCAGTCTTCGTCTGGCAGGGTCTGATTCAAAGCTTCTTCAATCTCCGCTTCGCGTTTAAGGCGACTGGTACTCTGTATGATGGGAATCGTCTTCTCTAGGAGGTTCCGTATGCGGATGCGTGCGTAACTCATCGACACTCTCCAATGACCTGGATTCCTGGTTACAGTATATCTGATTTTAAGGGCGCGCCCTCGTGGACTCTGTTGGAACCAGAGCTAAAAGAAAAGAGATGGCCGCTGAAGGCGGCCATACCTAACGCTCAAAGCCTGAAAGGCAGGCTTATTGATTTGTTGATGCTCAAGGTTTCTAAGACCTGCCGAGCGAAGCGCCCCGTCAAACCGGCTTGCGCGAGTAGCTTTGGCACGGCTCCACATATGAGGTCAGACAAAAGGCGGGTATCGATTTCTTGCCAACTGTTGCTTACCTGTGGCTCTAAAAACTCAACGTCATGGATTTCTAACACCTGGCGGATGAAAGATTCTTGGTCTTCATACACTCGTAGCTTGCAGTAGGTGAAAGCGAAGCCGAAATAAATCTCCTTGGTCGGGAACTCAGTTTGCATCGGTATTCTCCTAACAATTTCTTTAGAGAGGCTACACCCTATGAAGAAGATTATCAAACCCCTGAAACTCTTGTGCGCGCCCTTGTGGACTCTGTTGGAACTGGAATTAGAAAAGCCCAGTCATCCAACTGGGCTTCGTTAGGGTGGCGAGGGGGTGGTGTCTGAGAAGGTACAGAATTTCTCCATATGTAATGTGCCGGGCGGGTACCAATCGTAAATGACTGCGGGTTCGGATCCCTCATTGCAGACTTGGTGCTTAACGCCGGCAGGCTGCCTAAACACGTTTCCAGGGCGAAGGTTGCGTCGTCTGGATTCAGTTAGTTCATATGGCCTGCCTCGTCTGACCCAGCCGATGACGGGCAGGTCGTGATCATGTATCGGTGTGCAACAGTCCTCAGGTATGGTGATCTCTACGATTTGTCCAACCCATTTCGATTCAAAAATAACACGTCGACTGTATCTGATTTCCACATCTAGTGCTCCTCTGCGTTCTAGGGTATTTATACCATGCCATTATTCGTTGAGAAATTAGCGCGAACTCGTGGACGCTGTTGGAACCAAAATTATCCAAGACTCTATTGCATCTCGTTTTTTATGCCTTCAATAAATTCAGACTCAAGCAATTGATCCCAAGGCAAAAAGAGGGGTGACGGGAGCGAATTAAAATCGAACCATCCTTGTGCAACAGATTTGTCAGGTTCCTTAATGCTGTTCTCTCCACTTTCATAATCAGAGAGCATCCAAATCGTAACGTAGTGCTTTCCTTCAGATTTAAAATAATCATTTGTGACAGCGCCAAATCTGACACGTTTTATTGTTACGCCGGTTTCCTCCATGACTTCTCTTACCGCTGTATCTACAAAAGACTCTCCAAACTCAAGATGACCTCCTGGTACTGACCAAGTACCCTCGCCATGTGAACCCTTTCTTTGTTGCATTAGAAATTTCCCCTCCTTAAGGATGAACACCCCAATCCCGACCCGTACCACTTTTTCCATATGCTGAGTATATACCGAAGCGCGCCCTCGTGGACGCTGTTGGAACCAGAGTGCGCTGAAGCGGAAGCATTATGATTAGCTATAACAGACCTGTACCAGAACCAAAACCGAAGGGAGGAGACGGCGGTGAAGGTGGCGACGGTATATTAAAGTAAATATCATCACTCTTCTTTTCTTCGGAACCACTGCTGTCATCGCCATCGGATTTTTTAATCTCATTTTTCTCAGTTTTTGGACTGGGGAACAGAACGGACGCAACGATATCGGTATCGAGAGTATCTCCGTTGCGGGTCGCGTAAGAACCGTTTTCTTGCCGGCTATAGGTTTTCCCGTTATTTATTATTTTCTTCTGAGGGTGTTTCTTTATGCGTTCAAGCAGAGACGCTTCCTCCATTTCCCGTCGAAGTCGGTCTGTCTTAGATTCCGCTTTTGGTCTTTCGATTTTTTCAAATCCCATACGTACAGCATACTACAACGACACCATTTTGTAAGACATAAGATTTATGCGCGAGAGACGGGACTCGAACCCGCAACCTCTGCCGTGACAGGGCAGCGCTCTAACCAGTTGAGCTACTCCCGCAATTGCTTACTTCTTACTGTAAGCGTCTTCGCATCCTACCAAAATCTCTTCATTTTTGTTAGTCTCTTTATATTGCTGGCGTAGCTCAGGTAGTTAGAGCATGGCATTCATAAAGCCAAGGTCGAAGGTGCAAGTCCTTCCGCCAGCACCTTAAGTTCGTCCGTATTTGTCCTCAATCCTTGTAATATCGTTCTCCTCGAAGTCGCCAAAGGCGATTTCGAGGAAGCTGATGCCGTTTGGGCCACCAGTCACGCGGTGAGCGGTGTGGCGAAGAGAGAAGAAGGTATCGCCGGTCTTTGCATCAGTATCTTTGTCGCCGACGTGGACGATGCCGGAGCCGCTGATCACATACCAGAATTCATCGCGATGCTCGTGCGTCTGCAGGCTGAAGGCCTCACCAGCCTTCACCGTTATTAGCTTTACCGTTGTCTTCTCGTTCAGCGTGAAGCGCTCGAAATCTCCCCAGGGCCGCACTTCTTTTTCATAGTTGGGAAGACCTTCCATCGGGTAAGTATACAATTTTTATTGAAAGAAGAGGGGTTATCCGCTACTATGCGAGATACGCTTCGCCGAGATAGCTCAGTTGGTAGAGCAGCGCCATGGTAAGGCGCAGGTCGTCGGTTCAATCCCGACTCTCGGCTCCAAAAGGAGAAATGCCCAGAAATGTGAGGGCAAAAGGGGAGTATTGACAAATTCATATAAATAGGTAATAATGCTCACCAGGTCTAACAAGTTCTAAATAAGGAGTCTACTCGTGAATAAATCACATATCGCTTCGGCGATAGTCTCTGCGATTCTGTCATTCTTCACCATATCAACTGCCTACGCCTGGCCGAACGATAATCCTCCACCGCCTACGGTCAGTGCGGGGGCAGGAGCCGACTCGCAATCATCAGCCGCCGCGAAGGCTGCGTCTGATGCGGCCGCCAAAGCAGCCGCGAACGCGCAGCAGCACCAGCAAACCAACGTCGGCGTGAACGCAGCTGGTGGTACCGGCACAGCAGAAACAGGCCCAGTCTCAAGCGCGACTGGCCCGGTCTCGACGAGCAACACCACGACCAATAGTGACAGCATCCTCCAGTTCAACCCGGTGCAAGTTGCGTCATTGCCTCCGAGCATTCCGCTCGGCAATATCCGTCTGGATGCGATAAGCAAATGCGGCCCACAGGCCATCGTCGAACCCTTCAAGCGCAGTACGCGCGTGTCGGAGTTCCTCGGGTTGTGGGCTGCAAAGCAGCCGATGGGTACGATGCACGGAATCCTTAAGGGATTCAAGACTGGTAAAGAGTCTTTTACCATCGTGAAGGCCGAGATAGGGGAGCCCTTCAAGAGGATCATCTACAAAGTCATGGGGAGTGAACTCTATTCGGTGGTGGAGGTAGTGAGTCAGAGTGGTGGCGCTTCTAGTGCTGCTGACTATGCTTCACAGAGGCTCGGTGCCGGTGCGGGAGCCAGTATCACCTCTGGTACGGCCTTCGGTGTCGTTAGTGTAGTGGCAATGCCCTGCGAGTACGAGAGCGAAGATAATAATCCTAAGGTTGCCGAGACGCCTCCTGTAGTTCAAGCCCCGGACAAACGGGACGAAGAGATGCGACTACTTATCCAGCAGCATGAGGAAGATCAGGAGAGGATGAGGCGGATGGATTGTGCTTTACATCCCAACACTGCTACTGACTGTCCGACCAAGACGCCCGGCGGCAAGGACCCAGGCCAGCAATAAATGGCCAGATCTTTCCGTTCGTTGTTCACCCAGATTCGACCTCGTCTATGACGAGGTCGTCTTTTTTATAAGAGTTTTTCGTGTTAGAAATGGATGACGCCGGGGTAGCTCAGTTGGTAGAGCGAGGGTATCGTAAACCCTAGGTCGTCGGTTCAATCCCGACCCCCGGCTCAGAGATAGTTGGTATACTCGTCTGATGGACGAAAAACGCGAGAAACGTCTGGCAGAACTCGAAGCGCTGATGGCGTCGAGTGACTTCTGGCTTGATAAAGACCAGGCGCAGGTACTGGTCAAAGAGTATCAATCGCTCAAAGAGGGCGGCTCTGGCGACCCGCACGACGCCGGGAATGCTACACTCGCGATTCTTGCGGGCGCGGGCGGAGACGATGCTGAAGACTTCGCGCGGATGCTCCGCCGGATGTATGAGGGTTACGCAAGCAGTAAAGGTTGGGGTGTGCGCGAACTGCACGCAAATGAGAACGACCAAGGCGGCTACCGTAACCTGATGCTCGAGATAGTCGGTACGGGCGCGTATGGGCGCCTCAAGCACGAAGCGGGAGTGCATCGGCTCGTGCGCCAATCGCCCTTCAACGCGAATGCAAAGCGCCAAACATCATTCGCGCTCGTCGAAGTCTTACCGACTCTCGTTGCCACCGACAAGGTTGTGTTCAATCCGGATGATCTCGAGATGCAATTCGCGCGAAGCGGCGGGGCAGGCGGGCAGAACGTAAACAAGAGGGAGACAGCGGTGCGTATCCTCCACAAGCCGACGAATCTTTCCGTACACGTCTCGAGCGAGAGGAGTCAGTTGGCAAATCGCGAGAAGGGTCTCGAACTTTTGAAGGCTAAAATATTTGCCAAGCAAGAAGCCGAGCGAGAGGCTGAGTCGAAGGGTCGCTCTATCGCGGCGACCACTGCGAACGAGTGGGGCAGCCAGATACGCTCTTATGTTCTCCACCCGTATAAGATGGTAAAAGACCACCGGACTGGTCACGAATCGAGCAATCCCGAAAAGGTTCTCGAAGGAGACCTGGACGGCTTTATAGACGCGACGGCGGCGAGTGGGGTACAATAAGTCGTCATGATCTATTTCGATAAGGTGACGAAGAAGTACGGAGACACCGCAGCTCTGGAAGACGTCACCCTCTCTGTCGCGCCAAAAGAATTTATTTCTATCGTCGGCCACTCGGGCGCAGGCAAGACAACTCTATTAAAACTGCTTTTGGCAGAAGAGCGCCCGAGCGACGGCGCCGTTTTTTTTGAATCGGTAGACATTAATAATTTACCGAGCGCGGCGCTGCACTTCTACCGCCGCCGCATCGGGATGGTCTTCCAAGACTTCCGCCTCATACCCAACAAGACCGCCTACGAGAATATCGCCTTCGCGATGGAGGCCGTTGGCCGTACCGACGAAGAGATTAAGAGCGACGTGCCGTATATCCTCGAACTCGTGAATCTCGCGGATAAGGCGCACAATTTCCCGAGCCAGCTCTCCGGCGGAGAGAAGCAGCGCATCGCCATCGGGAGAGCTATCGTGAACCAGCCGGACATCATCGTAGCCGACGAGCCGACCGGCAACCTCGACCCGATTAACGCCTATGAGGTGGTCGAGATTTTGAAGAAGATTAACGAGCTCGGGACGACGGTCGTCATCACGACCCACAATAAGGGTGTCGTCGACGCTATCGGCAAGCGCGTCATTACCATCGATAAGGGCAAGGTGGTCCGGGACGACACGGACGGGAAGTACGTACTATAATGAACCTATGAAATGGATGTCGATAAAGCGAGTGCTGGTGACTGGGTGGAAGAATTTCGCCCGCGGAGGCGCAGTCTCGGCGGCGACCGTGCTGATTATGACGGTGACGCTCGCGATTATCGGCTCGCTCATCTTCCTCTCGGCGCTCCTCACCTTCACGCTTAACACGATTAAGGACAAGGTTGACGTCTCGGTCTATTTCGTCACCACCGCGACTGAGCCTCAGATATTAGCGGTGAAAGAACAGCTTGAAAATTTGCCGCAGGTCGCGACCGTGACCTACACCTCCGCTGACGACGCGCTCGCCGCGTTCCGCGATAGGCACGCGAACGACCAGCTTACCCTCCAAGCGCTCGATGAGCTCGGTGGGAACCCGCTTGACGCCTCACTTGAGATTCAGGCGACTGACCCTTCCGAGTATGAGAGCATCGTGAGCTTCCTCGAAGCGTCTCCGGCGCTCTCAGTCGGCGGCACCTCTATCGTCGACCGCATCAACTACGACCAGAACAAAGAAGTCATTGACCGGCTCGCGCTTGCAATACAGGCGACGCGCGAAATCGGCTGCGCCGTTGTTATCCTTTTTGCTATTGCTTCAATTCTTATCGCCTTCGCCACTATCCGGCTTGCCATTTATACCGCTCGAGACGAAATCGGCGTGATGCGGCTCGTGGGCGCCTCCAATGCATACATCCGAGGGCCGTTCATCATCACCGGAATCATCACCGGCGTGCTTGCGGCCGCGCTGGTCCTGCTTATTTTGTGGCCGGCCACGTGGTACGTGGGGGAGAAGACCGCGGCCTGGTTCGGCGGATTCGATTTGGCGAGTTACTACAGCAGCCACTTCCTCCTCATCTTCCTTATATTGATGGTTTCGGGCATCGTGCTCGGAGCTATCGCCTCGATGTTCGCCATCCGCAGATATTTGACGGTCTAGGATATGGCGAAAGAAGGTCACAAATACATATTCGTTCTCGGCGGGGTAATGAGCGGCGTCGGCAAAGGGGTCGTGACGAGCTCCGTCGGCCTCCTGCTTCAGCAGAAAGGGTATCCTGTGAACCTAGTAAAGATTGACCCATACCTCAACGTCGATGCGGGCACGATGAACCCAACGGAGCACGGCGAGGTCTTCGTGCTTAGGAGCGGGCTCGAAACCGACCAAGATATGGGCAACTATGAACGTTTCCTGAACCGTGACCTGACGAACGAAGATTATATGACGAGCGGGATGGTGTATCAGTCGGTCATCGAACGGGAGCGCGCGCTTGAGTACGGCGGCAAGTGCGTTGAGGCGATTCCGCACGTGCGCGACGAGATTCTCCGTCGCATTGAATCAGCGGCTTCCTATAACGGAAGCCGCGTTTCGGTTATCGAGATTGGCGGAACTATCGGAGACTTTCAGAACGCGCTTTTCATCGAGGCAGCACGTGTGATGAAGATGAAATACCCCGACGACGTGCTCTTCGTGATGGTCTCCTACTTGCCGACGCCGGGCACCTTGGGCGAGATGAAGACGAAGCCAACACAGACAGCCGTACGCGACCTTAACTCCTACGGCGTCCAGCCGGACTTCCTTATCGCTCGATCGAAAGAGCCGGTCGACGAGAAGCGTAAGCAGAAGTTGGCCATTTCCTGCAACGTGCCCAAGGACCACATCATCTCGGCTCCCGATATCAGCTCCATCTACGAAGCCCCGCTCAACTTTGAGAAGGACAAGCTTGGTGACGCGCTTTTGCTCGCGCTTCACTTACCCGAGAAGCGCCGCGCGTCACTCGCCGCATGGAAGAAGTTCGCGACTGCGGCAGCCGATAAGAAAGCGCCAGAAGTCTCTATTGCCATCGTCGGCAAATATTTTGATACGGGTGACTTCGTTCTCTCTGATGCGTACCTCTCAGTTATTGAGGCGATTAAGTTCTCTGCGGCAAAGCTCGAGCGACACCTGAAAATTACGTGGGTAAACTCTAAACTCCTCGAGAAGGGTGGGGCGAAAGCCGCTTCTGTCTTGAAGGGATATAGCGGCATCATCGTTCCGGGCGGCTTCGGCGAGAGCGGCATTGAAGGGAAGATTAAAGCGATACAATTCGCGCGCGAAAATAACATCCCATATTTTGGGCTTTGCTATGGGATGCAATTGATGGTCGTCGAGTATGCGCGCCACGTGCTGGGGCTTAAAGACGCGAACACTGCCGAGATTAAGAAAAACGCGAAGGACCTCGTCGTCGATGTGATGCTCGAGCAGAAGAAACATTTGGCCGACAATAAATACGGCGGCACGATGCGTCTCGGCGTCTATCCAGCCTATCTCAAAAAGGGTACACTCGCCCGCGCTGCCTACAAGAAAGAGCTCGTCGAAGAGCGCCACCGCCACCGGTACGAGATTAACCCGGCCTATGTGAAGCCGCTTGAGAAGGCCGGCCTCGTCTTCTCCGGCACGTCGCCCGACGGCGTCTTGATGGAAATCGCGGAGCTTCCACGCAGCGTGCACCCGTTTATGCTCGGCACACAATTCCACCCGGAACTGCAGGCCCGCCCGCTTTCACCGCATCCGCTCTTCACCGAATTCCTCCGCGCTGCCATTTCTCGCAAGAGGAAGAAATAAGAAAGTTATGAGAGTCCGCGAATACTCTCGGTCAGGAGGTCGAGTTCTCTAAAGAATTGCGGGCTGCGATTGTCACGCGGCCGCGGCAGATTGACCGTCAGCGTTTTCTCGACGCGCCCAGGGTGCGCGCCCATAATAATTATTTGGTCGGAGAGTTCTATCGCATCAGGAATCAGGTGATTAATCATCAAAATGGTTATGCCATAGTCGCGCCAAATCCTCAGAAGATCAGTCTTCAGAGCTTCTGAGGTGATGGTATCGAGGTTCGAGAACGGTTCGTCCATAATAAGTAGATCAGGAGAGATGGCGAGCGCACGAGCGAGACCGACTCTCTGGCGCTGGCCGCCGGAGAGCGCGCTCGGAGAATGCTTCTCCAAGTGCAAGAGGCCGACCTCTTTTAATTTCTCCCGCGCGATGCGCTCGCGCTCGGCACGCGGCACACCCTCCATCCGTAAGCCGAACGCGACGTTGTCGAGCGCGGAGAGCCACGGGAAGAGGGCGTAGTTCTGGAACACCATCGCTGGTTTGGAGAAGTTACGCACAATGTCGCCGCTCCCGTGCTGCATCGTGCCGAGGATGACGCGCATCAGCGTCGACTTGCCGGCGCCAGAAGGCCCGATGATGGAGACGAACGACCCTTTGGCGATAGAAAAGGAAAGGTCCTTCAGCACCGAAACCTCTCGTTGCTTCTCGTCTGCGAAGCGCGCGCTTACGCGCGAGAGGACCAGTAGGACATTTGAAGTATCATCAGTCATAAGTTATTCGGCGTACCGCCGACTGCTTTCTTCCAAGAGCGGCGCCCATATCAGGCGATTGATGATGAACACGATGATGAGAATCACGAGCATCCCGGCGATTGCTGCCTGATTCACCCCCGTGGCACTTGCGTCCTTAATGTAGGCGCCGAAGCCGGTAGAGATATTCGTGATAATCTCCGCGCCGATGACCGATTCCCAACCGATGGCGATGCCCACGATGGAGCCGGTCAATATCGCGGGGACCGAGAGCGGCGCGAGATAGAAGGGAACTCGGCGGAACCCTTTTGCGCCGAAGATGGTCGCCGCGTCGTTGAGGTCGGTATGGGCGCTTTTAATTGCGGCCAAGACGGCGAAGAGAATGGGCCAGATGATAGAGCTCACCGCAAACAAAATAATCATCTGATCGGTGTACCCGAGGAAATAAATAAAAAAAGGTATGAGCGCGAAGGACGGCACATTCTGCAAGATGTCGAAGACAGGGAAGAGTCCGTCGGCAAACGGACTCCAGCCGACCAAGAGCGCGATACCTACCCCGAGCATAAGCGCGATAAGATACGCAAAGATAAGCCGGTAGAGTGTGTAGAGGACCGCGCTCGTGAGTGTGAACCAGCTGACGCCCGCAAAGTATCCGGAGCCAAAGAGTATCGCGGTAGCGATGATGAGGCCGGACATAATAATCCAGGCCCGCCGATGACGCAGGCGGTGCGTACGGTTCCAGGCGCTCGTTTGTGAATGTCCAACACTCCGAATCATTTGGTTCTAGTGTAGCATCTGGCTTCTCCGGAAGAAGAAATGGTGCACTTCTGCGTACTACGCTATAGTAAAGGCAGGCGTGCTTTTATAAACCTTATCCTTATGTATGTCATCAACCGCTAAGATTATTTGGGTAATTATAGTCGTTATCGTCCTTGGAGGTGCGTATTATTGGTATACGCAGTCACAAGCGACCCCTGCGCCAACAACAACGGAGCCTGCTGCAATGACAACGACCCCGGCCGCTACAACCGGCTCCCCTTCGGGCACTGACACGTCCGACGCAGCACTCGTCCAAGACTCTGCCGCAATCGATGGCCAGATGTCAGGCCTCAATTCTGACAATGCCGCGATGAACTCTTCAGACCAGCCCGTTGCGCAATCCTACTAGTCGTTCTTGTAATTCATTAACTATGAAAAAAATTATCTCACTCTTCTTCTCCCTCGCGCTTGTTTCCGCTCCCGCGGCCGCATTCGCTCAAAACGTAACGGCGAGCGCTACCGTGACCACTGGGACGGGCGGCGCCACACTGACCACGGTACAAATCGCGGCAGCGACGAAGGCCAAGAGCCGCGCCGACCAAGAGATACAGCGCCGTATCACCAATCTGAACGCGCTCTCAACTCGCGTTAGCGCTATGGTCAACCTCTCGGCAGACGAGAAGACCAGCCTCCAAACCAGTCTCTCCACCGAAGTCTCGACTCTCACGGCGCTCCAGGCGAAGATTGACGCTGATACCGATGTGCCGACATTGAAGACCGATGTCCAGTCGATCACCAAAGACTATCGCGTCTATATGCTCATCCTTCCGCAGGCACGCATCGCGGCCTCGGCGGATCGCATTGAGACCATCGTCGCCGATATGCAGACGCTTGGTACCAAGCTGAACACGCGCATCAGTGCGAGCACGAGTACTGATGTGACCGCGCTCCAGGCCGCTTACACTGATATGCAGGCCAAGATTGCTGATGCCACAACGCAGACGAACGCTGCCGTGAGCGCCACAGCAAGTCTCACGCCGGACAATGGGGACGCGACCGTCGCTGCCTCGAACACTGCATCGCTGAAGGCCGGCCGCGCCGATATTACGACTGCGACCAGCGACCTGAAGGCCGCTCGCGCAGACATCGCGACCATCCTCAAGGGGCTGAAAGTCTCGGCGAGTGCTTCGGCTGCTGTCACGCCAGAATAATTTCAGTTTTAAATAAAATCGCCCCGCTTATAGCGGGGCGATTTTATTTCTATCGGTTATTGACCGGACGTATTGTTGGAACCCGGAAGATTCACATTTACCGTGCCGCCCGTTTGCTCTGGCTGCGCTGGCGCAGCTGCGCCGCGATGATGGTAATACCAGAAGAGTCCGGCAATGACGACGAGAATCAGGATTACTACCGCAACAGCCCAGCCGCCCGAGTCAGTCTGGACAACGGTGGTCGGCTCGGAAGGCGGTAAAGTCGGATTATTTATGATGGTAGCCATAGGGTTTATTTAAGAGGATTTTCTCCGCGGATAACTCTGACGAGGACGAGAATGATAGCTATCACGAGCAATATATGGATGAACCCCCCGAGGGTGTATGAAGTCACGATGCCCAAGAGCCAGAGTACAACCAATATAACAGCTATGGTATAGAGCATATGCTTTGTTTGATGAATGATAACGTCTGCCCCGGACTATCCTACCATACGGCCGTGATACGATTTGCTAGCCTTTTGAAATGTGCCTCAGAGGCGGTAGAGTAGCGACAGATTTTTGAATGGAGAGTGAAATGAACGGTTGGTATTATATTGGTTCCGGAGAAGCTGAACGAGGCATCAAGGTCGCAATTCTTGATGCCTCGAGTGACCAAGAGCTCGACAGAGTAATCGTGGTCGAGAATCCAAGAGAAGCCGATTATCCTCAGGCGGTCGCAGGACTGATGACTGTGCTTGTACGAGACTTGAAGGATCCAACAAAAGAAAAGAGATTCTTCACGGAAGGTCTCGGCCTATGGTTTCAATTTTTCCCCGATCCGATGACTGAAGATCTTTGCCGCGTCACCAAAGGGCCCGAGCGTCGCTTCGGCTTTGTTGGCTAATATAGTTCAGTCACAAACTCCCCGTCAATGAGACGGGGAGTTTTTTATCTGAACGCAAATGCCATCAACACGATAGTCAATGCGTTAAGAATTACCAGAGCCACGACCAGCGTGGTTTTTGACCCCACCGCACTGGGATGTATCAAGATATAAATCGTGTAGATGATTGCAACAATCGCCGCACCAAGAAAATTTCCTTTTATCATATTTATAATTAGGTTAATTAAGTAAATTGACCTCACTATAATTATAGCAAGTTTGCCTATAAGATGGTTTAAATTTGCTGCCAGAGTTGGATGCGTTCAGAACAATAAATTGGAAGGGATTGGTTATTGAATTTCAGCATAGGTGTCTTTTGATAGGGAGGTGATGTGCAAGGCGTTCAGAAAGCTCACCCGATGTTGGGTTCTCTGGAGGTCTCGGAATCGGAGTATACTTTCCTTCATGGCGACATCCACCTCATTTACGTATAAAGATTCATTTGTAAGAAAATACTTCTACTCGTTAGCTACGGGCTTAGGACTCATGGTAGTGGGTTTTATCGCCGACCACTTCGCTACGCTATATGCCCTCAGCTATGCCACACGTGCCACATCAGTCTATGTGGGGGATCTGCTACTCGATAACCTGCCGATAATAAATCTCAATCCCATAATTGTTGAAGGTGCGTTGTGGGCTATGGTCTTGTCGATCCTGCTGGTTCTTTGGAACCCACGCAAGATTCTTTTCACTCTGAAAGTGGTAGCGCTTTTTATAATTATCCGCGCATTCTTCATATCGTTAACCCACATAGGTATTTACCCAGGGCAGATAAATCCTGGTCCCGGATATTTCGATGCTCTCTACTCGTATTTTAACTTAGAAACCGGCTATTTCTTTTCCGGGCATACGGCACTTCCATTCCTCATGGCGCTTGTCTTCTGGGAAAATCGCATGTGGCGGTATGCGTATCTAATGCTCTCTGTTGTTTTTGGTATCTCGGTTCTTTTGGCCCATGTCCATTACTCCATCGACGTATTTGCAGCGCCTTTCATGGCATATGGCATTTTTGAAATCACGCGTAAACTTTTCCCACGAGATTATAAACTTCTGCGCCCAGAATGATGAATATCAGAATTCGCTAGGTGACGGACTCTTTCTCTGCATCTCGTGCTTACGGTCTTCCGCATGCCACCCGATCATATTTGAAATGATTTGAAGAAGGGAGCCTGCGCCCGATACTGCTAGTAAAAGTATAACCATCCATCCCCACGGGAAAATAAAGTAGCAGAAGACTACTGCGAGTGCGCTCCAAACGCTGATGCACCATGGACACTGCAACAGGTCATATATCGTATGCCGGATGCCTCCTTCGAAAGGCTTTAACTCAATCGCCGCGACGCCCTCTTTCTCGATATGCCGCTTCTCCATAAACAGTTCACGAAACCAGCGGGCGATCTTGTCGTAGACTATCAAGCGAGTTATACGCAGCGTTGCAAATACCATCAACACAAGATCTAGCCACGGTAGCGAGGACGGAAATTCTCCTCGCACACGCCAGATGATGCAGAGTGCCACGATTAATACAACAATGAAGAAGATGGAAGATAGGAAATTCCACAGATTCTGATCTTCTCGTCGGCGATAGGTCGATATGGACATGTTCTCATTAACAATCTCACAGGTTTAGAGATGCAGCAAATGGGGCGGTCAGATCGAGAAAGGTTTCTCGTTAGTAACCGTAGTAACATTCAAGCAGTTAAAGATAGTAAACCTTATGAAAACAACATTACCGCTCGCCGTCCTTTTCGCATTAGTCATGGGTAGCGGTTTATGGTTTGCGCCGCTGCTGAATTTCGGCATTTCCCTGCACATTCTTCTGGGGTTCCATATAGCCGCAATCTGCCTGACAGGCGCACTCGTGCTTTATGCCGATGAACAGGGCTTGGCTTGGATGCTGGGCAAAAAGGATCGCTTGAATCAAAATGTTGTCCATTTCATGCACTATGCAGTTGCCGTCGGACTCGCGGCAATCATTGTTACCGGCGCGTTCCTTTTACTCCCTAGAGCAGCCCTCTATCTCGGCAACCCAGACTTCATCGTCAAAATGATTGCTGTCGCGGTTCTAATCATCAACACCTACTTCATAGATCGTTTTTCAGAAGTAGCCACAAGACAAGCATTTCGCGATGTCTCTCATACCGAACGGATGCCACTATTTATCAGCGGAGTCGTTTCGGTCCTTGGTTGGGCCACAGCTCTTATCGGAGGCCTCCTTCTCCACCATTAAAGATCGAGCAGCGATTGTGTCGATCTAATGATAACGAAAATACTTAAAATACCCGTCATATACTGTGGAAGCGTGGTAACTTCGCCGACTTTGAAGAGATCGTGAAAAAAGAAGAGATCTACTAACAAAAAGCCGACGATAAGCAATACATCAATTGTTTTACGCATATATTCGCTACAACGGGGAGAATCGACGCAAGGTTACAAATTCATTAGCAGTAGTCTAAGGCGATATAAAAGTTATTTTGATTTCCACACAAAGACTAGATTTATCATAAGAAGAATTGCTAACGCGAGGGGGATGAGACCTGCGGCTCGCGTTATATCACTAAAGCCGTCATCAATAGCGTTATACAGAACCCAAAGGATAAAAAGTGTATTAGCAACCAGCACAGGATATTTTAGTTTTCGCATACATGTAATAAACCTTCTTTGGCTGTTGAAAGTTTCGAACCCCTACCTACTTACTTTCTTTAGATTTTCCCTAACTCTGAAACGAACAATTTTAGTGACGAGTCCGAGAGGAAGGGGTTTATCGAATGGGAATTGGATGGTGCCTTTCGAGATTTTGTATTTTGAAATTTCTTTTTTAAATGCTGCTGTTCCTGAAGAAGTCGGGAAGAAACTTATATGATCTTTGAAAGCACCGAAGTGAACAAGGTTACCGTTAAGCCTGTATGTTGGGATGCCGTAACTAATAGCCTCCTGTGCTTTCGGGGCAGCTTTTCTTATAGTGGCGCGCATCTTTCGTAATAGTGGCTGAACGCTCTTCGAGTGGTTGGTTATGTACGTATCAATGTCCCTGTACTTTTTCATACCTCAATTTTAACAAACTTTGCAAGCCGGTCGTCCTGGAGGATATTCGAATGACTCTTATTGAAACCAGCCGTAATGCTGGGTGAGTAGGAGAAAGGTAATAGCAAGAACGAAGAAGACCACCAACGCAATACCAATAGTCTTATCCGTACCAAAATGCGGCGCAAGCCAAATAACCGCGAGCATGTAGGGAACCCATGCTACGAGTGTACCCACTAGTACTAATTCCGCGTGTTTGCTCAAAGCATCTCCACCGCTTGTTTGGCCAATAAAGAAATATGCAATGAGCGTAAAGACGGGTATGAGCGTTGCCAGTCCGGAGAGAAGAAATCTTCCACTCTCTTCGAGAAGCACAATTGTCGTCGTTACGACACCCCCTACGACGAAATAGATGATTATGCTCTGCATTTCTTACTTAGTATAACAGCAGTGAAGAGACCCCCTTGGATTCGAACAAAAATTAGAACAGCCTATACCTGACCCGTTTTCTTTCCGCTGAGCCATGGAAACTCGAAAACTGCCTCCGCTCATCCAAATGGCCATCGCCGAATTACTGCTAGTTTGCGTGTGATAAATTCTTGGCTGCCCCATTTGGATGCGTTCAGAACAGTAAATTGGAAGGGATTGCTTATGGAATTTCAGTATTCGGGGCTTTTGGTAGGGAAGTGATGTTCACGATGTTCGGAAGTCCATGGCCGTCTGATACGAAGTGGGAACTGATACTCTAGATAAATGATGCAACTAATCTTGGGTCTATTGCGTAATAACCTGTATACATGAAAAAGTTATTCCTAACGATATTCGTCTTCGCCACCTCGGCAGGGTATGTCTTATATCTATACACGGGCGGTACTCAAGCAAACGCCCAGCCTCTCGTACCATCGACTCCCACAAATACTGTAACCGTCACTCCGGTAGCGACAACGCCAGTGGTGATTACCACACCGATCCCTTCACCAACTCCGACCCCAACACCAAAGTCGAGCCCGACACCAGTTCCGACACCTACACCGGTCGCTGTGCCCCCTAAGCCAATGGGTCAGTACGTCGACGGCTCGTATACGGGTTCTCCGGCTGATGCTTACTATGGCACTGTACAGGTCCAGGCGGTGATACAGGGTGGGAAATTGGTGACGGTTAATTTCTTATCATATCCAAGCGATCGTCGTACTTCGCAGTCGATAAATTCTCAAGCGATACCACTTCTGCAGCAAGAGGCCATCCAAGCACAAAGCGCAAATGTGAACACGATTTCTGGAGCAAGCGACACGAGTGCCGCATTTATACAATCTCTCTCAAGCGCTCTCACACAAGCCAAGAATGGCTAAGATACAGGAGTCTCTAATAGCCCTTACGCCCAATGAAATTTATTGATGACGTACTCAATCGCATCACCATGTACCGGTTGGTGCTGTATTACCTTGTCGGATTACTTCTCGCGGCATTCATATTTAGTTTTTTTGGCGTTCTGCCGTATGACCCGACTGCGTTCGCTTTCTCGGCCATCCTCATTCTCCTTGTCTGCTGGGCGACAAACTGGGTGTTCGCCCGCGTTTTTGAAGCACAGACCAACGTCGAATCGGTATATATTACCGCCCTCATCCTTATTCTTATCATTACACCGACAACGGCCTCGAATGCGGCTGGCGTTGGCTTTCTTATCTTCGCCTCCGTCTGGGCGATGGCATCAAAGTACATCTTCGCGATAAATAAGAAGCACATTTTCAACCCAGCAGCATTCGCGGTCGCACTTACCGCGATTGTGATTAATCAGCCAGCAATCTGGTGGGTCGGCGGGAATGTTGTCCTACTGCCACTAGTGCTCATCGGCGGCCTACTCGTGGTGCGCAAGATACAGCGTTTTGATCTCGTCAGCAGCTTTGCCGTCGTGGCGCTCACCACAACTGTGCTCACTGCCTCTACAACTAACTACGCCACACCGCTTCTGCAAACTCTTCTGCACTCATCATTCTTCTTCCTGGCTTTCGTGATGCTTACCGAACCACTCACGACACCTCCCACGAGGTGGCTACGAATCGTATACGGCGCTATCGTCGGCTTCTTCTTTGCGCCCAACATCCACATTGGCGGATTTTACTTTACTCCTGAACTCGCGCTGCTTATCGGTAACGTGTTTGCGTATCTGGTAAGCCCAGGCGGACGTTACATGCTCACCTTCAATGGAGCTGAGAATCCTGCCACTGATGTGTACGACTTTATATTTTCACCAGATCGACCACTTAGGTTCCGTCCTGGACAATATTTGGAATGGACCCTGTCACACAGATATCCCGACAATAGGGGGAACCGTCGCTATTTCACTATTGCTTCCTCACCAACGGAACAAGAGGTACACCTTGGCGTAAAATTCTACAATCCGTCCAGCACTTTTAAGCGAGCGCTTATGTCGATGAACGTTGGTGACCAGATATCAGCTTCGCATGTGGCAGGCGGCTTCGTTATGCCTAGGGACAAGACGAAGAAGTTGGTCTTCATCGCGGGAGGCATCGGTATTACACCCTTCCGAAGCATGATCCAGTATCTCCTCGACACAAAAGAGAAACGCGATATCACACTTTTCTATGCAAATAAGACTGTTGCTGATATCGCCTACAAAGAGATTTTCGATCGGGCAGAGACCGAATTGGGAATACAGACTATCCATGCACTCAGCGACGAGAAGAATCCACCGCAAGGTATGATGAGTGGGTTCATTACTACCGACGTTATTGCAAAGAACGTCCCGGATTATCGCGAGTGTACGTTTTATATCTCCGGCCCACACAGCATGGTCGACGCCTTCAAAAAAACACTCATCTCGATGGGAGTCTCACGATTCAAAATTAAGAGCGACTTCTTCCCTGGCTTTGCATAAAGTATGTATACCTTCCTACAAAAAAATGCTCTGTTTCTCGTCGGCCTTCTCCTTCTGGGCGCTTTGACTGCAATCCCTGCGGTAGCTGAACACGCACACGACGATGATGCTGTCATCAGCCCGAAAGCGGGGAGCAGCACGTCGGACACTGGCTCAGTACCTCTCTCTCCGGTCGTCCAGGGGGCCGTCTCGACCTCGAGCGAGAAGAAAACTCCCGCTCCTGCATCACCGAGCGTGTCGAACCCAACGTCTGCACCAACTCCGACGGTGATACCGAGAGTTCGCCGACACACAGACGATGATGGAAGTGGCGATGATTAATCTATGAGCACCTACGAAAAAATCGCGACAATCATAATCGGTGTTCTAGTAGTGGCTATGCTCGTCTTCTCTTACCACGAGATTAAAGAGCCAGCACCGCCAGAACTATTTAACGCGAACTCAACATTCGACACGACTATCGGGAAAAGCTTTACAATAGACGGATACTCAACTATCGCGAGCACCACTGCCTCTGGAGGGGTTGAAAATAATTGCCAAGCACTTCAGCCGGTCGTCATCGCGTTACTACATGATATCTCAGAGCGTTTACAGAAAATATCTGATTCCCGTGCCGCTCATAGCCTCGAGGTAAACATGTCGACGCTGCAGTTGTTCTGCCAAAAGAATGTCGAGATAACTCTGACGGACAATATGGGCAATCAACTTGTACTAGAGAAACTCCCTTTCTTGAGAACCTTACCTCCAGAAGATACCAATCCTGCTGATATCGGCACAGAGATACGAATAAATGCGACGGTCATCGCTAAAGGAGTGGCGATACCGGCAACGCCCACAACGTACGGAGATATTCTGATGCTTGATCGATTTCTTAATGCAGCAACCACTACTCCGTTGTAAGAAGAATGAATATATGCAGCGCGAGGAGTTGGGCTGGCTATCTAAGACAGTTACTTGATTACACGGCCACGCATTTGTTCTCCGATATACCGCCCAAGTCTGAGTAGGAGAAAGAGTGTGAGGACAGCTAACCCACCAATGAAAATCCGACTCAGTACATTGTTGACTGTTATGTACCAAGTCCCGAAAAAATAGCCAATTGCGAGCATAAACGCCGTCCAAAAGATTTGACCGATAGTGTTTAGAATTACAAATTCTTCAATCGGTATTTCTGCCATACCAGCAGAAATGAGTACTCCGAGGGAAAGACCGAAGCCTGCGGTCAACTTTGATCCAAGAAGGATCTTCTTTTTGTTAGTGTGAAAGACACGCCGTAGTCGCTCGATATCTTGTTCCTTTACCTGAAAATACATGCCAAATCTTCTCACGAACCGATTCCCGAATATTTGCCCGATATAGTACCAAGCTACATCGCCCGCCAAATCTCCGAAACTAAGCGCGAGATAAGTAGGAATGGCCGAAAATGTGCCGGCTTTGATTAATACTCCGGAGATCATCATTACATAAGGTCCCTCGATAAAGGCCAGAAATATTAACAGGGGATATTTGTATTCGAGGAAGAGTTGAATGAGATAGCTTGCCTGCATATTTAATATCATCGTAGCAGGAAATAATAGTGTTCTGCTTAGCACAATATTCTCTTTACTATATTGGCTAACGAATCATGAGACCAATGCTAGCTTTCAACTCTTCAAGACCTGCGAAACGATTGCCGCCGTACGCAGGTGCATATTTGTTATACTGCGTGTTAGTTTATGGAGACTCCCCGCCAAATTAAAGAGACCAGGCTTTTCTTCCTCGTAGGAGTGTATGTTAAAGGTCTTCTTTCCTTGTTTGAGATTATTGGTGGCAGCTTGATATATTTCGTACCCATTTCGTTTGTCACGAACATCGTTATCTATTACGCACAAGGAGAATTGTTGGAAGAGCCGGGAGACTTCATCGCCACCCATTCTTTGCAGATTGCGCAGTCTTTCACAATCAGTGACCCTGGCTTCATTGCGCTCTATCTCGTCAGTCGAGGAATCATCAAGCTACTGCTCGTGGTCGCTCTTATAAAGAACCAGCTCTGGGCCTATCCAAGCTCGCTGGTGGTGCTCGGACTCTTCGTTCTGTACCAAGTCTATCAGATTGTCATTACACATTCGCTCCTCATCATAGGACTGACTCTCTTTGATCTCGTGGTGATGTATTTCATTTGGCGTGAATATTTAATTGTGCGGCAGCATCTCCTCAGTGATTGTTAAATAAACAGGCTCACAAAAGTTCAAATCCATTGTGAGAGATATCACTATCTGGATTTAGAAGCTAACAGCGTGAACGAGGGCCCCTGGGACGATATTGAAGTCAATTCACTCTTGTACCCATCAATTACCACTATCAGTTATAGGCTGGCCGTCTGGGACGACGTTAGAACCGAAATAAGTAAGCTAGATATAGCTCACCTCGCCGCCATTCTTCTGTAGTGCTTCGAGTACGCTGGCGTAGCATACTTCTTCAAGCACCGGTACTGTCATTGTCGTATGCCAGGTATACCCTGTTTCCTCTTCCCGGGTATGCTCAAAGCCTGCGGCCGGTATTTTGTACAGAGAAACAGGCGTGTTCAAGCGCCCTCGGAGTTGAGAAGGAATGAGTAATCGTATCCGGTCGTCCTTAGTCTCGATATCTATCCCTTCATCGCTAGACCATGGAAACGAGTGGCAGATCGCGAATGCTGGCGAAGGTGAAGCGTATATCGCGGAATAATCTATCGCGCCAGCTGGCGTAAATCGCTTCTTCGGCTCGACGAGCTTGATGTCTTGGATAACTGAGCCGTGATACAGAAATTCCATTCGTTAATACTAGCAAATTAACTTAACGAGAGGCTTTCTTCGGTGCCATTGTTCCAAACTTTGGTGCTACGGGCTTCCCGATAGCAGAGCCAAGGAGTTTATAGAAGCGGTCTCGGTCAGAGATACCCACTATTGAGAGGGAAGGGATGTTCACGATGTTCAGAAGTTTATATAGAGTTGGCTGTTCGGTAAGATGCATGAATCTTCTTGGCCCAATAAATCCAGCACCTTTTATCTGCCGGGTCTACTTTGGAAGTGCCAATAAATGATGCCGCTGAGTATAGCCGCAAAGAAACACCAGACAGATGTGAACGCCTCAAAGTAGAACCATCCCGCAATAGCAAAGGAAATGAGAAGAATAATCCCGAATATGTTGAGTATTCTCCTGCTTGAGACGAAGAATGAGCCACATGTTGCGACAAGATAAAACGCGAGAATACCAAATCCGTAGGGGTGGGGTGTTGCATATGCCACGCAATGGTTCACGATTTGTGCGGTCACCGTCCCGAAAAGGATGAAATATAGGAAAAATACTCCCACACCGAGCCCTACAAAAGAAAGCGCCTTCAATATCCCTTTTCGCCACTGATGTGTCTCTAGTGCGAGAATGGCGAGCGGAGTGAATATCGGCCAAAAGACGAAAGCAAATAGCGCGTAGGCGTAGGTTGTCAGAGTGTGAAGCGGTGGTGTCCCAAATGAGAGCCAAACTATGCCATCCAGAATTTGCTGGATACCAAATAAGAGCGGCATGCTTGCAAGGGGGATTTCTTTCTTTTCTCTTACCTTTGTCAGAGTGATTGCACCGGCTGCACTCAAACTCGCCCCCGCTATGAGGCTCGCTGTTGCAGAGAAACACATTGAGGTTATTATAGCGCTCCCCTACGGGATAAGTACACCTTTTGGAAATTTTGCCGCCCGAGTTGAATGCGTTCAGAACAATAAACTGGAAGCGGCTTTGTATAGAATTTCAGTACGCGTGGCATCGGCAGTCAATATCTTTCTCGGCAGATGATGCTAGTATTCTAGGAATGAACGATGTACTGACCAAACGCGATGAGGCACTCGCATTTCTGTGGGGCCATACAACCGGAACGCTTGCGACCGTCTCAAGCGAGGGAAGGCCACATGCTCGCCTCGTGTATTACACCTGCGATGATTCGTTCAACATATATTTCATCACCCTCGCAAACACGCGCAAAGCACAAGACCTCACAGCCGATCCGCGTGCTGCTTTCGCCGTCGCAGAAGTTGAGACCCCGAAGACTCTCCAGATGGAGGGAACTGTCGCAGATCTCACAGACACAGCGACGATTGATCCAGTTCTCGCGAACCTTGTAGAGGTGCTCATGTCGAATAAAAATTATGGAGCACCCCTCACCCGCTTCGATACGAGCGCACTGAAGTTCTATCGTCTTACACCCGATTGGGTGCGCTGGGGCGATTTTACCCATGGCTATGGTTCGGATGCTGTACTTACGCAGATAGACCCAAAAAAAGAGGAAAAGGGCGTTTAAGAAAGAAGTACGCCGCCGTCCACGACTATTTGTGCACCGGTCATATAGCTAGAAAGATCGGACGCAAGAAAAAGTGCGACTTTGCCTATATCGTCGGGTTCGCCCATACGATGCATAGGGATTTTCGCAAGGAACGGTTCAATAGTCTTTTGCGTCTCTTCGGCCGTACTCCCAACTCCTGTGCCGGGAGTGTTCACTCCACCTGGTGCGATGGCGTTCACCCATATCTTATGGGGCGCGAGCTCGAGAGCCGTGCTCTTTGTAAAACCCCAGACGCCGTGCTTTGAAGCATCATAGGTCGCTAGGCCAGCCATTGAAGGATGAACGGCGTCCACCGAAGTAATATTGATTATCTTCCCGCCGTTCCCCTGACTAATCATCTGGGTTGCTACAGCTTTTGTACAAAGAAATACACCTTTCAGATTTATGGCAATGATTTTATCAAAATTCTTTTCATCCATCTCTGTGATGGAAGCGTTTGGATAGATACCAGCGTCATTCACTAGGATATCTACCGAGCCATAGGCCGCAACCGCAGTCTCTACCGTCTTCTTTACCTGTATGGCGTCGGATACATCGATAGCAACGGCAATTACTTTCCATCCGAACGAGGCAAGTTTTAGAGCCACGGCGTCTGCGACTCCCTTATTCACGTCAGCAATGACAACATTCGCTCCCGCTTCCGCGAGCCGGTAGGCGATAGCATATCCGATACCCATTGCACCGCCGGTAACAATAGCGGTTTTTCCCGAGAGGTCGAGTACTTTCGCCGCCGGAGTAATATTTATATTCACAAAAAGGTTTGTCTTTCAGATTGTCCACTCCTTTCCAGATTATCTTGCGCGTCTCTTTTCCCGATATTGCCGAGAGACATGGCGCGTAAGGTTTTGACGCTGAAGTAGAAAGCAATGAGCATAAGAAGTCCGGAAATCTCACGAGCAATGAAGAGGGGCCATGATTCGGATGTGCGGAATATTATTGCAGTAGATTCCAATAAGAGTACGCTTATTGCCGCAAAAAGTGAGTTGAGCATCATAACTCCTTTAGTACGAGGATTTGTTAGGCCCGCAAGAAGAACGAGAAGTAGTCCGGCCGAAACCTGAGTGAATGTGCCAAATTGTAAAAGGTCGCCCCAAACCGGTATAGCAACGAATGAAAGCAGTGCACTTACAAGGAAGAGTCGCCGCACCCAGTCTCCGTAATAATGCGATATAGTATTTTCCATAACTTACAGTATACAGCACGAGGAAATGCCGATCCTTGAAATCAACTCATAAAAAATCAATGATCGTCCATGAGGAAAATGACGGATTGCCCCATTTGGATGCGTCCAGAACAACTAATTGGAAAGGGATTACTTATAGAATTTCAATATTCGGGGCTTTTGATGGGGAAGTGATGTTCGCGATGTTCAGAAGCTCCTCGTCGTTGGAGCCTCTCGACACCTAGCTAAGCGGACCACCTGAGAATAATCATTACATTGGCGAAACTAGCGCCACCACGCCGCCTTGAGTAGCGGGCCGGATGTCAATTATTTTTTTCTTCCAGCCCTTGAGGAAGGCTGTCTTTGATATGGACAACTCTCCTGCTTTGGCCGCCGGATCGTTGTAGTAGACCAAGTCGCCCTCGATACTATCCAACACGACCAAGTGCGGGATGGTGCTCTTGGGGTCGAACTTGTAATGGACTGAGGCTATGACCGGGCCGTTCTTTAAATATTGCGAAAGCGTCGCGTAGGCGGCTTCCGAGTCGAGCGCTGTGAGATTGTGGTAGGTGCCGTCGAGGCCGTACTGCCTTGAGAGGCCGATGAGGCCGGCATAAATCCAGCCCGCGTTGTAGTTATACGCGCCTGCGGCAACACCCTGTTTGAGAAGTGTATTCGCCGATACGGCGTCGGGCTTATAGAAATCAATAATCATCGCGAGACTCGCAATGCCGCAGCTCACCTTCTGCCACTTGGGCGACTGGATGTCCCGAAACTGAGAGAAAAACGGGACGCTCGTCGAAGTTGAGCTCGTAGCAACGAGCAGTGTCGCGACACTCGTCCCTGGCGCGCTTGGGAGCGCCATTAAGCTCGCGATGAGCAAAGGTACCACCGCGCAAGTATCCCAAAGACGGTAGCTCTTGGCAACCTCTTTAGTCCTTGACCGTAACTGGCGTCCCGAGATCGGCCCATTCGTACAGCTGCTCCGCAGCCGCAGGCGGCAGATTCACGCATCCGTGCGACCATGGCTTGCCGAAGTTGTTGTGCCAATAGGCGCCATGGATAGCGGCACCGTCTTTGGTGAAATAGAGATCCCAGGGTACGCCGGGCAGGTCATAGTACTGATTACTCACACCTGGGACAGGCCCTTGCATATAGCTGTCGGGCATCTTTCGGTAGATTGAGAAGTTCCCAGTCGGCGTCGGCGTGAGCTCAAGACCCACCGATATGGCTTGCTGCATAAAGAGCGTATCTCCGTCGTAGGCGTAGAGCATCTCCTTGGCTCGGTCTATGACGATTCGCTTCGCGTTTATGGGTTTGGCTCTAGTCGTTGTCGAAAGTACTCCCGGGTCATAGAAGAGTCGTGTGAAGTCTCCCGCAACATACCAGCTGCTCTTCACGCGCTCGGGATAATGAATCTCGCCATCGAATCCGATCTGATACCAAGTGTGCCCGTCTATCACGCTCGTGCTCGCTACCTTAAGCACGATATTGTTGCGTAGCTGCATCACAACGGGGTAGCTGGTGCCCGGTCCCGAACGCATATTGACGCAGGTGCCCGCGTAGTTCCAGCTGCAGCTGTCCTCGATTTCAATATAGGGGCTACCTACGGGAGACGTAGTCGTAGCGATGGGAACGGGGGCAGGTTCGTCCCACGACTCGATAGATGCCATCACGGGCATTGGCTGCGGGGGAGCACCGCGTTCAATTTCCCACACTCGAAAGAGTGCAAAGGAGAGGCTAGCTACCAGAAGCGCGATGAGAAGCGCGCGCTGCTGCGTTGAAGAAGAAGAAAACATGACCGAACTTTCCCATTCCCAAGCAAAGCCGTCAAATCACGTTCCCAATCACTTCGCTTTACGAGCTGCCCCATTTGGATGCGTTCAGAACGATAAATTGGAAGCAGTTACTTATAGAATTTCAGTATTCAGGGCTTTTGATAGGGTGGTGATGTTCACGAAGTTCAGAAGTTCATTAGAAGATCCCGGGGATCAGATGCCAGCGAACCTTCGCCTGATATTCCGTATAGCCCGGCAGATCCTTCGCGAGGAACCTTTCTTCATCGAAGAGACGCACGATGAATCCGAGAACAATGAGAACAGACGGAATGAACGCCCATAAGGACCCGAGTGCCAGAGACATCCCGATGAAATATATCGAAGCGCCGGTGTACATGGGGTTCCGTACGATTGCGTAGGGGCCAGTGGAAATAACCTTCTGCTCTTTTGTGACCTCGACGCTTGCGGAGCCGAACGAATTTGCATTGAAAACACGGTATACCATCCACATACTTAGGAGAATTAGAAGATCTCCGACTATGGTGAGCCAAAGCGGTACATTGGACCAGCCAAAGCGGTGGTCAAGCCCTGGAACAACGAACATGGAAAGAACAGGGATCAGCAAGCACCATACGATTAACTTTTGGAATGGACGCTGTTCTACAGTGGGTCCAATCCTGCTCCTGTTCTTGAGAAGGATTGGATCTTTCGTTATGTATATTACTAGAGGAGTGCTCGTCAGAATCCCGACCACTAGATATACCCAAGCCTGCCAATAGCTGATCGTCCCTGCCGAGAGCAACAATGCAAACGCTATGGGGATATAAGACAGGATGAACGATAGCCACAGCTTTGTCTTCGGGTTCATAAGGGAATGGTAGCACCCCTTACGACCCCCTTTGGATTCGAACAAAAATCAGAACATCGCGTGCCCGGCGCTTTTTCTTTTCGTTGAGCCACGAAAGCTCAAAAACCATGTCCGATCATCCAAATGGCCGTCGCCAAAATATCTATATTTTGCGTGTGTGAAATCTTCGGCTGCCCCATTTAGATGCGTTCAGAACAATAAACTGGAAACGGCTATGTATGGAGTTTCAGTACGTGGGGCTTTTAATAGGGAAGTGATGTTCACGATGTTCAGAAGTTCGTCCAACGCTTCTGTATTAGGGAGTATTTGAACCTCTGTAGATATAGATTAGGCTATATACTATAGGCACCATCTCCATGAATAATATACAAAAGATCATAGAACAGCTCGGCTGCACTCCCAAGGAGGCGAAGGTATATTTGGCTACCCTCGGTTTGGGGGAAGCTCATGTCACCGATATCGCCTCAAAGACGAAACTGCCGCGCACGAGCATACAAGTCATCGTCGAAAAGCTGCGTAAGGATGGCCTGATGAATTTCTACGTACGGCGTCGTTACAAATATTGGGTGGCAGAGAATCCCGAACACCTGTTATCCAATCTCAGAAAGCGTGAGGAGGCTATGCGAGCGGCAATGCCCGCCCTTGCGGCCATAAGGAGCGCGCACTGGAACAAATCTCGCAGTAAGAAAGATACAGACGGGAGATCGGGACTTCTCCAGATCTTTGCTGAGGCAGCAGCTCAACCGGTACTTATCGCAAACGAAAATGTCGAAATCGAACATGTGAACGCCGCGTGGGAGGAGCAATTTGGTTTCGTGCTTGAAGAGGTGCGTGGTGAGAATCCTAGAATGCTCCAGAGCGGTAAAACGCCGCCTGAAGTGTATAAGCGTATGTGGGAAGCACTCGGAGCAGGATTGATGTTCCAGTCGGAAGAAATTATTGATAAGCGAAAGGATGGAACCTTCTTCAATCTTCTAACAACCATTTTCCCCGTAGATCGCGAAGGCCATACCTACTATATCCAGATGCTTGATGATATTACGGAACGCAAGCGCGTCGAAGCTCTCGCGAAGAATCTCATAAAAACGCTGAAGGTGTAATTTGACGGCGACATTTCTGTCGTCGCTCAGACAACAAAATAGCCTATAAAAATCGGCTTTCTTGAGGCTGTGTATATCTTTCTTCAAGATTTACTGACTTTTTCTGTGTATGCGCGAGAATCTTCTTAGATTCGTTCATTTAGGGAGCCCGCCTTGCACACAGCCAGGTCCACACAACGGGGATGATATCCACCACTTCGGACCACTTTATTTTCGCGCGGACTGACTCCCCACAATGGACGAATCAAATGGGCAGAGCTTAGTCATAAACCAAGGTCTTCCCAAAAAAATTTATAAAATAACTTACAAACGTATGTGGAAAGAATACACAAATGCTGTCCTCGGGTTGTGCGTAGCGATAGTTGCGTTCCTCACTCTTAGCGGCAGCGCTCTCGCATGGATGCTCTTTATCCTCGGAGCTGCAATCTTAGTTTTGGGGCTTTGGGGCGCAGGCATGTGGGAGGACTACACAAATGCAGTGCTCGGGCTATGTATAGCGGCAGTCGCATTTATTGGTCTTACTGGTGCATCTCTCACGTGGACGCTCGTTGTCTTAGGAGCCGCTGTTCTCTTTATCGGGCTGGGGGGAGCAAGCGCGCTATCGCCTTCAACGGATCTCAAGAAGTCACATGCCTAGCACCTGGATTATCAGCCTAACGAAAAACAACCATGGCTATCGTTAAATGGGAACCGTTAAATGGACTGGACCGCTTCTTTGATGAACGTCCATACATCTCAATGTTCCCGAAGCTCGGATGGGATCTTGCCATTGATCTGTACGAAGAGGACAACAATGTCATTGCAAAGATGAATCTGCCAGGAGTGAAGCCGGAGGAGCTCGACATCATGGTGGAAGAAGATTCACTCAGTGTTTCAGGCTCTAGGGAAGAGGAAAAAGAAACCGACAAGAAAGACTATTATAGCAAGGAGATCCGTCGCGGATCGTTCTCTCGCTCCGTCGCCTTACCCAAAGCGGTCGATTCCTCAAAAACCGTAGCTGAATATACTGATGGCACCCTAAAGGTCACTATGCCGATAGTCGGAGGGAAAGAGGGAAGGTCTGTGTCGGTAAAAGTAGTAAAGAAATAGACGAGGAATAAAGTTTTTAAACATAAAATGTAGTCGGAATAAAAACAGCCTTTAAGTAAGGCTGTTTTTATTCAAGCCCAAGTTCACAAAATTTGGAACTAATATAACAGGACTGTCCGCCTCGTTCGACATAGGAATCCTCGCCAGAACGACGACGACATTTTTGTCGTCGTTTAGAAGTCGAAAATATACAACAAATCCTGGGTTTTCTCGAAGTATGGGTAATTTTAAGAAAAAACATTCGGCAATTTCGTTCATTCTGGGAATAATAAAAGGTATGACAAAGAAGAAAAAGGCATCGATAGAATCAGTGTTGACTATCGCCCACCAAGACTATGAGAGGGTGCTCAGGTCGTATGCACTCTCCAGGGTGCATAATCGCGACACTTCCGAAGACCTGGTGCAGGACACTTTTATAAAAACGTGGACGTACTTAGTGAAAGGAGGGCAGGTTAAGTTGATGAAATCGTTCTTGTATCGCATCCTGAATAATCTTATTGTGGATGAGTACCGGAAACACAAAACAACCTCGTTCGATGCTCTCCACGAGAATGGTTACGACCCAGGAACCGACGAAACTGATAAAATGATTGACACCCTCGACAGTAAAGTCATACCGTCGTTGCTTGAACAGTTGCCGCCCACCTATAAAAAAATCTTGCGAATGCGGTATATGGAGAGTCGCTCTTTGCAAGAGATATCCTTCGCCACGCACCGTTCCACGAATACCGTCTCAGTACAAGTACATCGTGGACTAACTATGCTCAAGGATTTGTATGGACTGTCTGTCTAAGGGAAAATCTATAATTAGTTTTCTAAAGTTTCCAGCTGCGGGGCTTGGACGACGTTAGAACCGTCCTTTTGACTGGTAAATCGCATTTTGCATATAAAATCGGGATGTCCGAACTACTCGCTACGGCGTAGACGTTCCTTCCGTAGAAGTCGGGGTTGCTTCCCACACGGCGAAGTCCGTATCTTCCTTGTAGCCAAGCTCGAGCGCGAGCTTGCGGAGGTCTTCTTTATCCGCGTCGGTGTATTTCTCGGGATGAAGAAGAGATGAAAGATACCCTGCGATTATATTTAGTTCCTGCTTACTCTTTGCATCCGTATCTTTCAGCGCCTCAAGGCGTTGTAAAACAAGGGTCTTTTGCTGCTCTATAAACTCCTTATTCATAGATGGTTTCATTATAGCGTTGTCCCCAAACGATTGTCGGGGACCACCATTCGTGTATAATGGGTGTAAAGGTTCCAACCCGCCAACAAGAGCCCTCGGGCTCTTCCCGAAAGGGATAGGCGGGTTGGTCATTTCTATACCTACGATTTGTAATCATAGAAGGTCTTCGTCCCTGTGCGGAACACGTCGAAGCAGCTCTTTACCTTATCCTTGATTTCCGCCCACGGCCGTTCTTCGCCACGCTCTGCACGCACATAGGCCGCCCAGCCGCAGTAGTCGGCTATCTGACAGTTGATGTCGGAAGCGGTCGGATGGAAGTAGACATAAAACGGTTTCTTGAAGCTCTGCTTGAGGTACTGCTTCAAGCTCTTGAGGACATAGCCGCGCTTCTTCCCTGTGAAGATGGAGCCGAGGACGACCACGATTTTCTCGATGCCGTCCTTCTCCTCGTAGCGACGGAAGATGTACTGAAGGAGCATCTGCGACACCTTGTCGTAAAAGCGCTCCTCCGACCTGATAGTTTTGAACTTACCTCCTGATAGTTCGAGGTGCGTGTAGAGCGAGGGGTTCGTCTTGTTCTTCTGTGCGATAATCGTATCAACATCGAAATCAAGGTTTTTGAGAGCCGTGAAGAACCAATCGCGGGTCTCCTGACGGTCTTCCGTGGCGTGGAAGAAATAGTCATCCTGCCCCTTCGTCCACCCTGCGTATTTCAGCTCGTATAGCTTCCCGAGAAGTTCCTCACGGGACTTCAAGGGAGACAGGGTGCTTACGGCCGTAAGGGTAAAGAACTTCGTTCCCGTCGCAGTGAAATCGAAGTTGCCCGACTCGTCTATAAAAATGTAAAGCGTCTTGGGTTCGGCCGTCTCTGTCATAGCCGTTCTATTCTAGCGCACTCGCTTCCCGCGCACACAGTAGAACCTCGGCCTGTAGTTTACGGGCGTTGCCGTGGCTCAAGAGACCGAGATACGATTGCACTGTCGCTTCTTTACCCTCTACTTCCTCGATGCGACGGAACATACGCCGCTTGCTACTCGTCCGCACAGTTCGATGGTCAGGGAAGTGTACCCAGCCGAGAAAGTCCACACCCGAGGCGAACGTCTTGATGAACACCTTGTCGGGGTGCAGAGTGAGATGGAGGTCGTCAGAGAGAAAATCGCGTATCCTAGGTAGTAAGTCTTCGAGTTCAGCTTTGTCGTTGGAGAGCAGTACGAAGTCATCAGCGTAGCGCACATACGCTTTAGCTTTGAGCGTATGCTTCACGAACTGGTCAAACTCGTTCATGTAGATATTGACCAAGAGCTGCGACGTGAGATTGCCGAGCGGAAGACCGAGCCCTTTGCTTGTGCTCTGGAAGCTCGTGATGATTTGTATGAGAAGCCAGAGCACATCGCCGTCAGGCATGCGCTCTCCAAGGATACGGATGAGACGGCTCTGGTCTATGGATGCAAAGAACTTCCGCACATCGCATTTCAATACCCAGACTGTGCGTGTGTGATTGCGTGAGACACGGTACGCGAGACGACGGAAGTGATTGAGGGCCTTGTGTGTCCCTTTATCCTTCCTGCATGAGTAGGAGCTCGCAACGAATGTCTTGTCGAAGAAAGGGTAGAGTGTGCGATAGAGCGCATGATGGAGGAGACGGTCGCGCACGCTTGCTTTGTGTATGCTACGTGGCTTGGGGTCAGCGATGTTAAATGCTTCGTACAGGGAATGAGTGTAGGTCCTCTGTAGCAGGTCCCGACGTAGCGAAATGATGTTGTCGGTTAGATGTAGCTCAAACTGCTGTACGTCTTTGCGCGAGCGCTTGCCGCGAACGAACTCGCGCCATGCTTCAAGTAGGTTTTCGAGTGAGATAATATACTCATAAGACAAATTGAGCTGTGATTTCGCCATGCAAGCTCCAATATATCAGGATGAAATAGAGGGCTTGACAAATAGGTATATTGTGTAGTACACTGTCTCTAGTTCTTTGATAACTTCAACTTGCGTTTGCCATAGCAGAAAGCGGCTTATTTCTAGGCCATTCTCTGCTATGGCAAATCGCCACAGCCCCTAGAACCTCGGGCAGAGGGAAGTTCCTTGGCTAACAGCTGAGGATAAGGAGACGACCATGAAGTATCCCGATATTACATTCGGCCGCGTCGAAGCAGTTTGGAACAAGCTCGGCGGCGAAGAAGGTGTCGCCCGCTTTCTTGCAGGCAACGCCGAAGTCGTGGTCAAGAACCATGTCATCGACTGCGACAAACAACCGTATCTGCCCGATGGCTGGGAAGTAGCGGGGCACACAAGGGGCGGCCAGCTCGTCTGGGATGCCTCCAAGGTGCAGCTCTATCTCTCCGACAACCAACAGAACGGCAAGTCCATCGAGGGCAACAAGCTCCGCAAAGAGCTGGCGAACAAGCCCGTGTTGAACGCCAATGTCCTCGACTATCTGCTCGCCAATCCGCACCTCATTCCCGAGGAGTGGAAAGCGGATGGAAACGGGAACACCCGCTACATCTTCTTCTGGGGTAGCATCTACCGCCGCTCGAACGGCGACCTGTGCGTCCGTTGCCTCTACTGGGGCGGCGACGGCTGGCGCTGGAGCCGCTACTGGCTGGGCCGCGGCTGGCGTGGCCGCGACCCCGCAGCTCTGGTGGCAAGTTGAACTTCGGACTCTAACCCTCGGGCCTTTTAGACCCTTTGGGCTTTGTCCTTCCGACCCGCATTTTTCACGTACAGTGGAAGATGCGGGTCTTTGTTTTGATACAATCAAATACGGCAATAGGTGAATACGCGGGCGACTACGGTCTCCTGCTACCGAGGCCAGTGTCCGCGATGCCGAGAGCATTCCCGATTACGGTTTGGAGTGGAGTGGCTCGCGGCCGCTTAAAAGTATGAAGATACTTGGTGTGAGGCGTTAGGCGAGTATAGCTCGCGGATACGATACAGCCCCGAGAGTATTCGAGGGGCAGTGGCACGGAAGACGCTTCACACACAACCGCAACTCGAACGGCAACCTGTACGTCCGTTACCTCTACTGGAACGACGACAGCTGGAACTGGAGCAACAACTGGCTGGACAACGACTGGAATGGCAACAACCCCGCAGCTCTGGTGGCAATTCACTTCTACTCTCAACCCCGCTATTAGCGGGGTTGAGTTTTTGTAAGCTGACCGTTCCAGCCGCCGAGCATCCTACCGACTTCCTCTATGCGCTCTGATAGAGTTCCGTACTTTTTGGTATCGAGGGATTTTGTCTCCCAGAGCACCATTAAGAGCACTTTCAACGTGTCGGTCTTCCGTATAGCAACCCGCACGTACGGCCGCTTTTCATCGCGCGGAAGAAAGCCCGCTGACGCCACGGTTTCCATTATCTCGACGAACAATGTATCAACTCGCTGCCCCAGCGAATAGCGATGTGCCTTCGGTAGTTTTTGGTAGTACTCGTACCAGAGTAAGTACGCACTTTTCACTTTCTGCAACAGCGGCAGGAGCGTAGGGGGGGGGGGGAGTATTCATGGTGTCTGCTATTGTCCATTTCGCTCATCAGATTTCCAACTGTATCCAATCGTCCCAGTTACCTTCACGCGCGTCCTTACCTTTGCCCGTATAGAGCATCCAACTCCCAGTGTAGTTACGCGGGTCCGTATTAGCGACGATGCCGCCTATGACTTTATGTCCCTTCTTTTTCAGGCCAGAGATGTACGACTGTAGACCGTCGGCTTTCGCTCCGAAATCAGCGAGATGGATGCCGTGCGGGTCAAACAGGCCGATAGCGCCGTCTTTCATCAACACTACGAAGTCAACGTAAAACGGAGCTTCACCACTTCCGTTTGAATACGGCACCGCGAAGAAGGTCGCGTCGCGCGAGCCGTTCTTAAACCACCATGACACACCATTGCGAGGCGTTTCCAAGAAATCAATGAACTTGCTCTCTGATTTCCAGCTCTCGTCCGAGTGAAAGGGAAGCATGACCGATTTCTTCACATCCGCTTCCTTATAACCTTCGCCGTATACGATTTTTTCTGGCACATCCCACGTTTCCTCAACAAGCTCGTGGTCTTTTTTCTCCGTGTCAGCAATGTAGGCTCTTTTGGCCGCATCAATAGCGTGCGCAAACAGTTGCCGATTATCTTCACTCAAAACGACATTGATGATGGTCTGAAAATCCTCTACACGGTCCAGCTTCATGTGCCTGCCAAAAAACTGGTAGATGGCTTCTTTGACACGGCCTACGGAACGGTCCTCGGGATGAAACTGCGGTGAGAGACTCTTGCGGACGAAATAATCAAAGAGCCTTTGCAAATCCATGTCGCTTGCCGTATCAAGCTGCGCGTTTGCCTGTAGGTGCGTGCCAGCGATTGCATCAATGTTGTCAGTCTTCCAGTCAGTAATAAAGGCGGGATGAACACGCTGTTCCTTCGTCTTTATCTTTGTGTCGAGTCCTGATGCAGTAGCCGCCTCAAGGAAGAGTCTCGTGAACAGGGGGCTTAAACGTGTCTGCTCGCGGTGTCGCTTGCTATGGACGGAAGGCAACTTCACTGGCTCATACTTCGAGATGCGTTTGCTCGTGTGGAATACCACGTATCCGCGGCCCACGTCGTCCTTTATTTCAATATCGTCAATGTTGGTATAGACGTACGCATAATTGAGCGCGTCCTCGTCATAGTAGCTATCGTCAGGGTAGGGCATACGCATGACGCGGCCGATGGTCTGAATGGAGAATATCGGACTGGACCACTCGCGGAAAAGCACAAGCACTTGAGCTCGCGGGCAGTCCCAGCCGAGGGCAATGGCCTGCTTGAAGATAAGGACTTCAACCTCGCTATTGTTACGAGTGATGTTCTCTAGGTTCTTCTTGTCTTCAGAGAGATATATGGCGAGTTTGCCGTTGTCGGTGCTGATGCCATGCTTATCTTTCAGCGTTCGCACAATCATTGCCTGACGGTCCTCGTCAGCTTGTCCACGACGGTCTGGCAGTTGTATGAGGACAAGAGGATTGATGTCGAGCTCTGCCTCCCCGTATAACTTCACAAGTTCTCGTCTCTTTTTTAGGGCCTCATGCAATACGATGTCGTCGGTGCTGTTAGCGAGTTCGCTCTTTATAACACCGCCACTACGGCCAATGATGTTTTTGAAATCCTCATTGAGCACAATGCCTTTCTTTATCATCGCCTTGCCCGTGAGGCCTTCCTGTTTGATGTCATCAATATCAATAGAGATGATGGCGTCGGGACTCGTCATTACGGGAGTGGCGGACACTTCGATGGTCAATTTCGGTGCAATGGCGGCAATAAGGTTCTGGGAAGTCTCTGCTTGTGCGTGGAAATGGCTCTCGTCAATGATAAGCACTATTTCGCGGCCTGCCTCGCGCGTATTGGCTATGATGCTGGACAGGTTATTATCCTGCTCATTTTCGCGGATATAGATGTTGTTGTTTTGTCGGATACTTTCCCAGTTGAAAAAGAGTATCTCGTTCTCGCCAATCTGCTTCTCGTTCAGGTCATCGAGATAACGACATTCCATCGCGCGAGAGTTCTCAAAATACACCTCTAGTTTTTCTTTGCTTTGTGCGTGAAGCTGGCGCGGAGCCGTCCATATAAAGGCACATGGCGGATGAGTCTCATCGTCAGCGAACTGAGCGAGAAAATCGGCCATCATAATGGTCTTGCCTGAGCCTGTCGGGGCCTTGAATACGAGTTTCCTGCCATCGGACTGGCGCAAGAGTTTCCTTACACTTTTCAGCAGTTCGGCGACGGCGTTCTCTTGGTATGCAGCAAGTTGGAATGACATATTATTTTTGAAAGATACGGCGGTATACGCGCAAAATCGCCTCGGGTATAGGCGCAACGGTTACGGTCTTCTTCATGTCCTCAAACTCCTCATCAAAAGTGTCATCGCTCAAGGAAAAGATGTAGACACTCCACTTACCGCCAATTTTAGCGATGTCTTTCTTCAGCGCGGGAATAGCATCCTCAGCAAAGACAATTCCCGTGTGGCGTTTGTTTCCCTTGAATATCTTGATGAGTCTCGTTTCCTTAACCGCATCAAAAGTATCTTCACGCATACAGAGCATCTCAGTCGCTTCTCGCGTGAGCATCTCTTTGTTCTTATCATTCGGCTCTGCGCCAACGAAGGCGGTCTTGAAATACTTGATGTTGCCGCCGAGACCAGCGACCTTCTTACCATCAGGGTCTTTGTATCCCTGCATAACTTTGGCTACACGCGGATAGCAGACTTCGGATGCGATACCATTTTCGTTATTCGTACAGAGAATAAAGCGGCGACCGCCATCATCTTCTCGGTTCAGCTCAAGCACGGCGTGGCCAGTGGTGCCCGAGCCAGCGAAGAAATCAAGCACCATCGCATCCTTCTTGTGGCGGAGAACCATTGCAAGCATGTCAACGACTGTATGGAGAGACTTAGGATACGGGAAGGTATTTGCCGCACCCATGATTTGAGTGAGTAGGTTACTGCCCCCCACACCAGCGTTGTATCGAGACCCTTTCCATACGCTGAATACGGGCGTGGCAGTCGTACTATCTTTTTTGACGACAAGAGAGCCGTTGACAGTGTATTCGATGCAACTGTCCTTAATCAGTTTCTGCATTGATGCTCTGTTGTAGCGCCACACTCTTTCTTTCCCATGCCTATCGAGCGGATAGATACGCAAATAGCCTTCGGGTGTCTTGCCCATCGGGTATCTCTTTGCTTCTTTAGGTATCTCGGGACCGACGCCAACCACGGCACCTTTAGCGGCATCAACGAGCACCGCAAAAAACGAGTTCGGCCTATTCTCTCTCCAATTATTCTCTCCCTGTCCAGACCTTCGCAACGACCACCTATCTTCGCCAGTACTCACGACCTTCCCTTCAATGCCAATGCCTTTCGGAGTGAGAACATAGGCGTATTCGTGGGTTCGCGAGACAGTGATTGACCCAGCTCCCTGCGGATGATGTTCAACAATAATCGTACTTCGCTCATAAGACGGAAACAGCTCATCAAGAAGAAGGCCAAGAGTATTTAGCTCATAGTCGTCAATGGCACATATTAAAACGCCTTTCTTATTCAATAGGTTTTTTGCCAAACGAAGACGCTTGCTCATCATGGAGAGCCACTTGCTGTGTCTCCATGGGTCCTCGGCCTCTACATAGTCGTTGTTATATTTCCAATCGCTCGCGCCAGTATTATAGGGTGGGTCAATATAGATAACATCAATTTTGCCCTTGTGCGTGTAATTTAAGACGGAGAGCGCATGGTAGTTATCGCCTTCAATGAAAAGGTTTATGGGCAAATCGGCATCCGACGAGATGGCCTTAGTTACTACGTCGTGCAGTACTGGTAGCTCGCTCTTGCAGCGTTCAACGACATCTTCGGGTTTATCTTCCCATACGAGGCCGTATCTCTTGCGCTTGTGGAGTCGCTTTATTTCTTCAATAAGCTGGCTTTTATTCCAGTCGTTATATTTTGTTTTGCTTATTGGAGTTTCCGATTGTGGGACTTGGCTCATTGCGGTGATGACTATACGTACCCTATAAGGCGAATGTAACACGAAGAGGGTGGTACTCATAGTCCGTCGCCTTATAAGCATCACGAGCCTAACGTTAGGGAGTGGCTAAAAATAACGACATTCTAAAAAGGTTCGGTGAGCGACTCAAACGTCTGCGTCTCCAAAAGGGAGTTACTTCTCAGATGGACCTCGCACTCAAAACGGGCTTAGACCGTACCTATATTGGCGGTATAGAACGGGGCGAGCGAAATGTGGCACTAAAGAATATCGAAAAAATAGCGAAGGGTTTAGGGGTAAGTATTGACGAGCTTTTCAGGTTCTAAAGAGTTCTTCGCTTAGGACGGCGGCCACTCTGGTCGCCGTTCTCTATTTCTAAACTGATTGAAAGCGACTTAAAAAGGAGTACAGTGCGCGTATAAAAATAAAGATGGAAAATGAGAATGCGGTAAGCAAGTTAAAGACGGAGCAACTATACTCTGAGTCTTTCTTTACTCACTTTTGCGAGAGAGACGAAGTTGATGGACGAAAAATAGAGAAGCGCATCACCAAAGAGTTCCTCGATGCCTGTGAGAAGGATGCTCTCGTTGTACCGTTGCTCGTACAAAAAGGGGTGGTGCTCGGCCAAAATGGTACGAAAGAAGAAACCGATGTGAGATACTATAGCCCCTTCCAGATTTTCTTCATCGCCGCGCTATCTGAGAATGAGATTGACGAAGAAGGTTATCTGCGCGACTTGAGTACCGATTGGAAATACCAGCGCGAACAAAAAGTACGCTTCGTAAATTGGGGTGGTGTCGGCGCTTTCAATGCTACGCTTGAACAGACTAGAAAAACGGATGAAGTGTTTGGTATAGGAGCGAACTATTACAGGTTGGCCGATGAGTTTCATCAGTTCCTGCGTTTACTACATTCCTTGGAAGAAGAAAAGGGTTTCAATAAAAAAGACCCAAGTCGTTCACGCTATTTCCAAAGACAGCCACCTTTCCAATACGTCCTCGACCCGCTCCGAGAGAATGCTGAGGCGTACCTTGCCGATTACGACCTTGACCTTACGAAACTCAAAAAACTCGTCGCCAATATCGGCTATTTTGCTTCGCAGATTGACCCTCTAGAACGCTGGTACCATTACATCCAACGGCACGCACAGTGGCGACGCGATACGCTCAAGGGCAAAGCGGCTCTCGCACAGGACTTGTACGGACTATGCGATGTTCTCTATGAAGTGATTGAGCTGATTTCAGGAGAGAAGATGCCACCACTTCCTGATTACATACATTCGGGGATAAAACCGTATAACCTCGAAACCCCAGGATACGCACAGGGTGCCGACATAAAAGCTGTGCAAAGCGCTTCTCGTAGATTGCGCGAGTGGATTGACGCCCACAAATCTCTAATAGCTGAAATCTCACCTTTTTATTTCCGAGGAGAAAGCGGCGACCAAGCAAAACTCGATGAGCAACTTACTCGTCTTGAGAACGTGTTAGCAGATTACGAAAAGCGGTACGGCGATAAGAGGTATACGGGCGGCCTTCGGGTTCTAGAACCCGAAGAGAAACTAAAAGTCACGGATTTAGATGAAAACACAAGGCGTTATGTCGAGATGACCATGGCGCAATATGGGAGTATTGAAAAGAAGAATGGCAAAACCTATTTCACAACCTCGTTCGATGAACTTGCGGAGAAAGTAAGGAAGGGAGAAATGACGTACGAAGAAGCAGAGAAGCAGGACCGCGAGTTTGAAATCAAACACAACATCACGCGGGCCATCGAGAGCACGTTAGACGACTTAGCGCGGGATGTAATGACGGTGGCGGGGAACGTCAGCGAGGCAATATGGCCCCTCGTCCATAAGGCAGAGCATGAGAAAGAAATGGCCACGCCGAACGCATGGAGGGAGTTCGGGAAGCGCATTGACCCCAAAGCACCCGATTACGCGGCACAGCGTGCGCGATTTTGGCAAACAGGACTTAAAGAGTTTCAGAAGCCCTACGATGATAAAATCAGCGAATTACATCATGCCCAAACCGAGTTGCACGGCATAGTATCAAGCGCACGACTGGTGTTCTGTAAGGTTTGTCGCGAGAAGCCAGTTCGCCTGCATTACGGGCATAATGACAATCAGGTTTCTGTAGAGGCGGTTTGTGATGAGTGTTTTAACAAGCAGTCAGAAAAAACGCTTCAAGCAACCGAGGAGGACTGGAAGAAAATTAAGTACGCCGAGTGGCAATGTAGGGGATGTAGGGAGAGAACCCTAATCAAATATGCGTTAGAGAACGTCATCAGCTTGGAGGCTAAAAACAAGGTGGCAATTCAGATAGTGCTTGATTACGGTCGAATGCAGCTTCAGGCAAAATGCCCTAAATGTGGTATGGTAAACAGCAGAGCCGTTGATTGGGGCTGGCATCCGTAAAAGCGTTTTGCGTATATAGTTACAGAGAAGGGAAGTTCTGTCAGAGCCATCAACGGCTTAAATACTACAGTCAGCGATGGGGCTGACCCAGATAGCGATAAAAAGGGCTGTCAACATAACCTACTTTGCTTGGGTTTTGTTGATAGCCTTTTTGCTTTCCGCAAATCCATAGCAAGGCGGGTCCTTACAAGGACAGCCTCATATATTCGCTATGAAAATAAATATCGTTGACCATCAGGTCGACATCTCCGCTAAAGCCCGCACAGCCAGCATCATCGGAATGGAGTGGGAGGATATAGCTCAAGAGCTCAATCTCCACATCCTAATCATTCAGCACAAATACGACCCTGCAAAGAGTAGCCCACGCACGTTCGTCGCTCGCGTAGCGACAAACAAGATACGCGACCTTATCCGCCGCGCGAGCGCACAGAAGCGCCGCAGTGCCTATGGAATTGTCTCCCTCGACGAACTCATCGAGGGCGGCTTCGATATTGCCTATGAAGATGCCTAAACGCTCGTTCCGCACCAGTAGTTTCTACCTCGCGGCGTTTCTCTATGCGAGCGGCGGTGAACTCATCAGCTTGGACCGCATAGAGAACCAGCGTCGTGCAGAGTTCGTCTTCAAAAGCAGTACGGAGCTCGAACGTGTAGCGCACGATTTCGACTTTGCCCCAGAGAACTCGGGCGCGGCTGTCGTTGACGCACGCAAGCTCATTTATGCCATCAAGACGCTCAAGGATAAGCTCTACCAGCGATGAAACCATGGTCATCGAGGACGACCACATTGCAGAGTTTCAGGTGCTTTACCGAAAGCACTATGGAAAAGACATCAGTAAAGCCGAAGCCCTTGAGAAAGGATTGCGGCTCATACGCCTCATCGAGGTTGTAAGTCGCGCCATGGCACATGAGCAAAATCAATCCCAAGGGAATACATAAACACATGAGCTATACAGTCTTGGAGCTGACCAATGTACTCGGTGTCAACGAAAAGACGATTGCTCGGTGGATGTCCAATGGTCTTAAAACCGTTTCTGGCGGTGCGAAGCCCTTTCTCGTCTATGGCGCTGATTTGCAGGTTTTCCTCAAAAACAAAGATGAGAAGCGTAAGGCAACATTGAAGCGAAATGAGTTCTTCTGCTTCGGTTGTAAGTGCCCACGGCGGGCAAAACGGGGTTCAAAAAAAGTCGTGGGCGACAAGCAAAAGGCTTTGTGTGTTGTCTGTAGCGGGAAAATGAGCAGGACAATCAAACCCTCTCAAAAGTACTATCAGAAATCGTTATTTGAGATGTAAATGTCCGTTTGCACCAATATGAGCACAACCAACCATCAGGACAAAATCCCGTACCGAAATGAGCAAGCGAAGCGCGGATTTTTCGAGCACCTGCGCGGGGCGAAAGGATTTACCGAGGAGTCCGTAAACGACTATGCCGACGCCATCGGCCAGTGGCAGATGTTCTCCGTGAATGAGGATTTTGCGACCTTCGATAAATCAAAGGCGATGACGTTCCGCGATTGGCTTGCTCGGCGAGTAACAAAAACAGCCGAAGGGAAGCTGAAAGCCGCCACTCAGTATCACTATCTGCGGCGAGTGAAGGAGTTTTTTGTTTGGCTCGCTGGGCAACCAGAGTACGGCCAGAGAATGGTCAAGGGAGACGCTGACTTCCTACGCCTTTCGAAGAAAGACATGCAGATAGTTTTGGCGGGTACGACAAGAAAGATGCCCACTCTTGAAGAAGTGCAGAAAGTAATCGAGAGTATCGAGCCGACGAGCGAGATAGGAATGCGCGACAGAGCGCTCATCAGTTTCGCCCTCATCACGGGCTGTCGCATTTCTGCCATCATCTCGCTCAAAATGAAGAGTTTTGATAAGGCGAACCATCGCATCTACCAAAACCCAGCGGACGGGGTGAGGACGAAAAACTCCAAGCCCATCGTTACGACGTTTTTCCCTATCGGATGGGACGAGCCTCGCCAGCACTTTTTGGACTGGTATGAGTACTTGGAGGGCAAGGGGTTCACCCCAGACGACCCGATTTTCCCTGCGACTTCGAGTGAAATCAGTGTAAAGAAAGCGTATAGCAAGGACAGCATCAGTCGCGCCTTTTGGAGCGTCTCAAGCAGTGCGCGAAAGATATTCGAGAAGCGCTGCGAAAATGCTGGTGTGAAGTACTACCATCCCCACGCCTACCGACATCTGGTGGTCAACCTGATGAGCAAGATGCGCCTTACCGAGGAAGAAAAGCGAGCTATCAGCTTGACACTGGGACACGCAAACGTCGGCACCACCTTCGGCACATACGGCTATGGCAGTATGGACGTAGAACGCGCCGTTGACATTGTGCGTGAGTTGCGGGACTTCCAAAAAAGCGATGGTAACGTCGAGATACCAGACGAAGTAAGGGCTTACTTGAAGCGGCTTATTGACGGGAAGTAGGGTATAATGGCTATGTTGACCCACTTATGAACTGCTTGCGGCCAGAGGTTTTATCATTTACAGATAGCGGGGCGAAAGGGGCGGTCTGCCACTATCTGTATTCCTCTGGTCTACGGCACAGGTGGGTCAACCAGACCGTCCCTTTCGCTATATGAAAACTGAAAACAAAATCAAATACTTCGCCTACCTGCGCAAATCGTCAGAGGACAAAGAGCGACAGGCGCTCTCCATTCCTGCGCAACGCGCCCAGCTTTCGGAACGGTTCGCTGATTTAGATATTGAGTTCGTTGAGGAGGAACGCAGTGCCTTTCTTCCACTCAATCGCCCGAAGTTCAGCGACATGCTTTTGAGGCTTCGAAATGGCGAACGTCAAGGGCTACTCGCATGGCACCCCGACCGCCTTTCTCGTAATGAGGTGGACGCGAGCGCGATTACTTATATGCTTCGCACGGGCGAAATAAAGGACCTGAAGTTCGCCACCTACCATTTTGAAAATAATTCACCCGAGGGCATCTGGATGCTCCAGATGGCACTGTCGCAATCGCAGTACGAGAGCGCAAAGAAGGGGCGCGATGTGAAGCGCGGTACGGCACAGAGTGCAAAAAGCGGTTTTTATCCCGCACCCGCACCTATCGGGTATCTGAACGATAAGACAGCTGAACGTGGGAAGAAAAAGAAACGTCCTGACCCCGAGCGCTTTGCGCTAACGCGCAAACTGTTTGACTTGATGCTCACTGGGAAATATACGCCGCCTCAAATCCACCAGATAGCGGTGAACGAATGGAACTTCCGCGGGCCAAAGGGAAACAAACTCTCTCGCAGTAGCGTGTACAACATCTTTACTCGGACTTTCTATTATGGCGAGTTCGAGCATCCAGTTGGAAGCGGTATTTGGTACAAAGGCGACCATGAGCCGATGATTACCCGCGAGGAGTACGACCGTATCCAGTTCTTACTTGGACACGAGGGCAATCCTCGGCCGAAAAAACATAAACAGCTCGCTTATCGCGGCCCGATAAAATGTGGTGAGTGTACTGCCGCGATTACGGCCGAGGAAAAGATGAAGAAACTCGCCAAGGGTGGTGTCGCTCATTACACTTACTATCACTGCACTAAGCACAAGAACCCGAACTGCTCACAGCGCTCCATTGAGGAAGCAGAACTTGAGAAACAAATCGCCAAGGAGCTTGCGACGCTCGAAATCCCAGCCGACTTTACGAAGTGGGCCGTTGCGCGGCTGAAAGACCAGAACTCTAAAGAAATTACTGACCGCGAAGTCGTATATAGCAGCCAGCGCAAAGGGTACGAGTCGTCTATTCGTAAGATAGACAACCTGATTGACATGCGAGCAAACGGAGAAATTGACGGAGAAGAGTTTAAGAGCAGGAAAGCCACGGCCCTTGCCGAGAAAGAACGAGCTCAAGCCCTCTTGCAGGATACAGACAAGCGCGTTGAGAACTGGCTTGAAGTTGCCGAGCGCGGCTTCGTCTTTGCGGAGAAGGCACCTGTTGTGTTTGCAAAGGCGGTGGAGAACGAGGACTTTGAGACCTGTAAGGAGATATTTTCTGCGCTAGGTTCGGACTACACGCTATTGGACGGGAAACTCACCATTCCCTTGGATAATTTGCTATTCCCGATACGAAAAATCGCAGATGCTATCCGCGATTTTCCGTCTACGTTAGAACCACAAGAAAACGACGAGAACAAAAAGGATTTGGGAGAACTCTACTCACAAAATCCAACAGTGCTGCCAGACTTGGATTCGAACCAAGATAAACGGATTCAGAGTCCGTTGTCCTACCATTAGACGATCTGGCAATAGAGAGACAATACGGCAAATATTCGCTTTATTCAACAGAGTGTTATACTCGTGTTATGAAAAAAAGCACCAAGATAACGCTCTATGTCATCGTCGTTATTGTGATTGTCGCTCTGATAGCGTTCAAGAGTCACTCGTCGACCGGCTCGTCAACGACCATCGCGACCGTTACCTATTCTTGCGATAAGAGCCAGGGCATCGTCGCCACCTTCTATTCTGGCCCGACTAAACCAGCTGCTGGAGCTGGTCAACCGCCGACTCCGGGTGGCAGCGCACTGGTGAAGCTTTCTGACGGAAGAACGTTCACGCTGAATCAGACTGTCTCAGCAGACGGCGGTCGCTACAGCAATGGCGATCCGAATATCGCGCAGGGCCAGCCAGGTGCAGAGACCTTTGTCTTCTGGGGGAAGGGGAATACCGCGCTCGTGCTCGAGAATAATGTGCAGAAGGATTACACCGGCTGTATCGCGCTTGCGCCTGACCAGCCAGGAGTGAGCTTACCGCTTTTCTACTCCAACAGCTCGGCAGAATTCTCAATCCGCTTCCCGCAGGGTTACAGTGTCGACGAAGGATACCAATATCAGGAGCTCGGGCCGGGCAAAGACATTGTCGGAGTGAAGTTCACGATACCGACCACTACCGCCACCGGCACCAATCTCTCCCCAGACACCTACCTGAGTGTCGAAGAGATTCCTAAGGTGCAGGACTGCAGCGCAGCGCTTTTTCTCGACGGCGTAAAGGCTCAGACGATTACGGATGCGAACGGCGTGACGTACTCGGTCGCATCCTCCACAGGAGCTGGAGCAGGGAATCGCTATGAAGAGGATGTCTACGCGCTCCCAGGTACCAATCCGTGCACAGCAGTGCGTTACTTCATCCACTACGGCGTGCTCGATAATTATCCGGCAGGTACGGTGCAGCAGTTCGATGAGGCGTCGCTCCTGAGGCAGTTCGACGCGATGCGCCACACGCTCGTTATTGCTCAATAAAGATGGAGGGTAAGCCGCGTTCGATAGCGGGAACCTTTAAAGCGACCGAGGTGCTCGAGGGGGCGGGCGTGCTCCTGCATCGCGGATTTTCTAATCGGGAGGCGTCGCGTTTCGATCCGTTCCTTCTCTTCGATGATTTCAGCTCGACGATTCTCGAGCATTATCTCGCCGGCTTCCCCTGGCATCCGCATCGGGGGATGGAGACCGTTACTTATATTCTCGATGGCTCCGTACGGCATAAAGATAGTCTCGGTAACGAGGGTGTGATCGAGAGCGGCTCACTCCAATGGATGACGGCGGGCAGCGGCATCATCCACGAAGAAATGCCCGAGAGCGCGAACGGGATTCGCGGCTTCCAGCTCTGGGTGAATCTCCCAAAGGCGCAGAAGATGTCGCCGCCGCGCTACCAAGATTTAAAAGGGAAGGCGATTCCAAACGTTGTACTCGCGCCGGGCGCGCTTGCCCGCGTGGTCGCCGGGAAGATTTCCGGAGTAACGGGTCCGCTTGAATCAATCGCGGGCAACCCGCTCTATCTCGACATTACGCTCGAAGCGAGCAGGGCAGTGTCTGTTCCAATTCTGACCGGGCATACAGCCTTTGCTTATATTATTGAAGGAGCGATTGGGGTAGACGAGAAAGAATTAACTCTCTATGCCCCGGGCACCATTGTTCTTTTTGAACGTGAGAGTGATCACGTCGCCCTGCGCGCCGGCGGAGCCGGCGCGCGCTTCCTCCTCGTTGCGGGTGCGCCGCTCAACGAGTCGGTCGCTTGGCACGGCCCCATCGTGATGAACACCAACGAAGAGCTCCAACAAGCCTTCACCGACCTGCAAGAGGGTACCTTTATAAGGTAGTACAATAAACTGACAATGCCGCTCGACCGCAACGAGAGTTACTGGCTGCTCGACGACGAGCTTGTGAAGGCGGCGACTGTCCAGATCGGAGCCGTGCTCTCCACCTACCCTGATTATGGTGAACTGAAGAAGGCGCTCTCGCGCTACGCGGGCGTCGCTTCAGAGCAGCTGCTTATCACGCCAGGTTCCGATGCGGCGATACAATACATCGCGCGCGCATATGCGGGTGGCGGCGGGGAAGCGGTACTACCGATACCGACCTTCTATGGGTATGAATCCATACTCGACCGTGTCGGCGCGAAGACAGTACCTATTACCTACGAAGAGCGTGACGGTCGTTTTATATTTCCGCTCGAAAAAACTATCGAGGCTTTGAGCAAGAGCTCTACCAGAGTGCTCTTTCTCTGTCATCCGAATAATCCGCTCGGGTGCCCGCTGACCAAAGAAGATATTTCGTCGCTCGTCGCGGCCGGCAAAAAGAGCGATGCGTGTATCGTCTCCGACGAAGCATATTTTGAATTCTCTTCCGGCACCTCTTTTCTGCCATACCTCGCCGAACTGCCGAACTTAATAATCATCCGTACGCTCTCCAAGGCGTTCGCCCTCTCGGGCGCGCGTGTCGGGTATGCGATAGCCGCTCCAGACACTATAAAAAGACTCGAGAAGCTTATGTTGCCTTGGGCAATTGCTCATGCAAGCGCCGCCGCCGCACTTGCACTCTTGGCGCGCGCAGAAGAAGTCAAAGCGCGTCGCGAAGTAGTCATCGGCGCTCGCGAACAATTCATACAGGCGCTTAAAAAACTCTCTGGCGTCACGGTGTATCCCTCTGAAACAAACTTCGCTCTCATTCGCGTTGCAGGCGCTGGGCACATTCGTGACGAACTCCTCACTAAGGGCGTCCGGGTCGCTCTCGGTGAGCCAATGAGCCATTTCCCGGAAGGGAGAGCCCTTCTGAAGGATACGTTGCGCATAGCCGTGCCCTCGCCAGAGGATATCCCCAGATTTATAGATATCCTCATGCCCCTATTTACAAGATAGGAGTTCTGTAGTAGTATATGAAGCCTATGCGCCCTAGCCGCTCGTCGGTCCAAGCGAACAAGAAAAGAGCCAAAGTACGGCAGCCCCGAGGCCGCTCCTTTACCGCTTCTCCTCCATTTATTGCAAAGCTGCGCACTAATGACAGTGCAGATTGGCTGCAAGCTACCTCTGCTGCCATCCTCAATCGTTTTAAAGATGCATATAAGAACGTTCCGGCATATCGCCACTTCCTCGAGCGGCTCGGCGTTGATGGTAGTTCTATCCGCAGCGCAAAAAGTATCGAGCATATTCCGCCCATCACGAAGGCGAATTATCTGCGCGTACATCCTTGGGACAAGCTTTCTCGAAGCGGCGCACTCGCGAAGGAGTCTCTGATTCTTACCGCGACTTCCGGCTCGACCGGCCAACCTTTCTATATTCCCCGCACCGATGAAGTTCACAATGCGTCGATGGTCTTCCACCGACTCTTCGTGGAGCGAAGCGGTCTCGACCCAGCGAAGCCGACGCTCGTTGTCGTCGGCTTCGGAATGGGCGTCTGGATAGGCGGCATCCTCACCTACGAAGCATTCCGCCGCATCTCTGAAGGGGGGTGGCCGCTCACCGTCATCACCCCGGGCGTGAATAAAAAGGAAATTTTTGAAGCCCTGACCCACGTCGCTCCCGCATATGAGCAGCTTATCCTCTGCGGCTATCCGCCGTTCGTCAAAGACCTCATCGATGACGCTCCGCAACACGGCGTCGACTTCAAGCGCTGGGATATGCGCATCGTGTGCGCTGCCGAGGCGTTTTCCGAACACTTCCGCGAATATTTGATGCAGAAAACGGGAATGAAGGACCCATACCGGAGCGTGATGAACATCTACGGCAGCGCTGAGCTTGGCACAATGGCGACTGAGACGCCGCTCTCCATCCTCCTGCGCCGGCTCGCGGTCAAGCATGAAGCCCTCTACCGTAAACTTTTCAGCGAAGCGCATCGCCTGCCGACCCTCGCGCAGTTTATTCCCGATTTTGTATCGTTTGAGGCGGGAAAGGGGGGCGAGGTTTATGCAACGAGCGGGACCGCACTGCCATTTATTCGCTATGACATCGGCGACCAGGGCGGCGTCTTTACCTACGCTGAGGCAGCACAGCGATGTGCGGAGGTTGGCATCGACCTTAACGCCGAGATGAAGAAGGCCGGCATAGACGATACAGTAATGGAGCTCCCCTTTGTCTACCTCTATGAGCGCGCTGACCTCTCCACCAAGCTCTATGGCGCCATCATCTTCCCCGAACACGTAAAAATCGGTCTACAGAACCCTGATTTTGAAAAGTCGATTACCGGCCGCTTCACGATGACGACCGAACACGACGCCAAGCACAACGAATATTTGGAAATCAACATCGAGCTTCAGCATGGCATCAAAGATGGCGAGCCGATGCGGGAAGCTATCACAGAAAGCGTTATCAAGAGTCTTTCAGCTTCAAGCGGCGAATACCAGAATAATCGGGTAAACATGGGCGAGCGAGTCACTCCGCGCCTTGTCTTTTGGTCTCACGAACACCCGAAATACTTCAACCCGAGCATTAAACAGAAATGGGTTCTGCGTTCCTAAAGGGTGCTACCATAGTAGGGTATGTCAGATGCTATCGATGCGCTCCGCGATAAAGAAGTTTCGTCCAAGCCAATATTTTTCAATCTCTCAAAGGCAGATGAACTTGCCCGCTTCGAGGCTCTCATCGCCGAAGGCTCCATCAAGCAAATTTCAGACGACTATGAAGAAGAGCAGAAAGAGCTCTTCGGCGTAAAGAATCCGTCAAAGGTTTATGCGCCGGGCTTTCAAGAAGCATTTCAAGAGCACTTCAAATCGTTATCCGAATCGAAACCGCTTTCACACGACGGCCTCTGGGTCTATTTCCCGTGGCGCTACCTCGCCTCGCATATCCTGCCTGAAGAGGAGTACCGCCTTGTTCGAACCGCCCGCAACCAGAATTTAATAACAAAAGAAGAACAGGAGAAATTTTATAACGCGACGGTCGGCATCGGCGGCCTCTCGGTCGGCTCTTCAGTCGCTTTCGCTATCGCACTTGGCGGTGGTTGTAAACGGATGAAGCTCGCCGATATGGATCGACTCGCTCTCTCTAATACTAATCGCGTACTCGCTGGCGCGGATAGTTTGGGAATGCTCAAGGTAGAGATGGCTGCCCGTACTATTTACGAAATCAATCCGTATGCCGAGATAGAGCTCCACCCAGAAGGTCTGCACCCCGAAAACATCGAAGAGTTCTTTAAGGGTCTCGATATTGTTATCGATGAGCTGGATAATCTTGCTGTTAAGTACCTAATTCGCGAGCAGGCGAAAAAGCATAAAATCGCCGTCGTGATGGCGGCAGACAATGGCGATAATGCCGTTGTCGACGTCGAGCGCTATGACCTTAATCCAGGTATGCCTTTCTTCCACGGTCGGATGGGCGACGTCTCGTATGAAATGCTCTCGAAGCTCGATAAGTTCGGTATCGGAAAGATGATTACCAAACACGTCGGGCCGGAGAACGTCACGGAGCGAATGCAGCAGTCCCTCACTCAGATGGGTAAGACCATTGTCTCGTGGCCCCAGCTCGGGGGCGCCGCACTCGTCAACGGCGCTGCGGTTGCTTATTGCGTACGCAAGATTCTCAACAGCCAGCCGCTTGAGATGAATCGCGCCCTCGTATCCATAGATGAGAAACTGGTCCCCGACTATAATAGTCCGGAATCGGTGGTGCATCGCCAGGAAGTTGCTAAAAATTTCGCAAAAGGATTCGGACTCTAATTCACCCATGCTCAATCCTGAGATTGAACGGATACTACACGCAGGGAATCAAGCTCCTTCCGGAGAGAACTGTCAGCCGTGGTGTTTTGTCGTCCGCGACCAGGCTATTGAAGTGCATATGCTGCCTGAGCGTGACCAATCAGCATACAGCTGGGGTCAGCGCGCTTCTTATCTGGCCACTGGTGCGGTAATAGAAAATATCGTCGTTGCTGCGTCGACAGAGCGCTATCGCGCCGAGGCGTATTACTTTCCAAATGCAAAAGATGATTCGCATATAGCAACAATTGAATTGGCTAAAGATCCGCGTCTTCAGGTAGACCCACTTGCAGCTTTTATTGATACGCGCATTTCTAACAGAAAGCCATACAAAAAAGGTTCGCTGACGGACGAAGAATGCACAGCGCTCATCAGAGCGGCTGGAGGAGAAGAGTCGTTTGTTCTGATAGAAAATCCGGAGGAATTGAAACGCCTCGGCCGTGTCGGTGCGACCAACGAAGAGGTGATGCTTGCGAACCAGTCGCTCCACAATTTCTTCTTCAGCCATGTGAGCTGGACAAAAGAGGAGGATGAAAAAAAGAAAATTGGTTTTTATATAAAGACGCTCGAGCTCCCGCCCCCGGCTCAAGTCATGTTTAAGGCGTTTCGTCACTGGTCGGTGATGAGTAAGCTAAGCAAGATTGGCTTTAACCGCGTCGTGGCGAAGCAGAACGCGGCGACGAACGCCTCTGCCTCCGCCATGGGAGCGCTGATGCTCGAACGCACTGAGCCACTCGACTTTGTAAAGGTGGGTCGAGCAGTCGAGCGGCTCTGGCTCACTGCCACCAGTCTTGGGTTCGCGTTTCAGCCTTTGACCGGAGTGCTCTTTTTTAAACTTAAGATTGCCGGCGGAGAGACCGATGCATTCTCGCCAGAAGAACAGAAACTCATTATGGATGCATACGCCGAAGCGTCGCAGATATATAAGGCGGGGGAGAGACATGTCGCTTTTATGTTCCGCATCGGTCGTGGCGACGCTCCATCGGCACACGCTGTTAGATTCCCGCTTACAGAAGCAGTCTCTGTTGTTTGATATTCTATATCCATGGCGATTACCGCGCTCGTTGATATAAATCTCGATCTCCTTTTTGTTGGTATTGCTGTCGCGGCGATTGTCTTGCTCGGGTGCATCATATTTTTTAATAACACCAAGAGCATCACCAACCGGGCGTTCCTTTATTTTTCGCTCCTTACTGCGATATGGGGCATTTCAAATTATCTTGAATATCGGTTTACAACCATTGATGCGACCTTATGGGCGCTCCGCATCCATCTCTTTATCTCTACTCTGCACGCCTTTCTCTTTTTCACATTGGCCTACGTCTTTCCCAAGGAAGAGGTTAAATTCCCGAACTGGTATAAGTTCATTCTTGTTCCTATCGTCGTGATGACGATGATACTGGTGTTGACCCCACTAGTCTTCTCGGGCATTGCAACGCTCGCCCCCGCAGGGGAAGTGACAAGGGGAACGCCGGGCCCGGGTATCGCGATTTTTATACTAGTCGCGTTCGGGCTCCTGATTTCCGCCCTGGTCATATTGTTCCGAAGGACCTTGAAAGAGGTTGGGATAGAGCGTCGACAATCGTTTGTCCTCTTTATCGGGATGCTTCTTATGGCATTTCTTATTCTCGTATTTAATGTCGTTTTGCCCAATATTTTCTCAAACCGCAGTTTCATACCGCTTGCCGCGCTTTTCATTCTGCCGTTTGTCGCTCTCACCTCATATGCAATCTATCGTCACCATCTTTTCAACCTGAAAGTCGCGACGACAGCGTTTCTAGGTTTTATGGTGACGATTTTCAGCTTCGTGAATGTTATTTACTCAAACAGCCTCAGTGCCGTGATTATTAATGTGACCGCTTTCTTCATAGTGCTTATCGGCAGCATCAGGATAGTGCGCGACACGCTGACGCTGAGAGAGTTGACGGAAGAGCTCTCGGCCACGAACGAGCGGCAGGAAACGCTCATACACTTCATCGGCCACGAGGTGAAGGGTTATCTCACGAAGAGCTCGAACACATTCGCCTCGCTTTCGGAAAATGATTTTGGCCCGTTGCCTGAGCCGATTAAGCCCTGGGTCGACCGCGCGCTTGCAGACTCTCGCCAAGGAGTTTCCTCAGTCGAGACTATTCTTAAGGCTGCCAACCTGAAGAAGGGAACGGTGAGTTATACGAAAGCGCCCTTTGACCTCAAGGCACTCGTCGCAGAGGCGGTCGAGAAGGTGAAGCCTATGGCAGCGCAGAAGGGACTCGGGCTCACTTTCAGCGCCGATGAAGGCTCCTATGAAATGACGGGAGACAAGGCGCAGATTAATGACCATGTTCTGCGCAATCTTATCGACAACTCGATTAACTACACGCCGACCGGCTCGGTTGCTGTCTCGCTGAAGAAGGAAGGCAATAAGCTCATCTTCGCCGTGAAAGATACTGGCGTCGGCATCACCGAAGAGGATAAGAAGCGGCTCTTCACCGAGGGCGGGCACGGCGCAGATTCAATAAAAGTGAATGCGCACTCCACCGGTTACGGCCTCTACATCGCGAAGCAGATTACCGAAGCGCATCAAGGCACCATCCGCGCGGAGTCCGACGGAGCGGACAAGGGTTCCACCTTTATTGCTGAATTCCCAGCCAGCTGAGCAGGGGCAGCGTCGGGTATGATAAGGGAATGAGCGCAGATGAGAAGAAGTTTGGAACAGAAGCCGAAGAAGTCTTTGAAGAGCCCGCCAAAATTCTTGAAGAGGGAATCGTTTTTGTAGAAAAAGAAGAAAAGATTTTAATAAATAAGAGGCCGTTTAAGCTCGCAGAGGAGTATTGGGATACGCTCGGGCCCGGGCTCACCACGGGCGCCGCAGACGACGATCCCTCCGGCATCGCTACCTATTCTCAAGCGGGCGCACGTTACGGGCTGCAGCTTATCTGGCTCTCGCTCTTCACCTATCCATTTATGGCGGTGGTGCAGGAGATGTGCGCGCGCATCGGCATCGTCAGCGGGCAGGGGCTCGCCGCCAACATTAAGAGAGAATATTCTGCGCGCGTGCTCTACGCGGTGGCCACGCTCCTCTTCCTCGCGAACGTGCTCAATATTGCGGCTGACCTGGGCGCGATGGCCGCAGCGACCAAGCTCGTCCTCCCACGCATTAATCTGGAATTGGCCGTCATTGTCTTCGCTGCTGTTACTCTCCTGCTGCAAATATTCACCACCTATGCGCGCTATGCGAAATATCTGAAATATCTCGCGCTCGCGCTACTCTCCTACGCCGTTGTCGCATTCTCCGTCGGGCTTAACTGGAGCGACGTGCTCAGCCACACCCTTGTCCCTTCTCTGACTTTTTCTAGAGACCAGATATTCCTCATATGCGCAATCCTCGGCACGACTATTTCGCCCTATCTCTTCTTCTGGCAGACCTCGCAGGAGGTCGAGGAAGAAATATTGAAAGGGGAAACGAGTCTCGCCGCTCGCCGCGCAGAAGCGAGCGAGCATTCCATCCGCCGGATGCGCACCGACGTCTGGAGCGGGATGCTCTTCTCCAATCTCATCACCTTTTTCATCTTTGCCGCGTGCGCAGGTACTCTCTACGCGCACGGCATCACCAATATCGTGACCGCCGACCAGGCCGCGCTCGCCCTGCAGCCTTTTGGTGAGGTAGCGTACTTCCTCTTCGCGATTGGCATCGTGGGCACCGGGCTACTCGCCGTGCCCGTCTTGGCTGGCTCGAGCGCGTACGCGATTAGTGAGAGCTTCGGCTGGAAGCACGGACTCTATCTCAAATTAAAACAGGCGTATGCCTTCTACGGAGTCATTATCGTCGCTATGGTGATAGGCATCATCGCCAATCTTATGCATCTCGACCCTATAAAAGGACTCATCTATGCCGCAGTCGCGAACGGCATCATCGCGCCCTTTATCCTCTTCTTCATCGTGCGGCTCTCGGGCGATAAAAAACTGATGGGTAAACATACGAACCATCCACTTGCTTCGTTCATCGGCTGGGCCACGATTATCCTGATGACTGTCTCCGGCGTCGCCGCGATCGCGTCGTTCTGGTGAGATATGTAATGTGCCCTTCATCAAGAGCGGCCTCGGGCTGAAGCAATAAGACATAATCAGAATAGAGTGGTATACTGCGCCCGGCGCGGGTGGACACCCGCTTGTTGTTTCGCAATACAGGGAGATTCTATGGGCACTCTAATCAACTTCCCTAAAGACAGAATCGTCCAAAGGGTTCCAGCATTTTCGGTAAACCGGCCTCCGGCCGTCAAAGTTTGGAGAATGGTTGACCTTGATGGTCAGCGCCCCGAAGGGCATCCAGAACTCCGGCGTGGCCCGCGCGGCGGAGTCATCGCCGAGGTGGATCAAGTCTGGGTCGGGCTCAGCACCGATCTGTTGTGGGTAGTGACCCATCTAGATCCCTTCCAACATTTGGGTACCTACCGGAGTCACGTCTGGCTCTATCCTTATAAGGCACCCGACCGAAGATACGGCCTCGATATTTCGGAAAAGACGCTTCGCGAAAGCCACAAGGTGTGGGAGGACATGGTTACATTCAAGCAGAGTCTGATCCAGAGTATCGACGCGGAGTGTGGCAGTGGAGCGACCAGCTTCAGGCAGTTCTGCGGTCTCGACGAAGAGGGGAATCGGATAGAATTATAATCGCGTACGCTTTTCAAAATCGCCTCAGCATGGGGCGATTTTATTTTTTCATAGGAGGTGTGCGCATTCCCGCTGGAATGGTCCGGAAGGTAATCGAGTAGCGCAGCGTACGAGCGGTTGCGACGCTGTGCTGCCAGTCCCAGCGGACATTATCGCGCATCACGTACACCGAGCGCGGCTCAAGCTCAATTGAAATAATATTTTTCGAATCCCTTGGGGCGCGCAAGGGACGGAAGCGCATCCTCGTCCACCCGGCAAGCGATATGCCAACCACGTGCTCGAAGCGCTCGTTGTCGCGGTGCCAGCCGAGCGCCGTGCCGGGCGTATATTCATTAATAAGTGCCTCGACCACTCTCCCGCGCGGAAGGTCAAGCCACTTCTCGATTCGGTGGGCGAAGCGTTGCAAGAGGAGCGGCAATGGGCGCCCGGGAATGACCTTCTCCTTCTCATAATCGTAGCCCCAGCCGAAGCCCTTATGACGGCGCTTGGCCTCGTATTCTCCTTGCTCGCCGCCGCGGGCATGCTTGAGTGCCTGTTCCTCTATAAATATGAGTAGCAATTCCTCCTCTTCATCTGTGATGAAGTCAGGCCGGTAGATGAGCCCGTTATCAAAGTGGGCGTCGGTTTCAAAGAGTTTGTATTGGTTTCCACTGCGTTTCATCGCAGTAGTTTATCAAAATGCACACCGGGAGCAGGGTAGGGTTTGAAATAAAGGCTGATTCGTTGTATATTGGATGCATCGGCCTCGCGGCCATTTTTATTTTTATGGAAATTCGCAATATCGCCATCATCGCGCACGTCGACCACGGGAAGACGGCTTTGACCGACGCTATCCTCAAGCAGACGGGCGCGGCAGTCGAGGGCACGACGATGGACACCAACGCGCTCGAGCGGGAGCGCGGCATCACCATTTACGCCAAGAACGCAGCGGTCGAGTATAAGGGCACCAAGATAAACATCGTGGACACACCTGGGCATGCGGACTTCGGCTCCGAGGTCGAGCGCGTGTTGCGCTCGATTGATTCCGTGTTACTTGTGGTCGACGCACAAGAGGGCCCGATGCCGCAGACGCGTTTCGTGCTGAAGAAGTCGCTCGAGCTGGGGTTGAAGCCTATTGTCGTGCTCAATAAGATAGACAAGCCGGCTGCCGACCCGGCGCGCTCTGAGGAGCAGGTGCTTGAGCTCTTCCTCGAGCTCGGGGCTAGCGACGAGCAGTCGAATTTCTCAGTCATCTATTCCATCGGACGTGAGGGTATCGCGATTAAGAATCTCACTGATGAGCGGAAAGACCTCACTCCGCTTCTCGATTTGATACTCGAGAAGGTGCCAGCAGCCAATGCAAACGCCTCGGCTGATGCGCCGCTGATGCTCCAACCCTTCAACCTCGCCTACGATAACTTCATGGGTCGCCTCGCCGTCGGTCGCATATATCAGGGGACCGTGAAGCCCAATCAGGACGTATTTATAAAAAAGCCAAATGGCGAGACCCGTAAGGGGCGCACGACGAAAGTGTTTACCTTCAAAGGACTCGAGCGCGTTGAGGCGGCTGAAGCGGCAGCGGGGGACATCGCGCTCATCGCGGGCCTCCCCGACATTTATATAGGAGAGACAGTGACGACCGACGAAGCGGCGAAGCCGCTGCCGGCGATTGCGGTCGATGAGCCGACGATCGTCCTCAATTTCTTGGTCAATAATTCCCCCTTTGCAGGACGGGAAGGGAAGTACGTCACGACGCGTCAGATTCGCGACCGTTTGGAGAAAGAGCTCGAAGTCAATGTCGGTCTCAAAGTTGACTTCAGCGGCGCTGACTCCTTCCGCGTCTCTGGTCGGGGCGAACTCCACATCGCCGTCCTGCTTGAGAATATGCGCCGAGAGGGCTACGAACTCCAGGTCTCACAGCCGCAGGTCATCATCCGCGAAGAGAACGGTGTGAAGTTGGAGCCGTTTGAAGAAGTCATCATCGACACGCCGTCAGAATTCCAGGGCGCCATCATTGAGAAGCTCGGACAGAGAGGATTCGTGCTCCAGAATCTTACCCAGCACGGAAACATCGTGCGGCTCACGCTCGAAGGCCCGACCCGCGGCCTCTTGGGCTATAAAAATATGTTCATCATCGACACCAAGGGCGAAGGTATCCTATCTTCGCGGGTGCTCGGCTTCAAGCCGTATGCGGGAGAAATCAGGAAGCGCATCGTCGGCTCGATGATATCGATGGCCACCGGCAAGGCGCTCGGCTATTCGCTCTGGTATCTCCAAGACCGCGGCCAACTTTATATAAAACCTGCGACCGAGGTCTATGAGGGTATGGTCATCGGCAACACCTCTAAGGGTGAAGAGATGATGGCGAACCCGACCAAAGGCAAGAATCAGTCGAACGTCCGCACCTCGAGTATGGATGAAGCGATTGTGCTCGTGCCTATCTTTGACCTCACCATCGAGCGCGGGCTCGAAATTATGTCGGATGATGAATATCTGGAAATCACACCGGAGAGCGTCCGCCTGCGCAAGCAATATTTGACCGAGAACGACCGCGCGAAGTCTCGTCGCTAGTTTGCTATAGTGCGGGGCAATGGCATCTGCACGTACCTTTGTCGAAGGCCTGCTTAAGAAGGCAGATATCACTATTGGCGGTAGCCGGCCGCAGGATATACAAGTCCACGACGAGCGGCTTTTTAATCGCATCATTAGGTATGGGACGCTCGGCCTTGGTGAGGCGTATATGGACGGCTGGTGGGACGCAAACGCGGTGGACGTTTTTATAGATAAGGTTCTTAGGTCGCACCTCGACAAAGCAATCGAGATTAATTTCAGTTCAATTTTCACCATCGCGAGGGCATTTCTTTTTAATCTACAATCCACCAGCCGCGCTTTTAAGATTGGCGAGGCGCATTACGACCTCGGGAACGACCTCTACGAAGCGATGCTCGACTCGAGGATGGTCTACTCCTGCGGCTACTGGAAAGATGCGAACACGCTCGGTGAAGCGCAAGAAGCCAAGCTCGACCTTATCTGCAAGAAGATTGGATTGAAGAAGGGCGACCACATCCTCGATATCGGCTGTGGCTGGGGAAGCTTCGCGAAGTATGCGGCAGAAAAGTATGGAGCATCAGTGGTCGGCGTTACCGTTTCAAAGGCGCAGGCAGCGCTCGCGAAGGAGCGCTGCAAGGGGCTGCCGGTCGAGATTCGCATTCAGGATTATCGTGAGTTGAATGAAGAATTCGATCATATCATTTCAATCGGAATGTTCGAGCATGTGGGCGTCAAGAATTACCGGACGTATTTCGAGGTCGCGAAGCGCTGTCTTAAAGAGAACGGTCTCTTTCTCCTGCACACCATCGGCTACAAGCTGTCGCAGCTCACGAGCGACCCGTGGATAGAGAAATATATATTCCCGGGCGGCCAGCTCCCCTCGGTCGCGCAGATAGGGAAGGGAGTCGAAGGTCTTTTCATAGTTGAAGACCTGCATAACTTCGGCGCGGACTACGACACAACCCTTATGGCGTGGTTCAAGAACTTTGACGCTGCGTGGCCCGCGTTCCGCGAGAAGTATGGCAACCGCTTTTATCGGATGTGGAAGTATTATCTACTCACCTGCGCGGGCGCGTTCCGCGCCCGCGATACCGAGCTCTGGCAGCTTGTACTCTCACCAAGCGGCCTCCCGGGCGGCTACAGCGCGGTGCGATAAAAAAGCTCGCCGCAACGCGACGAGCTCGAAGAATTCACTTTATAGTTATTATTGACCGGAAGGTCAGTGACGAGAACGGAGGTATCGGTCGACAGACTCGCGACGGTGTAGCGGGACTAGCTCATGCTTATGGCAGAACTCGAGCAGCGTTCTCGGAGTGAATACCGAGGATAGCGGACGGCCGCTGACAGCTTCTTCTCCGTGGCTCACGAACGTTATCGCCCCGACGACCTGTATAGACATGCCGCAGAGGGTCTCGATCGCTTCATCCATCGGGTCAGTGTTGCTGTCGCAGAGAAAGGTATCCACGACGAGTACTCGGCCTACTTCTTCTTTTGCAGAGGCCTTTTTCCGGGCTTGATGGAAGCCCAGAGGCGTCATGCCTCTCCAGAGCTTGGCGAACGCAATCACGAGCGGAGAGCCTTCATCGGCCCACTGGCGCGGATAGTCCGCGTAGGGGACGCTGACGACGGTCTGACAGTCTTGGCACAGCTCCTTACCCGCATTCGAGAGCACTTCGCCGATACGGCGCATATGCTCCGAAGTGAGTGGGCCGCTTCTGAAGACGGCATCCTTAGGCCGGAAATTGCAGGTCACCGGACCTTCTTGGAGGAATTGGATCGCTCCGCTCTGTACAAGGCTCCGAACCAGTCGTACGTTCAGACTTTCATTTAGACTCAATAACATTTCAATCTCCCCGTCAGTAAGTTAAAGAACAAATCACCCTGTCAAAAGACACCGAAGGTGATGCTACCAGACTATTTTAGGAAATCAAGAGTGAAGCTGTGCGGGGTGTGTGTAGCTTGTTCGCGCGAGTAAAATATTGCTTTCGTCAAGAATTAAAACAACCTCATGGTATGAGGTTGTTTTAGAAATTGTGTGGAGGTGGGGAGAATTGAACTCCCGTCCGAATCCGTCTATGAAAGCGCTTCTACGACGCATAGTCCTGATTAGAGACTAGGATGAGGTGCGAGGAATCGGGACGAAACCACTCTCATCTGATCCCTTATTTAGGCAGTTGGGCGGGAGGCCAGCTACCGAGCTCACAGATAATTCCGCCCGCTCTTCTCGCTGTGGGCGCCAGAGAAGAGCGAACGTCGCGCTAGGCGAGGGCCGTTAGGCTACCGCGTAGGCGAACGAAAAGTCCTTCATACCGAAGTACGGGGACTTAACGCTTGCAAGAGTGTTCTTGGCAAGTTTGTTTGCCTGTGCTTTTAAGTGATTACAGGCGTGCACTGCGTCGCACGTCTTTCAAGGTACAGACCGTCAAAGCCGGTCACCCCCAGAAAACACATAATACCATTCTGTGCTTTCTGCGACTGATTAGCGATTCTTAAGCACTCGCCCGGTCTCACGTAGCGCGTCGCGTTTCTTTAGGTCCTCTCTGCGGTCTTCCTTACCCTTGCCGCGGACTATCGCGATACGAGCCTTAATAAAGTCCTTACTAGTATATACCTCAAGTGGGATAATTGTCAAGCCCTTCTTCGATTCTGCGCCATAGAGCGCCTCAATTTCTTTCTTACTGAGGAGAAGCCGGCGCGTGCGCTCAGCGTCATAGTTCTTGGGCGCATTCTTCACCTGGTAGGCGGGGATGGTCATACCAACGATAAACGCCTCGCCGCCGCGCACCACCACCCGCGCGCCGTCGAGCGAGCCAAGTTTATTCCGTAGAGCCTTCACTTCCTGGCCGGACAGTTCAAGACCCGCCGCGAATGTTTCAATCGGCGCATACTTCAACAAGGCCTTCTTATAGTCGACGAGTGTCATAGGAAAGAGTATAGTACCCTTTAATGTCTCCCGCACCAGCGAAGAAACCGAAAGGGAAGAAGCCCTCTCCGCCGCCTCAGCGCGGCTGGCGATCTATATTTGGCGGCCCTTCCTTCTTTGGGAATCTGACAACCACAATTCTCATCTTCCTTATCCTGATGAGCGCCTACTCGCTTATCAGAGGTCTCGCTCAGCCGACCGATAACATCCCGCTCTCGACCGTCGCTGCTGACGTCGGTGCAGGGAAGGTGAAGTCGATTACGGTTAGTGGCGATGATCTTAGTCTCGTCTATACCGATGGTTCGACGAAGACCTCAATGAAGGACCCCTCTGCTGGTTTGCCCGAGACGCTCGCTACCTATGGCGTCACTCCCGACGAACTCTCCAAAGTCTCAATCACAGTCCAAGGAGAATCGGGCTTCGCATTCTGGTTTGAGCTCTTAGGCCCCACCATATTGACCATTATCTTCTTCGCATTCCTACTCTGGTTCCTCTCGCGGCAGGTGAAAGGCGCGGGCATGCAGGCATTTACCTTCGGCCAGTCTAAGGCACGCATCGTCGACCCCGCAGACTCTTCGCAGCGCGTGACGTTTGCAGACGTCGCCGGTGCGCGCGAAGCAAAGGAAGAATTATTTGAAATAGTCGACTTCCTCAAGAGCCCGAAGAAGTTCCTCGACATTGGCGCGCGTATCCCGAAAGGAATTATCTTAATGGGCGCCCCAGGAACCGGTAAGACACTTTTGGCGCGCGCGGTTGCGGGCGAAGCTGGCGTACCGTTCTTCTCCATCAGCGGTTCTGAATTCGTTGAGATGTTCGTCGGCGTCGGCGCTTCACGCGTGCGTGACCTCTTCCAGCTCGCGAAGAAGGCGGCCCCTGCTATTATCTTCGTCGACGAGATTGACGCGGTCGGTCGTGCGCGCGGCGCGGGGGTCGGCGGCGGCAACGATGAGCGCGAACAGACGCTCAACCAGATTCTTGTCGAGATGGACGGCTTCGAGCCGACCGAGAAGGTGGTCGTTATGGCGGCGACAAATAGGCCTGATGTCCTCGATCCGGCATTGCTGCGCCCCGGCCGCTTTGATCGCCGCGTCACTATCGACCTGCCTGACCGCCGGGATAGGGAAGAGATACTGAAAGTGCACGCCAAGAAGAAGCCGCTCGGCCCAGACGTCGCGCTCACGGTCATCGCCGAGCGCACGCCTGGCTTCTCCGGCGCCGAGCTTTACTCTCTAATGAACGAGGCTGCTATTCTCGCTGCGCGCGAGAATAGGAAGGAGGTCACTCAGTATGACCTCATCCGCTCTATCGAGAAGGTGATGCTTGGCCCTGAGCGTAAATCACATTTGCTTACGAGAAAGGAAAAAGAAATTACCGCCTATCACGAAGCTGGCCACGCGCTCGTCTCCTCGATATTGCCGAACGCCGATCCGGTGCATAAGATTTCTATCATCAGTCGCGGGCGCGCTGCCGGCTACACGCTCAAGCTTCCATTCGAAGATAAGAAGATGCAATCGAAGAAACAATTCCTCGATGATATCGCGGCGACGCTCGGCGGCTACGTCGCAGAGGAGCTGCTCTTTGGTGATATCACTACGGGCCCTTCTAACGACCTTGTTGTCATCACCGCGCTCGCTCGGGATATGGTCTCGCGCTACGGCATGAGCGACACGCTCGGGCCAATCGCCTTTGGCGAGCGCCAGATGGGGAACGAGCCGTACTCTGAGAACGTTGCGTCCCAGATAGACTCCGAAGTCTCGCGCATCGTGGAGAAGGCGAAGGAGCGCGCGAAGAAGGTTCTCGTCGACCATAGAAAGGCGCTTGATGCTATCGCGCACGAGCTCATCGAGAAGGAGACGGTGGAGCGCGCTGAATTTGAAAAAATACTTATCGCTAACGGCATCACCCCCAAGAAGCGTGAGGAGGAAGGAATTGTCATCGCGCCCGTAGCTCCCGGTAGCGTCGCATAAGATTTCTTTGGGGAAAGAAAATCGCGGCTAATGAAGCCACGATTTTTATAAATTTGAGAATCAATCGTAGGCTGGACCCATCTTGTCCCAGATCGGGTTTCCCCCATCATCGACATGCGCTTTTCCCTGGGGGTCGAACCGTAGAAGATGCTCCGCTTCTGTCGTTCCTTGGTTGGACGAATGCTGCGACGAAGACTCATTGTCAGATGCCTGCTTGTTTCTCGTCGATTTGTCGTTCATACCTGTCTCCTTATAACTTCCGTGATTAATGGTACCACGCGTGCCGAGAGCGGAAAAACGATTGAAGATTGTTGGTCCACCCCCTTGGATTCGAACCAAGGACCCTCGAGGTATAAGCTCGATGCTCTAACCAGCTGAGCTAGGGGTGGTCTTCATTACTCTAACGCACGGCTACTCCAAATGCATCTGCTTGTCGGCGGCAGAGGCGCGCGTGGCGAGGACAGGATACTTTTTTAACTCAGGGTCTTTGGCAACGAGTATTGCTGCCTCAGTGCGCGCGGCCTCTACTAATTTGATATTCTTCAGCGCTTCCATGGCGATGTCGGAGACGCCCCACTGACGGCCGCTCACGAGCTCTCCTGCGCCACGAATCTTCAAATCGTATTCAGCAAGTTCGAAGCCGTTTTTCGCTTCCGTGAATGCTTTCATACGTTCTTTCGTCGTTGGGCCGAAGGTCTCTGGGAGTGCGAAGCAGTAGGATTGGTGCGTGGAGCGCAGGACACGTCCGCGCAGCTGATGGAGCTGGGCGAGTCCGAAGCGTTCGGCGCCCTCGATAAGGATGACGGTCGCGTTCGCGACGTTGACGCCCACCTCGACCACTGAAGTGGCGACGAGAATATCTATGTCGCCGTCCTCAAACCGTTTCATCGTCGAATCTTTTTCTGCCGACGTCATCTTGCTGTGCAGGATGTCGATGGTCGCTTTAGGGAAAACATCTTTTGCAAGACGAGCAGCCTCGGCCTTGACCGACTTTGCAATAAGCGCGAGTTCCTTGGCCGGGTCGGGTTCATCGATTCTAGGGCAGATGACATACGCTTGGTGTCCCGCGGCGAGTTCTTCGCGCACGCGTGCGTACGCTTGCTCGCGCTGCTTTGGAGCGAGTACTTCGGTGATTACCGTCTTTCTTCCGGCAGGCATCTGGTCGAGGAGGGTCAGGTCGAGGTCTCCATAAATAGTGAGCGCGAGCGTGCGCGGTATAGGCGTCGCCGTCATTGAGAGCAAATGTGGTGCGATCTCGCTTTTTGTTGCAAGTTTCTGGCGGTGCATCGTGCCGAAGCGGTGTTGTTCATCGATGATGGCATAGGCGAGATATTTGAAGGAGAGCGACTTCTCAATCAGCGCGTGCGTGCCGATGACAATAGGAATCTCTCCATTCGCTACCATCTTCTTAAACATTGCCTTGGAGATCTTCGCCGACTCTTCATAGGGCACTCGAGAGGGGAACTTGCGGCATTCGCTTCCGGTGATGAGCCCGATAGGGATAGGATGGTCTTTAAAGTAGGACACGAAGGTCGAGAAATGCTGCTTCGCGAGAATTTCAGTCGGGCAGAGGTAGGCGACCTGGAGCGTGCCTGCAATTCTTCCTGAGGGAGTTGAGGTCGCGACCAGATATGCGGTCGCAGCAGCCACCGCGGTCTTGCCGCTGCCCACGTCGCCCTCAAGGAGCCGGAGCATCGGATGTGTTTTTTCGAAGTCGCTCACAATCGTATCAATAGCCCGCGACTGCGCAGCAGTCGCGGGGAAGGGGAACGACGAGATGAAATCGGCAAGTGCTTTTCTATCTACCGTAACTGAGAGCGCCTTTTCAGAAAGGAGTGCTCGCCGGCGCTGCTGCATCACTATCTGGAGCGCGAAGATTTCTTCAAACGCGAAGCGTTTTCTGGCCGCAGCGCTGTCGGAGAGCTTCTGTGGCGCATGCATAAACACGAGTGCGGAAGAAAGCGACGGCAACTTATAGCGATCGAGAATCTCTTTGGGAATCGGGTCCTCGACGCGCTCGTGTGCTTTCGCCTCAAACACTCTCTTCAGCGCGTGCAAGAACCAGAGCGAGGAGACGCCCTGGCTCTCCGGATAAATTGGATACAGCGTTTTCTCTTCGGGTTCAGTCCCCGCTACGAAAAGATTGTCGTGTACCGTCTCCGGCGCCACGGGCGTCCGGTCGATTTCAGGATTAGCTAAATAGATTTTTGTCCCCGTGCCGCCTACACGCCCACTGACCTTCACCACCATTCCGTCGTGCAGCGTCTTCGCGATGTACGGCTGAGAGAACCACATCATCTTAATCTTCCCCGATGCGTCTTCGAGCCAGGCCTCGGCTATAGGTCGACGGCTCTTCCAGGTCTTTCGCACGTCCGGTTTCCGTACGGTCCCATAGAGTGTGACCTCGGCGCCCGCGGCGACGCTTGCAATGGTCCCCACCGAGCCGCTCGATTCGTAGCGAGCAGGGAAGTGATAGAGCAGGTCACGTATCGTCCGGATGCCAAGTTTATGCAGCGCGCGTTTCTGCTCGAGCCGCAGCCGAGTAAAATGCTTCTCGATAAGGTCTTCGGGATTCACCAGAGCAGTATACCGTTTGCGCAGGAGGGACCTGAGGAGTGGTACTATATAGGTACAATCGCCTACGGAGCATGAACTACTATCTTGATGCTTTCCACAAATACACAGAGTTCTCCGGTCGCGCTACGCGCACGCAGTATTGGATGTTCGTGCTCTTCAATGCGATCGTTTCTATTGCGATAGGAATCATCACGGCGCTTCTTTCCCCTGGAACTATTGCCACTAGCATCGGATGGCTCTACTTCTTCGCTACACTTGTTCCGAGTCTCGCGCTCGGAGTACGCCGCCTCCATGACACTGACCGCAGCGGCTGGTGGATTCTCATCGTCCTCATACCCCTCATCGGAGCTATCGTACTTCTCGTCTTCTTAGTACTCGATAGCACGCCTGGTGATAATTCATACGGGCCAAATCCAAAAGGAGTAGCGCCCTCGATGACCGCCACACCGCAATAACGATATACATGAAGAAGAAAGAAAAACACAGCGGCGTGTATCACTGGCTCGTCACCATCCCCGATAAGCTGTATCCGTTTAGAACGGAAGTGGAGGGCCGGTGGGTGCGCGGCATCCGCGCCTACAACGCGACCTTGGCGCGCTACCAGCGCAAGTACGGCATCGGCCACTACGGCTACAAGCTCGTCGCGTATCGCACATTCTTCCATCTCATCGGTGCCATCTTGTTCCTCATCATCGCCGCGTATCTTTCGCAAGAATTATTCGGCAGCGCGAAGGCTATCTACGCATTCCTCATCGCCGCAGTAGCTCTCATCTCATTTCAAGAATTTTATTTGCATCGACGAATGTATAACCAGCTCTGGCGCAAGGGCTTCGCCGACTGGCTCTCCTGGTGCGCACCGATGGGAGTCTATTTCTGGACGCACTTTCACTAAAATGGCGTTTTGATATACTAGGGCCATGACTATAACAACCATCGTGCTTATCGTTGTCGTTATTCTAATTCTCTGGGTCGTTTTTGCTTATAATCGTCTCGTTAGATTGGTGAATCAAGCTAAAGAAGCGTGGGCAGATATTCAGGTCCAATTGAAGCGCCGCTATGACCTCATCCCGAACTTGGTCGAGGCAGTCAAGGGCTACGCCGCGCACGAGTCTGGAGTCTTTGAGAATGTCACCAAGGCGCGCTCTACTGCAATGCAAGCTTCAACCGGCACTCCCGCCGCACAGGCTCAGGCCGAGAATCAACTCTCCGGCACGCTCAAATCGCTCTTCGCCGTCGCTGAAGCGTATCCAGACCTGAAGGCGAATCAAAACTTCCTCTCGTTGCAGCAGGAGCTCGGTGACACTGAGGACAAGATTCAGGCCTCACGCCGCTTCTACAACACCACCGTGATGTCACTCAACACGGCAGAGCAATCATTCCCAGGGAATGTCATCGCTAACTCGTTCGGATTCAAGCCGATGGACCTTTTCGACCTCGGCGCAGCTGATGCTGCCGCTGCTGAGCCGGTGAAGGTGCAGTTCTAAATGGATCTCTACGCACAGCGCGCAAGCAATATTCGCCGGACCTGGGCGCTCGTCATCGGCTTCCTCGTCGTTGTCATCGCGATTGGCTACGCTATTTCCTGGTACTACGACGACTCGGCGATTCTCTATATCGCCGTCATCATCGCCATTGCGACAAACTTCTACGCCTACTGGTCTTCGGATAAGCTCGTTCTCTCGCTTAACCACGCCCGCCCGGCGACCCGCGAACAATATTTCGACTACTACACCGTGGTCGAGAACTTGGCGATAACTGCGGGGCTGCCCAAACCGAAGCTCTACGTCATAGACGACCCGTCGCCAAACGCTTTTGCGACCGGTCGCGATGAGGCACATGCCGTCGTCTGCGCGACGACAGGGCTCCTCTCGATGATGTCGCGTCCCGAGCTCGAGGGCGTCATCGGTCACGAGCTGTCGCACATTAAGAATCGCGATATGCTCCTGATGACCATCGCAGTGGTGCTCGCGGGCTTCGTGGCACTTATCGCCAATATCTTTCTACGCGTTTCATTTTTTGGCGGAGGCAGGAGCAACGACCGAGGAAATGGAAACGCGATTCTGCTCGTCTTCGCCATCGTCGGTATCATACTCGCGCCTTTAGCCGCAAAGCTTATCGAACTCGCCATCTCACGCAGAAGGGAATACCTCGCTGACGCTTCTGGAGTCCTTCTCACGCGTTATCCAGAGGGTCTCGCGTCTGCGCTCCAGAAAATCGGTGATTACGCAGCGCCGATGCGAAGTGCGAACCTCGCTACGGCGCATCTCTTTATCGGCGACCCATTTGGCCCGAAGAAGTCTGGCGGCACCGGCGGCTGGATAGAGCGCCTCTTCTCCACGCATCCGCCGATAGCCGACCGTATCAAGGCTATTCTTGGAGTAAAATAGAAGCATGCCAGAAGGACAGCCTCAGCCACGAGCGCTTGAAGAAAGCGCTCAAACGCCGCGCGGCTCCGAGCAGGAGGCTCCTCTCTCGGAGCAGATGCGCGGTCTTATAGAATTCGCCAATCTCTCGCCGGACGAATTGCGTTTGGAATTGCGTTCGATGATAGAGCGCGTCAAGTCGCTCGAAGAAATGAGCCGGACTGACGAACTCACTGGCCTGCTCAATCGACGCGGATTTTACGAGAAATCGCACGAACTCGAGTCGTTTTTTGCTCGCGAGAAGAAAGCGCGAAAGATAGAAATCCCAACCGCTCTTATGGTAATCGATCTCGATGGCTTTAAACAAGTCAATGATAGTGCAGGACATGCTGGCGGCGATGAGTGTCTGAAGCGCATAGCCGAGAAGGTAAGAGCGACGCTTCGCGAATCCGACATCTTCGCCCGAGTCGGCGGCGATGAATTCAATATTTTCCTCGCCGACAGTACGGAGGAGGGCGCGGCTATGGTCGCGCAGAAGGTTCGCGCAATCGTAGAGGAAGTGGGTAACGGGTTGCACGAAGAATTTCCCAGCTATACCGGCGCGCTCTCTGCGAGCATAGGCATCATCACCTCTGAGGAGGATCTTCCGCTTGAAGAGCGAATACAGAAGGCTGATTACGCCGCGTACGTGGTGAAAGCGGCAGGCAAGAAAGGCGAGTTGACACTCAATGCGGCGCGCCAAGTGGATGCGGAGGGCGACTTCGAACGCGACTTCCTAGCGGGGAAGGCGTTACCGCGATAAGCCGGGGTGCGGCAGTAGAGTTTTTCTGTTATAAAAGAGCAATACACGGAGGCGTCGCATAGTGGTCTAGTGCACCGCCTTGGAAAGGCGGCAGGCTCGAAAGGGTCTCGAGAGTTCGAATCTCTCCGCCTCCGCCCGAAGACTTTTGTATCGGATAGACCCGAGAGTCTTATTCTTAGCCGTTATTACGCAGCACGTTTTTAGAAAAGCTAGATAGGGCGAAGGGATACCGAACTTTCTCCGTCAACCTTCGGAACCGCCGATGTTACACTTACGGCAATGCTCACTGTCGACATAGTATCGATTTGGTGCGGTATCTTGGCGGGACCGCTCTTTATTATCGTCTTCCTTATTGAAGGAATGCTTCGGCGTGGCTACCAGCCTCTGCGGCAGCCGGTAAGCGCTCTTGCGATAGGCCCACGAGGCTGGATACAACGAGTCAACTTCTTTATCACCGGGTTTTTAGCGCTTGCATATGTGCCCGGCCTACATTCCGCACTCACAGCGTATGGGAATCCGTGGTGGCCACCGATTTTGGTAGCCATATTCGGCCTGGGACTCATAGTAGCGGGAATCTTTGTGACCGATATCACAGGTCTTGCATGGCCGAACCGCGAAGAGCGCACGAAGAGCGGCATTCTGCACGATCAGGCTTCGGGCCCGGTATTTCTCGCGCTCATTGTCGCCTGTTTTGTATTTGCGAGTCTGTTTGCTGGCGCCGGCGACCACTGGTGGGCTGTCTATTCAATCATTTCAGGCGTGGCGGTCGTGGTGTTCGTCGTGCTCGCCGGTCTCGGGTTCGCGTTCAAACTGAATCTGAACCGAGTCGGTGGCCTCATGCAACGTCTGTCAATCATCGCGGGCTGGATGTGGCTGTCGCTCGTTGCGGTACACCTCCTCGCGGGATCCTTTTAGGGTCCGTCGAGATTCGAACCGGAATCCAAAAACAAAAGACCGTATTCTCTAAGCCTTGAATAGATGTCGAGAGAGGTATAATCAACAGTAATGATTCCTAACTTTTGGATTGAGTTTTGTATCCTTTTCCTCGCCTCGATTGTCGGCGCGGCGGCTGTTGTCCCGTATAGCTTGCGGCTGCTCAGATCGTCTGCACAAAAGAAGCCGTTGAGGATGTCTATCCCCGTGCTAGCGCTTCTATCAGTGGTCCAGACCACAGTTCTCTGCGGAATCGCGATTGCGGCAGGTTTACTTGCGGCTCACATGGTCGGACTTGGCGCTCCGTACATTGAAGCAATTCTCGCTGGCGCCTCTCTTCCTTCGGGTATCGGGCTTGAGATCGGGATCATTTTCGGCGTTCTTGCAGGTGCAATTCTTTTGATCGCAGACTTGTTCTTCTTGCCGTACTGGCCCCAACCGATTCTTGATGCGACTAAAAGCACAACTACGCTCGAAAATTTCCTGGCTTCCCTATATGGTGGTATCAACGAAGAATTGTTGATGCGCCTGTTCGGATTTTCCGTACTCGTCTGGCTCCTGTCGTTTGTATGGCAGCCGAACCCGCTTATCTTTTGGAGCATAAACGTAGTGATGGCGATTGTATTTGGTATAGGCCATTTGCCTGCGCTCAAGAGCCTTGTAGGCAAGGTATCGCACGTCATGCTTTTACGAACGCTTCTTCTCAACGCTCCGGTCGGATTGATCTGCGGCTGGCTTTTTTGGACTTACGGCATTGAAGCTGCAATCGTGGCACACTTTTCAGCCGATATCGTGTATCACGTTTTTGGGACAGTAGTACTTCGGCGCAAGTTGGGGGTGACAAATTAAAACAGTCGAACCCCGCCGAGATTCGAACTGAGTACTAAAAATAAAAATCCCTATATTTTAAGCCATAGGCGAGGGTACGACCCGAGAGCTTTCGTATCCTGCCGCCTCCGCCCGAAGACTTTTGTATCGGACAGACCCGAGAGCGTTGCTTTTTGCAAACGCAAAAATCTCCTATACTGGAGCAATATGACTGTTTGTATTGCAGCTATATCTGACGAAGGCCGGGGCGCGGTCTTGGCGGCGGACAAGATGCTAACAAGCATAGGCGGCCTGCTGCCTTACCGAAACGATGGGACAGGCGATAAAATATTCCAGCTGAGCGATCACGTACGCGGTATGTGGGCTGGGGGGCTTGGTGACGCCACAAATATATTACAGGTATTTCGAGATGATAACCCGAACCCCGACGCGTTAACGGTGGAGCAAACTGCCGAGCGGTTGCGGCTCGCCTATCTCAAATATCTTCTGAGTGTTCTTGAAAGGGAAAATATAACTGGGCGTGGTATAGCAAGCATTGCCGAGTTCTACGGAAACCAGGCCATTAACTTAACGGCTGATGTGCGCCAACAGATACAAATCGCGCTTGCTACGTATAATTTAAATAGCAATACACAGTTTATTGTCTGCGGAAAAGATGCCGATAATCTCTACAAAATCTTCGTTCTCAATGGCAATCCCAGAACGATGAATACGCGGGTCACGGAAGGATATGCTCAAATAGGTTCCGGATGGGGCCACGCGCAGTTTTCCATGATCCATTCTCGGTATAAGCCTGCGTTGCTTCAAGCAGATGTGGAAAAAATAATTAAGACGGCGAAACGTCGTGCAGAAAAAGACCCTGGAGTTGGCAAGCTGACCGATGTGGTGCTACTTTCCTAAGTTTGGTTGTTCTTAGTGAACGTCATCGCCCATTGTCTTTCATGGGTAGGATCGGGGTATATTCCTGACCTATTCCAACCAGGAGTTGGAAATGGCAGGTCATTAGGGCTCCCGTTGAAAAGTACTCCTAGCGTGCGGTTCTGATCACCATTAACTGTTTTTATGTTTTCCCAGCCGTGGCCGGGCATAGTTCCAATTATTTGCCCTATGAGTTCTTCGATGGTCATGCGTTTGTATTATAGCAAATAATCAAATTGCTGAGCTTAACGTTACGATCCCTTTCGTAATCTTGAGCTTCGACTTAAAACACCCCATCAACTCGCGCTTCTCTTCGTTTGTGCCCTCCGTGTGTCTGATTCGCTCTGATGTTTGAATTGGAATTAGGTGGCGCATCGGGGAAATGCTGGGGACACAGGCCCTAGCGCTCTCCATTAACCGAACCGAGATAGGGAAGTACTGGCACGGTTTGTGGGTGAGACAGTTCTGAGCACGGTATAATAAAGAGGCCAATGCAACATGCAGCTCGAACCCTTTAGAGATTTCTTAATCGCATGTGTAGGAGCCTCAGCATCTTTCATAGGACTGCTCTTCGTCGCGCTTTCGGTGGTACTCACGCGCACAGACGAGGGTAAGCTCGAGTTCTCTGATCGACGTCTGGCAGAGAGCTCCTTCACCGCACTCGCGAACGTATTTTTCATCTCGCTCACGGCGCTGATCCCGGGCGTAAACATCGGGTGGGTCGCGCTCGTCGTCGCATTCTTCGGTTTCCGCAATGTCTGGCGGCTCTTCGCTCGCTTGCGCGAGGAGAAAGACAAAGGGGATAGAAGGAGCGATATTTTCTGGATAATCACTTCGAGCCTCGTATACGTGGCTGAGGCGTGGTGCGCTGTCGACATTATTCTCAAGAATACGGATGTGTTCGGCCTCAATTTTATGATGGGAATATTGATCGGGCTTTTCGGAACTGCTCTCGTTCGTACCTGGGAGCTCATCGGCATACGCCGTAACTAGCTATGTCCCGGTACTTTTCTATAGGACTTCTGATAGCCATAGTGGTTGGGATAGTGGGAGCGGTTTTGTTTGTATATAAGACACCTCAAGCATCGGCATCGACGGCAGAATTCGGTGGGGTGTCCTTGAAGATAGACTATGCACTCACCGAAGCACAACGCGAACTCGGTCTTGGCGGTCGGGAAACGATTCCAAACAACTACGGTATGCTCTTCGTCTTCGCGACAGACGGGTATTACGGCTTCTGGATGAAGGATACCCTTGTGCCGCTCGACATGTTCTGGCTCAACGATCAAGGACAGGTCGTCTTCATCGAGCATGATGTGGCCCCCTCAAGCTACCCTAATGTCTTTTACCCTACATCTCCAGCTCGCTATGTCCTTGAGACCGCAGCAGGCTTTGCAGAGCTTCATAATATCGCCACAGGCACTCCCCTAGAATTGAAAAGTTTCCCAACTGTTTCGCAATAACACTATCCACAGGGCGCTTTCAGTGGAGTAGGAGTAAAATTACCTCATTAACCGGTGATCATTTATTAATTTAAAATTATCCCATCATGCCAAAGACTGTTAAGGCTCCTGCTCGCGCTAAGACATCCGTCACGGTTGCTCAAAAAGTTGTAGAGCCGCCGATTTCCAAAGAGACGCGTCGCTATCGCGAAATGATTTCTCAAATCGAGAAGCGCGACGGGCGGTTGATGTCATTTGATTTCGATAAAATCTCCGGAGCCATATGGAAGGCGATGGCAGCGGCAGGGGAGGGCTCCCAAGATGACGCGGCGCTCGTCGCGCATCAGGTGGCAGGCGAGCTCGGGCGATTTGCAAAGAAATATAAGAACTTTCTTCCGACCGTCGAGGGCATACAGGACTCAGTGGAGAAATATTTGATACTGAACGACTACGTGAAGACCGCGAAGGCCTACATCCTCTATCGTGACAAGCGCGCGCAGCTGCGTGCGTCGCATGTGGAGGTGCCCCAGAATGTACAGCGACTTGCGGAAGAGAGTAAGAAATATTTCGACGGTAATTTGCTCGGCGAATTCGTCTATCTTCGCTCCTATTCGAAATGGATTCCGGAAGAAGGTCGTCGGGAAACATGGGTCGAGACAGTTGATCGTTATATGAGTTTTATGCGCGAGAATGTCGGCACGAAACTTTCTGAGAAGGAATACGATGAGCTGCGCACCGCAATCTTGAAGCAGGAGATTGTGCCATCGATGCGTTTGATGCAGTTCGCCGGAGAGGCTGCACGCAAGACAAACGTCTGCGCTTACAACTGCTCCTTCATCGCTCCATCGAAGCTCGAAGATTTTGCTGAGATTATGTACATCTCGATGTGCGGCACAGGCGTCGGCTTCTCGGTAGAGAGCGACAATGTTCAAGCGCTTCCGCAAATTAAATATCAAACAGGCGAGAAGCTCGCAACGCACGTCATAGCAGATTCAAAAGAGGGTTGGTGCGACGCCCTCACGCTCGGGCTCCGGACGTGGTACGGCGGTAAGGATATTGCATTCGACTTTTCTCAGATTCGGCCAGCAGGAGCGCGCCTGAAGACGATGGGCGGCAAGGCCTCCGGCCCACAACCGCTTATGTCGCTACTCTCTTTTGCTCGTGAGCGGATTATGGCGCGCCAAGGTCGCCGTCTGAAGAATATCGATGCACACGACATCATCTGTAAGATAGGCGAGTGTGTGGTCGCCGGCGGCGTGCGCCGCAGCGCTATGATTTCGCTCTCCGACCTCGACGATGCGGATATGCGCGATGCCAAGAAAGGGCAGTTCTTTATGAGTGATCCGCACCGCTCCATCGCGAACAACTCCGCTGTCTATAATATGAAGCCCGAGAATGAGCAGTTTATGGACGAATGGATTGCGCTTATGAAAAGCCATTCAGGCGAGCGCGGCATATTCAACCGTGGCGGCCTTATACAGCAGATGCCGAAGCGCCGCCTCGAGAATTGGCAGAAGTCCGGCTATGTGGTGAATGACCGCGTAGTGGGCCCAGCGGGTACCAACCCCTGCGGCGAAATCATTCTCAAGAGTAAGCAGTTCTGCAACTTGACCGAGGTCATCGCGCGCGTCACCGATACGCGCGAGTCACTCGTCCGTAAGGCGCGTCTCGCGACTATTCTCGGCACCTACCAATCTTCGCTCGAGAATCTCCCGTACCTCTCAAAGGATTGGAAAGAGAATTGCCAGAGCGAGCGCCTCTTGGGCGTCTCGATAACAGGGCAGTGGGATTCTCCGGCAGTACGAAATGCGGACACGCTGACCGCTATGCGTAACGAGACCATCAGTATCAATAAAAAGTATGCGAAGCGTCTCGGCATCAACAGCTCGACCGCCATCACCTGCGTGAAGCCTTCCGGTACGACCTCGCAGACGATGGGAGTAGCAAGCGGTATGCATGCTCGCCACGCTCCGTACTATATCCGCCGCATCCGCATCAGCTCGACGGACTCACTCTTCAAGATGCTTCGCGACCAAGGGGTCCCGTATTATCCGGAAGTAGGGCAGTCGCTCGAGGAGGCGAACACGTTCGTGCTTGAATTCCCGGTCAAGTCTCCAGACGGCGCCATCTGTAAGGATGACCTCTCTGCACTCGACCAGCTTGAGCACTGGAAGATGGTGAAGACCAGTTACACCGAGCACAATCCTTCCGTAACAGTCTCGGTAGGCGACAATGAGTGGATTGCCGTTGCCAATTGGGTCTATGCCAATTGGGATATTGTCGGCGGTCTTTCGTTCCTCCCGCGTTCTAACCACGTATACCGCCTTGCTCCGTACGAGGCGATCACAGAGTCTGAATATAAGGAAAAGGTGTCGCACTTCCCGGAGATAGACTACTCGAAGCTCTATGCCTACGAGCGCCAGGACGAGACCGAGCTGAAGAAGGAGCTCGCCTGTGTCAGCGGCGTCTGCGAAATCGAATAAAACATTGAATAGAAACAGATTAAGAGAACACCCGCGCAGGAGCGCGGGTGTTCTCATTTGGTGGACTCTGGCCGATAAGCCGAATTCTGTCGTGGACGAGCATTTATCTGGGGCCTTGATTGCTCAAAGCCTCGAGCGGCACTCCCTACCGGAGTAGGGCACGGCCTTGCATGCGGGTAAGGATTTATTCGTTGCACCTCTGCCTCTCGACAGAGCTATTCCCGAGGGAATCCTAGGGCTTTCGCCTTCGGCGTCTCTGTGGTCACCTCTATCCTTGCGGACGACGGGCGTTACCCGCTACCTTTCTGCCGATATTGCTACCGGCGCATGTTCGGACTTTCCTCTCGGCACTCGCGTGCCGAGCGCTTGTCTAGCCAGGGTCCGCGAGCACTATACCACATATTTCTTATCTGTAGTCCGCTAGGGGATAGTGGAATTAGCGCAGTAGAGACGTGCTTCCTGAAGCATTTTTTGTATGGGAGGCGTACGTACGAGAGAGAATATTTCCGGGTCCAGGATAGGGCTGATGTGCATCGTTGCGGCCGTAAAGCCTCCAATGCTCGAGTAGGGATATGCCGCTAGGTGCTCTCCCAAGAATTGGGGATCAGCGACGGGGCCGTTCTTCCATTTTGGGTCCAAGAGGGTTGCCGGGTTGCAGTGTACGTAACTAACGAGCTGTTGTAGATGACGGTCGGTCGGTACGTGGATGGACTGGAAGGGCTTGAGGAACAGATTGCCCCTGCGATTGTGCCTAGAGTTAAAATAAAGGGTATAGGATGTCCCGAGCTTGCGCATAAAGGTGGTAATTCCGCCCTCGACGGTCTCGTGTAATACCAAATGGAAGTGACTTGGCATCAGGCAGAATGCTCCAATAGTGACTATCCGTTTGCCTCGGGGAAGATGCAGGATGTCTTCAAGCGTGCGTATGCCTATATCGTCCCGGCGAAGGGGCAGCTCATCATTTGCCAAGTAGAGGAGCTCGAGGAAGCGATAGTAGTCTCTGGAATCAGCGAATGAGGTACGGCCCTCGATGCTTTGGTTATAGCAATGATGCCAGTCTCCGACTTTAAAGGCAACTTTTCTGTTTCCCACAGGATAATTATAAGGTGACACCTCGCGGAGTCAAGGTAGTTGTTAGAAATGTAAGGTGACACCTTACGAAAATGTGGGGATAGGCCCTTTGCAACCTATAGAAAACTATATACTGCTCGTATTAACAGGGATTACGTATAAAAATATTTAGCTATGCCTCCGCAACACGCACATAGTACCGCACAACGTCGTTCACTCGACACGATAAGTATTTGGGCACTTCTCGCTACTATTATTGTAGCTCTATTCATTGTCATACCATCAGCAAGCATTCCGTTTGTCACGACCAAGACTTTCCTCTTGGCGGCTGGTGCGCTCATTACGCTTGCACTCTATATCCTTGCGCGGCTCTCCCGCGGTAATGCAATATTCCCGCCATGGATACTTATGGGTGCGCTGTGGCTGCCCGTTCTCGCGTACCTGCTCTCCTCAATCTTTTCAGGAGTGCTCTTCGGTAACGCGTTTTGGGGAACGTCCCTTGAGCCGGATACACTCGGATTCATCCTGGTTGCCGCGCTTCTCGGTACGCTAACGGCGCTTCTCGTGCGACGGAGCGATAATTTCCGTTCCTTCCTACGCACCAGTGCTATTGTGTTTTTCGTTCTTGTTGTGGTGCAGATACTGATAGTCATCGTCGGTCAGTTCGCACCGAACTTCATCTCGCCGGCGTTCGCCATTATCGGCTCGTATGACGACCTTTCGTTCGTCCTCGGACTCGGTGTCATCAGCACGCTCATTACATTCCGCTTCATCCAGTTGCCGAAGCGTGCGCATACACTTCTCATCGCGGCGATAGTCGGCGCGCTCTTCCTATTGGCCATCGCGAACTCCTCGCTCGTCTGGACACTGCTCGCGCTCGTCTCCCTCGGTCTCTTCGTCGAGTCCGTTATGCGACGCCGCCCAGGCTCTTCTTCAAACGCCGACCTCGATGACCTAGGCAATGTGCATGAGGCTGCCCCCGTGGAGGCAGACGAAGGCAATCGCTCGCTCGTTTTGCCGCTCGCCGTCCTCGCGGTCTCGCTCTTCTTCCTCATTGGAGGAGCACTCGGCCAAGCTCTTGCTGGCGCCTTGCACGCCAATGTCGTTTCCGTTCGCCCATCCTGGCAATCGACTCTCTCCATCGCCCAAAAGACCTACGCCAGCGCGCCTGTCTTCGGCACTGGCCCAAATACGTTCGGTATTCAGTGGCTAAAGGATCGTGACCCGTCGCTCAATTCGACCATCTTCTGGAATACCAACTTCACCTCCGGTATCGGCTTCATCCCGACCTCCTTGGTGACGACTGGTATCATCGGAGCGCTCGCATGGCTTGGGCTTCTCGTGCTGCTTATCGTGTTCGGTTTGCGCACCCTAATTCAACGTGCGCCGAAGGATGGCTTCGTCCGCTATGTGGCGATACTCTCCTTCATTGGCTCGGTTTATCTCTTCACGGTCGCGATATTCGGTTTGCCAAACGCAGTGACACTTGCGTTAGCATTCGTCTTTACGGGCCTCTTCGTCTCGACGACACGCTTCGCTGAAGGGAGTGGACAATGGGGCATTATCTTCGCGCGTAGCCCGCGCGTCGGCTTCATCATCGTCTTCTCGCTTACCATCCTTCTCTTGGGTTCAGTCGTGGCTGCGTACACCCTCGTCGGGCATTACGTCGCAAATGCTGAACTCACCGCTGCGAGCGCGACGTTGAACTCATCGGGGAATCTGGTAAGCGCGAATAATTCCGCACAGAACTCGATATCCTTTGCGCCAAGCGCTTCCGCCTATGAAATTCAGGCGAGCATTTCGGCTGCACAACTGAACCAGATTGTTGCTTCTGCAGGCGCGGGCCTAAGCGCTACCGCTGCGCAACAGCAATTCCAGACCGCTCTCTCGACCGGCATCAATGCCGCCCTGACCGCAACGCGCCTCGCTCCGTCTGACTATCAGGGCTGGGTGCTGCTCGGTAATCTGTACGCTGAAGCCGTCCCACTTGGAGTGACTGGCGCGTACGACAGCGCGAAGACTGCATATGAAAAGGCACAAGCGTTGAATCCGACCGACCCAGAAATTCCGTACACCCTCGCGGAATTGGATGTCGCGGACAAGAATAACGCAGAAGCAGAAGCTGACCTGAAGACCGCTATCACCCTCAAACAGGACTACACGCCGGCCATCTTCCTCCTTTCGCAGCTCGAGGTGCAGGACGGCGATGTGAAGGACGCTCTCACTGCTGCTCTCGCGGCCGCCTATTTCACCCCGACGGATCCGAACGTCCTCTTCCAGGTAGGTATCTTGCGCGCAGCAACCAACGACCTGCCGGACGCAGCAGCAGCCCTCTCTGCAGCAGTCGACGCGAATAATCAATTCGCCAACGCGCGTTACTTCCTCTCCGCAGTCTATGCGAAGGAAGGAGACTTCAAGGATGCTCTGACTCAGATGCAGGCGATAGCTGCACTGTCAGCCTCCAATGCAACTGCGGTTGCTCCGCAGCTCGCAGCACTTGCCGCAGGGAAGAATCCATTCCCGGCGAATCTCCTGACCATTACTCCTGCTCCGGCCACACCAGCACCGGCAACTACCGCGGCATCAGCGAATACCACGACCCCGTAACCACATAGAAGCGCGAGAGCAGATAGGGTAAGATAGGTTGAATGGTTCGACGTATCTTCGCTCGTATCGCGGCACCCGTACGCGGCCTGCATCAGGCCGCGTACGTTCTTGCTGCCCTCACGCTAGCCTCGCAAGTACTCGCGCTCCTGCGCGACCGACAGTTCGCCCACACTTTCGGTGCAGGCCAGATACTCGACCTCTATTACGCGGCATTCCGAATGCCAGACCTCGTCTTCGCCCTCGTCTCATCTCTAGTGAGTGCGTACGTGCTCATCCCGCGCATCACGGGGATGGACCGGGAGAAGACGAGAACCCTTCTCTCCGAATCAGCGACATTCCTCTTCGCTGCGGGAGGTCTTATCTGCGTTGTGCTTGGCATTTTTATGCCCCAATTCTTGGGGCTTCTATATCCGAGTTTCGTCACCTCCGCGTATCACAGCCAATTCGTATTGCTCGCACGTCTCCTCCTAGTACAACCCATTCTGCTCGGACTCACCGGCGTATTCGCGAGCGTGACGCAGGTGCATAGACGCTTTCTTCTCTTCGCACTCTCGCCGCTCCTCTACAACCTCGGTATCATCTTCGGTACTGCAGTGCTCTATCCACACTTCGGCTTGCCTGGCATCGGCATCGGCGTCGTCATCGGTTCAATCGCGTATTTTGCGGTGCACATACCGGTGGTCATTAACGCCGGCGTTATGCCGCGCTTCAAACTTCCGACCTTCCCGCTAATGTCATCGGTCGTGCAAGCCTCTATACCTCGCTCGCTTGCGCTCGGGGTCAACGCATTCACAATTCTTATCCTGACCTCGATGGCCTCTCGACTCGGCACGGGAGAGATTTCCGTTTTTACTTTCGCGGGAAATCTCGAAGCGGTTCCGCTCGCGCTTATCGGCTCTTCCTATGCGGTGGCTGCGTTCCCGGCGCTCTCTGAATCGTTTGCGGAAGGCAAGCGCGATGAATTTATAAAAGTACTTTCCGCAAGCGCACGCCACATCATCCTCTGGTCGATCGTGTTCTTGGGGCTTGTCGCGGTCCTGCGCGCACATATTGTCCGCGTCATCCTCGGCACTGGCGCCTTCGACTGGAATGCGACTCGTCTCACTGCGGCGCTCCTGGTTATCTGTATGGTCGGTCTCGTCGTCGACGCGCTCGAGCTCTTATTCTCGCGCGCGCTCTATGCGGCGCGCCAATCGTGGCGTCCGCTCATCTATCAATTAGCCGGTGGCGCTCTGACGATAGTGCTCGCAGTGTACTTTCTCGCGATGCCGGCGACAGGATTCCCGACATGGCTTGCTGATTTCCTTAAAGTCGGTGATATCCGCGGCACCGCCATTCTTTTGCTCGCGCTCGCCAATATTATCGGCCAGTTTTTCCTCGTCGGACTTTCGCTTATCGCCTTACGGAGCGTCGCTCCCGGGCTTTCCCGAACGCTCCTGCGGCCCGTTATCGACGGTTCTATCGCGGCGGTTGTCGGCGGCACAGTTGCATACTTTGTACTCTTATTGCTGGGAGGCATCGCACCCTTGACTACGCTCGCGTCAGTCTTTATCCAGGGATTTATCGCGGGCGTCGTGGGCCTTGCCGCCGCCGCACTCGCGCTTTTCGTAGTCGATAATGAAGAAATTCATATTATGGCGAACGCCTTTGACCGGCTCGTGCATTCAAAAAAGGATCTTGCCGCCGCACTCACGCCCTCGGACGAGGAGCCGATACAACCACAATGAACCAAGAACATATTCGCAACTTCTCCATCATCGCGCACGTCGACCACGGCAAGTCAACGCTCGCCGATCGCCTACTGGAGCGCACCGGGACTATTCCGGCTCGCTTGATGCGGGACCAGGTGCTCGACCGGATGGACCTCGAGCGAGAACGCGGCATCACCATTAAGATGCAGCCGGTACGGATGAATTATAAAAAGGACGGAGTCGACTACGTATTGAATCTCATCGATACGCCAGGACACATCGACTTCTCCTACGAAGTCTCGCGCGCGCTCCACGCAGTCGAGGGAGTTCTACTCCTTGTTGATTCAACGCAGGGTGTCCAGGCGCAGACGTTAACGACACTCGCTGCTGCAAAGGCGCAGGGCTGCACGATTATTCCCATCGTTTCTAAAATCGATTCTCCCGCCGCGCGCGTCGAAGAGGTAAGCGCCGAACTCGCGAAGCTTCTTAACATCTCGCCCAGCGATGTGCTCGCCGTCTCAGGGAAGAGTGGGGAAGGCGTCGACAAGCTTCTCGAGACAATTGTCGAGCGCGTTCCGCCGCCGACCCCAAGCGAAGCAGCCGAGCCACGCGGACTCATCTTCGACTTTTCATACTCAACCCATCGCGGAGTCGTCGTATATCTGCGCGTCTTCGACGGAACTTTTAAGAAAGGCCAGCAGCTCACCTTCCACGCCGCGGGGAAAGAATTTATTTCCCTTGAGACTGGCATCTTCACGCCGGGCGAAACTCCTTCAGAATCCCTTTCTGCGGGCGAAATCGGCTACATAGTCACCGGCATTAAGGAGCCGGGCGTTGTCGCGGTCGGCGACACCATCGGCCTTGTACAGGGAGCTTTACCAGCACTCCCTGGCTACGAGCGTCCGCGTCCGGTCGTGTGGGCTTCAGTGTATCCGGAGAATCAAGACAATCTGCCGCTCCTGCGCAAATCACTCGAACGTCTGCGTCTCTCGGACTCATCACTCTCCTTTGAAGAAGAATCTTCCGGCGTCTTGGGCAGAGGGTTCCGCTGCGGCTTCCTTGGACTCTTGCATCTGGAGATTGTGACTGAGCGTTTGCGGAGAGAAGGAGGCCTCGCGCTCGTAGTCACCATCCCAACGATTTCATATGTCGTGACGAAGACGAATGGCTCGCGGGAAGTCATATACACGCCCGCTAAGTTCCCGGAGTACGGCGACATCAAGCAGATTGAAGAGCCGTGGGCGAAGGTAATTATCATCACGCCGCCCGAGTCGGTCAGCTCGCTCATTCAGACTCTCTACGATCATGAAGCACTCACGCTCGCGACGGAGACCTTTACCGATGGGCGTATCGAAATGATTGTTGAAATGCCGCTGCGGGAACTCATGCGCGGATTCTTCGATAAATTGAAGAATCTCTCTTCGGGCTACGCGTCACTTTCGTACGAAATTCTTCCCGAGCGGCCGGCTGATGTGGTTAAGTTGGAGATTCTCGTCGCTGAAGAGCCGATAGCGGCCTTTGCGCGAGTGGTAGCCCGCAGACGTATGGTGGAAGAAGGGGAGAAGATGGTAGAGAAGCTACACGACACGCTGCCCAAGCAGCTCTTCGTGACAAAAATCCAGGCGAAGGTTCAAGGTAAAATCGTGTCTTCGCGGTCGCTCTCGGCGATGCGCAAGGATGTCACGGGCTATCTCTATGGTGGCGACGTCTCACGTAAGAATAAGCTCTTGGATAAGCAGAAGCGCGGCAAGAAGAAAATGCTTGAACGAGGTACCGGTAAAGTGAACATTCCTGAAGAAGTCTTTATGAAAATGGTCCAATCTTCTTCGGAGTAATGGAGAAGGGTATACTGTCCCTATGCGCGCGAAACAATGGCGGCAGGTTCTTATCGTCGGCGGCCTTGTGCTCGTCGCTTGCGGGCTCGTTTCGCTCATCTGGGGTATCGCGGGCAAGATGCAGGTAGCGATTACGGAGGCGCACAGCACTGAGGCACAGTACCAGTCGCTCGAGGCACGCAAAACGGCCCTCCAGGCGAGTCTCAATGCACTCGGGACTCCGATGGGGAAGGACGCAGCCATTCGTACGGCGTTCGGAGTTGCGTGGCCGGGAGAACAGGTTATCGTGGTAGTGCCGCCAGAGGTAGCCACGAGTACGCCGCCGCTTCCTTGGTGGCAGCAGGTGCTGAATTGGTTTTAATGCGGGATTGGTTTAGTGGTAGGACGCGACCTTCCCAAGGTTGAGGCGCGAGTTCGATTCTCGCATCCCGCACCATGATAAAATGACGGCCGAAAAAGCGGCATTTCGCTGTTCTACGCTTAGCTTTTTGTCTAGTTCTATCCGTTTGTACTCGGACGCCAGCTCCGGGTATGCCTCTTGAATGGGTACGAGCCATTTCCGCCCGTCAAATATGAGTTTTTTGTCTTTTATAGAAAAGTTCGACCCAAGTGCCCCTAAAATCTCGCGTTTCTCTTGAGGACTGCCTGCGAGGAAGCGCCAATGCGCGTGCGCGACGAAATTGAAAGCTCGCTCTGTCATCTCCTGCCACTTCTCCGCACGATCCTCAGTGTTTCGCAAATTGTTTCGCAGTGCCGCAATTCGTTGCTTGATGGGTTCACTTTGTCGCGCAAAGGCATCCTCGTCGATCAGTTGCCGGTAACACATACGCGTAAGGTTATCGAGCTCCGTCTGCGCGTCGTTGATTGCTTTCTGCTGTGCCTCGTAGGTCGTTTGTCGATTAGCAACCTCGTAATCATTCTCTCGGTTCAAAACCTCAAGCGCCCACTCCTTGAACTTCGGATTGATCGTATGCTTCTCGACCTCGATGCTAATCTGATCCTCAAGTTCTTTTAGAGTTAGGTTTGCATTTTTGCATCCCTTCCGATGTTTGGAGCGGCCGGTGCAATGGTAGAACACATAGGTCTTGAGCTCTCGTGTTTTCTTGGCCAGCTTCGTTTTGTGACTCGCCGTATACATGCTCTGACAGAGGTCACATAGGATCATGCCCGTATAAGAAGAATCGTAGCTCTTTGGGCGTGGCTTACCTTTTCTGCCGAGCAAAATCTGCACCGCATCAAACTCATCCATTGTTATCATCGCTTTGTGGTTTCCTTGGTGATACTGCTTGCGCCACTCGAACATGCCGGTATAAAAGACGTTTGAGAACATGCTGTAAAGCGTGCTCAGTCCCATCTTGCCACCCTTCGGCATTCGGAAACCCCATTCGGTGTAAGCGATCTCGAGTATCTGGCTTGGCAAGTATGAGCCGGTGAGCATGAGGTCCCACATTTTACGCACAGTTTCAAAACGATCCGCGTCGTCGGTTATAGTGCGAGCGAGCTTGTCGTTTTTGTAGCCGAGCGGCGCTCGTTGCGGATACCATCCACGTGCGACTTTACCTTCGAGACCACGCTTGAGTGCCTGACTTAGATCCCGTATGAATTGGTTTGCCATGCCTGATTCGACGTTGAAAAGCAGGACGTTATCTTCCGGTCGGTATTCTCTATCCATCGTGCGGATGGATTTAATCACGCCGGTTTGTAGCAACCAGCTCAACTCGCCGGACTCCACGGGGTTTCGGCTGAGGCGATTGAGATGCCAGCAAACGATACCGTTCGCCTCGCCGCTCGTGAGGCGTTTTATCATTGCTGCATACTCGGGCCGGTTGCCGGGAGTCTTCGCCGAGTGCGACTCAGTCAAGTGATCAATGACATGAATGTTGAGGCGTTTCGTAAGACCCTCCAGATCCCGTTGCTGGTCTGCGATGCTCTGCACCTGCCGAGCATCGTCCTCGGAGGATTTTCTGCAGTATTCAATGTAGTTTATGCGGTCGGCCATATTCTGCCTATAAGAACATCATACCGCGCTGTTTTACTGAAGCTAGCGTGACACGCTCGAAGCGCTCAAGCGCTTGTGTAATGAAAACCACCCCGTCGGAAAGTGGTATTCCCTCAACTAGCTCCGCCGCCGTCCTGATTTTTTCCTCAAAACGCTCGCCAGCCTTGTTGGACCAGATTCGTTCAAAGTCGTGCCGGATTGTCTTTACTCCGTGATCCATCATTGCTGCGGCGAGTCCGTAGCACCAGAGTGCTTGATTTTGGCTGTGGCCGCTCTTATCGCGCCGCTGCGCGTTTCGGAGAACGTGATGAAAAAGATCGAGCTTGCTGTCGGTGGATAGCAATGCAAGTTGATTGTCTGGTCGGTTGGTCAGTTTTCGCCACGCGTTATTTAGGAGTGTTTTCCAGAGCGTTTCAGTAAAGACGCAGTCGAGAGTTACCGGAGTCTCATACGAACGCCCGAGCAGGGCGTTGATCTCGCTCCTGATAGTTTGCGCTTTGTTCAACCGGTATTCGAGTCGAAATACTTCTATGCCGTCGAGGTCGTACACGTCCACCATGTTTTTCTCGTATGGTGTCTGTCGTCCTGCCGCCCCTCGCTTAGTTTTGCATCGCATTTCGTCGACTTTGTCATAAAACGACCATTCTCTAACGCCACAGGCAAGACGCAAAGAACGACCGTTATTTTTCTCCGTAACGCGATTATCCTCGCTCACATCGTAGGCCTTTCCTATGTCGAGCTTGGAGAGTGTCTTGATGATCGCCTGTGTTTTTAGATGAGAAGGCAGGACGTTATTTTTTCCGAAATGTATGACGGAGAGTGGGGCAGTAGCGATCGCTGTTAGCGATACCATTATGTGATAATTCGCGAGCCGACGTCGCAGTTCCTCTAATACGCGCGGTCCATCACTGGCTGCTAACTCTGTGAGATTGTTTGCAAAAATCAGCTTTGGAAGAGATGTTCTGATTACCAATTCGTACTCCACCGTTCGTCGCTCTCGATTGGTTTTCTCAAAAAGCTCCACGCTAATTGCGTTCCGGCTACCTTCGTCTCTGTCAGGATGCAGTATGAACCTGCGGGTATAGGGTACTCTGGGATTCAAACGCGCTTTCTCCTCGTCCAAGAGGTTCTCGAACTTGCGCCGCGAAAAAACGGGTACGAAAGGTGCGCGGCTGTTTATTAAAGCCCTCTTTCCATCTATCCGAAGCTGTATCGTATCAATCATAAATCGTTCAACTTGTTGTCCAAATATTTCATGGAATCCTTTTAACTTCTTGCTCAAGCGCGTTAGCAAGCGCGACACGTTTTTCTCGCAGTAGCGACCGATCTTCTGGCTGCATCGGATGGTATGTCAGTTGTACGAGGCGTAAGCACACTGTGGCCTCGTTGCGCGCTCGCTCGGTGCTTATGTCTTCTCCATACTCTTCACGCCAAAGCTTTCTGAACTTCTCTATGTCGCGCGGTTGGATAGCAATCGGCGGAAGTAACGTCGCAGTTTGTGGTGCGGATTTCGGCGCGAACTTTGTCTTTTCGGTCGGCGGAGTGCTCACCTACTAGTTTTGGCATAGCACCCCCAGTACCTTGCACTACCTCGTGATATATCAACGCGCGCAAAAACAGCCCCTAAAATATGGGGCTGTTTTTGTTATCAACAGGATAATGCTCCAAATTGCTCACGAGGTATGCCTCGTGGCGGTTTTAAGCTCTACTTTTGATGCTGCGTAACCTAACCCAGTGCGATCGTTTTGGATTATTGAATCGCGGGGTAGACCGAACTTCTTTTCCACGACAGTGCGTATCTCCTCAACCGTACCGCGCACATCGTCAACACTAATATCAAGTAACGTCGCCAAGGACTCGGTTTTAACGGGCGATTTTTTCTCGGCGAGACAATGTAGCAGAGCGTATCGGCGGCCGCTCTTTTCCATTGAATGGTGTTTCTTCTTGCTTCCTATTAGTGACAGCTCTGCTGTATTTGCTCCCGTGTCGGTCAACGCAAACTGATACTGCAGTTCCTCCTCTTTGTTCAGTTCCTGTTTTATTTTTTCAAGATAGGTCGCCAATGCTGCCTTATCCTCCAACACAACTTTTATGGCATACATCGGGTGCCTACTGTCTGCAGCGGTTAGATCCTGCTGAGTGATAACGATACCGCCCTTCATCATGTAATACTCAAAGTCTGGTTGGAGTTCCTGTTTTATTTTTTCCATAGCTCTCCACACTCCATGAATATCATGTAAAAGCGCGTGGTCGCGGACAGCTATTGCGCCTACCCAAACACTCACACTTTCGGGCTCCTTGTCGCAGGCCTGTTGGATCAGGCTTACCAACAAGTGTTTTCTAGCGAGTGATGTATCGGTGGCCTTAGCGCTAAGCATAGTTAAGGGCATTTTAGGGGTCATTTCCGTCTAAAGCAAAGCCGTGTACGAACCACGCCACCGATGCTAACATTCGGGTACAACTGAATAGCCCGAGAGGGCATGGCCTAAACCATCGGAAACGGTGGCATGGTCAAGGGACAGGTAATGCGTTGAGAACCCATCGTGGGATCGCATTACCTGCCGTATTGGGAAACTGATACGCCCGGCTTCGGTCGGGACCCGCGGTGGGTTCTCTGCATCCACCACAGTTGCTTACCAACTAGCGGTGGAATATGTATACCAAGCGAATTACCGTGATTTGTGTCGTTCTCGTGCTAGTCGCCGGTGTTATTGGCGGCGGATATTACTACTGGTGGACAGGAACGCCTCAGTATTCGCTTCTTCAGTTGAAGGACGCAGTTAATCGGGGCGACTCAACAACTGCTCTGTCATATTTCAATAGCGATGCCATATTCGACAACCTTTGGGTTCAGGTCGAAGCGCAGGCCAGTGCTCAGGAGGCTCAGGAATCTCAGAGCGGCGGAGCTTTTGGAAGTCTTGGTGCGATGATCGGGCAGAGTCTAATAGAAAATCTCAAACCGCAGATAAAGCAAAAGTTCGTCGAGAGTTTGGATGCTGGCATCATGAACTCCGCTAGCTCCACTACAGCGGCCGCGACGACTAGCGTCGCATCGGCCCTTCAAAATACACCTACCATCAGTTCCACCGGGGCTACGACGACGGTGGCATTCGGAAGCGGTATCTCATTCGAGATGACTCAAGAGAGCCACAGTCATTGGGTGGTCGTGGCTATCGACGGACTTCTTAATGCGTCGAGTCTGGTGCCGAGTGCTCCGGCCGCCGCTGGCACCCCGGGTGTTGTTCAATCAACTCAGGCTCCGCAGACAAGTCAGAAGTTCGGGACGAAAACTGAACTCGTGTCTCTGAACGGACAGGACTTCAAGGTATCGCTCACGATCAGCAGTCCGCAACTGTATCAAAGCACCGACCAGTTCACGCAGCCGCAAACCGGCAACGAGTTCATCACTGTGCTGGTGAGGTATGACAACGAGTCTGGCGGTGCTATCTCCTACTCGGGCTCAGACTTCTCGCTCGTCGATGCTCAGTCGAACCGCTACCAGTCGGATATTCTCGGGAGAAGCCCGCAGCTCGGCTCCGGCGCGGTTTTGAACTCCGGTCAGTCGGCTCAGGGGTACGTCACGTTTGAGGTGCCGGTTGGTACAGGCGTTGCCGGTCTGAAAGTGCATTATGAGTCACCGGACTCGGAAATCTCCTTCGACTTCAGCAATTAATCGAGGATGTACTTGGAATATGAGCCCTACAATCGAAAAGAAACAGAAGGAGATCCGCGAGACGAAATGTACCTGTAGCGCCTGCAGTAATGTCTGGTACTACGGCAAAGAGGAGGTGAGCAAGAACCGTGGGGCAAAAATGAATCAAGTCGGAAAGGCGATGATGTGCTGCGGCGGTTGCCTTCCGGCACTTCTAATCCCAAACCGTGAAGTCGTCGATCTCGCTAAGTGCCCTAAGTGTGGATCGAAAGCGGTGACTAAAGAAGTCGTCACGCACTATGTCTAGCATTTCGGTATTTGCGATTCGCGTCTACCAAAAAACATTCTCTCCGCTTCTGTATCGCTGGGGGGTGCGTTGTCGTTTTTACCCGTCGTGCTCCGCGTACGCCGTGCTTGCGTTCCAGCAAGATGGCTTCCGGGAGGGCTTTCGCAAGACCTATCACCGTCTGCTTCGGTGTCGGCCAGACAATCTCGAGAGCTGTATCGATTTTCTGGACTCCATCCGGCCTCATTCGGTAAGCCAAAACCAGAAACGATTCATGAGTTCTTCCTCCGTCTCATGAGCATCGGCGTGCGAGAAAACGCCGAGGTACGAGCGCAGAGATCCGAGCAGTGTCTCTTTAGTGATTATGTCGCTCCTGAAGTCACTAACTCGCTCTTTCAATTTGCGAAATATACGACGTTTCGTTTTCGTCCTCACCGAAACGTAATGTGGCAGAGTCACGTATCCGAGGAAATCGATGCCTTGGCGATCAGTTCGAATACCGACTTTTTTAGGATGCAGTTCCAGCATGAGGTGTTCGCCGAGAAAACGATTTATTGGTTCGATGAGTTGTGCGAGGTAGGCGCGGTCGCTCGAGACGATTACGAAGTCGTCGGTGTAGCGAGCGTAGTATTTTACCTTCAGCTCGTGCTTCACGAATTGGTCGAGTTCGTTCATGTAGATGTTCGCAAAGAGCTGCGAAGTCAAGTTGCCGATTGGCACACCTCGAACCTGAAAGAGGTTTCGTGTGGATGCGAAACTGCTCACGACCTCGTTGAGCAGCCACATCGTGTTGGCGTCCTTTATCTTTCGGCCAAGCAAGTCGAGCAAGACGGTGTGATCCACGCTGTCGAAGAACTTCCGCACATCGCACTTGAGCGCATAGCAACGGCGCGTGTAATTGCGGCTCTCTCGGCGGAGCATCTTCGTGACTTCTTGCACCCCTTTGTGAGTTCCCTTGCCCACCCGGCACGAGAAGGCAGTCGAGATGAGCGTGTTCTCAAAAATAGGGTTGAGTATGTTGAAAATGGCGTGGTGGAGGACCCGATCGCGTACTGTGGTCTTGTTGATTCGACGCAATTTTGGATCGTGAATCCAAAATCCGCGATACGGTCCGTGTCGGTACGTTTTCTCCTGAAGTTCTCGATGGAGCTGGAATATATGCTCTTCAAGGTGGTGTTCAAACACCGCCACATCCGACCTGTTCCGCTTGTCACGCTTGAATATATTCCATGCGGCGAACAGGTTTTCAGGAGCGATTATTAGCTGGTAGGTGTTTTTGGATAACTTCATACCATGAAAGACTTCGACATTCCGATCTTCAAAGAAACCTACGATCTCTACCGGACTTTCTACAGTTTCCGTCTGAGTATCCCGAAACAGGATCGGTATACTCTCTGGCAAAAATGCGAGACCCTGCTGCTTGACGTGCTCGAGGGCATAATGGTTGCAGGGCAGACAAACCGATTGGCGAAACTCCCGGTCTTGGAAGCCGCTAGCACGAAGCTGAATCTCTTGCGTGTTTTTGTTCGGCTTCTCAGTGATGTTAAGGCAATCGACAACAAACAATACGTCGCCCTTGAGATGAAGGTCGACGAAATTGGCCGCATGCTGGGCGGATGGATCAAGTCAACGAAAGAACGTCAGTAGGAACGCCCGCGTGTGCGGGCGTTCTTCAGATAGAGACGACTGCCGGGCAGCCGAAACGCCCAGATTGTCGTTGCGGTTGTTGTCCCAGTTGTTGTTGACGTTGAGGCCATTCGAATCGAAGTTGCCGACGTAGACGCGATTGCCGTCCGAGTCGCAACTGTTGCTCGCTTCCGTCTATATCCCGCTTGCGCGGCACCGGATCTTGAGGGTTACTGAAGGAGTTTCCTCCCATTCCTATATCCTCTCAATCCTGTATTTTATGTGGGAGCAAGTCACCGTGTGGAGACGCCTCCTCCAGAAACGAGCAAGAAGTTCAATCTCTATCCTCAACCGCACGCTGCCGCGATCCGTGAACCGACGGCATTCTGGCGGATCTCAAAGGCGAGATGCCCCGCGAGGCCGAACCGTGATCCGGCCTGCATGAGCGAGACGTCTTAGATTGTATCATGTATAAAAAGAAGAATCCTCGCGTCGTCTGTATGGTTTTATCCACACAAAAACGCGAGGACTCAAGGGTTCAAAAGAACCGAGGTTTCGAGTGATCGAGGTTCAGAACTTCCGGGCAGCCGAAACGCCCAGATCGTCGCTGCGGATGCTGACCCAGTCGTCGCCGACGCGGAGGCCATCCGAATCGAAGACGCCGACGCAGACGCGATAGCCGTCCGAGTCGCAGTCGGAGCAACGTACCCAGACTTTCTCGAACAGACGTTCCCCAGTGGCGAGGAAGTGGCCGATTATGGTGTAGACCACAACCTGAGCTTTCGGCGTTTCCTCGTCTTTCGACAGGAGCGCTTGCTGCTCATCCCACGTCTTCGAGGTCGAGTCGGCAACCGGGACCTTACGGACCAACTGCCAGCTGACTTCGCCCTTGTCCTTGGCGAACGCCTGCTTGTCGTACCAGTCCTGCTTATAGAACAGGGGCTGACCGGCGAGCTTTTTGGCGATACCGCGAATGTCGAGGATCGACAGCGGGAAGACGGCGACGAGAACGTGCGTGTCCTTTGCGGACCGGAGCACTTCCTCGCTGAACGGCACTTCGGCGAGAGCCGCGAGCTGCTGCTTCGAGGGGTTTACCCCGAAGTGCTTGATCGCTTCCTCGATTCCGAAGAAGTTCGTGCCCATGATCTCGCGGGCGAGCTTCTGAGAGGTTGACGGCTCGTATCCACCGTTGATCATCATTCGCGCGATGAGCGCAAGAAACGCAGGGTCACGGATGATTCGAGTTGCGACTTCGTCGGCGCTGTCGCCGACCGCACACCAGAGACGCTGCGTGGCGGCGTTGATGTCCCCGGCGGGGACCTCTGCCCATGTTGTCATGATGTACTCCTTTCTGTTAGCCTTTTTGAAATTATCTTGAAGGCGACTGGATTTTGAGCATACGATCTCACTGGTACGTCTTGCCTCAGAGTTGAGACGAGCTTTCTAGGCCCTAAAAATAAGACTCAAAAAGCTCATCTCAACTGTTCTGAACGCTTTCAAAGAACTGGATAAAAGATAGCATACTGAACGTATTCTGTCAAGGGTTACAGAAATGCCCATTTATCTTGGCCTCAACCCCTTGCCGGACATAATAAAAGACCTCCGGCAAATCACTCGTATCTGTCGAAACAGATGCGAGAGACTTGCGCGGAGGCCCAAGGATTCAAGAGGATCAAGTCCTCAAGAGATCCAGTTTCAGAACTTCCGGGCAGCCGAAACGCCCAGATTGTCGTCGCGGTCGTTGTCCCAGTAGAAGTTGACGTCGAGGCCATCCGAATCGAAGTAGCCGACGTAGACGCGATTGCCGATCGAGTCGCAACTGGAAGTTCTCACGTAGACATTCGGAAGCAGACGGGTGCCCCAGAGCGCCCTGTACGTCGTGAGACCCCAGACCACTTCGGCTGCATTCGGTACCACCATCGGGGCGACCACGAGCGCGTTCTGCTTGGCCCAGTTCTTGTCGAGCGACCCTGTGACCGGCTCCTTGCGAAGCGCGATCCAGACTGGCTCGGCTTTGTCGTTCCTCGAGAACGCTTCTGCGTCCTCCGCGTACCAGCCGCCGTCCTTCGAGTAGAAGTAGGCAGGCTTGAGTGCGCGGATTTCGAGAAGCGACATCGCCTTCGGCGGTCCCGCGACGAGCATCATGCCGTTGTCGCGGCACCACTCGAGGACTTCCAGCGTCGGGAGCGTTTCGCCGAAGGTGGCGAGTTGCTCGTCGGTGTACACCAAGTCACGCGCCTTGGCAATCTCCTCGGGCGAGATGAAGTCCTTCCCGAGAACGCTCTTGGCTACGTCGTAGTTCGGCATCTTGGCAGTAAACCGCCGGATGCCACTCACGAGATACGCTTGGAACTCGCCGCCGCGCGTGATGAGCCGCTGAAGGCCGTCCTTGTCGGGCACAACCTCCTTGAGTGCGCGATCACTCGCGTCCTCAACAAACCGCTTGAACTGCTTACCTTGCTCGGGTGTTGATGTGATCGACTGAGTCGTCATCATCGTTCTCCTTTGCTAAATGACCCGAAGCGCTCGGGCTAACGACTGTCTCGGATGAGACGAGCTTGTTGTGGCCTAGTAGATCGTAAAAGATAAGCCACAAAAAGCTCGCCTCATTCCTGCTGAATCTCGTTTGGTAATGGACAATTTATCTGTAAGATACAATACCATTCTCACAACATAGAGTCAAGTTCTCGCGCTCTCGTCCCTTGCGGACGAGGCGTTTCGTATCCCTGCCCGTCACGTCGCACACGTTGGGCACACAGCGGGAGTACAGCCTAGAGTGCTAAACGGACTCTACTTTGGGGGCATAATCGCACACGGGGCGTTTTAAGGCCATTCGTCGTATAATGCCCGGCAATGGATCTGCCGATTCAGCTCAAGTTCTTTAAGAAGCTCGATCTGTACCAAGAGCTTCGATCTCAAAACGAGAAAGCTCTCGGGCGAGATCGCGCGTGGCCTATGGAGAAAATGATTCTGAAATGGACGGTGTGGAACCATCACCATCTGAGTACGCCATTGCGGCCCGATGTTGCTTTTACGCATCCCGAGATAGTCGATAGGACAGATCAGGATAACTTCCCGTTACTCCTCGAAGCGATGCGTAATTTGGTCGAGCGAGAATACGCGACATACGCCTCCAACCTTGCGCTGGATCGCGGCATCAAGTTCACACGTGCTGGCCTGCTCATGGGCGAAGTGATCGACGACGTCGAGGGAAGCGGTGAAGGAACGTGGTCGGCATGGCGGTATATCTTTTTCATCATTCTAGTCTGGGCCGTCGCCATCGCCGGTGCGCTGCTGGTCATCGTCAACTTCTTTGATGCACTCGGACCGATCGCGCACGCCCTCTTTCCGGTTCATCCCGATCGGTGGCATCGTGGCTTTTGACTTTTCTCTAGTCAAACCGCTAAAGAGAGGTCAGGAATGTAAAAAGTGACATCTTTTTCCTGTGCAATAATGGTTCTAACGTCCTCTACCACCCTGCACATATTTCTGTGGATAATTCCATGTGCTATAATGCACCCATAACCCAAAAATATGGATAAAAAAGTAACCATCTACAGCACACCTACTTGTCATTTCTGCCAGATGACGAAGGATTTCCTTAAGGAAAAGAATATTCCGTATACTGAATACAACGTCGCTTCAGACTTGGAGAAGCGCCAAGAGATGATTCAAAAGTCCGGCCAGATGGGCGTTCCGGTTATATACGTGGGTGACCAACTCATTATCGGTTTCGACAAGGAAAGGCTCGTGTCTTCGCTTGGCGTTACCGCGTAGGTTCGGCCCCTATAGTTCAACGGATAGAACAGCCCCGTCCTAAGGGGTAGATGCTGGTTCAATTCCGGCTAGGGGCACCGTTGTTCACATAGCCCCATCCATCTGTCTCTAGGGTGGCTATACTAGTGGATGTTACTAACCTATACATATTCCCTATGCAATTCCTCGCATCTGTCTTTACTGGAGTCGCGCTCTCCGCAGGATCGTTCTTCGGGTTTTTACATGGCGGTCCTGTTGGAACTACGACTCATCCCGGCACCCCGCCACCCGTTGCAAGCTCAACCATCACGAAGTGGCATCAACCTGAACCGGTAGTGGTCTCAGCTACGACCACGGCTTGCGTCGGCGCTGCAGTCTCGACGCGCGAGCAGACGCTGGATGCTGCAGAAGTGAATCTCACCAGCGCACTCAACAGCGCCTACTCCGCGCGCGCCTCCGCCCTCGTCTCCGCATACGCCCTTACCACCGGAGGCGGTGCGGTGAGCGCTGCAGTGAAGGCGGCATGGCAAGGATTCTCTTCATCAACTAAGTCGGCAGATAAAACCTGGAGGACTGCTCGTGCGGGCGCTTGGCAAGCATTTATGACTGCAGCCAAGGCTTGCAAGGCTCCAGCCTCTATCCTCGATACCAACGACAGCGCTCTTGAAGTTTCAGGACAGTAGATTTTACACTACCGCCTAAATTACAATCCGGTGGAGAGATATCCACACCGGAGAATGTTTGTGTTTTTTAGAGTCATATCGTAAACTCGAAATCAGAAGGCCTGCACCGCGTAGACGGGTCCGACTATAGGTCATTTCGATTGGGGGAGTGCGTTGTTTTACCCACTCCGGAGGGATTTATGAAGACTACTACGTTCAGCGCGTTAGGCATCCTGATCCTTTTACTGCTCACAGGATACACAAGCACGGAATCGGCGTCGACCTCAGACGGGCCCTTTTCGGAAGGTCATGCCCACCCAGGGCACCCAATCTCGCACAACTTCACCTTTGACGAGCTTGGCCAATTGGTGGCATACGATCCAAACGATCTTCCGAAACGCGTTAGTGGATTTGACCCCCAAGGACACCTGCCTACCTTTACGCTCGACAATCCCTGCAATAACGGGCTCCCGATGCGCCTACTAAGCGGGCTGCGGAATCCGGTTTTTGTAACCTGCTACTTTCTTGGACATTAATACAATACTGGTTTGTTTCCGCTTACGCCTATCATGCCGCGCTCCGCGCGGCTTTTTTTGTACCGCATAAATCTTGTGCCCAGGGGACTATTGTCGTAGACTTAATTCCAGACTAATTAAAGGAGAACGCACCAACGACGGACTTCTGAACCTTACGGCACCCTAATCAAGTTGCAGGAGGTGATAGTTCTTGGCTTCGTTACTACGAACAACGAATACCCGAAACTTCCATCCCCAATCCGTATGTACACTGGAGGGTATAGCGGGCCTCTCATTAATTCGCATATCCTCTAAAGGGAGGTGATCCTCATCTCGCCGTGTTCAGGGCGCTGTCTGAACGAACGAGCTGTCATCCGACGGCTCGTTTTTATTTATGCCCCGTCTTGTGTTTCCAAACTCACTACCGTACACTCAAACACGGATGAATAACATGTGCGTGGGATATCTCAGCGTAACCCGCTCAGGAGAACTTTATGAAGAACAGTACAGTTTTTGCATTACTTTTCTCGCTCTGCACATCGGTCGCGATGGGGCAGGAAGCATCAGAGGCTCCGACCGCACCACAAAAGAAGGTCGAGGTTGACGTCCTTCTATGCGATACCCTCGATGAAATCGTCGATGTGATTGTTCAGCAAGATCGGGCAAGTCCGGTCGAGGCCGTGCGGGCTGTCGCCACTATGATTCGGCAGCACGGTCAGCGAAGTTCGGGTGAGGCAGTGCGAGCCATCAATGAGAAGGCTGGTAGAAATGCATGCGGCAGTGGTCGAGCCTCCTTTATCAAGCATGATTTCACTTTTGGGCTAAAGAATAGCAAAGAACACATCAATGTGGAGGTTTGGTCGGTTACCGTCCTATCGTACATAAACGCCTATAATGGTACCGAATCGGTCCTGCAATCTCCGGTCAATGCGTTCGTGCTATACAACGTCGATTCCCCAACAACGTAAGCAGTTTAAGAAGCCGCGGACATATTATTATCCGCGGCTTGTTTTTTGCCTGCTATACTTTACGCACATGGATCCAGAAGCGAAGCGGATGCTCGACGATATGTATGCCCTCGTGAAGGATAATCACCGGATGCTGCGCGCGGTGCGCCGGCATCAAATTCTCGACACATTCGGCAAGTGGATTCTCTGGGGGATCATCCTCGTCGCAGGCGCCTATTCTTACTTCGTCTACGTGCAGCCGCTCATCAATGGGCTGCATATTCCTGGAATGTCGGCGAGCCAGACCGCGACTACCACTCCGTGGGGAAAGCTGATAAACTATTTTGAAGCGTGGAAATAGCCCCACGAGAGGCTTGGATAGCTCAGTTGGTAGAGCACTTCCCTGAAGAGGAAGGGGTCCCCGGTTCGAGCCCGGGTCCAAGCACCTGATATGTTGCAGAAGTTCTTTCTCTGGATGAAAAAATACGAACGGCATCTCTCGGCGCTCGCGATGATTGCCGGTTTCGTCGCCGACAATATCTTCTTCACCCGCATCGACTTACTGCGCACACAGCTCCTTCTCGCCGCATACACGGTCGCGTGTTTCATCGCGATACCGGTATTGCATTTTATCGAGACGAGGCGCGCGCGGACAGGGAAGGATATGCGATGGCGCCTAATTTTGCCGCTCATAACCCAATTTGCGCTCGGCGGGTTCTGGAGCGCGTTTGTTATCTTCTATGGGCGCTCCGCTACGTTCGGCGCATCTTGGCCGTTTCTCATTTTCCTTTTCTTGGTATTTCTGGGGAGCGAATATTTCCATCACTATCATGCACGACTCGTTTTCACGAGTGTTTTATTCTTCTTCGCACTCTACTCGTACGCGATTTTTGCAGTCCCAATTTATACCCACACGATGGGGACTACTACATTTCTTGAGAGCGGGGCAGTCGCCATCGCCGTCTTTGCATTATTCACAATACTATTGCGCATTCTGGCGCGAGAACGCTTCCGTGAGGACGTGTGGCGCATTCGCGCAGGCGCATTTGCCGTATTGGTGTTAATGAACCTCTTTTATTTCACGGGCATCTTGCCGCCGTTGCCACTCTCGGCGACCGCAGCCGGCATCTATCACAATGTAGAGCGCATTCCCGGCGCCTATCTGGGAGACGAGGAGACAGGTCAGTCGTGGGAGGTGCGCTACCTTGGCTTTCCTCCGACCCTCCACATTACCGCCGGAGACTCGCTGTATGCCTATAGCTCCGTTTTCGCGCCAACCGCCCTCACCACGAGCGTGGCGCATCGCTGGCAATGGTATGACCCAACGGCGAAGCAATGGGTGACAAAGTCCATCATCACCTATCCGATTATCGGCGGGCGCGACGGCGGCTACAGGGGCTATTCAGCCCTGCCGATTAGTGATGCGGGGAAGTGGCGGGTAAATATCGAAACAAGCGAAGGCCTCCTAATTGCGCAGCTACCGTTCACGGTTGAATTACTTGAGGCGTCCTCCACCCCTCCTGAAGAAGAAACTATTACGCTAAACTAACCAGCCTTAACGCGAAGCTTGGTTTGACGTGCCTTGTCGAGCTTGGGGAGAATAATAGTGAGAAGACCGTCCTTTGCAGCGGCTGAAGACGCTTCGACGTCGACTTCCTGGGGCAGCATAATCGTGCGAGAGAACGAGCCCCAGAAGAGTTCGCGGGTGAAATAGTCTGGCCCCGCAACCTGCTCGCGCTCCATGCGAGAACCTTCAATCTCGACCATATCGCGGCTTATAGAAATGTTGAGTTCATCAGGACGCACGCCCGCAACGAAGGCACGTACGATAATATCGCTCGCGGTTTGATGGACATCAACCGGTAACTGACCTTCGCTCCCTTTGTCTGTGTGAGAGAAATCATCTTCAAGCGGCGCCGGGCGGACTGTCACCGGATCGTTCGCGCGTATGGCGCGCGGCTTCTCACGTACTGGCTGTGTGACCACCGGCAACTCCTCATCAAAAGCATCAAAAGATTCCCGAGAGGCAGGACCTCCCGAGAGACGTTCGAAGAATGAAGGTTTCTTGTTCATATTAAGCATACGGAATGGTTAGGTAGAGCGATATTGGAAATATTTTAACACTTCAAATGTCGCTAATAAAATCACGGTGACGACCCACACAAGAAATAGTGCAGTTAAAGCACTTACGTCAATAATAAGCAGATTGAAGGCAGTATGCAATGCGACTGCGAGGATAAGTCCCAAAGACGCGGCGAGCACGCGTCCTGCTGGGCGGAATTTGGTCGAGAAGGCAAGAGCAAAGCCTATTGATGCAGAAGCGACCACATGTAATAAGTTGGCGCCTAGGAAGCGTACACCGTCAGTGCAGAGAAAGGCCGCGCTTCTTGTCCACTCGGTCACCACGCTTGCGCCAGCCGAACAAGTTGGGTCTACGAGAAAAAGCATATTTTCAGCTGCGGCGAAGCCGAGCGCTACGGTAACCATATAGATGACGTAGTCAGGCGGTTCATCGACTGCCTTCCTCCAGAGGATAAATACTGCGGCCATCATATACTTAAGGACCTCTTCGATAAGCGCCCAACTCGTGAAGACCGTAAAACTATTGGCGAGATGTGCCTTGGCGTACTGCTCGAGCGGAATAGCGAGAGGCACTGCCAGCATTCCCGCAATGAAGGTCAGGGCGATAAGCGAACGCGGTTCAGGATGAGTCCGGTCCTCTTTCAGGATGAAATAGAGCCAAATGAGCGACGGCAAGAGCCCGCCGATAAATGCATAGCCGAGCGTGGTCGGGGTAATCACTCTTCTATTCTACCGCACCCGGGGTAGGCCACTTTGCGACCATCAAGAACGACGTATCTTTCGTCGGCATGGATTGATAAATTTCTTCGGTTATATAAGGCATGAAAGGGTGGAGGAGTTTAAGCGTCCGATCGAGGAGCGTGAGCAAGAGCCGCGCCCGCGAAGCGCGCGCGGCCGCATCTGCTCCCGCGAGAATAGGCTTCGACTCCTCGAGTATCTTGTCGGCGAGCTCGTGCCACGCGTAGTGGTATAGCTTTTCTGACGCCATATAGACCCGGAATTCTTCCATATCTTGAGTTACATCCGTGACCAGCGCCTCGCCGACCGCGTCGAGCGTATCGTCATTGCCGGTAAACGGCGCATGCATGTCGGCCTCCTTCGTGTTCTCGAGTATGAATCGCGCGATATTCCAGAGCTTATTCGCGAAGTGTTTATAACCCTTTACCTTACTCTCATCGAAGCTGACATCACTGCCGATGGCGGATCCGACCAAGAGCCCCATACGCAGCGCATCAGCTCCATACTTATCAATCATGTCGAGCGGGTCGATCCCATTGTTGAGGGATTTACTGAATTTGCGTCCCTGCTTGTCCCGCACGAGCCCGTGAATAAGGACCGTTTTGAAAGGAACCTTCCCGAGATGAAATCCGCCCATAAGAATCATGCGCGAAACCCATAGATTCAGTATTTCGTATGCGGGTGACATGAAGCTGGTGGGGTAGAATGTTGCGAGGTCGATAGTCTCTTTGGGCCACCCGAGTGTCGAGAATGGCCATAGCGCGGAAGAGAACCACGTGTCAAGAACGTCCGGATCTTGAGTCCATGCTTCAGTTGATGGCGCCTCGGTACCTATATGAATCTGCTCCCCGCCATACCACACAGGTATACGGTGGCCAAACCATATCTGCCGGCTGATGCACCAGTCGCGCAGGTTATCTATCCAATGGAAGTATGCGTTACGGAATCCGTCTTGCGGCATATGGACGGCGCCGCTTTCCACGGCCGTGCGCATTAGCGTTTTGAGTGTGGTCATGCTGCCGCTCTTGATGCCGGGGATCTCAGAGTGAGGAATGGCAAAAGGACGGTTCACGTCGATGAACCACTGTAGTTTCGGCAATGGCTCAACGATGCCGCCGGTACGTTCGGCCGTCGCGACATTGTGCGTTACGTCTTCTTCTTTCTCGAGCAGCCCCTCGCTCTTGAGCCACTCAACGACTGCTTCGCGCGCCTCGCTCGTCTTCTTTCCCTGAAGGCGGCCGGCGACAGCCATCTTCGCGAATTCATTTATGACGATGACCTCAGTCGAGAGCCCGTGCCGCTCCGCGATACCCCAGTCAATTTGGCTATGTGCAGGGGTGAGACCGACCGCGCCAGTGCCGAACGCAGGGTCAACTTCCGGATCAGCTACAATCTTTACGTGTATCGGTACATCGCAGAACACAGCATCAAACTCTCTTCCAACGAACTCTTTATAGCGCGGATCCTCTGGATGTACGGCGACGCCGACATCGCCGACCTTCGTCTCGGGGCGCGTGGTCGCAATAGGAATAGGGAAGTCCTTACTGTAGCGGAACGTATAAAGCTTCCCCGGGCGTTCCACATGTACAATCTCGTCGTCTGAAATGGTCGTTTGGCCTTTCGGATCCCAATTCACGATACGATTGCCACGGTAGATGAGTCCTGCATCATACATACGCTTAAATGCCGCCACCACGGCCTCATTGCGCGTATTGTCGAGCGTGTACGCATAGCGCGACCAATCAAGCGATGCTCCCATCCGACGTATCTGTCCGAGAATCGTGCTTTCGCTCTCTTTTGCAAACGCGGCGACGCGCTGCACCAGCTCTGCGCGCCCCAAATCGTGTCGGCTTTTATCCTCTGCTTTCTGAATATCCCTTTCGACTCGGGACTGGGTCGCGATAGCGGCAGAGTCAGTGCCGGGAATCCAGAGAGTGCGCTTCCCGCGCATACGCTGATAGCGAACAACCGTATCTTGGAGCGAATCCTCATAGGCATGCCCGATATGGAGAACGCCGGTAACATTCGGCGGAGGCAGAACTACAGAAAACGTCTCAGCGTCTGCTTTTGTGACGCCCTGCTTCACGCACTCGTCCGGGTTAAAGAAACCGCTCTTTTCCCACTCTGCATAGAGGCGTGACTCAGTTGGCTCCGCGTCATAGGGCTTCAGGAATTTCTCAGGCATTGCCTATAGAATATAGCAAACAGAAGGGTTTATGCGAGTGACTGATTCCCGTTTGCCTTGATGTCAGCAGCCACGAACTCTTTGCGGGCGGCGCGGTAGAAGCCAGCAAGCCCAATCATTACCGCGTTGTCAGTCGTGAGCGATGCGGCCGGGATGCGAAGCGAAACATCTGAAAATTCTTTGGCACTATTCCCAGTAAACGTGCGACGGATGTGGGTATTCGCGGAAACGCCGCCGCCGATGACCAGTGTCTTGGCTCCTGTCTCCTCGAGCGCCTGCGCAGTCTTCTTCCAGAGCACTTCCGTGACTGCATTTTCAAATTCATGAGCGATATGTTGCTTATCTTTTTCACTTACAATCGGTTTATCTTTAAGTAAATAGAGCACGGCAGTTTTGAGCCCAGCAAAGGAGAAATCGCAGGTATTAGAATCAATCATTGGTCGCGGGAGTTTTATCGCAAAGTCCTGCCCATTATCGGCGCGAACTTGCTCGGCGAGCTTCGATATCTCCGGGCCACCCGGATAGGGGAGTTCAAGCATGCGTGCGACTTTGTCGAAAGCTTCACCCACGGCGTCGTCGCGCGTTTGTCCGATGAGTTCATATGTCAGCCACTCCTTCATCAGCACGAGCTCGGTGTGGCCGCCGGAGATAAGGAGTGCGAGTACGGGCAACTCGACATTACGTATGGTCAGCGCCTCATTTTTACTCTGTGCCAGCGCAGAGAGAATATGCCCCTCCATATGATTTATAGCGACGAGGGGTTTCTCCCACAGGAGCGCGAGCGCTTTAGCAAAATTAATCCCAACCCAGAGAGCGGGCTCGAGCCCTGGGCCTGCCGTGACTGCGATAGCGTCAATCGCCGGTGGTTCACATTCGGAAACGAAATCGAAAACTGCTTCGGCGAGGCCCGGCTCGCGCTCTAAAATCGTTGCGATTTTAGAGCGCGTTTCTTCAGAAATGGCTTGAGTATCTTCGTGCAAAAGCTCGGCTTCTTCGAGCGCAGCTTCGAGAAGCGGCACCAAATTCTTGGCGTGTTCGCGCTTGGCGAGCGCGGGGAAGACGCCCCCGTATTCTTTGTGAATTTCTATTTGCGAGAGAAGAGCGTTGCCAAGTACCCGGAATTGCGCCGCTTTCTCATCTCCTTCGGCATCAAGAATCGCAATCGCGGTCTCGTCGCAGGAGGTCTCAATCGCTAGGATTCTCATAATCTGTAGTAGTATAACGCGTATGCAACGGAATGACCTCCTCGTCTGGATGGATCTCGAAATGACGTCCCTTAAGAACGTCCTCACCGACCGAATTATCGAAATAGCCGTCGTATTGACCGATAAAGATCTCAACGTGGTCGCCGAGGGCCCCGATATCGTCATTCACGCCGATCAGGCCCTTTTCGACCTTGACCCATTCGTGCGCTCCCTCCATGAGGGAAGCGGGATGCTCGCCGCCTCGCTCGCGAGCACGGTAACTCTAGAGCAAGCAGAACAACAGATGCTCGAATTCGTGCAGAAACACGTAGCGAAACAATCATCTCCCCTCTGCGGCAATTCGATACATACGGATCGGCATTTCCTGCGGATTCAGATGCCAACACTCGAAGACTATCTTTTTTATCGTTGCATCGATGTCTCGACTCTTAAAGAGTTGGCGAAGCGTTGGGCGCCTGAGGTCTACGCAGAAGCGGAGCGACGCAAAGCGAATAAGGTTCACCGTGCGAAGAACGATATACTCCAATCGATAGACGAGCTGAGGTTCTATCGCAAAGAGCTCTTTAAGGCTTAATTGGTTCTTCTACTAATTTCCATGGGATAGGTGCGCCGTAAGGGATAGAAAAGGCGGACGAATTGAAGTGACCATTCCCGCCGTAGCGCGCCGCGAGTTCCGCGACATTCACACTGCCGTCGCTTCGCATCGATACGCGCAGCCCTGTCGCGCCCGCGCGCACAACGAGTGCGAATGGAGGATGTATTTTCCGCAAGTTGTTAGCTAGTTCAGTTATGAACATTTTTTCTCCAGCGACGAGATAACAGGTATATCCCTCGAAGGTAACAAGCGTGGCGTCGCCAGCGAGCTGCGTGCTCAGGAGTTTAAAATATTCTTGGTATGCGCTCCCGCGCTCGACAATCTTCGCACGCTCGGCAAGGTCTTCGGTGCGGCGAATGTGTTCGTCCCAGACGTCGAAGCGAAACGGCTGTGCGTAGCAGTACGTAATGATCGCGCGCTCATCGTCGGGAATCTTGCGGAAGAGATCAGCATCTTCGACATATTGTAAAAAGGTTGGTGTCGGCGTGTCGGGATGGAAATACTTCCACGAAAGCGTTGCGCCCGAATGTTCGACGCTATAGATATGCTTCGGTATAGATTCTATAAGGCTCTGAACACCTTCGTGATGGTCGATGATAACGAGTGACTTCGCATTTTTAAGAAGATGATCCATATCCTCCTGCGGATAACAAAAGTCGAGTAGGTAAAGTTCTTTGCCCTCAAGATGTTCAGGAATCGGTTCTTGATGTTTAACGGGAATGTAGTCAGCGATGTCGCCTAATTTCTTCCATGCCGCGTAGGCTGCACCGAAACCGTCAGGGCAGCCGCCGTGATAGAGAACCGAAATATCTTTATGAGTGCTCATCTTTTTATCTTAGCGCACGAAACGCACATAGATTCCAGAGGGAATCACACGCTCCGTAGAAGCCTCTTTAATATGAAGCTCACCGCATTCGCCGTTGGTCTCGCCAAAGATGCTCTCGACCGCCTGAGCGAACGAACGTGTCGCGTAGCCCGCGGCATAGCCGTTGATAAGAAAGAACGAGCCGGGCTTATCAGAAAATATTTCTTTGAGCGACTCTAGGAGCGCGGGGAAGTCCTCTTCAATCTTCCAGACTTCGCCTTTGGCTCCGCGGCCGAAAGCGGGCGGGTCGAGGATAATGCCGTCATATTTGGCTCCGCGGCGCGCTTCACGCTTCACGAAGGCGAGTGCGTCGTCCGGTATCCAGCGAATTTTGTCTTCGGAAATCTTCGAGAGTCGCGCGTTCTCGTGTGCCCAATCGAGAGACTGCTTCGATGCGTCAACATGCGTGACCGAGGCTCCCGGGTGCGCAGCTGCGAGCGTCGCAATACCGGTGTAGCCGAAGATGTTGAGCACGTTTGGCGCGCCAAGTTTCTTCACCTGATCTTTAATCCAGACCCAATTCGGTTCCTGCTCGGGGAAGATGCCCGTATGCTTGAAGCTGGTGAGTCGCGCGAGGAAGTGTATCGGCCCGCGCGAAAGTTCCCACGACTCCGGCACCTGCTTTTTCATCCTCCACTCGCCCTTCTTATCTTCAAAAGAAAATATAGCGTGTGTAGTCTCCCACAATTCCGGCCGCCGCTTCTTCCACAGTGCCTGCGTCTCCGGACGCGCAAGCACGACAGTACCGAATCGTTCCAACTTCATATTCTCTCCTGAGTCGAGGAGCTCGTAATCAGCCCAGGGGAGAGAAATTAGATGTTGGTCGAGCTTCATAGCGCCTCAGGATGCTTGCGCGACCATTCATAAAAGACGATTGCACCAGAGACCGCAGCGTTGAGCGACTCGGTACGCGAGTGCATCGGGACCTTCAGCGTCACGTCACAAGCCGTAAGCGTCTTCTCGCGTATGCCCGCGCCTTCGTTGCCAACAATGAATGCGCTCGGTGCGTCAAACGGCTCGGCGCCGAGGGTGACCTTCCCGTCCATCGCGAGGCCGTAAATCCAAAAACCTTTATCCTTCAAGACCTTAATCGCATGATTCACGTTCCCGATAGAGACAAGCGGGATGCGGAAGACCATTCCGGCTGAGGCCTTCACGACCGCGCCCGTGATGCCCGCCTGATTGTGTTCTGGGATGAGCACGCCGGAGAGACCGAAAGCGGCCGCCGAGCGAATGAGCGCGCCAACGTTGTGAGGGTCTTGTACTTCGCCAAGAATCGCGAGCGCGGGATTCTTTTTTATATCAAGCGTTTGTAAAAAATCTTCGAGCGAGAGCAGAAGGGAAGACGGATTGATGGTCGCGATGACACCCTGATGTACCGAATCCTTCCCGACAAGCTCTGTGCCCCTGCCGGGCGTGAGCGTATGAGTCGGTATTTTATGTTTATTGAGAAGCGTAGAGAGCTCGCCGTCGCGCAGATCAGGCGCGAGGAAGACCTTGCGTACCACCTGCGGCGCGTTCGTCAGCGCCTCGACGAGCGCGTGCTTGCCGTACATAAAAATCTTGCCTGAAGAAGCCGCTTTTGCCCCTTGGGGCGCTCGGTGCTTCCGCTTATCGTATGGGTTGTGGCGTTTCGGGCGCATTAGGTAACATTATAGCACGAAATCAAGTTGTGCGCGGTGAGGGATTCGAACCCCCGACATCTACAACGTCAATGTAGCGCTCTACCAACTGAGCTAACCGCGCTTCGCCCTGGACTATATCACAGGGCCGCGCTTGTCGGAATTGATTACGACATCCACCAGATAATCGCCGCGACGACGACAAAGAGCACTATCTGGTATCCGACATCAATCAAGAAGAGTATCTGCGCGCGCTTGCCCCAATGCGGCGGTGTACTGGTGTAGAGCAAGTCATTAAACTTCAGCGTGACTACAAAGCCGAAGCAAAGCAGGAGCGCGACTTGGAGCGCCTGCATCAGCGAGGCCACTTGGGTGAGCGCAAGGAACACGGCAATCACAAAAGAAACGAGGAGCGTATTAACGAAGCCATAGAACATCACCTTCGGCATTTCGCTCATACCCGACTTCGTATCGTCGGCCGTCTTCCCGCGCGCTTCCATCCACGGCTTCTGCCAGAGAATAGGGGAGTACCAAGCCCAGCCCACGACATATGCGGCTACCGCCGCGACCAACACCGCCCAAGGATTGATGAGGGTAAACATAATTAGGAGTTATTCATTAATTAAGCGTCGATGACTCTTTCTTAGCGAGCACTCGCATTTCCGCTTCTTCGTCTTCGGTAATGTTTTGTTTAAGATTGGACTCCACGGAATCGAACGTAGTTTCAATCAACTTCCAAGAGGCGTCGTTTCCTACCGTAAGGACGTCTATAAACTTGAATCGAAGTTCCTCCGCCTCTGCGGCACTTAGCTCATTCGTCTCGGGAGTTTCCGCGGGCACTTCTACCTTAGTTCCGGCTCGCAGTTCATCAACCTTCGACCCGATATCTGCCCACACTTCAGGCTCGGTATCCTTTAGCGCTGCGAGCTTCGCATCAATTTCTTCATCGTCTGCGTCGGGGTCGAGACCCAAGTCTCTTTCTATGGACCTCCTTGGTGATTCGGAATTCTGAAATCCTTCTGCACTCATATCGTTTGTATTATGTGATTACCCCTAAACTCTAGCATGGGATAGCACCCATAATATAAAACGTCGGCCTGAGGAGGCCGACGTTGGTAACGCACGCTGTTGAGAGAATCTTATTCTCGTTCGTGTTCGAATACCCAATTCTTCTTTGACCGGTACTCTTTCCGCCCGACACGTAACATTCGGATGTGCATTGTGCAGCCGATTTCCACGACGGTGTCCAAGCTACAAACCCTTTTGCGTCGGACGTAATTGGCTAGCAGGTTGTACTTCTCGTGGGCTGGAGAATCGGAATTGATAAGCAGACGAAGCTCTACCCGAGCGGTGACGTGAATGCGTTGCTCCCAAATGCTGCAGGGCGGTTCTCCGAGGGTTCGGGCCCCCAAGTCGGAAAGGAAGACTCCTGCGACCGGAGGGCAGCCGTCTGCGCCCCTAGTCTGCAAGGCAGTGATTCTATACATTGCGATACCCCTGTCTGATGTACATTGAAAAGCCGAAAATTATGATACTACAATATTTGAAATTTGCAAGTGGTCTCTGAGGACTTAGAGATTGTCTCTGGTAATATTTAAAGATGCCTCTGACGCGGTGCCGATTCTTCTAAACTGGTGACCCCACGGGGAATCGAACCCCGATTTACGCCGTGAAAGGGCGCTGTCCTAGCCGTTAGACGATGGGGCCATGTATTCAATCGAAATACATTACAAATCCTAGCATTTTCGGGTTCAAATGCTAGAATCGCGAGATTGGAGAGGTGGCAGAGTGGTCGAATGCACCGGTTTCGAAAACCGGCAGGGGCGAAAGCTCCTCGGGAGTTCGAATCTCCCCCTCTCCGCCAATAGTGCAGAGCTTTACTTAATTTTTAAGTGTGATAGTATTTTAATCAGGAGAACCGCAACGGTTCGACCACCGTACATTCTAGTTTGCGTTACAGAGGGGAATGGTATGAATCTTACGCGTTTTTGGAATTCGTTAGCGGAGCGGATGCTAGGTCACAGCACGATTGAGGAACACCTATTCGGAATCGTCGTATTCTTTATAGCCGCTGTTCTCGTGGCGCTCGCTCTCGCCGCTCTCACTGGTGCCTCAGTGCTCTATTCCGGGCTTGTAAACGCGACCTGGCATGATTGGAGGGAGGTTGCTTGGCTCGTTCTGGCCGGAGTACTCATCATTGTCTGGGCGGAAACGAGACGGTGGAGCGGAGGTTTTGCGTGGCGGTGCGGAATTGCTTATTTCGGGCCGCCAATCGTCTGCAACGGACTCTCACTGATTCTCATATCAATGGAATCGACAACGACTCTCGCGTACTGGGTCTTCAAGTATCGGTACTTTACCGGCTTTGTCGGAGCCGCTCTGATAGTCGCCGTGTACGCTTTCCCGCGTATCGTCCAATGGATAAAGAACCGAAGGGCGGAAAAGTGGAATGTCAAGATTCGCGCTCAGCGGGTAGACCGTGGATTTGGTGGCACACAGGCATATCCCGCGCCAAGACCGTTCGACAGATACCGCAAAAAATAAAGAAAAGTAGTTCTAAAGCCCCTCCAAGAGGGGCTTTCTTTTTTCTCCACCTTTATCCGCAACCGTCCTCGCGCGTAGTATAATGAGGCTTACTATGTCAGTAGCGTATCTCACGCACCTCATTCTGGAGTACCGCTACTGGATACTCATCCCCCTCTCGCTTATCGAGGGACCGGTGGTCGCATTCGTTGCCGGAACGCTCGCCTCGGTCGGCTACTTCAGCATCTGGTTCCTTGCAGCGCTCTTTTTCGTCCGCGATGTCGGGCTTGATGGCGTCTACTACGCGATAGGACACTTCGGCGGCCGTACCCGCTTCGCACGGAAGATGCTGGCGAAGATAGGCGTCACTGACGACCATTTGAAAAACGTCCGAGTCTTGTGGGAGAAGCGTCCGGGCTGGACGATGCTCATCGGTAAGCTCTCGTACGGTATCGCCTCGGCCTTTATCGTCGTGGCGGGTATGGTCAAGATGCCGCTGCGCAAGTTCTTTGCCTACGGCAGCGCTGTTGCGGTTCTACAATATGGCACCCTCCTCTTGCTCGGCTATTTCCTCGGCGCGTCCTTTGGCGGGAACATTACGAAAATTCTGGATAATGTGCAGTATGTCATTGCTTTTGCCGCAGTGGCCATTTCCGCCTATTACATCTTGAGCCTGCGGATGCGCAAACGATTTCTTACGAAGGATGAAGCAGTTGAGGGAGAGCCTTTGATAGAAGAGTAAGTATGAAAAAAATAATGCTCGTGACGGATGCGTGGGCCCCGCAGGTGAGCGGGGTTGTTCGCGTCCAGAACGCGCTCATACGCTCTCTTGAAGCGCGCGGGTACGAAGTCCTTATCATCGAGCCGAGCCAATTTTTTACCGTCAAAGTTCCGTTTTATCCAGAGGTTCGCCTCGCGCTGTTTGCGCGCCGACGTGTGGCGCGGATGATTCAAGAGCTGAGGCCTGATGCGATTCACCTGATGATTGAAGGCCCACTCGGTTGGGCGGCCCGTAAGGCCTGTATGCGAGCAGGAATACCCTTTACCACGTGGTATCACACGCACTTCCAGCTCTACCTGGATATGCACTTTCGCGGGCTACTGCCCGTAGTCTCGTGGGTGATGCATCGCTTCCATAAACCTGCGGCCCGCACACTGGTCTCAACGGAGGGTCTTAAGAGAGAAGTAGAAGCGATGGGCTTCAAGCATATTGTAGTGGCGCCGCTTGGCGTAGACACCAAGCTTTTCACTCGAAATCCAACTCCTACGCTGCCACCATTACCGAAGCCGGTCTTCGTGTTCTTTAGCCGTTTGGCGATGGAGAAAAGTCCTGAAGAATTCCTCAAGCTCGAGCTCCCGGGCACGAAGCTCGTCATCGGCGACGGTCCCGACCGCGCGAAGCTCGAAGCAGAGTATGGTATGAAAAATAAATTCGTCGGCTACAAGAGCGGCCAGGAACTCATTGATTGGCTCTCGCTCACCGATGTGCTCGTTTTCCCCTCACGTACGGAGACCTTCGGGCTCATCGCGCTCGAGGCGCTCGCCTGCGGCATTCCGGTCGCTGCTCACAATGTGCTCGGTCCCCGCGACATTATTGTGGAAGGGAAGACGGGATATCTTGGCGAGGACCTGCGCGTAGCAGCGCTGAAGTGTCTCGACCTATCGTCGACAGATTGCCGCGCCGCTGCACTTGAATACTCCTGGGAGAATTCGACAGAGGCATTCCTTCGAAGCCTGGTTTTTATTCATTGATTAAAAAGAAAAGCCCACCGTTCCTAAGTAAGGAAGTGGTGGGCGAAAATCATCGAGCGAGCTCCTGCACTCATCGTTGAATTACGAGCTTGATTGCGGAGACCGCAATAGTGCCTAGCCATGCACCGCCGATCATCCAGAATAGTCGGGGCTCTTGTCCAAAAACATCCGGAGCCCAGGCCAACTGGAACCATTTCCGAGTGAAATGGAGCGGGACCAGCATATTTACTGGGATTATCAGCGCAAACGCCACAGCGACGATGAAGACAGTATTCGTAGGCACTGTCCTAAGTACGAACATCCATACAACTGTCCACACTAGGGCGAAGAAGGGCATATGCAGATACCCAATAACAGTCGTTCGTCCTGCTCCGCCAAGCGTGCTCGGATATTTGCCGGGTACGATGACGAAGAGTTGGAACAGCGCGGCCGCAATCATTCCAGAAAAAAACAAGAAGGCGAGTTCCTTTGCTGTCCAGCGGTCGCCCGCAACTGAGAGTATGTAGGTTATCAGCCGCGGGAATAGGAACAGATCGACCCACACGTAGAAATCAACTACGAGGGGGATGACCTTGCCGGGCTCCGGATATTTCTGGAGCATCTGAGTAGGGAACATGACACCAGTCATCAGGGCGATTGGAATCCAGATGATTACGTAGAACTGCACGAGTGCACCAATAGTTGGAGCAATAGTACCCACGGAGCACCTTCCTTTGCTAGTTGCCGCTTGTGCGAAGGGAAATGAGCGAATCTCAGGCTATAAAATAACGTTGAAAATAAATAAAGTCAAGTGTGCTTAGCGGACGACAGTCCACTCTTTATACGCGGTGTGATTCAAGAGGAGGACGGCGAAGCCCTGGCGCATCCACATCCAATAGAGCTTAAGCCACCCGGTTTTATGCGCGCGGCGGCAGGAATGGCGGACGTAAAGCTGCCAGTGCGAATGAGTCCTACCCATTTTACCAAGTCGGTTAAACATATCGGTGTCTTCGCCGCCGGCGAGGTCTTGGCGGTAGCCCCCGACCTTTTTAAAGGCTTCCGCGCGAATCATCTGGAACTCTCCCGAGGCGTTGCCATAGTGGAAGATATTATTAGAGATGATGTACCAAATATTGAGCGGCGCGCAGAAGATATCGTCAGCGAGCGAATGATTATCAGCCCAAGGGACGAGTGACACTGTCATCGCGAGTAGCGCGGGCCACTTCTCAAATTCCACCAGCGTCTTCTTAAAAAAGGCATCCGGCTCAGTTATATCGACGTCCGCATCGATGAATACGAGATACTTTCCGCGAGCAATCGCTGCGCCCGAGTTTTTCGCCTCTCCGAAAGTCTGTCGGCGTGCCTCATTCCACACAACAACCTTATCGGTATACTGCCGCGCGATATCGAGCGTCCGGTCTTTGCTCCCCCCGTCGCTGATGATAATTTCGTGCGGCAAATCAAAATGACGGAAGTTCTTAAGGGTGCGTTCCAAAAATTGTTCCTCTTTCAGGGTTGGGATGATGATTGAGACGAGCGGCTCAGCGGAGTTCATTGCTTTTTAATCCAGAGGTAGATGTCTTCAAGCGCCTTCACGCCGTCGCCAGCAGCGATATTGTTCTGGTGATAGAGCTCGTCGGTGCAGTCGCCAGCAGCCCAAATGCCGTCGACGCTCGTGTGCTGATTCTTTTGGTCCGTCTTGATGCGTTTGAATGAGTCCAACTCAATGAGATCAGCGGCGAAGTCCGTGTTTGGCAAGACTCCAATTTCGACGAAGACGCCCGTCACGGCCAGTTCGCCCTTTTGGCCATTGCTCTCATAAAGAACGCTCGTGACGAAGGGTGAACCTTTTATCTCGGTGGGCATCGCGTTGGTAATCACTTTAAAATTTGGATGTGCTTTTGCCTTCTCTATGGTGACGGCGTCCGCTCGCAGCTCGCCACGCGAGAGGAGGGTAACGCTTTTACAATACGCCAAGAGCTGCAGCGCGGTCTCGAGGCCAGCGTTGCCGCCACCGACCACTACCACATCGGCTCCACCAAACAGCGGGCCGTCGCAGGACGCGCAGTAGGTGAGACCCTTATTCTCGAATGTGTCGGCGTCGGGGATAGTTAGCTTGCGGCGGCTAGCTCCCGATGCGATGAGTACGGCCTTTGCAGAAAATTCTTTGCCAGACTTGGTCGTCGCGGTAAACCCCTCACCATCTTTTTTAAGAGAGGTGACGCGCTCGCCGTTTGTAATAGTGACGACATCGCCCTTGACCGCATCGAGGTGTGCGGTGAAAGCTTTTGCGAGTTCAGCGCCTGCGATTTTTGGAATACCAATCCAGTTCTCGATTCCCTCAGACACGGTCGACTGGCCGCCGACTTCTTCTGCGATGAGAACCGTCTTTAGGCGCTTGCGTGCGGCATATACCGCCGCAGCGACGCCCGCGGGGCCGCTACCGATAATCAGAAGGTCGTACATGCTCGGCAGTATAACAGAACCCGGCGCCAAGGGCGCCGGGTGGATATTTTTATTTCTTGTGTCTTCGCAAAAATGCGGGAATCGCTCCCCAGGTCTCGTCGTCTTCGGGGACTTTTGCCGGAGCCTCCTCGCGCTTGTGGGGCTGTGCGGTGACGACCGGCTCCTCCTCTTTAACCATCGACTCGACTTTTGGAGCTTTGCTCGCTGGCTTATCATCGCGCTTCAGCGTCTCGTGGTAAATGCGACCACTTTCTTCCGCCTGCTTCTCGGGCGCCGCCGGTACGGAGAAGAGCGAACGCTCGCTGCCACCGTAAGAGGCGTGTGCTGCGCTCTCGGGGAATCCGGTCGCGATGACAATGATGCGAATTTGGCCCTTCTTGAGTTTCGTATCCTTCATCACGCCCCAGATAATCTTGGCACCCTTATCAACCGACTCACCGATAATCTTCGAGGCCTCATGCACCTCCATAATGCCCAAATCGTCGGAGTGGGCAACCACCCACAGGACGCCTTTCGCGCCTGAGATAGAGATATCGAGGAGGGGGGAATTGACCGCGCGCTTCGCAGCTTCCTTGGCGCGATCGTCGCCCTCGGCGATGCCGATGCCCATCAGCGTTGGGCCTGCACCCTCCATCACCGCTTTGATGTCGTTGAAGTCGGTATTGATATCGCCCGGGGTACGGATAATGTCTGAGACGCCCTCGACAGCTTCGCGCAACACTTCATCGCAGAGCGCGAATGCCTGTTTGAGAGAAAGCGTCTGCTCGACGGCAACCAAGAGCTTGTCGTTTGGAATGACGATGAATGCGTCTACTTCTTTCTTAAGCTCAGCAAGGCCGCGTTCTGCCAAATCTTTGCGTTGTGCACCTTCGAACGCGAAAGGCTTCGTGACAATCGCGATGACGAGCGCGCCGACCTCCTTTGCAATTTTAGCGACTACCGCAGAAGCGCCGGTGCCGGTGCCGCCGCCCATACCGCACGTGATGAACACGAGGTCCGAGCCCTGAATCGCTTCTTGAATTTGCTGACGCGTTTCTTCAGCTGCGCGCTTGCCGAGTTCCGGATTCATACCAGCGCCGAGGCCACGCGTGAGATTCTTGCCAATATGAATGCGCTTCTTTGCCAAGGAACCGTGGAGGTCCTGCGCATCAGTGTTGACGGCGATGAACTCGACGCCACGCACCTTCGAGTTAATCATGTGATTCACCGCATTCTTACCGGAGCCGCCGACGCCAACGACGCGGATTCGCGCAAACGTCTCAATCTCTGGTTCAACGCGTTTAGACATACATTAAAAGTTATTGTGAGAGCTATGATAACAGAAGGGAATAATATGCAAATATTGACAACCTTGAGATACGAATCGTTATTTCCACGTAGTTAGGGCAGGAATTGCTTAAAGAATTTGCCGAGGGAGTCGCCCATACTCTTCTTAGGCACGTTCGTATCGCCGGTAAGTCCCCAGATAGCGAGGCCGTAGGCGACTGCCCAGGTCGCGTCGCGAATCTTCGTATCGGCGGAGAGGCGGAGTTCTGCGAGGCGCGAGGGAAGCTTCAGCGAACCCTTCGCTATTTCGCTAATCGAGCCCACACCGGAGCCGCCGCCGGAAATAATAATGCCGGCAGGGAGGGGGCCGCGACGGCCGAGCGACTTCAGATGCTTATCGATGAGTGCGAACATTTCCATCAAGCGACTTTCGATAAGGGTATCCACTTTCTTCCTTGGGTACATCGCTCCAGAGAGGCGCCCGATTTTTACGCGCTCTGCTTCTTCAAGCGAGATGCGCAGACCAAGTGCGATGTCGTCAGTGATGTGGCTCGAACCCATCGGGAAGACTTTGACCGAGACGGGAATACCTTCGTCATAGACGACGATAGAGACAGTCTCTGCTCCAATGTTCGCGAGCACGCAGCCTTTCATCTTCTGGTCACCATCGAGAAGGACGACGGAGCCGGCAAGGGGGGAAGCCATCTGGTCGATGATTTCGATGTCCGCTTCTTCGACCGCCTGTGCGAGCGCCTCCTGGTGCTGAGCAAGGCAGGTGATGAAAAGGTAATCGACTTCAAGATGGACGCCTTTCATTCCGACTGGGTCGCCAAGCACTTTATTGTTGTCGACACGATACTCGAGCGGAATGCTGTGGAGTACGTGCCGATTGAGGAACCCGGGCGCTGCCGCTTCACGTGCTGCGGCTCCCGCCTTCTCAATATCGAGCAGGGTAATTTCCTGGTCGGCACGCGAAATGATGGCGGAGCCAGTTGCGCGGGCTTCATCAAGCGAAATGCCGCCCACTGAAAGGAAGGCGGCGCGAATCGGGACGCGCGCCACCGATTCGGCCTCACGCTTGGCCTTCACGATGCTCGCAGAAACCTCCTCTTTATTGACGATATAGCCATGGCGCAATCCTTTGGACTCGGCAAGGCCGGTACCGAGCACACGGCGCTGCCGCGCACCGTTCTTGTCGGTGAGTTCTTCGACAACCACTATCTTTACCTGGTAGGTGCCGATATCAACGCCGGTTGCGATGCGGCGTTTCATACGGGTTCGCGTAGGCCGAACCCTTGGCAAAGGTAGCCAAGAGATCTCGTTCGCATTTATCCATCTTAGCACTATGCACCCATCCTTTTATATGAAGCGCGCCGTGGATAAATAAATAGAGAATAAAGCCTTGTTTGCTCATTCTGTATGCGGCCGCCTGACGATTGGCCTCTTGTGGGCAAATGATGATTTCGCCGCTCTTTTCTCCAGCGACATATGAGAGCACGTTGGGGACGTAGCTCTTCTTGCGCAACTTCTTATTCAATGCGAGCGCCCGTTTTTCGCCGACGAAGACGAGCGAGATGTCCCAGCCAGGGAGCACCTTCTTTGCGACTTTTGAAAAGACTAAACGCGGTCCGCCAGAGACGGACCGCGTCAAGTTCTGTATAGAAACACCTCCCATTCCTCTAGCGCTTGCCGCGCGTCTTCTTCGCGGCTGGGTCTATCTTACCGAGCTTCACGAGCTCGTTGTAGCTCTCGCGGCGGACCTTAGAGATGAGCGCGCGCTTATGGCCGACATTCTTAGAACGAGTGCGCTCGAAGTAGCGGCGGTCGCGCATTTCGCGTACGAGACCGAGCCCCTGCGCTCTGCGGGTAAATCGACGAATGAGTGCGGTTGAACTCTCGTTCTTCCCGCGGCGCACTAATACTCTTGTGTCAGCTGACATGATTGCAAGACTCTAACACACCAAGGGCCAAATTGTCTACGTTCCCTATAGAAAAAGGAAACCGCCGAAACGGTTTCCCGTCGGCGGTATTAGCCAGCATGTCTGCCTGTAAGTTCCGCGAGTTTGCGGGCCGCTTCTCTGCGCTTCTCCTGCTCATTCTGTAAATAGAAGACAGCCAAGGCTTTTGAAAGGCGCAGCCGCTCTTCTTCGCAGTTTCTGCCGTCGCCGCAGGCTAGCGAGTGCCTACGAGAGCCTGGCCTATCGAGACAAAAGCCGAGATCGTTCTGCATCCACTGCGCCAGCTCCCGCGCTTCCGCAGGTGTCTTGACCACGTACGTGCGTCCGTGGGGGCTATAACCCGAATCACGGCAGCTTTTCGCTTTATCGGTTTTTGCCGGGTGAGACGGTAATGCATCATCTCTCATCTCGAACCAGTCCGTGCAGCTAAGGCAGAAACCAAACGTTGTCAGTCTTGGTGGGTTCACACGTCCTCCTACTTTCGAAATATACCTATCCTGTATCGACACTACTCTCGCCACGCGCACTGTCAACGCAAAACGTTTTATGCAAATGCTTTGAGACGCTCGGCAAGACCCTTGAGTGGGAGAATGGTCTGCTCCTGTGTCTTTCGATTACGTAAAATGGCGGAGCCTTCGAGCGCCTCTTTGCGACCCATAATAAGGAGGTAGGGGGAGCCGCGCCGCTCGGCCAGATGCATCTGTTCGGTGAGCGACTCGACGCCGATGTCCTGTGCTAAGGAAACGTGCGCGTGCCTGAATTCTTCTGCCATTTGGATGGAGAGACGCTTCGCTTCGTCGCCGATATGTACGAACGAGAAGCGTAGTCGCGAGGGTTTACTCTTCGGCTTCACCACACCCTCACTCGCCATCTGGAAGACTGCTCCGACTGCGCTAAAGGCCGCTATGCCGGGGAAGAAGTGCCGTACCAAATCGTTATAGCGCGAGCCCCAGGCGACTCGCTTGTCTCCGACGCGTATTTCGAAGCAGGTATCATTCCAGATTGAGCCGCGACTGATGAGAGTCCGTGCAAGCTCAAAGGGCGTCTCGGTCATTTCCAAATATTCGAGCAGGTCTTCAAAGCGTTTGCGGCTCGCGTCGGAGAGGTGTTCGGTGGGTGCGGGTAGCTCGTCAGCACATTCGCGCGCTATCACGAGCTCGGCGGCTTGGAAGACGTCTTGCTTTGAGCGGCTAACGCATTCCTCGGGGAGCGTTTCGGCGCGCTTTCTGAAATAGTTGGAGAGTTCGCGTGCATAGCGGGCGCGGGTTTCTTTATCTCCCATAGAATTGATGCGAAGCACAGGCTCTTCGTGGAAGAGGTCGCGCGAGAGAGACATAAGCGCTCGGATAATCACTGCCTCGGCGATTGCGTGGTCGGAGCCGAGCGCGTGGAACTGTATAGTCGACTTCTTTTGGGCCGGGCGACCGGCGGCGATGTTCGTATGCCAGATAAAGAGCGGCTGGCGCTGGGTCGGAGCCTGTGCAGTATTTTGAAAATGCTTCAAGAAGTTCGCGACTACCTCCGCTGTGGAGTCGAGCTCGAGAGCTCCGACGCTTTCTGGGTAGCCGGCTTTCGCGCGCGTACCTCGCGCTGCAGCGGTTAAGGTCTCAAGCGGAGTGAATCCGTAATACTGACCGACCGCGCGCGCTTTATTCAAGAGCTCCTCAGCCGGAATGGTATCGCGAATCATGGCGTCGTCGTGCTCGCGGTGATTGTGTAAGAGGCTTCGCCTGGGAAGATACCGCTTCTTGAGAGCGGCAGCAGCCGCAGGTCGACGCGGCCGATAATATTCTTCGCGGGCAATGGTCCCCACACGCGACTATCAGAGCTGTTGGGCCTATTATCGCCCATAACGAAATACTCTCCAGCGGTGAGGGTGACGGTCTTGGTGTAGGTCACGTCCTCGTCTACGATGTACGGCTCTGAAAGAGGGAAGGTTACGCCCGCGGCGGTCGTAATGCTCACGACGCCGCGATTAATAGCGACCGTCTCGCCCGGAAGGCCAATGATACGCTTTATATAGAAGATGGAGGGATCTCCGGGATAGCGAAAGACGATCACATCGCCACGCTGGGGAGCATGGAAGTCGTAGACGAGTTCGTCGACAATAAGATAGTCGAGATTTTCGAATGTGGGATGCATCGATTCGCCGTCGACGACGAACGGCGACATCACGAAGAGGCGAGTCGGGATGACGACAACGACAATAAGGAGCGCGAGCGTGAAAAGATCTTTCAGAAGACCTTTCCAAGTGTTAGACATGCGAGCATTGTACGCCCTCGTCGCCAGAGCGCAAGTTTTTTGTTACCATCCTCAGATGGCACTCGTCATTATAGGCCTCGGGAACAAGGGAGGGGAGTATGAAAAGACGCGGCACAACGCTGGTCGTGACGCTGCGATGCTCGTGGTGAAGCAGGAAGGCTTCGAGCAGCCTATTTTTAACAAAACAGCCAATGCGCTCGTGAGCAAAGGCGCGATCAAGGGAGAAAACACAACCATTGTGCTCCCTGAGACGATGATGAACCTCTCAGGGAAGTCCGTGGGCGCATTTATTAAGACTCCGAAAGCCGCAAAGAATCTGTTGATCATCCACGACGATCTTGATTTACCGCTTGGGACGATAAAAATGGTCTTTGCGCGTGGCTCAGGGGGCCACAAGGGCGTCGAGAGCATTATGCGCGCGATAAAGACTGAAGAATTCGCGCGTATCCGCATCGGCATCAGCGCGGCGGGGAAGAAAAATCAGGCGAAGAAAGTGCAGGGAGAAGAAAAAGTTATCAAAATGGTAATAGGGAAGTGGAAGCCCTCCGAAGAGGTCGTGGTAAAGAAAGTGTTTAAGAAAGTTGCCGAGGCCGTGCACCTCCTCGCAAGCGATGGAATCGAAGCCGCAACGCAATTTGCCAACACGCGCTAACTAAAATAAAAAACGAGCCCCGACTGGCGAGGCTCGTGTAAAGTTGTTTAGGGTGATTTATGAATTGACGGCGACATCTGGGATGAATCGGGGATTCCCAATCGGCGAGAAGATGTTCTCGCGGACTGAGTCCGTGATTCCCTGGATGAGAATCCATTCCTCCCTACTGAAGGGGAGGCCGGGTCCGGTACCATACCCGGTTGGCTCCCGTTCAGTCTTCGTATTGCTTGTGTGGAATCGATTTCGGGGGTCTTTGATATTGAATCCTACGACGAGTCCTTTATCGTCGAAATAACTAATACGCATATCCGTCAAATCCTGTCCACAGGTGAGGCGCACGCCTGGCCACTGAGTCTTTGGTACATCAGTTCGGCCCGGAGTACGCATATCCCATTCAAATCTTCCATTACCCAGCGTTTCCGGATACGACCTGACTAATTCCAAACTGTCTTGCAGGCACTTGGTACTCCTGTTTGCAGAACTCTTCCTGTTCTCGGGCAACAGACTGAATGCTCCACCCAGGATCTTTTGGCCAATGCTCGACATATGACGCTTCCATCTATTGGACATTGTATGTCCCTCCTCTGTCTGAAATGTACTGCCTGAATATATTCAATCACTTTGGATAACTTGTGTCAAGTGGATAACGAGTTTAGTAAAGGAAAAGCCCCGCGAACGGGGCTTTTGAAGTTATGGATACCTAGGTCTGGATGTCCAGCTACGCTGCTGCGTCCCGTTGGTGTCCCTTGATGGCGGCAAGTTGTGCTGCGATAACTTGGGCCGTGACCGCGGCGGAGATTTTGCGGAGCTCCTCCCACTCGCACTCGACGATTTGTCGATTGAAGTTTTCCAAAACCTCGGTGCCATCGATGGTCGTTGTGGTTTTGCACCAATTGTTGCTGCTCAGCCGCTCGTAGGGCGCTCCGATCACAAAGGAAAAGCGCAGGAAGGTTCCGTTTTGGCAGTGGATGCGCAGGGTACCCCCGTCGGTTGGCGTATAAATGATACGAACCTTCTGTTGGAGTTCCGGATTGTGTCCGGGGATCTCCTCGATGTTCATCTCCCACTCATATGCTTGGTAGCTCCGTCTTGGGTTTGTCGGAATCATACCTCTGTTGACGGCTCGAATCCCAGCGGACAAGTAGTGTAGCGACCTCACATGCTTACGCCTCTCCAGCCTGGCCAGAACAGTAGAAAAGATCACTCTTGGATTTCGCACGGCGTACTCCCTTTCACAAATATTGTGTGATTTGCCTAAGTTGGTCCAAATACCTAAATATATCTAATCACCTGTAGATAACTTTGTCAAATACCGTGTTATCCACAGGTATGTTTGGCGCCTAAATTGACACTTTCGCTAAATCCGAAGGGCGGCAACACGAGTTGCCGCCCTTGAAATATTGTCCATTAGTCCTTCAACGACCCGTCATTGTTGAGGTACGCATTCATCGGACAGTCCTTCTTATGATTTATCCCATTGCCTTTTTCCTTGCCGGCTCTTGATCCATGAGGGTAGCCGTATCGCGTATGCATCCAGCCGTGTGCACCACACGCAACGCATTCTCCCTCCTTGTACCCACCACGGTCTTTAGTCACTCGTACAACCTTGTCGATATCAAGCGTCAACGTAATCTGCTTTCGCGTTGCATGGCTCGATTCCTCGGACGGGTCGGGCCATTGTTGGGTCACCATAACTCACCTCTAAAAAGGGCAGAATTACCGCACGCACTCTACTCCACCTAAGAGGAGAATGTAAAGCTACTTCTTCTTTCCGGCGAAGGTGAGCGTCATACGCTGCTCCTTCGGTTCAAAGAGAGAAATGGTGAAGGGATACGTCTTGCCAAGCTCTAGGGTCTCGCGAAGCGCTGCGGGCGTTGCGAATTCGCTCACGTGTACGAGCCCAGCGACCCCTTCCTCGATAGAAGCGAGCGCGCCGTGCTTGTTATATTTGATGACGACGCCAGGCACTTCCATCCCTTTTGTGTAGCGGCTTGCGGCGGTGTGCCACGGGTTCTCCTTAAGCGCTTTCATTGAGAGAGAAATCTTTCCGTCTTTAATCTCAATAACCTTGACGCGTACCTTGTCGCCAACGGCACAGAAGGCGTGCGGGTCTTCAACGAGGCCCCAATCGAGTTCGCTTATATGGACAAGCCCTTCAAGCCCCGGCTCAAGCTTCACGAAGACGCCGAAGTCGACGATGCCCGTCACTTCACCCTCGGCGATATCGCCGACCTGATACTTATCAATCAGCGAGGCCTTCTCCTC